>Ga0074193_1000350_pt1 | contig 80391 bp, 50 predicted proteins | sample EPASupsiteHSE605_FD_64523 | JGI IMG/M metagenome (GOLD analysis project Ga0074193, IMG submission 64523) | Bioremediated contaminated groundwater from EPA Superfund site, New Mexico - Sample HSE6-05 | ecosystem: Environmental > Aquatic > Deep subsurface > Groundwater > Contaminated ... | reverse complement strand
CATCTAGTCTTCAAATCTATAAGTCTTGATTGGTTCCAAATAGTTGAGAGTATGATGAATATGATGTTGAAAAAGAAAGCTTCATAAACAAATAATTCATCGAGAAAAACCAAGAATATTGGAAAAATATTGAAAAAATTTGAAAAAAAATTTTACACAGTAAAAAAGGTTTTACATAGTAAAAAGGGTGACTTTATTTCTCTTATTTTTCGTTTTTCTCTTTGATCTTTCCTAGATTTCTTCTTCGCCATCATATTCATCATCATAATCCACAATTTGGAAGCAATGAGGACATATTGATTTACTTAGTAGATAAGCTTCACCATTGATTATAAATCCAAATATTGATTTGCGCCTTTTTCTTGTTTGTCTCGGTCCCTGTCCTTCATAATTTTTCCTTGTTACATCATGGTTAATTTCAATCCTATGTGGAGTTATTCAATAATCAATAAAAATTCCCACCCTTCAAAAACTTGACTTCACATTGTCAGGTGTACAAACCAGGCGAATTTGATTCATCATTTGTGCTATTCGCAAGATTGTATTATTAAAAGACTTATATCATTCAGATACATACTTTTTTCGGTTAAATAGTGCAAATATGAGCAGATCCAATGGCTGGAATAAATGTGAGGTGTGTGGAGGGTATGTCACAATGCTAATATTCTCTTCAACACATATCAAGCGTAAATTTTCTGATACATGAGAGTGACAATTATCCATCAATATAAGAGCTGGATAATCATATTATTCTTTTTCATTGATGGATTGTTCTCATATTTTCAATAGAAACTTCTATTCTCAAGTCATCAATAGGAAAAGCCTTTTTGTAGATAGTAAACGTTCATTTCTTTTGACAAATGAATCAACCCAGGAGTCTCTAAAATTCTTATTTGATATTTTTTGTGCTAATTCCAGAATTTCAATCTTTCTCAATGGAGAATTGCCAGGGTAATGGCTTCTTAGGCACTCAATCAAGAGCTCTTCCTGGTGCTCATCCAAGGCTGTTTTTTTCGAAAATGACTTGATAAGAGAAGATATATAGTTCTTGTCTCTATCGTATTGATTCTTTTTTATTTCGAAAATATCGAGAATGATTTTTTCTTCGACTGGTTTTTCTTAGTACTCAAAAAAGATTTTTTCCAAAATATCAATTTGTTGAAAAGGAAAATCAATAGAATCACCTTTAAGTTCTCTATTGAAATCCCGATTAAAAGTTGGACTTAAATAAGAAGATTCGGTACTCTTAAACGAAAGCCCCCTTATTGTGAAGGGATCTCAAAAAAACCACTTTTTCTGATAAAACAATACAAAAATTTTCGAAAAATGATACTCCCTTGATGCTCTGATTTGGTTTATAAGAGGATCTGTTTATTGAAAAATGATATAAATTTGGATTTTGGTGCAAATGAAAGATCTTAAGGTAATAACATTCCCATTTCATGTTGATAATTATTTAACAAGACCAAAAATATAGCAAATAAACCCACTTGAATCACCATTTTTTTGTTTCAGAAAAATTGAGACCCCTTCACAATAAGGGGGCTTTCGTTTAAGAGTACCGAAGATTCATTCACCAAAATTCTGTGAATTGAAATCGCTTCTACACGTCTGGGAAGCATCAACAAAAAATAATTTGAGAGCTTCCGTTTGCTTAATCTGGTTTATACTTTTATGATCTATTAAGATAAATTTAAAATTCAAACTATTGTTTATTAATCGAAATATCCGAAATCTCTTGATTATAATCCAATCTTGAGAAAAATCGAAACAAAGTTTATACACAGCAAAAAAGGTGACTTTAGGTTTTCAAATTGGTAAAAGGGGAATGAAGAAAAATTGGATTTTAGCGTTTAGCACGCCTGATTTAGCCATTGAACACCATGGGATAATTAAATATGTGTCAAAATACCAGTTTGCATTATTCTCAGAAAGATTTCGGGAGATTCAGGATTTTTTTTTTATGAGTGCTATTAAATTGGATTCATCTGAGAATCACGAAATTGTGGAACATTTTATTGCGTTTTCAACTGGAAATCAGATAGAAATCACCAATAATAACGTTTTTTCTTTAACCAAACTTTCGATAGAATGGAAGGTTGAGTCTTTAAAAAATCGATGCTCTTCATTTTTGGATGAAAGAAATAATATTCAAAATGAAATCAATGAATTAACAAAATTTAACAATCCGGAATTCGATTCATTTTTGATTCAAAGGATAGCAGAGCAGATTGATAAAGCAATAATGTGTCCATTATTTGTTTCCCTTGAATTCCCAATGCTCATTTCAATTATCACCCACCCCAACCGAAAAATCAGAAATCATTCATTGTTTTTTGAATTTATCATTAAGCTTTTGGAGAAATATTCACATGCGGCTTTTGTGTTGCTTTATTCAATTGATATTAGGTGGTTATCTCTTGATGAGTTGATTAGATTTTTTGTGATTGTTAAAGCATTGAAAAATGGAGAAAATGTCGGGATCTCAATTTTGGACAAGCTGGCCCAAATGAACTCTGAAATGGAGAGTTATAAAGAAAAGCTCCAACAAATAGAATCAATTGATTTCTCCTCTCAGCTAATATCAATAGATCAACAAATGACTGATATAATATCCCTTCTTGGGAATAATATTAATAGATGTCGAAAAGCTTTGCAAGAAAACTGTGGTTTAAAGAATAAAATAGATAAAAAAATCCGTAGAATTGCTGATGTTGTCGTTGAACCACTAATAGATCTTGAAAACCAGATTAAAAAAATTGATAAAAGTTGTAATTCAAAGATTGGGATGCTGAACAGAGCTTTGAAATCCTTTGAGACAACACAAGAATCGATTGTATATGAACAAAGAGAGATTCAAAAAATTATGAATAGTGTTGTTTATAAGCAAAAAAACATAGACAATACACTTTGATTTATTCAAACCATTAGGATATGAGAAATTAATATCTGGAAAACTAGTTTTTTTCTAATAATATTCAATTGATGAGTTGCATCTGGAATTCTCACCCAAAGATAACATTCACTAACAGGATAATACTCTGTCATTGAATAAGCTGGCCCTGGAAATGTGTTAAAATTCTCATAATTAGAGAAAGAACCAATGGAAAACCAATAGTTACTGGACCCAATTGAACCGTCAATCAATGTATAAACAGATGAAGACAACGAAAGTCCTCCCCAATGACGACCAGGCCAAGAAATTGATATCGGTTTGTACCCTGTTATGTTTTTTGCTGTTGATGGTTCGGCTTCAATTGCAGGACTATTCTTCTGAACCCATCTATTAAATCCCAGATGTTTCGGATATTCTAACAAAAATTCAAATAATCCTTCTATCTGATATCTATCATCTAATTCTCTTAAGATAGAGAACTTTTCAGTTGTATTGCAATTAAGTGCTTCGGTTTTGCTAGAAAAAAACATTCCTTTGATTGAGTTATGATAAAACACAAGTTTCCATTGTGCCCCATATTCCCGCTTTGTAAGATCAGACCAACATAATATGAAATATAAATAAATCATAAGGGAAAATGCGGACAGACCTATTTAATTTTTAGGCCAATTCTTACCATGAGCCAAAAGTATTTCCCTGTTTTTACAACACCAATAACCGAGCATGATTTGCGATCTAATTCTGATGGATTTCCAATTGTTAATGCATTTGCAGATAAAAATGGAAATTGCCAAATAGTTTTTTTAAAAGAGAACGAATTTCGAATTCAAAACGTTTTTTCTTCAGAGTCATCTTTGTTCCAGCATTTTTCTTTTAAACCATATTTTGCGGCCAGTGAAGATGGTATTTGTTCTTTTGTAAGCAAAGATAATAATGTTTGGTTTTTTAATCGAGATCAATCTGAACCAATGAGAAACATAGCATCTTTCAGATATGAAATTACTAGTATTATTGCATATAACAAGAGTTTTTATATTGCAGATTCATCTGGAACGGTTTATCAATATGAAAGTTCAGGGCTATTAGTTCAAAATTTATACACGCAACCTTATATTAGTTCCTTTTTTGTAAGGAATAGAGTTTATTTAATGTCTTGCAACTCAAAATACTTATGTACTCTTGATGAGAGAAGGGTTTTGACAATATTTAGCCTTGAAAATAGCTCAATTATTCATTGTATATCTTTAAATGGTGACAAGTGTGAGGAATCCTTATTAGCAATAACAGATGGAGATGGTATGTGTGAACTTGCCTTATATCATAATGGGAATTTGGTTTTATATCAGCTTTCTCAAAACTCCATGAGCATTGTATTTACGATGAAAATATCAGGAGTCAAACAAGTTTCTCATGATTCTTTCTGTTCAGGAGGCAAATACTTTGTGATGATCGAAAATAACCGAGTATTATGGTTTAATCGAGAAGGAATTTCCTCGAAATGGGATATTAACCATATTCAAGAATTATTGTTTGATTTTCATCATGAGTACCCATCGACAAAGAAGCAAATGCATGGAGATACGACTAATCAAAGGGTGATTCATAATGATGAAAAGAAAGACCTGAAACCATTATCTTTTTTCTCGATGAAACAGACTGCATTTTTAATAACAAATTGTGGTGTATTCATTCCCTGTCCAATTTTATCATTTGAATCTGATTTTATTGGTATTTCTGTATCTAATTCAGTATCATCTTTTCATTGTTTATGGATCTTTATTCAATTATTTGACAGAATTAAAAGTGATGCAATTAAAGTTCACAATGCTGAATCAATGCAGTTTACTTCAATTTTAAGGTATTTAATGATGAATCATCTGCAACAATGTGATTTAGAAATTTTTTTAAAAGAAATTAAGTATTCATTTACCTCTAATTCTATTGATTTTGACAATCTTGAGATTTATATATCTGAATACAATGATCCATTCACTATATTATATCCTGAATTATTAAAAACCATTACCAATGCAAACAATGATATTCCTAAGACCATTATTCATTCGATGATTAGACTCAGAGATAATATTCCATTTTGTTTTATTCAAAATTTCTTGGATGATTTAATAAATGGAAAAGATATTAAAACTGGGATTAAGAGTGTTAGGGAACAAATTAATCAGATATATCCCCAGATGTCAGAAATTTTTCACATAATTAAAACAATTATTCCAGAATTGTGTTGTATAAAAGAATACACATATCTCCTCGAAATAATCAATGATGAAAGGAACTTGATATTAAGTTCATCATTTGAAGAACTTATTATAAATAGGTTTAACTACCATTTTTATTTGTCTTTGACTGCATCCCTTTATCTAGATCATATTGGAGGATTTGATTTTTCTTTACTTGAGTTATATTCATCACTATATTTAATTCATCTAAAATGCCCAATGGCTGCAAGGTTGTTAAAGATGTCCCATTTTTCATTTGAACAGATTTCTGGCGCCTTTCAAAAGAATTCTATTTCTAAAATACTCATAACACAACGAATGATAGCTATTATTAAATTATTAATGAATGTTAAGAAACACTTAGAGATTGATTTCAGCGATTCTCGAGCAGGTTTATATTTATATCAGGAAGAATGGGACAAGTTTTTTGAACAATTATCATTAAATAATGGACAAGTTGAAAACTGGTTAATTGAATTAGCATTTGAATGCTTACCTAATATCAAAAAGCCACTTTTGCTAGATTATTTATCTGAAGAACAATTTATTTTTCATAGTGAAGGTCTCTATAAAACATCAATGTCTCAAAAGATGTATAAAGAGACTCTAAAATGCATTGTTCGACATATAGAATATAATTCATTAAGCGATGAACTTCTTAGTTATTATCTTGATCTTCTTATTGTTACTATGAAAAAGGAAGGCTGTATTTATATATTTCTTAGTTTTAATTTTGGAATGCATTTTGAAAAGGTGGTTAGATTACTTTCATTTGCTTCTATTCATTCTTCTCATGTTGCTTTCTTGCTTTTTATGAAGATTAATGAGAAAAGCAAAGCATGTGCAAGTCTTCTCTCAATTGCACATGAAGCTTTAGTATTGAATGACTATTCAATGATTATTGAATCTATTTCATCTGCAGTTACTTTGCTTTCAATCATTAGTTCAGAGGAAAATATTTATATCAGGGATCCTGAAACCAATATATTAATGGTTAAAGAAGATATTCATTCGATATTATTGAAATTAAGGAAAGCAATTATTGCCCAATCAGGCCCTATTGAGTTAGAGGAAGCTTTATTATTGATTGAGTCCAATCTTCCTATATCTGATGTTTTATGCCGATTTGATTGTGTATCATCACAAGTTCAGCTTCGAAAGCTATTCTCGTTGATTAAAATCGATAAGAGAGCCATATTAAAACAAGAATTGGAAAGTTTTTATAAAAGAAACAAGCAAGAAATCCCAATATGGATCCAAAAACAATAAAATATTGAATTGATAGTTTACATGATTATTTCTTATTTGGGGGTCTCATGAAAGAGAGTACAAGATTTGCCCCCCTGAAAGAAATCCCATTATAAGCAGAAATGAATGAAACAGCTTCACAAATAGTGGGAAATTTTAATGAACTCGAATCAGATAAAGAACTACACTCAGGGAGTTTCATTGCATGTTTAAGCTCATCAACTTTTACATTTGCTCTGACATGAATATACTCGGATGGGAAATAAAATGCGGCATATTGTTCAACAGTCATATCAATTGGACCATTGCCGTAGTCTACATATAAGTCCTCGCTTCCTGGTTCACTGGATGGTATCACATCAACATGTGAAGAAAAAGATATCTGCAATTTTCTACCCATAAATGGGCAGTTATGAAGAAACATTGAAGCAATTCGAGCAAAAAATGATGTACTCATCTGAACGAAAGCTGTTCTTCGATTATTAAACAAAACCTTCACCCTTGCAACATGTCCATACTGAGAAAACAAATTCCTTAAAGGAGTGCATGCTGATCTTGCTTCATCCAGGTTGGTAACGCATAAAACTTGAGGATATGATGGATCAAAATGAACTGGTCCCCAAACATTAAATGCTGGATGAACAAATCTGTTGGGTTCAGGAGAAAAAAAAGGCAATTCATGGATTGATTGTTCTCTAATCTTTATAAATTGTTCTTTGGATCCTTGTACAAGAAAATCGAAAGATCGAGATGTATTACCCTTAACAAGTAAATCTTGATTCTTCGAATACTGAATATGCATCTGATAACATGGAAGATGTCGGGGGTTATTATGTAGATTTGCTAATACGAGAGCGGCTTCATGAACATTACTCATCTGAACTAAACAAAACTTCCCATCGGGTTTCTCAAAGCATATCATTTTAATCACATTACCAAAACGTGAACACTCATCATATATTTCTGGAATACCAATATAAACTCTTAGATATACAAGTTGGATGCATACAACAGGTGATGGTGCAACTCTTCCCGAAAAAAGGGCTTCTGATGAAGAATTTAAAATTGGAAAATTTGATAATTGTGCTTGGATTTGAACCTTGTGAATACATATAGATCCATTTGATTTTTCAAGAAAATCACAAGCATCTTCAGCATTGACAAATTGTATCAACGCTTGATTATTAAACATATGATGTTGCTCAATGTCATAGCCTTGAAGATTCTCAAAAATCTCCTCCCATCCGCACTTTGGTGGTAGATTTCTAAGATGAATCACACGAGATGGTGGAGCAAAACACGTTGGATTTAGTATATTCGTCTGAGAATCCAACATTGTTTGAATGTGGTTGTGTAAAGTAAAAATGTCTTTTAAAACCCTCCTCTCTCTGTAGCTGATTCTGATTATTTCATCAACATTTTATGGATGATTTTTTCCCCGATATTGTAGGGGGGTTGATTCTTGATGATGTTGAGGAGGATAAACCTGATCTAACCAAAAAGAAGAATGTTGACAGCACTTTATTGCTTAAGATTAATGATTTCCCCATTTTAGACAATGTTTATATTTCTGACTGTTTTGAGCTGATGGGCCATTCCGCCTCGATATCTATCAATTTTTCTGAAAGATTTATTCCTAATCAAAAGCTTTGCTTGAAGATCGAAATTGAAAATGTTAAAAAAACATTTAAAACAAGAGTTAATGTACAAGTCTATAATTCTAAATTGGGCTTTCACGATGAAATTTCATTTTTGGTTATGACTTTCAATGCAGGAAAAGTCACTAATGGATTATTAATAACAAATTTGAAGATGAATGAGATTTCAGAGAATAATGGATATCTAAATAATGGGACTATAGAAATTAAGTTGATTTTTTCTAATGTGGCACAATCAGTTGAATCCTCTTATGGTGTTTATTCATGTGCTGCTTGCCAACCATCCAATTCTATTAATAATTATGGGAAATACTCCTATAATAACCTTGATCCTATGGTGAGAGACTCATATGAAGAAACAGGATATGTTGGACTGAAGAATCAGGGATCAACATGCTATATGAACTCAATGCTCCAATGTCTCTTTCATATTCCATCTTTCAGGAGACTTGTATACGAAATGCCAATGATTGGGAATGAAGATCCTGAAAAATCGATTCCACTTAATCTTCAGAGACTCTTCACCCAAATGCAAATGTCCAAAAAAACTGTCTCAACAAAACAATTAACTAATTCATTTGGGTGGGGAACCAATGAAACATTTGTTCAGCATGATGTCCATGAATTTTGCAGAGTTTTAATTGATAGTATTGATTCAAAGCTCAAACCTACACCTCTCAAGGACCAAATCTCTCATTTATTCAAAGGAAAGAGCAAATCCTATATTAGATGTCCAAACATTAATTATGAAACTGTGAGATATGATGAATTTTTTGACTTACAGATGCAAGTATCAGGATTCAACAACCTATATGATTCTTTCAAGGAATACACAAAAGTGGAATACCTTACAGGTGAAAATAAGTACAATACTGGGGAATTTGGACTGCAAGATGCCGAAATTGGTGTTGAGTTACTTGAACTTCCAATAATTTTGAATATTCATCTTAACAGATTTGGATATGACATGATGACAGATACAATGAAAAAGATCAACGACTTTTTTGAGTTCCCTGATTTTATTGATCTTCACGAGTTTTTTGCTGAAGATGTGCAAGGATCATGTTTTAATGCTGAATACGAGTTGTTCGGTATCATTGTTCATCAAGGAACAGTTGATTATGGTCACTACTATGCATATATCCGACCAACTACGGATAATCAATGGCTTCTTTTTAATGATAATTCTGTTTCCAAAGTAACTAGAGAAAAAGCATTCAATGATAATTTTGGTGGAAAATCTGAATATTATAATATGTGGGCTTCTGGTTCTGAAAAGAGCCATAGTGCATACATGCTAATATATGTTAGGAAAGACAGTATTACAACAACATATGAACCTATCCTTAATGAAAGTCTCCCAAAGCACCTGATAGATTTTGTGGAGAATGAAGATAATTCAAAGGGAAGTGACACAACATCCTATAATACTGTTGAAGTATCAGTTTTTGTAGATGAGGATCTTTCATATCTTAGTATTTTAGGGAAGTCGAAATTTGATACAATTGACTGGAAATCTAAATTTGTTTTTGAGAGGTCAAAAACATATGAAGATCTTGTTAAAGAAATATCTTCATTTACTAAGATTCCTTTGAATGATATAATTGTATGGAAACTCGGCTACTATAGTGAATTGTCAATGATGGAAGCATCAAGTTCAAGGATATCGGAGTATTTTCTATCAGTTTTTGTGGAATCTAAAAATATGGACCATATTAATGGGATCAATAGTAATATTGTTTTCTTTAAAGTTTATTATCCAAAATTAGGTAATCCAATTCAATATATTGGCCATTGCCATATGCCTTCTTCTGCCAAAATCAATTCGGTTATTCCAGAAATTGTGCATAAATTAGGATTGCCTCTGGATGTCGAGTTTAACATTTACCAAGAGTCTACAAGTAAGAATTTGATCCCTGTAATGATGACTGATTCTCTATATTCATATAAAACAATGTATGCTTTTTATATCCTTGAATTACTTCCAAGAAATGAAGAAATTCTCTTATCGGTGCCTTTTCCATCATTAGCTGGAAATGATTATGTTGGAGTTGATTCTTCGGAAGGAATACCAAAGTTCAACTGCAATGATTTACTGGAGATTAATACTCAATCAATGTCCTTGGTTCAATACTTTACTTCAATCAATGATATTATCAATTTCGAGATTAAACTTATAGAAAATCCAAATGTTTCCATTGCAATAATGAGAACACCCACAGATACCTCAATTATTGATTGTATGCTCGCCATATCAAGGATTATGAAAGTTGATTTTTCCATTGATCTTGATACAATGCTTCTATACAAAGAAGATTTCTATTCAAAGAAACCGAAATCACAATCAATTGACTTGAAAAACAAGAGATGCATAAAGGAAGCTTTCTCAATGTCATGGGGCAATGAAGTTTTATATGTTACTATTCATCATGGTATATCTGAAGCACAAATGGGACAACTCGGATCATACTCAATTGAGTTTTCCAATAATGGGAAAGATATTCAATTTGAAAAAAAGATGTTGTTATCAGTTAGGTCAAAGTGTAAAGATATGATAGAGAGTTTGGTCCAAAACAATTTAATTCAAAATGGCCAATATAGATTCCTCAATATATTCGATCATAAGATTGTTGGAATACTGAATGCAAATGACACTCTCCCATACGATAGAGTCATCCGTATTGAACCAGAAAAAATTATATCTACTGATAAACTGCTAATTCCTGTATCTCATGCAGCTCTAGACTATTGGAAAAACTATTCAACATTTGGAAATCCATTCTTATTGGAAGTATCACCATCAGAGAATGGTTTTGATCTCAAATCAAGGATTTTTGAACAAATACAAGCCAAAGAAATTGATAAAAAACGATTGGTTTTCTCCAAGAATCAATTTGTATCAAATACTAAAATCGATGATGAGTCGATTATTTCATTCAAGAATGGTGATACAATTTTTATCATTCATCCTCGAAACCCTTCAAAAGTTCAGGATACAAAAGGAGGAATTAAATTTAACAACTAATCATTTTTAAACGGACAATTAAATGAATAATGATTTTTGTGATGTTACCAAATCTGCTCTTTGGACCGTTTCTTCCGTTAAAGGAGGGTATGAAATATCATCAATGTTTGATGGGAAAAAAGATACTTTTTGGCAGAGTGATGCTCTACCTCCACATTTTTTATGCGCTCAGTTTTCTAAAAGAACATATATTTCAAAAGTATCAATCTTTTTGTCGATCCAAAATGATGAAACATATACACCAACAGAGATAGCAGTACATATTGGTGAAGATCCATCAAGGTTAACCTGTTTTTTGAAAGAGGAATTGGGACAACTTCAGGGTTGGATAGATATCAATATAGAAACACCAACTATTTTCTTTAAAATTGAAATAACCAAGAACCATCAAGGAGGTCGAGATTCTAGAATTAGGCTTATAAAGCTTTGGGGAAGCCCAAGATCAAGTTCTGTTGATTCCAATCTTTTTTTCATTTCTCCTGATGTCACAAAATACCTAACAATAAGATAAATGTATTTTTATTCATTTTCTTCATTATGTTCTTCTATACCTTCAAGTTCTTTAATCTGTTCTCTAATCTTTAAAAGAGCTTCTTTCTTCTGTTCTGCTAATAAATCAGGGTCTGTTTTAAGGATGTGCCTAACTGTAATCAAGAAATCTTCAAGCATTTCTCTTATGTCTTTGGATGATTCTCGTTTTTGAAATAGCTCAATTAAAAAGCCAGAAACTGATTGAGGAGGAACATTGGGAAACAACTCAATTATTGATTCAAGAATTTCTTCCCTTTTCTCATAGATTTGTGGAATTTGAAGAAGTTCTTTAATCAAATTCACCTGCTCAGAGAAAGCAAATTTATGCTTTGTATCCGTAAGGATCTCAAAAACAAATACAAACAGCTCTACCCCTAATGATGAAAAGAATTCAGCAGCAAATTCTTCATTATTTTTGAACATAGATACTCTAAGCACTTCTTGGAGTATTTGTATTCCCAAAACACTAATTTCATGCTGAGGATGCATTGTTCCCCATTTAATTGCTCCAATCAACTCAATTATTAAATTGTAATTATCATGTTTCAATATTCCACTAGCATGCCTTATAAGAACATGAAGAAAAGAATAAAATGGATTCCTTAGATAATAATATGAATCAAATTCTTCTCGTATCATATCAATGGTAGGCTGATATACATATGTCATTAGTGCATCAACATAAGGAAGAAAGCTATTTCCGCATTTTGACACTATTTGAGATAATAAGTGAAAGAATTTGGGAGATCGAGATTGAACAAACGACTCATGGTACATTGGAAATAATGTCTCAATAAGCGGTTTTATAACAATACTCTCGATATCGGGGAATGATCCACCACCACTCGTAAACGCAGACATCAAAATTAGCAATTCCCCTTGAAGACTAAGAAGAGTTCTATATTCTATTGACGATAGCATGTTAGACATGTTACTTTGGGATGCCCTAACTAAGGTATTAGTAACTCTTAATGTATCAACATATAGATTGATTATTTGAGGAATATATGGAGCAAAATGTGTGAAAAATAATGTTGACATTGAAGAAGCAGCAGCAGTTTGGTTTCTCAAAGAATTTATGAGTAACTTCATCATTGACACCTCGGATGGAGATATAGGTCCAATTAATTCTTGCAAATTAGAATCAATTGTACTAAAAATGGATTCAGAACAAATAATTCTGCTATTCTCATCTGAAAACATCCTAATTAATTTTCCTAGCACTTCAATAAGTATGTGATTTGCAGTGGGTGGTAAAACTGCAAAATAAGATCCAAATTCTTGGCAAATCCCTTCAACTAATGCTGTACTTTGAGATTTCTGATTGTTAGTTAATTGTGATCTACATTGGTTCGCTATTTGTTGGAATGTATATATAGTTAGTATTTTTGAGATATCTGTCCCATCAGATAAAAAAACAAAAAGAGATTGAAGCAAATTTGTTAATAATTCATCATCCCTGATGAGATATTTCGACAACTGTGATACAAAGAAGGTTACCCCAGATACCATTGACGTTTTCATTTCATCATCAACAGCATTAGATGATATCCCAAAAACAAATTCTAGTAAACAAAATACAAACTGCTTATCAACCTGCTCAGATAGAGCATTAATTATTGCACCACCAGCATAACATAAAGATAAAAATAGAGCCTCTTCAAATACTTGGCTCTCTTCAATTACCTTCATTATTTCGGAAAGAATCTTAATCATTGCCCTTGAATCAATATGAGTAAGTAAAACAAGAGTCTCTTTCATGTTTTGGTACAAATTCCCAAAAGAAACATTTGATTTTAGAAGTAACTCGTCATCTTCATCATTTTTTATGACTTCAACAGGAACAACAACTTTCTCAATTAAAAGTTGCCTCAAATCCGATAAAACAGGTTCGTAAATAGAATAAATAATACTATTCCTAGATCTCATTTCATTACATATTCTTTGAACAGAAGAATGCCAAAAATCTATACATTTTTCAAAAGTATCATCAATAGAAGATCTGGTTAATAATATGATCCAATGCAGAAGCTGGCACTCTTTAAACCCATGTTGTTCATTCTCAATTGCTTCACTATATTGCTCAATAAAACTCGGCATCGTGTGTGATAATAGACATGAAAGATGATCTGGAATATGAGAAAAATCGAATGTTTCTGTGATAATTTCTGATAAAGAATCAATAATAACATCGAATATTTGGGGAATCAATTGATAATACTCTTCTGGAATAAATGATTGAGTAACTATATGAGCCAATATCCGAATAACTTCTGATGAAAAATTTGTTGTCATGTAAAGCGTAATAATTTGGGGAATGATATCACTTTTGAATATCTCACTAGAATCAATTCTTGGGCATATTGAATAAAATGCTTCAAGGGCCTGCTTTACAACTGCTTTATCATTAGATGAAGGATTTAATATAATTGGAACAATTGTTTCTAAAATATTGTTAATATTCTCGGAAAATGCCGCATTCATTTCGCCAGCTCTGGCACTTTTAATCCCAGACTCGGTGGCAAATTCATTTATATCTGTTGCTAAAATAGTTATTATACTAAGAGCATTCATACATTGAGATTGAGATGACTTTGACATCTCAAGGATATTATCCATGAAATTAACCCAGTATTGAGGCCATTCATGAGATGCAATGGCAACTATCACTTGATTACACATTGTGATGTTCTCATGTTTATTAATTTCAACAAGTTTACATGAATAATGAAGCAAAAAGTCTTTGATTTCATCTCTTTGAGGCAAATCAATACTCCAATATTTAGTTACATAGTTTTTCATAGCTTTTAGAGTATAAAAAATTGATTTTGGTGAGATATCAGACTCTAAAACTGGAATAAAAAAAGAAGGCACATCAATTCTATTAATATATTGTAAAAGGGCATCTGAGGAATTTTTATCATTACCAACTTTTGTACAAACATCGGTTAATCGATCAAGCATTTTCACATCGATTGTTGAGTTTTGTGTAACAGAATTCCACATTGGTTCCTTTGACGATTAAAGCGGTTATTAATTAGTGTTTATTCAAATTTGGTGTCCGAAAAAGTACATGCCCACATTGTTAGTGTTGATGAGCTATCACATGTCAAAAATGAGCCAACAAAGTTAGTTGTAGCAATGCAGTCGTGTATTATGCTGCCCTTATGATTAAGTGTTTGCATATTACCAGATTTTGACCACACAATAGCTTTTGAGTTTGTAGATCCGCAAACAACAAAATCATCCCTCGCTTTCAGAGATACACAACAAGATCCAATGATTGAACCCATAATAGGTGATCTGGCATATTCTTTTTCAACAAAAAGAGGTAGTTCTCCTCCTAATACTCTTATTACACCATCAAAAGATGTTACAGAAACCATTGATGTTCCAGATATTTTGGATATTGGTAACTCTGAAGGCGATAGTTGTATATATTGGTAAGATTTCCACATTCTTGGGTCAATTAAATGAACATTTCCATTTAAAGTACCCATTAATAAACCTAAATCGGTTTTGGAAACTGTGGTGATTACAGTATCCATTGGAATCTTTTGAGCAATACCATCTCTTTCATCTACGCTAAACAGTTGATTAGTACAAGATGCGATAATGAAACCATTCGCTGCCATTGTATGGGAAACTGAGGGATATGGGAGATGAATTGGGGTTGATTTCGAGGTTGTAATATCCCAAATCCTCATTGATGAATCCAATGATACTGAAGAGAGAACATGGTTGTTGACCCATTGAAGCGAGCATACAGGTGCAGTGTGACCACTTAGAGGCAAAGAAGCTGAAACAAATGGGCTAGAAGACGTCTCATCCTCAATGCCTGGCCCTTTTTCAAAAGAGAACCTATAAAGAGATCCCGATGGATTCCTCTGAGGTTTTTTTGTAAAAGTGGGAGAATTAGGCTGTCTTGTAGACCATAAGGAAATTTTTCCCTCTGTTTCCCCTGCAGCAATGAATTGTCCCTCTGATAAACATAATGCTGGAGATTTGAGAGAAACAAATCCTGCTGAAGCAAACCCCGTCGTCGATCTTTCATTATTTCCTGTTGGTTTTGTGTCTATCAAATCATTGCAAACTGTCATCGACGGCATTACATTAACTTGCCCCTTTTGCAACGTACTTGAGAGTTCTTTCACTCTTGTCTGAGCATCCTTGACCAAAGTTTCGAGGAATCTGTTCTGTTCTTTAATTTTATCATTATCATTTCTCAATAGTTGGCTGTGTTTCAACATCAATTAAATTTTTTCCTTTGTTCGAAATATCACACTGCAAATAAGCTATTAGCTTGTATTTGTTTCTTCGTATTTAAAAAAAAATTACCAGTTCAAATGCAAGAATTGTTCCCAAAAAACCATCAGGATGATAAAGAAATTGGCTTTAATAGCGAAGAAGAAGATATAGAAAATGTAGAATTTTCACTTAACAATGCAATAATGGATACAGGTTTTGTTGATTCTTTACTTACTAAACTTCATAAGTATGAGCATAATTGCCCAATCTCTTCGTTATTTATTGGTAAATCTGTTGATGAAGCTAATAGGAAACAATATGTCAATGAATTATTGGCCAAAGCATCAAATTTTGGGCTTTGCCTCGAAGCCACCTTCCATGCAGTCAAACTTTTTGATATAATTAAGTCTTCCGTATTATTTGAAGAACATGGTAATGATTTTTTAATCTTTTTATGTCTTATTGAGTCTTCAAAAACCCATTGCTTATCCAAAGCTCCACAATTGTGCCACTCTTTCAGCCATGACTCAAAAATTGATACTTCAATGTTGGTTTTAATCGAAATGAAATTGCTCCAGCACCTTGAATATGATATTTATATGTCAACGCCCCTCCTTTTTTTCCAGGCATTAATCACACCATTCTTATCGTTGATTTCTAATGATTTCATCTTCATATGTGAGTTCATATTATTAATTGCCCTACAGCATATTGATTGTTTGTATATCGACTCTGAACAACTCTCAATTAACACTATTTGCTTTGTTAATAGTATTCTTGGAACTCAACTTTCTTTAACAAAAGACACAAGCTATGATGAATGGGTGGAAATAATCAGACCCAAAATTATTGAAATCGATGATAATTCTAGGAACCTTGTGTGGTTTTCCAAGTTCTCTGATACGATTCAAAAATTTATCAATAAGATTAAGTAAACAACAGAAGGCCAATTTTAACATTTTAAGGTTCAAAATGATCATTAGGGGATACTAATGAACTTATACTTTGTTCTTCATTATGGTGAGGAATACTCCCTTCAAAATCTCTGGAAAATCTTTTGGAAATGGAAGAAATGCTCGGTCTCTTCTCAGTTTTTATTGTTTGATTAAGAGTCTGAGCAATTTTCTGCTTTCGGTAAAAGCCATCTAAATAAACATGAGCTTGATCTTCAAATAATACATGTAGTATATGTTCAAATGCAAAAGGAAATCCAACTTGAATCGCTTGCATTACCCATTCTCGGAGCTTAGTCCTAGATTTCAAAAGAGACACAAGATCTGATTTCTTCAAAATCCAGGCTGTGACATAAGTGGATGCTTTTATTGAAGTTGATCTTTGTGTACCTGTTAAGAGCTGTGTTTCTCCATGTACAATTCCATCATTACAACTGTGAGATGCCACAACAGTATTATCAAGCAATATTTGAACAATTCCACAATCAATAAAAACAATAAAATCACATATCTCACCTTGATGACATATAAATTCACCTGGAGAAAAAGTAACATGACTAATAATATCAGCAATTCTTAATAAATATTTAGGTAATAAAGAATTAAAAGAAATGGTTCTCTCAAAAATCTCTTTTGTTAATTCATATTTTATTCTCGTTCTCAGAGAAACGGGTAAAACTTTCAAAATACTTCGAACACCACCAGCTCCACCAGTTTTCTGCCATTGATGTTGACTAAAATTCCGAACTTCTTGCCTTTGGAGTTTATCAACTTCTTTAAATCTTAAAAAATCTTGTGCGACCTTATAATGGGCTACAAAATCAGACTCTAGTGGATCAATCAAAACAGCAACCATATTTGCGGTAATAACAGCCTGGAGAAATACACCAGATAACTGAACAAAAATCATAATAATAGTTTCTAAAGTTGTTACTGGAGATATGTCCCCATAACCAATCGTTGAAATTGTTGTCATTACAAAATATACTGTAATCACATAGAGTCTTAAAGATGAATGATCTTGTAATGCATATGGAGCGATCCATGATATGATGTAACCTTGGATTCTAGCAATAATTAAATATATTATAGAAAAAGTATGAATTGCAAAGAAAAAGAAGAAGAAAAAAGGAAGTATGGAAAGCTTTCCTCTCATATATGGTAATGAGTTACTGGTTAAACTATATGCATGAAATCCCCGATCAAGCCTTAAGAGCTTATTAATGGATAAAATAACATACCAATATGGGTTTTTCATCAATATACCAATCCAACCAAAAGGAATTATTGATATAAGCTGAATCTTCAATCTAAACTTTCCATAGTGTATAGCAATTTGTTCCATATCAGATATGGGTTTTCCTTTATGTAAAAATACAGTTCTTTGCACAATATAATAATCTATCGCAAAAAAAATATCGGGAACAAAAAAAACAAGATATGTATAAATAGTAATATCAGGCACGACAACATAAATGAATGAAATTTCTATTGGAACCATTAATGATACAAAAATAACTAAATACTCCCAAAAACGGCGCCATTCGGAAAAATGCGAATATAGACCCTTATTAGAAATACTGACAGAAAAACCACTATATCCCATGGTCATACTATCTTGTGTTTTATGCTGAAAAAATGATGAAACAGGGCTTAAGTCATGCAACTCAAATCCTTTATCCATACAAATGTTTGGATTATTTTCGAGTGTTATTTTGCTTAGAAAGGTATATAAGAAGGATGAAACAATACCTATTTATTATAGTATGATAGGTCCTCATGGTAATCCAGTGGAAACTTATAGCTTTTTTAGGCTTCCTTTTTGCCATAGGCCGCAAGCGCAGATTAAACGAAGTTTGTTGGATTATATCACAGGAAATGAACTTTATGATGTTGGAATAAATATAAAATATATGAATAACGAAACATTTGCTCATATTTGTAGCAAGACACTAAATCATAATGAAATAAGATCGTTAGAAAGCGCAGTATTGAATGGTTATTGGATTAATCTTATCATTGATGACATAGTTGTATTGGTAAGTTTAGGAAGTTCAGCTTCAGGTCATCCATTAGTTTTTTCTCACTATCATTTTACCATAGCACACAATGATGCGAGTATTTTGCAAATAAATGCATCAATGAGAACCCCTTTGAAGCTGGTTGATGGAGAAAATTTATCTTTCTCGTACTCATTGGACTGGATTCATTTTGATATTCGACACCCCCATTCAAGTTCCATGGATTCGTCATTTTTCAAGAACAATATTCATTATTATTCGAGTATTAATTCTGCACTATTGGTATTTTTGCTGGTCTTGCTTGTTGTTTTGATTCTTAATAGAGTTTTGAAACGAGATTATTCTCGTTTTATTCATGAAGCAACCCTTGATGGGTTTGAAATTGATATCAATACTGAACGAGGATGGAAAATTCTCCATGGTGATGTTTTTCGTCCTCCAAATAGAGTAGCAATTCTATCAATCATATCCGGAGCTGGAATGCAAGCAGTCTTTTGTTTAGTAGTTTTTTCTGGCGTTGCTTCGTTATCCAATAAGCTTTATAATATAGATATGCTTAAATATTTTTTTATAATATTTGTGTTAGCTTCTCCTGTTTCCGGATTCTTTTCTGTAAGCTTTGGAAAAGCTTTTGGAATTATGAAATGGTTAAGATTTGCTTTTGCTAGCTCATTAATCCTACCAATAACTGTTTTACTATGTTTTGTGTTTTCTTCTGTATTATCTTTTGTTTTCGGAACAAACAGAGTCATTTCTCCATTTTTCTTCATTATTTTTGGGTTTGCAATAGTTTTTATAATACTGCCTTTAGGAGGGTTTGGAGGATGGCTTGCTTTGAAGGCAAAAATCTTACAGGGAAATAAATGTGATTTTTCTTTAGTATCACGTCCTATCCCTGTGCTCAAATGGTGGTTAAGACTTCCATTCTTATCTTTTTTTGTTGGAGTTTTATGCTCTACATCAATTTTAATAGAAGTTTATTATATTCTCACAGCAGTATGGCAACATAATTCTTACTATTTGTGGGGATTTTTGTTTATAACTTCATCTATTATGATTTCTGTCTCGGCATCCTCAACTGTTCTTGTAGTATATCTGAAATTACAGGAACTTGATTATAGATGGCAGGGTTTATCATTTTTTGCTTCATCCAGCACAGGTATTTTTATTTTCTCATACTGCATGTATTTCTATTTTACTAAAACCGGTACGAATGGATTGTACTCCACATTGTACTATATATTATTTAGTTCTTCTTTTTCCCTCATAGTAAGTTTGATATGTGGTGGAATTGGCTATTTCTCGGCTAATGTATTTGTACACAAAATTTATAAAAATTTGAAAATTGATTAGATCAATGAATAATAAAACATTTTATTTGTTCTTAAGTTGGCGTTTTTTGACGAGTTGCTTTTTTGATTTGGTTTTTTGATCATTTTCAGATACAATATCATCATACAATAATTTTAATTGATCTGAAACAGATGCAATTTTGGCAATTTCTTTATGAGACTTGTTCTTCCCTAAATATGGAACATCTGGAATGATATAATCCTTGATTGAATTTTTGTTCCTTGAAGCCCTAGAAATCTCTGTGATTAGTTTTTCAATATTTTCTGTTTCCTGAGCCAGAAATTCCTCTTCATTTGCTGATGAAGTTTTAATCCTCTCAATATCATCTGCATATTTTTTTGCTTCCTTCTCATATTGATCAAAGATGTCTTTTTCTTTCTTTATTGATTCGGTAATATCACTAATTTGAGTTTCTCTGAAAACTAACACTTCATTCATTTTGCCTTTCATTTCAGATATAGATTTTTGTTTATCATTAATAAACAATTCAAGCTCTCTCTTTTCTTTAAGAAACTTCGAGAGGTTCTCTGCCAACTCATCACTCTCTTTATCTATCTCAATTTGAATTTTGGAAATTTCTCTTTGAGATTGTTGAACTTGATCCTTTAAAAATTTTAACCGCTCTTTTGAAGCAGGGATCTTAGATTTTACAATTGATAACTGAATATACCTTTTTCTCATATTGCTCAACAGTTTATCTTGAACACTCGACTTATTCCTTTGGCAAATAACATCAGCGGCTTCTATTGCAAAACAATCTATTTGATTAGAAAATAAATCAATTCTTTGTAAAGTATCATTCTTTTGAAGTATACTAACAATCTCATATCCTGAAGCTTTTGTTAAAAAATTATCCCTTAAATTGATATATTGGATGGAATCATTCACTGCCAATGACTTAGCAATTGCTACCCCGCCACTACTTGTTATCCTACATGATGATATTGAAAAATTTAATAAATTATGTTGTTCTGCTAAACATTCTTCTAATAGAAAAGCAACTGTTTCACCAAGATTATTTTTGGAAAGATCGAGATCTTGGATTACTTGATTATTTAACAGAAACTCCTTCAATGGAAAGCCGATTTCTGGGCCAATCTGTGTGCTGGACAAATTCAAAATCACTAAATAATTATTATTGGATAAGGTTTTCAGAAGAGATGCTACTCCTTTGGTACCAATGGGGTTTTCGGATATATTCAAAGATATCAACCCCCAGTTGTGGTTGAAACTTTTACATAAATGCTCAATTCCCGAAGATGTAACACCTGATTTGGAAATGTTTAAATATATTAGATTTTTGAGTTGACTGATACCGTGTAGAATGATGGAAGAATCTGTAAATGGGTTATTTTTGATGCTTAATCTTTGAAGACTTTCATTAGACTGAAACCCAAGTGATAGAATTGATTGATCTGAATCAATGAAACCACAATCAGACATATCGATATTTAATAAATTTCGGCATTTTCTAATCATATTGGCTAATGATGTAGAAAACAAACCGAATTTTGATGTTTTTCTTTGGGCTAAAGTACCTATTCCAGCAATTCCAAAACTCTTTAATCGATCAATCTGAGCCAAAAACTCTATCAAATTATACATAGAATCTCTTGTAAAACGATTTACAGTCATTAATGAATCTGTTTGACCCAATTGTAAGGATAAAATCCTGTAATTCGTTAAAACATCGATAATAGCTGTCATAGATATATCTGTCATTTCATTACACCCAATATCAATATGAGAAATCATCGGATTTGTACTCAGAATTTGGTTAATTCTCTGCATTTCGGAATCTCTAATACAATTTCCATATAATTTCAGGCTCCATATAATTCCTGATTGTCTAATTATCTGGGGAAGTCTGGAAAAAACATTAAAACTAGTGTGCATTTTTGTCAAATCTATTGTTCCATGTTCAAGACCCGTTTTAAACTGATTAAAAAAATTTAAATAGTCGTTTTCAACAGCCTCGCTCTCATTATCAGCCAATTTGGCTTGGTAAAGATCTTTTATCAATGTCAGGTCCATTAATTCGTTATCTTGTCTGACAATACTTTGAGAGGCTCGTTTTTCCAAAATAATTGAGATAAACATTGGCATTCATTTTGATATGATGCTATTTGCTGTTCTATTCATTGTTGTTTCTTCGGTCCAGAAACCTGTTGATTATAGGGAATCTGATAGAAAGAATATTAGAATCGTTGTTGATTACTCTGCATTTTCAAAAAAAATTGATCCTTTTATGTGTTATCAGGATGGTCAAACTGTAATTTGGAATAAAAGGAACATTAGTTGTACATTTCTTGACATTATGAATAAAGATAAAGAAATTGTAGCAAAGAATCATATTAGTAAGGCAATTAGTTTCTTATCCGATTTGATAAAAATCAATAGAATGGATTCATCAATCACTCATTCTGATCCAGACATTCCGAACAATGGACAAACGACACAATGCGATTTAATTATTAGTGTTTATTTTAGATCATTGGAGAACTCAGAAACTACACTTGGAAAAATCATTCATTATTCTCCCATTGATTCAAGGCCAATAAGTGCTTCAATGAGTATTGATGTATCAAAAATACCCCAATCAGAATTTAACTCGTTGAACATAAATGAAGAATTTCATAATCATATTGTTAGAGAGTTGATTCGAATCCTTGGTTGGTCGAGAGATATTTTCCCAAAGTGGTTAAATAGGAAAACTGGACTACCTTGGGGGACAGAATTCCCAATAACAAAGCATCATGATCAGAATTATCCTTCAATTCCATTTTTCATTCTTCAAACACCAATGTGTCATCAATATGCTAAAGAAAGATGGAGTATCGCTGAGTTTGCTCCAGGAGTTAAAGCAGGAGTTGAACTTGAATTTGATGGAAACAATCAATATTATGCTTCAGTTAGCTCAAGAGTTTTTCATAAAGAAATACTATCTAGCATTCAAGGAACACCTTCGGTTCTTAGTGATTTAACTTTGTCAATTCTGGAGGATATGGGATGGTATTCTACTCAATTCAAAATGGCCCAGAATCTATTGTGGGGAACAGGTGAGTCATTTGGAGATAAGAAGCTCTCTAATTTTGCAACAGGAAGGCCCCAAATTGAGTATCCAAAACATTATATTTGTTCAGAAAGAGATATTGCCAGGACCACTACATGTTCATTTGATCAGTCAAGATTCTCAGTTTGTTGGGATCAATTTACTACTCCAGTGAATTGTCCAGGTAGCCCAGGATCAGAAGATGAAATATTTTGCCAAGGATCAAAATTCTACAATCCTTTAAACAAGAGTTACAGAGGAAAAAACAAAAATGATGGATTTTCAGTTTTTAAAATTGATTCAATTGAATCTTCATGTTTCAATATTGAGAACAGAAATGACTCATTGGCAATATTATTGGATATGTCCTTCGGATCAGATTCTTCATGTATTGAATTTAATGAGGCTTCTGACCACGAATATGATACAGCTGCTGGTTGTTACAAAACCATTTGTGATGAAAAGGCTTCAAAAGTAACAATCCATTTTGGAAATCTATCATATACATGTGACACCCCTGGAGAAGTAATTAATATCAATCATCCCCAGATCCGCAGTTTTATTTGTCCAAATCCAAAGGTACTTTGTAATTCAAAAGTATTTTATAACAAACAAATTGTTGAACCATCAAGAATTCCCTTACCTGGAGATGACAAAAAATCAAACATAGGTATAATTATCTTATCCATTACCATTCTCTTTTTACTTATTGCAGCTATATCATTCTTCACAATAAAAAAGAGGATTGATGAAGAATCAGGATGGAACCAGGTTCTTTTAAATTGATCGTAAATAAAAAAACCGTTAACCTCTCAGAAATCACTTTGTACAATGGCTAATGAGGCAATGAAAAAACGAATAAAGCAAAATAATACCATTATATTGACATGGCTTTGTATATCTGTATTCTTCACAGCTTTATCAGCTTTTCTGATTTTTTACACCAGGAGAAACACTCCCAAACTCCAAAATAGGAAAACCTACTATTTTGGTGTTATTATAATGCTCGTTGCCTTTTTCCTTGCATATAGATCTATTAGAGTATACAAGAATCCAAATGATAAACATTTTTCAACAAATGGGGATTTAAAGACTCATGGTGCAGTATTTATTGATTTAATTGGTGTATCTCTGCTTGTGCAGTTTGTTGGCGTCTGGTGGGAGAATGCTGGATGGCTATTTTTAGTGATTCCGTTTTATTTCATTTACTATATTGTGAAGAAATTACTTTCATGGCTCCGATTTGCATAGTGTTGACAAGTAAAATATTCATCTGCTAAATGTTTAAGCCTTAACTATTTCAAACTTGGAATCGAATTGGAATACCGCCTCCCCGTTGTTATTCTCAATTGTATTTGTTACGCTGTATTTACCACGGGACATAAATCCAACTGGTACTTCACAATCGATCATAACTTTGGTAAGGTCCTCTGGGGATTGTGGGTATGATCCGATATCAAATACTTCTTCATTAGATCCAATCATCTTTCTAGATTTAACTCTCATCTTTAAACCGATTGCGAGCTCGTGGTGAACGCAGAACTTAAGTTCATAATGGAATGTGCAACCTTCCTTAAGAATATATGGCTCGCTCTTAGCTTTTTCAAGCCCTTGTGGAGTAGTGAGATCAAATGTGTACGTGGGACCGTTTGTGACAATTACTCGAAACTCCTTAATAATAACACGTCGTGGGTCATCTTTTGGATTAGCTTCGGGTGCATCCGCATTACGGAGAATAGCTTCCCTCCACTTTCTAAGGGACTCGTCTTCTGCTTCCGGGATGGGTTGTGCTCCTGATGGTTGAGACATAATGAATCCGGTTTATTTCAAATATTCTATAATTTATAATTTGTAAAACAGAATCGTTGAAAATTATCGTATTATGGTTTGATTTCACCTTGTGCTTCACTATTATTTGGAAAAACAAGAGGGGCTGCTTGTGATAGGCATCCCTGAAAATATGTTAGTTGGTCCCTAAGTATGTCATTTTGAGCCTGCAAAGCGCTTATTTGTTGTTGGATTTCGATAATCAAGTTTTTTAGTTGAGAATTGTCTGACTCAAGTTTCTTAAGATATTCACTTTTCCTTTGTCGCCATCTCCTTGGTCCTTTTCCATTTGTCATTAGTATTAAATCTTGCGTTTTTTGATCTATCATATCTCGCTCTGTATTTTGTGGTCTGACATGTTGTTGTGGGGAAGAAGGTCCAATATTTGGAATAGTGTATCCATTACCATCTTTGCCAGAGATCATTGATGAATGAAAAGTGACATTTTAATCGTTGGTAAAGGATCATTTTCCAAAAGTTACCCTTTAACACAAATCATAACGGTTTATTTCGATTAATTTTCATGACTGGGACTTATGATATTGACAACATCATTTGCAGCTGCCAAAATGGAGAAACAATCGATGAAGCGAATTTTGTTTCGCTTATGATGAACTTAATGGACATATTATATTTAGAAAGTAATGTGCTTGAGCTGCCATCCCCAACCATAATTTGTGGAGATGTCCACGGTCAATTATATGACGTTTTCCAACTTTTTGATGCTGCTGGGTCGCCAAAAGAGAATAGATTTTTGTTTATGGGTGATTATGTTGATAGAGGTAACCAATCAATTTTAACATTCGCATATTTAGCAGCTCTCAAGCTTAAGTATCCAGAAAACATATATTTACTTCGAGGAAATCACGAATCAAGACAAGTTAATGCAATGTATGGCCTTTATAGCGAGTCTTTCAGTACATATGGACATTATGGAATTTGGAATTTGTGCAATGAGGTTTTTGATTTACTTCCAATGGCAGCCGTCGTATCTAATGAAGTTTTTGCTGTTCATGGCGGGCTTTCTCCTCAACTTCCTCTCATCGAAAAAATCAATACTGTGAATCGTTTTGAAGAATTGCCAAGCAACGGTCCCTTCTGCGATTTAACATGGAGTGATCCAAGTGAAGATGAGACTCGATGGTCGATTAATTCTAGAGGTGCAGGATATATATTTGGAAAGAAACAGGTTGATGCATTTTGTCATTTAAATAATATTTCATTTATCACCCGTTCACATCAGTTAGCAATGGAAGGATTTCAATGGTTCTTTGATCAAAAGCTCATAACTGTATGGTCAGCTCCTAATTATATGTATCGCTCCGGAAATAAAGCTTCTGTGATGAGGTACAATACCGATAATGCTCCAGAAAAGTACGAAATTATTTTCTTCCAAGAAATGCCCAAAGAAAAGAGGAAAGAACCAGAAGAAGTCGTACAAACAGGATATTTCTCATAAAATTCATTATATGGATTGTTTTAAATCGATTATTTACTCAGCTTTGAGATTACTTTCCTTCTTTGGGGCGAATACTGATCATAAACGTAGTACTCACCTCTGGATTCGGAAAGGAAACAATTGAATTCGTTTGTTGGAATATTGTTAATTGAACAAAATTCCTCTATGACAACATAATTGTTTGTTTTGAATATTTCTTCTAATAATTGACTAATTCTTGGCTTGATCTTGTTCATCTTTATTTTGGTAAAATGAATGCGGACAAAGAATAAAGCGACAATAAAAATTGAGCATAATAGAGAAAACATTGAATCTTGGGCAAAGGTTAAACAGAAACAAATTTGCAAAATCAAATCTATAATATCAAAACGACTATTCAATAAATATGGATAGTAGTTGAATGCAAAAAATTCGATGATAAAAACAAAGGATCTCATAAATGGATGACTAATTTGAGAAGACAATTTGTGAACAATTTCGGTCTCTTCAATTATACAATTATTTAAACACAATGGTTCAACTTTCTTCTCATTTTCTTGTCTGATTCGCTCTTCTTCTTCAAGGCGTTTCTTCTCATTTTCTTGTCTGATTCGCTCTTCTTCTTCAAGGCGTTTCTTCTCATTTTCTTGTCTGATTCGCTCTTCTTCTTCAAGACGTTTCTTCTCATTTTCTTGTCTGATTCGCTCTTCTTCTTCATGTATTCTAATTTCTTCTTGGTTATTGCTAGAATCTGGAATCTCAAATGGTGGTCTATTAAGATCCAAAGTAAGGTTGTCGACTTTTTGAGAAATATTCTGATGTATTAGACATTCTTCCGTTTTGTATGGTGTACGACAGAAAGTCTCTGGAATAATCATTGAAGATAATACATTAGTTCCTTTTTCCATTTCAGAATAATGCCCGCCATAAACAATAATAGAGTTTTGAGATTCTCTCATGGCAATACAAGATTGAAGATTATTATGTGAATTGCCTTTTTCTTTCATTGAGAAAACAGTGTGATTGTCTAAATTAATTATTATTGATGGTAATCCTTCTTTTTCATAGGAAACACCACCAAAAATTAAGAGATTATTATCTGTCACAACAGACATATGGTCAGATCTAGGAATTACATCTCCTTTGATTTCAATTTTCTCCCATGACCATTTATCAAGATTCAGACACCATAGATCATTCAAAAACACATTCCCATTTCTTCCCCCAAAAACAAACATTCTATTATCATATAATGAGGACGAATGCTCAATTCTCGGATCTGGTAAAGGTCCGGTAGTTGTTACTGGTGACCACTTGGGATTATCCGCCATTGTGTCGAGTATCCACACATCATTTAAATGAGATTGAGATGGTGTTTTCCCACCAAAACAAATAATCAAATTCCTATTAACAACCAAAGAATGCTTATATCTAGCAGGGAATGTCAGTTCTCCAATAGGGTTCCATTGATTTTCAAGTATTGAACCTTTCCAAGTTTCTGCCATCTGATTCTTATTACCTCTTCCACCGCAAATGTATAAATATCCATTTACTTGTACAATTTTCTGACCTCTAATAACAGGAACAGGCACTTTAAGACTAAATGATGTCCCTTGGTGAATTGATATATTAAACAACTCAGGTGTAACATTTTGACCACTAAATGAATAAACACTCCCATTAAAAATCACCGAAGAATGCTCTGTTATCGGATTGATGTGCTTTAATAATGGAATATCTTTCCAAATAAAAGTCTCGTCATCTGGTGGATTCATGGAAAACAATGAATCAGTAAATTTATCAAGGAAATCTTTCTTTTCTTTTGATGAAGGAAATTCAACTGATATTTGTCCAAAACAAGGCGAAGAAATAGTCGAACAATTATTCTTTTTTGAAGTTACAAACGAAATGGAATCAACTGATACATACGAATCTAAATAACGAAACTCGTCAATGGGCCAATCATATATTGCCACTAATGCATCACCATTATCTTTGCCCAAAACAATATGATCATTAAACAGAACTAAAGATCCGGTTTTATAATTTGGACTAATATATTTTATATTTTGTTTCAATATAAATATTCTATTTGCTTGAAGAGTTGAAAAAGTTCCATGCATTAATTGGTGAATCCTATACAATTCAGAAAGTTGTTGGGCCCTAATAGAGCCAGCTTCAATCTCTCGTGTTACAGAGTCAATTTTTTGATAGGCGCATGATAAGAGGGGTGCATCAGGATGACATTTTGGCGTGAACTTAATGAGTTCACGCAAAAACAAAATATAGCGAGGCATTCTTTGAACTGGAGTAATTAGCAAACTAGTAATATCAAAACCATGGCATCCTTCTTTCAGTGTTTTCAAAGCATTGGCGACAGAAGAATTTTTCATATATTCGTTAAGTTTTGATACAATATTTGGATACTCAGATATATATAATTTTGATACTTTGAAAAATTGAGAAAAGTCAATGAACACATCGGCACAACAAGAATCAAAACTACTACCTTTAGCTTCAATGTTGGTTAAAAACACTTGATGGCAATTTTGGATGGTTGGAATGTTTTTAAATATTAGGGGATAATCATTATCAGCGAAAACTTTCTTCTCTCTGCAACTTTTTTCCCAGTATCCAGTAATAAGTGACAAATTATCAATATAAGTTTTTTCCGTCGAAATAATCTCTTTGATAACATTTGTTCTCATCCTAATTAACTTTTCAGCTTGTTCAGCCAAAAGTAGCTTTAATATTATGGGATGATTTTGAGCCATGTCGAAAACAGTTTTAGCCATCTCAGATGTTGGAATTTGGCTTCCATTGATCCATAATTCTGGATCTGAATGAGGAAACTCAATTTGTTCAGCAATATATTCAAGCAAATCCTCAACATTCTTGTCTAAAAAATCATTTATATTAAATGTTACATCAAAAGTTGTTTGAAAACCGCTTTGTTCAGAGTTAAGCAGTATTGATAATGCAATGTCATCTTTTTGTTCGGGTTTAATGCAAGATAAGAACCATCCTGGTTTTGAGAAGCCTGAAAATCGATTATTAATCACCAAAGCAGGATATTTACGAAGAGGGATCTCATCCATCTCTAATGACTTTTTAAACATTGGTGTTTTGATTGCCAAACAACTATTTTCACATTTAAGTATTTCCAGTATTTCTTTAGAAGATTTATCAAGAAATTGGGCAGGATCATATGATTTTGAACTCTCTCCAAAGTTCGAAATAATAACATGTTTACTCATGATTTAATAAAAAAGTGAAAAAAGCCACTTTTATTCTTGGAAGGAATTTGAACGAATAAAGGTACAGATCTCGTTAATAACCTCATTTCTATTTGGCATTTTTGTTAGCATATGAGAGCCTTCATCATAAAACTTAATTACTATTTTAGAATTCTCCTTAGATTCCGAGACCTTTTTTGCCCAAAAAACATTTTCATCAGCAAAAACCAGGTTATCTTTTCCACCTTGAAGAAAGAGCATTGGCATGTTTTCAGGCCATTCTTGGATATTTTCTCTGATCCAAAGACGAGCATCCAGTGCACTATTGAAAAGCCTTGGGGTCAACTTTGTAGTAAAGTACTCAGAATGATGAATTTTCTCAACCCAATCATGATCCATTTCATTACTAAAATGGGATATACCGCTGTCAATATGGATTGTGGGAAGAAGGTATTCCAAAGCTCGAACACAAGCCAATAAACAACAACTTGGCTGCCTTTGAGGGCAGTTTGATATCCAGGGAGCATCAGCGATTATTCCGTCAACCATATCACAAATTGAGTTTTTGCGTTTCATTGCCAAATAAATAGCTCCCATCCCGCCCATAGAATGACCATATATAAAAGTAGGCATGCCAGGGTTGACAGAATAACTATGCATTACAACCTGAGATATTTCTTCTGCTAATTCCTCAATGGTGTTTGAGCATCTGGGTCCAGGAGACCTACCATGGCCAATATGATCACAAGCAAAAACCATACCTCCGTCTTGAAGAATATCTGCAAAAACGTCTTTGAAATATGTCACAAAGAAATATAGTCCATGAACGAATATAAGGTTATATTTTGGTTCATGGGGCTTCCACTGACACCCAATTAGTTTATAATCACCAACTTTAATAGTGAAGTCTTCACCATCATATTCAAGAGTATTTGAATCAATCATTAAAATAATCGTTTGACACTTTTCATGATAGGCCAGATAAAAAATTGACTATAACGTTAAATTCAATATTCATTAAGAATTCAAATAAGAAATTAACAAAAGATTATATAAACATATGAATATATAAAAATTTCATAAAGATTTACAAATAATTAAATAATTTGTTTTTAATCTCTGCGGCGAAATTTAATAAGTATTCAAAAATCAAAAATAATCATGAAAGTCGATGGAGATGCACACCACACATCCTCAAGGCTAAGAATAAAAGCTTATTCAATTATTTCGAGAATGGGGAGACCACTAACAGCTCATGAAATTGAAAATATGATTAGAATCAATGATCCTCAATTATGGAGTGAAGTCACAACAAAATGCTCGGATTATGTGCGAATTATTCTATCTTTCGCAAAAGAAACACTTTTTCAGAAATATAAATCGAAGAAACCTTTACCCGGACTTGATAGAAGGACAATTTTTTATGGGATATCAAATTCCATGTATTCAAGTGATGATTGGTCTTTAATAGAAGAAACAAAAACGAGCCCTATTAATATACCTGAACAAATATCCATAATAGGTTTTCAGGTTGTAAATGCCGAAGATGCCCAAAAATCTTGGAAAAAGCTTTCTCAATTCCTTCCAATGGATGATACTATTTGGAATGAGCTTCTTTCTTCTATCAAATGCATTGGATCTGAAGAATTTGAGACAATCGACCCGGACCAAAAAATCAAAAAGATATTTTCCCTTTATCCAACCCTTTTGAACTCTCCTCAAATTGATCATTTTTTGGTGATTCTTTCAAGAGAAATATCTCTCAAAAATCTTGTAAAATAACAATTTATTTGAATAACCATTTCAGTTTTTCAAAACAATCAAATGTTTGGATATTCTCTATTGTTTTTAATATCAGCTGTGATTAATTACTGCATTACTATTGATGGATCTAACACAGGATGCGTTATTGGATATACTCCAATAATTTATTCTGCAAATAGCAGTAGTTTTCTTTTCGATTCTGGAACCATTTCGTTTCTTGTGATAAATGATGAGGATCATAAATTTACACTTCCTTTAGATGTTTTTAATGATGCCAGATGCACAATAAAAGTGACTTCACCTTCTCATGGGTATGTTATTATTGATTACCCATCAAGTCTTTTATTTCCGATTGCATTCTATGATATTTCTTTATATTTAGGGCCAAAAATGAAAGATAAGCCAATGAAAGGAGATTCAATCAATCTTCTTAATTCTTATGCTCCATTCGAGTTTTTTTTTAATGATGTTACATTATCTGGGCACAGCATAAGCCACACAGGGAGAATAAATGCAGCCATTTTAAACTTGTTGGATATTCCTGAAGGATCTCATTTTAGAAAGGATCTTTTCCCATTCGAAGAGGATAATGATGAAATTGCCATAACTATCAAATATTCATTAGCCAAATCTTCTATTACTCTAGGCAATGACAATATTGAAATTTTAGGTGAGAATTTCTCATTTTTCTTGAATATAATTGGTAGTAAGGAGGCTCCATTTAGATCTCTCACTCTTTCCAGTGATTTGGCGGATAATATTTCCTTAAATCTCCAAACAAAGTTTGATGGAATTTATGAGAGTACTAAATGGAAAGAAATCAACTTTTTTTATTCTATGTCTGTTAGTTTGCTCATTAATTCGTCCTTTGAAAGACTTAGGTTTAGCACATTGTTGTCACCTATTCTCAGTATTGATTCTCAGATTTCCAGGCCAACATCAATATTTGCTGAAATGATTACTGCAAGCAAAGTAAGTTTATTGAGTAGCTTTGTATCTTTTTTTGCTCCATTAATTTCTACTGGGAGAACAGTAGATGGTATAGGACATGGATATGATACATCAAGCTTTAGTCTTCCAACGCCAATTGAGATGAATGTTAATAACATTGCTTTTAATCCATTGATTCAATCAATAGATGTCAATCTTTTTAGTATATTTCCATTATCTCTACATTTTAACTCTAATCCATTTCCACCTAATCAAACAGTATTTTTTAACATTCTTGGATCTGGATATTCATCTTCCGAAGATAATACATATTATAATAATCCAATGAGTCTGATTGTGATAAAAGATACAAAATTTTTGTGCTCAAGTTTTGATATTAGACCTGATCCTACTAATTTGGTTATTGCTAATGGTTTTTCGAATGAGAAATGGTCTTTTGCAAAATATTGTGAGATTAATAATGGTTCATATCATATTGGAGCGAAGATGACAACAAAAACGGGAGACTTTGTTGTTGTCATTAACATTATGACAGATCCTGATAATACGGTTCAATCTCAAATTAATTCCGTTTCTAAAGGGATATCAGATATCCATATTAAGATTCTTACAACAATAGCCCCAAAAAATTTGTCTTTTGCAAATATTTCGAAGAAAGCCAATGTTTATATTTACTCGCACGTATCTGTATCACAAATCACGCTTTTTGGCTTGGATAAAATCCAGAAGCTCCATGTATTGAATCTTAATTTATTCTTTGATCCGCCAAATAATGATACTTTTATTGAGTCAGTCTATCTTGATAATTCTACCATGTCAGGATTATCTGGAAACCTTGATATTTCGAAATTTGGAATTATCAGTGTGAGTTCAATACTAGATTTTAGCAATATTTTAATCAAGAACCCAAAAAGCCTTAACATCCGAACAATTGATATTATTGCCATTCTCTTTGGTAGCTCTGATTATATTATTCACACATCAACTTTCAGTTATCATATTCCAATATCAATATCATTATCACTGTCATGCGCAAATCCTATTACTGCAAATGTTTCAAGAATTCACTCCAACCCTAAGGCAATCAATTTATCCATACCATCATCTTCAAAACTTATTTTCGATGAATCATGGGAAGGATATAAACAACTTGCTCTTCGTATCGAGTCTGTAAATGGAGATATCACTATTATCACAAATTCATCAAATCTTCCTGTATCATTTATTCCTGACAGTTCCCGCAATTATAATTTCTTTATTGAATTAACATCTGAAAATGGAATTAAACAGGTTTCTATACCTGAAGGTATTGTTATTCCAAAAGACACAATTGGTTCCTTTTCCTTTTCTGTGGGATCTTTTCTACCTTCAACAATATCATTGAGTTTGAAGATTCCATTTGCACAAATCCATTGTGCAGGTATTTTACAAGCAGGGGTGCAGTCATCGAGAGTTGATATTGTATTATTTGATTCAAACAATTACATCACTATTGATGATCTCTTTATTGATGGCGAAGTTGAAATCAATAGTATTAATGTTACCCGAATGGTTAAAATTGAAAGTGGTTATATCACATGCCATAGTGGTGTATTCCACAATGCTGTATATGAAATATTTATTCCAATTGATGTTACAGGTTTATATGGTATTGTTCAAGGTCAGCCAGTTACTAATCCTATATTTGATGTCAGATTTAGGAGTATTGTTTTCATACATGAAGATCCAAAACTTTTAATACTACTTCCAAGAAGATATTTTGCTAATGGAATACCATTTTTATTTGTCCCTCCTTCATTTCACCACATTGTTAATACCACTCAAATACTACACAATCCGCCCAATATTTATACAGAAGCAGGATTTATTCATGGCTATCAAAAGCTTAATTCACAAAATTTATGGATGGTTTATCGTGAAATTGGAAATCCAGTAATTCCTCCTCCTGCATCAACAAAAGAAAAAGAGTTATCTACTGGGCAAATTGTTGGTATTATAGGTGGGGGTTCGGCAGCAGTAGGGGTAAGCGTGACAGGGGTTGTTTATTTTGTTCTAAAAAGGGCTGCTCCAAAAATCGAAGATATTGTTGGTGACTCATCATCTAATAGCAGATCGCATTCATCGGGAAAGCATAAAGAGTAACCAACCAACTATACATGCAGAAGTGATTTTAAAAAGAATTTTCCATTAGATGTGTTTGCTTTGGGATAAGTATCTTCGTTTTTTAGAGAAGATATATTGTCTTTTTCAGACATCATTTGTAGAAACTGGAAAATTGGTATTCCGTTTCCATCTCCAAATTGGGAAATTATGCTGTAGAGGTCATGTTCAGAAAACTTTCTCCCGCAAACTGTAAGAGCTGCCCGCAATTCTTCAATTTCAAGTGACCCTGATCGATTTGTATCACATATCTGGAAACACCTCCTAAGCTCAGAAAATCTAGCATCAGTGAGCCTAAGATTTTCTGAGAGCCTAATATCATTTTCTAGCATTGCCGACATTTGATCAATCGTTGTTAATAGTTCACCATATCTGGCCCGAATTTCTTCAGGTGTTTTCCTTGCAAGTTTTGTTGTATTTGCCCTTTTAACATCAAGATACATATTCTCAATTTCATCAAATTGACTTCTTGAATCATTCAACTTTTTTCTCGATTCATTTAATCTGCTTCTTCTTTGTCCAAAACCATCTGAATTTGATGACAATTGTGTTTCTATACTATTATACTCAGAATACAAAGTTTGGATAAATCCATTATAACGATGGACAAAACTAAAAAGAAATGACTCTAAGTCTTTCCGATAATTGAGTAGTTTTTCTTCTGCAAAATAAATTGCTTTGTTTAATGCTTCTGGAACCATATGGATTCCAACAATTGACCTGACCTTTTCTTCTTTGTCTCGAGATAATAATTCATTCCATGTATATAAAACCCGATTTTTTGCTTCATTTATTATATTCCTTTTGGTTTTAAGATACTTGTTAAGCTCCAGAAGTTTAGATTTATATAATTCAATCCTGGTATCCACAGGTAATTCATATGATAATCCGCTCAATAAATCATTTGATAGACTCACAACCAATTCTGCTTCCTCATTATATTTTTCATATAGTGATTGATCATCATCATTCACTAATCTTTTTGAGAAACCAGGAAATGGATATGGCGTTTTTTCCAGAAAGAAGAACAGCTCTGATAAAAACAAAACTATTGCATCTTCATCAATGTTGTCAATTGAAAAATCATTTGGATCCAATATGAGGGGGAATTTTATGGATGACAAGGTCTGAATCACAATTTCAAAGTTCTGTATTCTTTTTTTTGGATCAAAGATTGTTTCACTAATAGATAGAGACGAAAAAGCGGACAAGATCTCACATAATGCAACTCCATTAACCCAAGACTGAGTAAAATCATCAATATGTTGAGATATTGAGAGTCTTTGTGTCCAGCTTAACAAAGCAATCCTTCCCCTCAAGTCTCCAATGACCACCCTCTCACATGTACAAAAAGATACTATTTTTGACAATACAAACAACATAGAACTCTCATTAGATGGCCAATTTTCAATTACACTGACATCGTTAAAACCATTTTTCACCAAATATTCCTTAATAATCCTCAAGACAACCAATTTCTCCTGTTTTTGATTTTTAATCAAAGAATGTTCTCCAAAAAAAATCCCAAAAAATGATAATATCAGTCTTCCATCATAAAAATCGGATAAAAGTTGCGCATCCATACTGTATGGATGCAAATATGAATTAAACCATCTCAAAAATACTTTTAATCGGACATTTTCCCGGCTATTCAGCTCCATTTCTTGTTCCATTAAACAATTAATTTTTTTGCTCTTTGCAAGAGATTTTCGAGAATTCTCATTAATGATTGGATAGTGTTCTCAAGTTCTTGTTTATGATCAAATGTATGGAAAGTAACTTGATGATAAATTAGTCTCAGTTCTGATTTCATATCAAGTATCTGATTAACAATATCTTCTATTTGGAAATTATCATGAGATTTATTTGAATAATCACTCGTTCGATCATATTTATTTGGGATACCAAGAGATTCTGTTAAAAAACCATCTAAAATACTCCTAAACTCTCCATATAGAGTGTGAAGTTCTTTTTTTCTATTATTAAAAGATATTTCGCTCTCTGTATCTTCATAAAAAGCCATATTAAACCAGGTTGAATTTTCCAAAAATTTACATTTAATAGGAGTCAATAAAAACAGATGAGGCTTCACTATTATCAAACCCCAATGTGTTTTTAATTTCTCCAGAGCTATTAACATCTCCTAACATCGATTCACTATAGGCATTAATAGAGTCATCGTTGATTAATCTGTTAATTGCTTCACTATTCAAAGTTGAAATTTCAATATCTTCCTCATCAGAAACTGTAAGAAGAGTATCATTCTCGATTTCCGCCATTATCGAATCAAGATTAAGATTAGATATTTCATCAATATCTCTTGATAATTCAAAATTATCTGGAAGAGGTGGTATAACAATTTTTGACTCAGGTTTTTTGGCCGGAATAACATGGGGTTGTGGAACAGGAATTTCTATTTTTAATGAGGGAGCAGCTGCCAGTTTCGATGGAGGAGGGATATCACAATTTTTTGACACCAGGGTTTCTAGCTGCAAATGTGGTCTCTTTGGTTGATTCTCGAAACTTGTCAGATTTGGCGACTTTGTGAGTATTTGGCTCCTGATTTTTAGTGGAGGTGGCAGTTCAAATTGTTCTATGTCACATGAGTAACCAGATTGCTTAATTACTTGTTGTGTCTTTAAATGCTGATCGAAAAAATGAGAATTGGTAACAACAAGTTGTTGATTATTATAAGGGAATTTTGAGGGAGATACGGAAGAGAGAACAGATTTTTGGTTGGTCTTAATAGAAATTGTTTTCTGTGTTTGGGATCCATTATTAAGTCTAAACGGTGGTTCAACTTGAGTCGACAAAGATTCTTGAGAAATCATTGTTTCTTTAGAAGCCACAATTTCTGTTCTCAAAGAAATAATTGGGGAAACAGAAACAATCTCTTTTTCGTCTTCAGATAATTGCGGAGCAGTATCCAGGATCTGATTAAGTAAAGAAATCAATATCTCTGAAAGTTCTTCATTCGATGATATTATTTCATTATTATTAGGCGAATCATTAAGTATGCTTTGAAGCATTTCCATACATTTGGTTTCATATTGAGGTAATAAAGAATCAGTATTTGTAGTTTCGTTCCTATATTTAGCCGATTTTGTGGAAACAGCAATCGAATGATGGGATAATTCCCTATTTCTCATTGAAGAAGGCCGAATATCAGCTGAAACATTGTTTGTGATAGACCTCTTTGATTTTTTGCTTTGAGTTGAATGGTCAACATGAATGGGTTTCTTTTCTACAAAGGTTTTAACCTTTGGTGGTCCTGGGCTTTTTATTTTTTCGGGTTGAATAGCTTGAGGAACTTGTTCAAGTTCAATCAATTTCACAGGTTTTTTTGAGAATACTTTTTGGGAAAACATTGACAAATGAATAGATTTCGAGGGCTCAGGCTCTTCATCATCAGAAATATCAAGAACATAAGATGAACGTATCTTGGCAATCTCATCATTGGTAATTTCAAGCCTTTGATCAAGAAATTGATTAAAAAAATCATCGCCAATACTAAAAGTGATCTTTCCCTTGCTTTTAATATCCCTAATAGTGCTTTTAGCCTCTTCAATGATCTTGTTTACTTGAGTCATTTGAATACGTTTAAAATTATTCTATCATAAAAATACAATTTACAAAATTTCATCATGTGGGTGTTCATGTGATTTGATATTTTGCTCAATCTTGATCTCTTCTTTAAGGAAATCCCCAACCATATCAGGTCTTAAAATATGCGGTAATAGAAAAGTTGCTGCATCAATATCATAAACACAAAATTCATCCGATTGATCAAGGGCCGAATCTTTGGATCTTCGAGGCATATGAGACGAATCTTTTTTGGCAAATCTAGGGAATTTTGCAATAACAGTAGAATTTATTTGGTTTCTAATTGAGACTATTTCTACAGAGTCTAAATTAATTTTTTTTGAGAATGGAATTGAATCACAATAACTTGCCAAATTGGTTTTCTTAAGCTCTCTATGAACAGTCATTATAACAGAAACACAATGATAAGCCCACTGAGGGGCGTCAACAAACATTGGAACTGCATTCTTCGTATCAAAATTACAAATATTTGCTAAAAAAGCAGAAATATTTCTTCTTAATAGCCGCTTCAAATCATCAGGACCATAATTTATTGGAGAATTCTGGCTTTTATAGTCTATTAACTTAGAAACATCAATTCTAACATCCACCATTGACAAAAAGAATCTTCTTAATCCATGAGATAGCTCCAGCAAAGTACCAATTCGTTCAATTTTATTACACATCGATCCAATTCCGAAATTTAGGTGAAAATCTGCAATTGATACCATTCTCCCCATCAAAGCCTGTTGTTTATTAACATCAAGCTTTCTAATAAGACTAAGATTCGGAGAATCAAACGGAATAGTATTATAAACCAATGGCTTTTTGTATGGAGATATCTGGGTTTTGGAAATTTTCATTGAACTTCGTGTGGAAATATCAGCTTGTGATACTGTTCTTTGTTCATCAGAGGTAGCATTTGATACATTTCGAAATACAATACTGGGATTCCTACAAACAGAATGAAATTTTCCTATTTGTTTAACAAAACTATTCTTATATTTTGGATCTAAAGAAAACACAGAATCCAAGTTTTCCTGGAAAATATGCCTAAGAGACATTAAGGTTTCAGGCGGGGTAAAAGGCAAATAACTTGGAACTGGAAATGAAAAATTATTCACCATCCCTTTTCCATCATTTGTTGTGATAAAATTAGGATTATAAATTCTCAATTCATTCGCTTTTTTATGAGATGAAAGCCCAAAAAGTATTGATAAATCCCTTCGAATTTTAACCATTAGTTGACGATGCAGATTATATGATATATTATTAAAATGCAGTGCGATTTGTTCAAAGGTTAGTCTGTGAGGAGAAGGAACCTGAACAATATCGAACGCAGAAGCAGCAGTATTTATTCGCTTTTTAACAAGTTTTGATCTATTAGTGTAAAGTACAATGCTTCGTAAAAGTAATGTCATACATTCATTATCAACGTTTTTGTTCATAACCTCTGTTAAGAAAACCGAATATCTCATATTTCCATTTATACTACCTTCCTGCAATTTAAAGTGATATTTTGCCATTCCTTCAAAACTATAAGGCAGAGAATTTGAGAAGAACTTCCCAACAGGATTCTTAATTTTTTTGCTTTCTTTTGGTTCATGAAGCTTTTTAATTGAATACAAAACCCTCTGTTTAAGTTCATATTCAGGATCTATCTTATATGAATTATGAATAAATATTTTCCACAGAAGTCTTCTTTTGGTGTATTGGAGCCATTGCTTCCATACACGAATAAAAAAAGATAACTCATCATGCCCTCTCAGTTGAAACAATAGCATATATGGAATGGCAGGAGACTGTTGTAGCTTAATACCAAACATTAATGAAGTTATTTTTTCATGCCTAGCCGATTTTTTCCATAAAAATACAACTTTTGATTTCAGAACGGTATTTCTATATTTAGTTAACTCAGAATACGTGTGATCTCGTTTTGTTTCATTATAAGCAATCTGATACCATGCTCTTTGTAGCTTAACCATTTCATTTTTCTTTCTTCTCTGCATTTCAATATATTTAAGCCAAGCTTTGCTTCCAGTTTCTTGAATTCTTCTCTTGTAAAACTGCGAAGATGATTCCATATCAGCAGCAAATCTTCTCCTATTCATAAAAAGCTGATAAATTGCATTATGCGCTTTTTTCTTAATCCTTGATATAGAATGGGCATCTGCCCTCATTTGTCGAGCCTTCTTTTGATTAAGAATATTTTCACGAACCCTCCAATCAATAATGAATTCACTCGCCGCTAAGCGAAAACAGTCATTTCTATTGCATGCAAGTTTTTTCCATTGGGTAAAACGATGCCATAAAACAAATGCAAAAAAAATGAATCCAAATCCTTGTCTCTTTGTGATTGTGAAAGTAAAAGCACCAGATTTTTCCCTGTATGCTCTTCGGCTAACAGTTAGTGATCGCCACAATCTAAATATGTGTCTTCCTTCTGGTTTTGCAAACATTCTTACAACAATCATAAATTGTCTTGGAGCAAATCTTGATGGATGAAAATATCTGCCTGACAAATAAAATAGGCTAAATGGTGCTAGATTAGATTTTAGCGATAGCCATGGCTTCTCATGTTGGAGATCTTCAAATCTTTCATAACACTCAAGCTGTGTTTCGAACTTTTTAGAAGCATATCCACGCCATCCTAAAAATATTCTCATTAAAATATCTCTTCTTGACCATATTCGATGATTAAAAAGCCCTCTCCACATTTGTTTTGCTTGATATGTTCTCCAAACAGTTTGAATGATTCTAGCGGCATTATTAGCCATTTTATCTCTTACAAAATCTCTAATAAAGCTGTCAACAGGAGTATTGTCACCTTCTTCCATTGGATCAACAATTATGGGCCTAGGTATCAAATCATATAGTCTAGAAGTCTTAATAAACTTTGAAAGCTTGGCTGGTTGGAAAATTAATGCAGTTTTTGGCTTAATATGTTCTTCTTTTTGAGAGTCGTTATTAATGGCTAAACGAGAGTCTTTTTTCATAGTAAAACATGGGGGATTGGGTGGGATAATGGAAAAAGCAGTCTTAGGACGAGGTTTGTTTATGGCAGGATTCCTCGCTCTAAAAATTCTTGGTTTATACATTAAAAATCTATTAAACAACAAAAGGCTTTTTATCTTGTATAACAATTATGTTTCTAAAATAATAAATCTAATATAGAGGAGAGTGTTCAATGAGTTCTATTGATGCGAACCTTTTAACGAATAATTCAGCAAACAGAACCACAATAGATATCAATATTGAAATTGATAAACAATTTATTGCGTTATTAACTGTGTGCATTAGATATGTATCAGTAACTCCGGATATTATTGAATGATTAATGCTATGAAGAACAATACAAAACCATAACAAAGAGATCATATTACTCGTAATTGATTGGTATTTGAGTTCGAAATCACTTAAAGCAAGAGCAAGCAAATTCGAAAGGTGCTCAGCATATAAACCAGGGAGTGATAATGATAAGGAAAGAAGGAATATCATTGATATATGATTTGAGGATAAAAAATCAATGATAAAGGTCAGGACAAACACAGAAATTGTGCTAAACAATATGGCTAAAAAATAATGCTGTGGCATAATAGTAATATCTTTCATGTAACACCCGCCAATGATTAAAAGGAGGAAAGAAACCAGAACTGATACTGCTATAGAATTAAACACTTTAAGAAAGGAACTTGGAAATACAGATTTATCACTAAAAGATTGATTAAAAATCTGTATATATTCAAGAATAGAAAATATTAAGAACACAACAACAATAATACTGCATAGAATAAAAACAATATTAAATTTTTCCTTAAAAAACACAAAAAGTACCAAAAAATCCGTTATATATATTAAAATAGATAATTTTGTGCTCCATAAATATTTAATTGATCTGCAATCTAAATTATTATTACCATTCATTATTTCTAAAGTTCCTTTTAACCCACTATGAGTAGAGCTACATTTGACAAGATAAAACATATATAAACCTCCATTTGGAACAAGATATACAAATTTAACTCGATTACTTTTTTGTTCAACTGTAAACTTAGTTTGGGTCCAAAAATCAGAACAGCTGCTTCTCATAATTGCATCAATTTCATTTTTCTTTATTTCAAACCCCTGAAAAAGCTTAAGTTCATAGAAATTTGTTACAAGTGAATAATTCTCGTTTTCTGATGAAAAAGCATTCAAAGTAATAGACGCTCCGGTTAATAATCCATATGTTCCTAGCTTTGCACTTTTAGAATCAGAAGGAATGAAAAAAGATTCTTTAATAGAGAAGCAAAGTTTCACCCAGAGTAGCATCAAAAGTGACATAATAATTTTTGATCTCGATGAACTGTCCCATCATGGTGTTGTCAGTAGTGAGATCATCACAATAATTTGGTTTAACAGAGTCCTCGACATTAGTTTGATGCTGAGGATAGTATAAAACCAGACAATTGAAGAGAATAATATTAAACAGAGTTGTTCAAAATAGCAAATGGAAATTCAGTCCAGTGATGAGTTTGATCAATTATGTGGAAATCTTCCTGTATATGATTCTAATCCAAGGCCTAAGGGTTCCTCGATAGGATCTTCTCAAGATTCTGATGATTTTACTCAATGGCAACTTAACAGATATAATCGGACTGGATTAGTTAGGATAGGAGATATTCTTTCTCTCTCTTTAAGCATGACGAAGAAAAAATTTCGATTTTTAATAACTATTTTTAGTCCTTTTTTTGTTGGTTTCGTAATTTTTTTGAAGTATAATTTGATCTTTTTTGCTTGTTTTTTTGAAACGCTTTTCTACATTATATCAATATCAGTGTGTTTTTCATTAATATATGGCGATTCTCCTTTCAGTAGGCTTTATCAGGTATTTACACTGAGAAGTATGATTGCTTTTATTTTAAAGTTTTTTGAAGCTTATTTGATTTCTTCATTGTACACAGGTGTGATATCAAGGAATTCAATGATTTTTTTTAGATTTATTGTGTATCTTGTATATAGTTTTTCGTTTTTTTATTACCCATGTTTTGCAAATGAAGGATTATCTCTGAATCCTATTAAGTCATGCCTTTATTCTATCAGATTATCATTCAAAATGATTCCACTGTTTAATGGGATAATTTTATTCACTTTCGCCATAATTCTCAGGCTTTTGGGATCAATGACATTTGGTTTTACCACATGGATATCTTTTTTTATGACTGGATACGGATTTCTTGCAGTATGCGGATCATCAGCTAGCTCGGTAGTTAATCAGCCTATTAGCTAGAGCAATTTGGTGGAATTACGAAGTATGTAATGAGTTTCCCAATTTTTGTGTCGATTTGACCCCTTTCTTTTACCACAAAGTTACTTCCATATATTAATTCATATACTGATCTAGTTATATGAATTATCATTGGTTGTCCTAGGCTTTCCATCTGTTGTGCGAGATTAATTACAGGACCTAAGATTTCAAATGTTGGTTTTTTTGATCCTAATACACCCGCCACCAAAGGACCCCCTGTATTAATCCCAATCCTTATCCTCAAGTCTTGGCCCATTTCTTTGTTAATTTCTTCAACAGCTTTTATTGCTTCCAAACAAAACTCAACCATTTCTTTTGCATGGGTAGAAGGCTGGTTAATCTCGCTAAAAATACCACCAGCTGTCATATAACAATCCCCAATACACTTTATCTTTGTTATTGTTGGATACTTTGCCACAATTTGATCAAATGTATTATAAAGCATATTGAGTGTTGACATGACAAAAGATGGTAGGTTTTCCGAACACCATGGAGTAAATCCCACAATGTCAATAAAAGAAATTGTTGCACTTTGTACTGAGAAGGATATGTTTTTTTCTCCTCTTTGAACAGAAGCAATCAGTTTTCTTGGTAGAATCGACTCAAGAAGTTTATCACTCTTGAATTGTTCCTCTTTGATCAGAGTATTATAACGAACAGTTTGGGTAATATCTTTGAAAAAGAATACAGTCATAGGTGCAAATTCCACTGATTTGACTGAAAAATGAGTTTGATTCGATCCATTATTATAAATAACAATTTCTTCTTGTGGTGCTGGCTTGAGCAGATTTTCCATTTTCCCTTCAAATCTGTCCTTAGAAAAAAGATCAAAGACTTTGGTCCCAACAATATCTTCGATTTGGAATAAAACTCTTCCTTGGTTGTTCAAAGACACAATTATCCCTATATCGTTTACAGTGATCATTGGATCAGGTAATTGATCAAGAACTTCATCAAAAAACATGGTATCTCTTGAACTATCATTCTTTTGGAGTTCGAAATTCCCCCTAAGGACTGATGATATTAATGGAACTTGCATGATAGAGTTGACGGGGCATTTCAGTAGTAAAAATAGAGCAAAACGAATCTGCTCCTGATTCATATGAATAGTATAAACCACAATAATCTCAACAATGACTTCTATTGCAAGGAATAAAATTCCATTCTTAATACTACTATTTATAGTATTAGTTACAGTCTCCATTATTGAAGGAATGATTTCCATTGAGATTGGGTAAAAAAGCTTGTCATAGGCGAAATAGTATTCAATATCAAAGGAATCTTTGACAATAGTGTCGTTTGGATAAAAAGAAACTGCAAGTTGCTCTAAGGGCTCTACTAAAGAGCGAACTATCATTTCAACCAAATAAAACTGCATTTCAAGTGACACACATTCATAAGCATCCCTTGTATTGTTAGGCATAGATGTGAATGATGTATCACATTTGTTTTTGGTGTTCTGTTTGGTAATACCAGAATCAAATTCTTTAAATGGGGCTTCTGTTCCCTCTTTTTTCCCAAACCTAGCATTGTGATAATATGTATATGAGTATGCAAGTCTTACTGGAATACGATAAAACAAAGCAGATTTATCAAGAGAAAAAACCGGAAAACCTGCTGCATCACAAGAAAAAAGATATATCATAGCAAGAGGGGTTGATTGGTATGCAAAAGCGCCCATTAACGAGTCAATATGTGGAGCCGAGCTGTAAACAGCTTTACTCATGCTCATATACATATCTGTAACAGAAGAAACAAGCAATACTGCACAGATTATGCTTATCATTGTACATATAATCATTACCAACCGATCGTTGGTCCCATGATTTGAAGAGTCACCAGCAGTGGCAAAAAGTTTGATTAAATTTTCCTCTTGTTTGTTGAGTTCAGAATCTTCTTCAGTTTTTGATGTGTTTTCATCTTGATCATTTTTCATTGATTTGAGACTATCAGCCACAGATGATACAATATTTTTGGGCAATGAAGTCAAACATTTATATACAGCAATTCTATTTGAAGAAATAAAATGTAATTGAATATAAAGAATGATTAGAAGAATTACAACCACAAATATTGTGCCATAAAACTGAATTTTAGAAAACAACCAAATAACAGATTCATTTTTGTCTTTCATTGCTAAAATAATATTGGTTAATGTATCAGATAGTTTAAGAGATAAAGCATTGGCATTGCTTGGGGAGTTAACAAGTTTTGATGTATTGACTAAAGATTTATTCAGTGTAGATACAAAAAGAGAAGATAATTGCATCATACTGTCCATGATTCCGACAGGAACAGATAATGACTGCTTATACCTATATGATGTATTAACTGTAAAAGTATAAACATGATTTTCATCAAAAATGATAGATTTGGCTTTGTTCATATAAATATTGTCAACATCCAAATGCCTAAACTCATTAATTCTTTGGATTATGGAAATGGATTCTTTTAATAAATGCGAAAACTGCAAAGATATATCCCAAGAACCTCCTAATGAAGAAGGAGGAGGAATGTTACTATCTATATATTCAATATTCCTATTATCAGTAATTCCTAATTCTTGTACAAAGTACCGCAAAGAAAATGTTACAACATTAAAAAGATGTCCCCTAAGTAGAGAAAGATCCATCATTGAAGATAATGGAGCAATGAATTTGTCTCTTTCAACAAATATGTATATTGATGAAAAAACAAATGGCAACAAAAATAAAAAAATTACAATTGATACCCTCATTAAAGATGAGCAAAATGTTCCTGGAATCCTAATATTTGTTATTTGTTGCCTTAGTGAAGTATTTTGTTCTAGTGCAATTGAGTTTTTTTCATCGTCAAGGTCGATATCAAGCAGTTGTGAAGTACTTTCGCCTCCTTGCTTGATCTCTGGAAATTGTGCATGATGAACATCAAGGATATTGGGCATCTCAGAAAAATAAAATAATCCCAATTCATGAGCTTCATCATGGTTTATAGCAAGTCCTTTTTGCATTAACTGAACTTTTTCAACCCATTCAATATATTTCTCTTGATCTGTTTGTATCTCTAATAAAAAACGAGCATATGATCTGGCAACAAATCTTGAGTTGGGATATTGATCCAACAAATTTTGGTACTCAGATACAATTCCTTCAATGGAAAAATATGCTTTACCAATGAAAACACCCATGTCAGCTGTATTTCCTTGGATGGCCAAATCCCATATGTGTCTCAATTTGTGTCTAATTAATTGAAGATTCTTACTAACTCTGTTCAATTTCCTTTTCAAATCAACAGAGAGTGTAGCCTCTCTCTTCTTACTCATAACATATATTTCCCTCATTATATGCTTTGCAAATGGTCCCTTTATATGTAAAAATATCATTCTCTGAAGGATATGATTGATTACATAATTCATTTCCGGGTAAATTGCTATAAACTTGGAATAAACAACCCATAAATCAACATCAGTAGGCCATATTTCAGTCCCTTTATCAAACACTCTATTTGAAATACAAGCAGGATGAACAACACCAAATCCACGAATTAAATAATCAATGAAAAGTTTTGGATTAATAGAGTTCACCAATTCTTCATTATTCTCTTCAAATTGATCAAGAAACAAAAGAGATTTGGTTATATATGAGGAAATGATTTTTGAAGAAATGATTCTCGTTACAAATACAACAATTATACACCCAAATATGGTTGATTGCCCACCTTTGATTTTATAATAGTGAAAGAGGATAAAAAGAACACAAAAAATAGAACCAGAAAACGAAACACTCATTACACTAACATTTGTTCCAATTTTTAAAAACCCTCCAAGTATAAAAGGCGTTCTCATTCCATAAATATACAATAATACACATAAAATAGATGCAACATATTTGTAAAAATTATTAAACCCAATTGAAAGTGATCCCATAAATGAAAGAAAACAAGTTATAAAAAAAAGTCGATTGTTGGGTTGAGATAAACAAGAACTTAAAGAATTATGGTAAAAAACAAGAGAAGTTTCATGCAAAACTGAGTGAAACCATAGGTAAATGAAGAATGATGCAACAGCAAATACTAAAGCCAGAGTTTTTGTATCACCCTCAAGAGAAAAAGTACCTTGGATAATAGAGCTAACCTCCTTTCCAATTAACGATAGCGCAATAGGATGAATTAAATAACCAATTGAGTGGCTAAAATAGTAAATAATGTGAGAAAAAACAGATGGAATTATGGCTCTGTATTGCAATAATATTGCAAAAATTACAAAAAGTATACAAAATGTGAGAATAATGACACTGTAACCTATTAATAATATTAAAGCACTACTATCCAATACAGACAACGGGAAAAATTGATAAGTTAAGGAAAAGTATGATAAAATTCTATATGTGATTGAACTCGGGTCCCATATAGAACTCTCTCGGATAAATAATGATGGGCCTATCAACTGTAATATGCGAACAAGTCCAACTATTAGGTGAATGAACCTAACATCAATATGTTCGGTATTCAAACAACTGGAAAAAGTTAAGAGGCTGTTTTGAATTTGCTTCATAAAGCTCTTTTCAATCATCCCATTATACTTCCCATTATTACTTAAACTAAAACTGTTACTTGTGAAGGGGCTTGAAAAAGCAGATTTCGCAGTTGATTCCATTATTAAAATTTCAATTGTACAATTCAAAAATGAATTGTCTCTCAGAAAATATACGTTGATAAGTCAATGAAGATTTATTTGAATATTTTACACCACAATAACTAGATAATATTCTATCAAAATTGAGATTTTTATAATGAGGGTTGGTTATAAACGTTTACCACAATTTCAGGCCACTAAAGATAAATAGTGATTCAAGAATTCAGAATAATCAATATTTTGAATACTGATAACTGTTAGTTTCACTTTGTTCTCCCCATTAAATGAATCGGTTTTTGCCCTAAGCTTCAGCTTAATGTTCTTGAATAAAAATGGGTTAATAAATGATCTAATGTCAGATTCTGACAGGTTGGCAGTCTGTTGTGTAAGCTCATCGACCTTCATCCCGAAAATGAATTCTCCAATTGCATCTTGAGCAACAACATTGGCGATTGTTGTTCCAGAAAAATCAGATATTTTGATGGTAAAATTGAACTTAAACTTGGGTTCATGAGTTGTGCTATTACATCTCTGGCAGAAATATGATCCATCTGCATTCAAAGATAGTCCCTTTTGTTTACAATCAGGGTTTGGGCATGCCGGATATACGAACTTTTTGGTTGATACCAAGTCAGTTAGAGTAACATATGCCACAATATAGTCTCCATTTGCAGAGTATCCAAGATTTTGTTCGTTGATAGCAGACAATGGAAGTATAGGAGTATTAGCATCAATACTATTACTAAGAGTTTGAAGGTTCGTTACAGATCCTCCTTGAGATTGCCACCATGCCTTGAGCTGTGCTGTGTGAGGAAGTGGTGGGTCAATCTCTATTCGACTGCCAATTGAGACTGAGAGAGATTTTCCACGGTATTCAGTAACTCTTGTCTCCGAAATAGCAATGGCACAACCATTGGTCAAACTAATATTTTCAGCTGCATCACCCCAGAAGGTAATTTCTATCTTATATCCAGTATCATCACATATTTCTATTACTTTCTTTGGTATTGTTGTTCCTTTTTTGGTGTTCTGAAGAGAGACTGGTCCTTGTGAACAAACTATTCCAATGACATCAATTGTGGAATCTTTTGGATAAGAATCAATTGCTGATAGTTTAATAAAGTTAAAGCTAAATTTGGAAATATTTCCGTTATCTTCTATGTGTTCAAATATAGATTGATCATCAAAAATAATCTCATAATCATGTGCAAGCTTGTTATACATTGAATTCTTTGGGTTGATTTTTCCTCCACTAACATGATATACTTCATTAATTAAAAGCTCATTATACCATTTCTCTGCGCTTTCATTGAAGAAGGTGCCTCGAATCTCAGATCCATCTTGTCCCCTTAGTGTAATCGAAAAGAGTTGTCCAGGAACACTCTTTTTTCCTGGATATGTTTTGATCGTGGATTTGGTAACAATTCTTCCAATAACGCTCCAGTTTGTAGAATAGTTGTTTAAGGCGGATACTGGCATGACTCTTTGATTATCATTCATTTTGGATATAATGCTGCTATTTGGATTAGGCCTTGTTAATTGAGCAGAAGGGAATAGAGATTGTGGCTGTATGTCTCTGGAAGCTGCTGGTTTTACTGGAACTGGCAATGGTTCATCGATTGGCTTATTCTTCACAGAATTGCTATTTAAGGTTTTCTGAAGAGGCACATTATTTGCCTCCGATTTTTCCAAATTACTTATGTGTCCGGGGTTTCCAATAATCTCCTTCACTTTCGTATCAACTATCTCTAATTGTAATACAATTATCATCTTCTTTGATCCCCCACTAACAACATATTTATTCACCTTTATCAAACAGTATAGAGGTATGATACCATCAACCTGCCTTAGTGCTTGTGATGCTATGGTTGCAGAAAGGAAACACACTGAATCACTCAGAGCAGCTTTCATTTGTTCATTAGGCATAGGCTTTGTCTCAAGTACTTGGACTATAAAATTATCTTTAGCACCATTATTCTCAAGAATTGAGGATAACACATTCACTGTAATACTCATGTCGAAATAATAGGTGAACTTCCCCTATTTTCAATAATTTACAAATTAATCGGCCAAAAAAGCTGACTCATTATTATCCCAGATGGGTAAATAATTAATATCACTGGACTCAGTAATCTGATTAACTAGGGTAACTCAAAAATTGAAAAAAATGTTGAAATTTGATAAGAATAAATATCAGCACAATAATTAGCTATTTGATAAAGATCCTGTTTATTTTATCTCAAAGCCCATAATTTTTTTTGGTGAAGATCATAACATGGATGAGCCATGGGTTAGTAATGAGTATATAATCTTAAAAGAACTATCCAATTCTTATTTAGGTCATACTTATCTTGCTTATAGTAAAGAAACCAGTGGAAAAGTCGTAATAAAGACTATGTTGAAAAGAATGATTGGAGAGTCAAAGAGTATTGAGTCTTTTATTTTCAATTTGAAAAAAATCATGGCTATTGAATCAAATTTTGTTATTAAATACTCTTCATTTGTCGAATATGACGATCGAGTTTGCCTATTCCGCCCATATATTGAGTGCACTCCATTAAGTGAATATCTTGCAATTAGCCAGCCATTAGAAATATCTCAAGTTATTTCTTTATGGAGGGCTGTTGTTCAGTGCTACTCTTTTTTGCATAAAGCAGGATTTTCACCTAATGCAATAAAGCCAAATAATATATTCATACATGAAGATAAATATGTTCTTATAAGTGATGTATATGAGTTAGTAGGAGAGATGAGTAGCGTACTCAATACACCAGTTTCAGACCACCTTATTTTTCTGGCACCAGAGATTTTCATGAATCAAAAAATGGGCCCAAAAACAGATGTTTGGGCATTAGGAGTATTACTGTGCTCTGTAAGTGGTATTAAAATCCCTTGGGATATAAAAAATGTGTTTGGAATGATAAGACAGATTACAAGTCCATCCCCGCCTCTTCCATCAAATATCAACAGAAACATATATGATATGCTCCATCAGATGTTGCAACATGATCCAGAACAAAGACCCACAATTGATGTAATTGAAAAAATAGATTTTGTTCCATCAGCTCTTAGAAGAGTGAGGAAATTCTCTGAAAGAATTCCTTCTAAGTACTCTGAGATTCCAACAAAACTTGCCAAAGCTGATGATAATAGGTTTTCTAGCTGTATTAATATGTTTTGTCCTCTGATCAATACTAATACCCCCCCTATCACATTTGGATCATCTATTATGGCATCAACTTCTCAAATAACAGTGAGAAAAAGATTTTTTACAGGCCTTATTGCGAGAAGGAAAGAGGGGCTATAATAAATGCATTTATATTTCTACCATCTGTTGCCTTTATTCTTACGTCCTCTGTTTGATCGGCGATTATTGTTATTACCCCGGTTTTGATTAGCTTCTGGTGATATAGACTTTTCTTGTTCATCTGGTTTTGAAACATTTTGAGTTTCTTCGATTATTGAATCATTCCCTGCTTCAAGATTCTGAGGTTTCTTCATAGATATTGATTCAAGTTCTAGTGGTTTCTTGGTTTCAGTCATGTGATCAGGTATCACCATGCTATTGATTTGAATATCTGGATCTCTATCTTTTTCTCCTATTGTTGAAGGTTCATTTACAAATTGTGGTTCCGACTGGTTCTCAGAAATAACTTCTTTGGTTTTTCCAAAAATTTGCTTTGGTTCATCAACTTTATGTTGAAGTGATTGTAGTACATAGCGATTCGATTCTTTTTCAGTATCAAGAATATTATCTTTGGATATTCCATTATTTTCGTTGCCTTGTGGAATTGCGGATGGAAAAATAAAAGCTTCATCATCACTTAATTGCTTATACTCGTGATCGTCACTTGATTCATTATGACTCTTTTCAAATATGGAAACGGGCAATTCATCTTTGATCTCTTCACTGGTTTTTGTTGGAGACTCTTGGAGAGTGTTACTTGATCCCTGTTTAGTATTGAGACATGTAGCTACATCGGAGTATTTTATTGAATCGGGAATGCTTGGAATAATAAAAGATAACTCATTACTTTTGGGAATTTCCTTGTTCTCATGATTAGGAATTGCAGATGTCATGGGAGTGAGATACTTACTCATAAGTTTAGGCTGATCACCAGCATGATCTCTTATAGATTTATATAATATGGAAAGCTCATTCATTGATGCGCTCTCCATTACATATAAATTACTCAATGTTTCACCATATCTTTCCCATGCAGATTTCATCCTTCTAGATGAAAAAAGCTCAAACTTTTTCTTTTGTTGCAATAAACACTTTGTCTTATCCAAAAGCTCAGAAGCGATCTCGTTCCTTTCAAAAAAAGAAGTTTTATAATTCTCAATTGTCTCAGGTTTGGATTTATCGAACAATAATTTGGTTGATCCAAGCTTATTACAAGCTGAAACATACTTCTTTTGAAAAGTAATCCGATCTCGATCCATTTGTACGAAAGCAACAAACCTATAATTAATATCTTTTAAATCTTCAATAGATCTACATACAGATCTATACGATTTCAGGTAAATATCTGATAAATTTTCATAAACTTCTTGAATTCTTTCAAAATAAAGCCGAAATGATGGGGCTTCTTTAGAAACAACCTGCAATTGCTCATCTCCAAGGCTGCGAAAGCATAGAGACTGTGCTTCCATTGCTTTTGCTGCTGTTTCCAGCTTCTCAACAAAATTCATAAGATCTTTCTTATGTGGGAGGGGAGTGAAAAAATCAAACATAGTTTTACATTGATTTACATACGATTTTTCGATTTTTATCGTTATCGTTGTCTGATACCAACCGTCACAATTTATTATGTTCAACAGCTTAAGGGCATTTCCAGAATGGCACAACATGTCTGATCAATTAGCTGACGCAATATCAGCAGAAAAATCCTATCGTTTTGCTGAGCAAAAATCTCAGATGAATTGCTTTGCAGAGTTTGCTAGAAAACAGCCAGAAGCAATTAACGATCTCCTCTTTAAGATTAATGACCAAATCAAACAAATTGATAGTTTTAACAAGGATTCATATGAATCTTTAATAAAACTGAAAGCAGAGCTTGAGAAAATGAGGCCAATTAATGATGAGATAAAAGCAAAGAGAGCCAACCATAAAAAGGCTCAAGATGTTTCTGCTAAGAGTATCTCTAATGCAGAAAAATCTGAAGCAAGGTTGAATGCAGCAAAAGCAAAGACAACACCTGAACCAGAAATTAAGAAACTGGAAGACAATCTCGATGCATGTATAAGGCAAAAACAAACTGATTTGGCTACATTGGAGGAGAGCTCAAAGCAAATTGAAATTGATAACAAAGAGTATAAAAAGAAGCTTTTCCAATCATATGCAGAATCAATTATTGGGTTCTGCTCACAAAGAGGATCATCATGTTCATCCAAAGTCTCTTATGGAGAAAAAATTGAAGGTTTTGGAAACCAGCTACCATTCTACGAAGACTCATCCATAGATAGCCTCCAAGCAAGACTTCAGCAGCTTCGAAGCGAACCAATTGAATAAATGAGTTAATTAATCCTATTTGTGGGGAAAGAAATCGAATAATCCAATTCAATTATGTGAATATATGTCTTACTAGAATCAAAGTGTTGAATTTCGTTGTCAAAGTGAATAGAAAATCCATAATCATATATAATCTCATAAACAGGACGTGTTATACTCACTTCGTTTGGCAAACATAAAGATACATCAATGAATGGGAATGGAAAATCCTTGCTTTGAATTCCAAATACTGGTATGTCAATTTCAATCACTTCACCTAGAAAGTTTGCACTATGTACTAAACTATAAATACGAATACCAGTCTTATTTCGGAATTCAATTGTATTTTTCATTAATTCAAATACAAATTGAATATGAAGTAGACATTCATAATCTGCACTTTTTGTCTGGAAGAAATTATCTGTTATAATATGAAAAGAATTCATTGATCTACCATAAAATGTTAACTCTGTGAACTTGTCTAACGATTCTTTGAATAATTTTTGGAATTCATAAGGCTCTGTATATGATTGAAAACCGGTTACAAGGAAAGAAGTCACCACACCTCGGGCTACAAAGGTAATGCCTGTATGAATTGTCCCATCAACAACAGAGTTTAATAAAGAATCAGGCAAATACAACCCTTCAAGAGAAAAATAATCATTTGTTAGCATTGTGAGCTCTTTTGATAACACCATATTGGGACTATTATCATAGAATAATATCGCATGTGACATGGTTTTATCAACTACTGTGAAAGGTTGGATTCCAACAATTAATAACTTTATTGGAAGGGTTGAACTATCAGGCAATACAGCTTCATAAAAATCAATGAAATTTGCCCCTTTCTTGGGAAATTGTGGAATTGAACCTATTTCATACTTTTGCATAAAGTTGATAAAATTGGATTCTATTTGATCATTTGTTTCAATTTGAAACATTGTCATAAATCCAGTAGATTGTATAAATATATTTTGATCTTTGTCAAGCACTAATATGGAAGCAGATAAAGAATCTATTACAGAAACTTCACTAAATATATCCATACACAGCTCAAAATTTTCTTTCTTCATTGCATTAAATGAAGTTGGGTAAATGTACTGCTTAAAAAAGTGAAATGACTCAGGTGGTATAGTTGTAAGTATTGAGTGGGTTAAAAAAACAAGGGGAGGGATTGATCTAATAATAATACATGATGTGATAATAGCAACAATATAATAAAAGGCAAATGCTTGACAATATCTTAAAAATGTTCCATATGTATTTTGAACTAATAATAGGGTATTATTGAACACTGAATCTAGAACAATTGGGTATATATGATCAATGGTAAAAAGAAGACCTGCAATCGAAGCCTGAACACTAGAATAAGAGGTAAATTTTGTGTCATATATATCTATTATCAACTGAAGAACAGATGTAGCATAATTAGAAATATGACCCAGTAAAGGGATTCTATCAGCTGAAGAAATTACATCAAAAAACACAGAAAGATTAAAAGAACTATCAGTTAAAACATTGATAGTATTATAAAGCTTTTGTTTCAAATCTGTGACTCTGTTAACATTGTCAACCAAGTCCTGTCGAAGATCATGTAAACTCCCATAACTCATTGTTATATTATATAGAGTTATTAAAAAAAATTCAACAGATCCTTGTCCAACTCTAAATAATTCAAAAGGAAGAATTGTGGAAAACTCTGTTGCTTTGGAGACAGAAGACAAATTCACTAGAGATCTCACTGTTGTTGTGGTCATAAATAGACCAGTGATTGTTAAAACAATAATTGCTACAAGAATATGGGGGACGATTCTTAAACCAATACTAAGAAAACTCTTATGTTCATTTTCCAAGCTAAAAAGAAGTTGACTGTTATTTTCCTTTGAATATTGTAGACAAAAATCTTCAAAATAGTTCTGAACATATATTGATTTCTGTAGTTCTGAAATGAGTTTGTTTACATCGGTTTTTGGTAAAAAAAACAAAGTTTGGAAAAAATCATTCAAAGTCATTCGATAAAACCTCATAAATATAATCAGAGAAGAAATAGATATCAAGAATGTTATAAATAACATTATTATAATCCTTTTCATATATAACTTGGCCAAAGATAAAAAGGATGTACGAATTATTTCAGTAAATGGCATGTAGTTTTCAGATATTGATACAATATTTTTCATTGTGTTATTTAAAAATATGGAATAGTTGTAATTCCCAATCATTTGAAGTATTTCCTCATTTGTTCTCATAGATACTTCAGGCAATCTCACGCTATAGAACTGTAAATACGAGAAAAATGATAAATCTAATCCAATTATACCATCACTATAAATATTATCTGTTCTAAAAAACCTGTTGGAAAGATATGATATGTTTTCAATATCCGATAATTGGGATAAAACCATTGAGAATTTCGATGAAGTTCTACGGATTCGATTACATAAAAATGCAAGATCAGATCTTGGGTTTTGAAGAAAAGATGGGAATAAATCCTTATTGACTATTGACAAATTAATTCCAGACAAATTGATACCAGATGAGAGGGGAATAAAAGGATATAAAAATGAAGATCCAGCAAGATAAATAATTATTTTCGAATAGCACTCTATTGCTTCGATATATAAATTCATTCTAAGAAAAAGTTGATTAATTTCAAATATAATAAATACAAATGCAACCAACAACAAAAAGAATGGAATAAATAGTGCCATTCTCCTATAAAAATCTGACTTCCCTCTATAAATTTTCTCATGAGCCTCAAGGGCTGCTGCCTGAGAGGATTTCTTTTTATTAGAATTGTTCTCATTATTGGTTGGATTGCTTAATGAAAAAAAAATGGATCTAAAATCTCGAAAATCCATATTAAGTTCATTTTCTTCAAAATATTCATTTGAAATCATGGAAAACCTATGATACTCTGAAGAAACACCGGCAGAATCAAGATTGAACAAGGTAAAATTCGATTTAATAGAAGAATATACCTCATTAATTTGAATTCCAATATCAAATAACTTATCTCTTCTACCAAATAATACTTCTCTCCAAAATTGAGATAGCTTGAAAAAATAGTGACTTATTGAATTATGGCATATAATGCTCATCTCGTATTCATTGGGAGTTGTTAAAGTCCCAAAAATCTGTATAATAACTTTTTGAATTAATGCTAATCCTTCGATCTGTTTCATTCTGGAACAGAGCATTGGTATGGAGTCCTTTTGATGAAGAATAGAAATTTTGTGTTTCAAATTATGACATAATAAGAAAAATGACTGAGGAAATTGCTCAGAGGTCCAATCAAGAGCTTTGGTATTTTTTCCCATTTCTAATTGGGCATGGCCCATTGCAGAAACAAGAACATAGTCAGGGTAATTCAACAAGTAATTAATACTATCGTTATCTATGAAATCGATAATTATTCTCTTAAGGCTCTGTATTCTTTTTGTTACAAATACACTTGTTATCATGTATAAAGGAATTAAAACCACCATAGATATAGGAAGGAACAAATTGGGATTTTGGTTCAATAAATCCAAAGAAATAAATATTATTTGCAGAACCATTATAAAAGACATCAAATAAATTCCTATAATATTTGACTCCATTGTTACCCTATTCACAGTATAATAATCATAATATATCACAATAATTAGTGATACAATTAAAAAAGTATATAATGAAAACTTGGCTTCCCTATTTGTTATGCTTCCAATAATCTCATTGACTACAATTATTGAGACGCTTGATGCATGATACCCCCACATTGTTGAAAGGGTCCATTTTGATCCCAAAGATTTCATAAATGAGGGGAATCCGTGCAATATCCATATACCATAAATGTCACCAATTGATGATAAAACAAATGTAATAATTGTTAAAAATATTGAACCGATAACACTTGAATCTACTAATGAATTAACAATAAAATATGAAAGTATTGATATTGATGGAAAATGTATCAAACGAAACATAAATATTGGCAAATGAATGATAGAAGACAATCTAGATTTTGAAGAATTCCAAAAAAATCGATATGACATTATAATTGAGAGAGATGCTATCCATGCTATCAGACATAATAAAAATAATGCTGTTGCGAATCGTTGATGCCATACAATACTTAATTCATATGGAATCACTCTACAAAAAGCGGAAAAAAATGTCAAATAGAGCGGTCTATCACCATTTCTCCTCCAAAATGTATCATAGCAAGGATAAAATGATGCGCCAATAAGTTGGAGATATTTTAAAAAGGTAAAAATATTCGAGGATAATGCAAGCACTGCCGGATTCGATTGTAAATCAAATAATAATGAAGAAAAACAGTCGACAAAAGCTTTTTTCTTGTATTCTTTTTCTTTAACATTACTATCCATTCAGATTTTAATCCTCGAAATATAAATTTTCACTTTTTCAAATCTTTACATAAACTTTTAATCTATTACAGATTATGAACTATTTAATGATAGAATGAGTTGGATAAATACTCCCAATCATTAATAAATGCATTTCATAAATTATGACAAGTCAATTAATTTTTATGACCGGAGCCTTTCAAAAACTTGCCTAACATTTTTTATGAACGCAGCCCCATATGTTGTTCTTGGTATTTTCCTAGCCATTGGCATCTGTTTGATGATAGGATCTGGTGTTTCTCAAGGAACATGGTATTCTATGTATGTTGCTATTCCGGCATTATTAACAGTTATCAGCCATTTCGGCATTACTTCATTTGAAGAAGATGTCTTATCTGATGATATTGGTTTAATGAGTGTGGATTCTTGGTATTTCTGCTGTGCTGTATGCTTTACGTCTTGCATTGGTCTACCTGTTATTTATTATCGCCTAGATTGGCTCACTGGCCTTGGTCTGGGGCTTACAATTGGTGGAGCATTTTCTATTTTAATCGGATTGATGGTTTCCGAGCATTTAAGAAAGAAACAAGAGCTTCAATAATTTACTGATTGTAAAAATCATTATTTTTCTTCTTCCACAGCATTGAATTGATCAACGATCTGTTTTTTTTCAACTATCTCATACTTGACATTTTCTGGAATCGAATCTATGATGGACTGAATTAAATGACCCTTCTTAACAGTCAAAGAAAACTCCTTTTTTGCTGTTTTCAATTTAAATTTGGCAGTCTCTTCATTCACTCTTATAATTTTAATATGTTTTACATCGGGGCGGCGTGTCGCTTCAATAAAAGCGTTGGCTGAGACGACCTGCTTGGGCATTTTTATAAACTTAAGAAAAAGTCTTGGTATTTTACAAAAGTTTATAATAAATGTGTTTGTAAAGTTCTGGTTTGACATATTTACAATGGATGAACAACATCTTATTATTGAGGAGCCGTTTTCTATAGGCTCCTTTTTTGCCAAAGTGATTCACAGATTTAAATATGGAAATACTCCGTTTAATGGTTCTGTCATGAATATTCAAAACAGTTTTTCTTCTTCCTGGGGTCTTGGTTTCGATTCTCATCCAGGATCAATCGATGAGGCGATCATCGATTCAAAAAATCTCAATAGATCACTTTTTGTATTTGTTTATTGTTTAGAAAATCCTCTAACTCATAAAGTTATAAATGTGTTTCTACAACAAAGTGTTTCAGACGAAATTAGACAGCATTTTATATTTTTACCCTTAGACTGCACAACAGTGGAAGGTTTCAATTTTGCCAACTCCTTTGAGTTTCATTCTTTGCCCATGATTGCACTCATTCGGCCAAGAGGTAACACCCTTTCACAATCACAGGTTTTTGTCAAGCATGAAGGTTATATTAGCGAATCTGTTCTTCTTTCATTTATTAGAGTTGAAAATAGAGCTCCTCAGACCGAAGTACAACAACAAGATGATGAATTTAGCAGAGCATTAGTGGAAGAGCAGGAGAGGCAAAGGAGGGCTGAAGAAGAAGAAGAACTTGAAAAGAAAATGAAAAGACGATTTGAAGAAGAAAGGGACGAAGTTGAAAAAGCCTTTCAAATGCTTCCAGACCCATCTGAGATTTCTGATCGGTGCACAATTAAATTCCAACTTCCAAACAATCAAAATATGACTCATAGTTTCCCCAGAGATGGACAAACAAAAATGCTATACACATTTATTCGCAAGTATATGTTTCCAAAACAATTTCAACTCTCAACAGGATATCCTCCAAAGATGATAGATGACACAGACTCAATAATTAAAGATGTTTGCAAAGACAAACAATTCATCATATATGTTCAAGAAATCTAAACCCAACGCTGCTCGTTCATAATCTATTGTCTGCTAAGTCTTTCCTTTTCCTCAGCAACGTAGCAGGGAAGTTGTCTTAAAACCTCTATTTCGTCTTTAAGCTTTTCAGGTGTAAGTGGAGAACTTTTAGAAAACATTATTAGCTGTTGATACTCATCAATCAATGATTCTGTATCAACACTGGACAAGCATCTAATACGCCATTGTTTTTCTTCTCTATAGTAAAGTAATTCAACAATTTGGTCATTACAATTCTTGAGATATTCAGTAAGGTGGCTAAAAACAACAACATTTTGGTTTTCATATTTATAATCCTTGATGGATCCATAACAGATATTATTCTTTTCATCAATATTAATTCGAACCCTAATTACTAAATGTTCTTTAAATGGATAGAAATATTTCTCTTCCCGATTTATATTCGATCTTTTAGGAACAAACAATATCCCATTTGTTTTTAATTCAATAGAACTTGACATTGCATATGATATGTACTTAATTCTAAAAAATTTCCGTATTGAAACATCAAATGAGTCATTCATAAATTGATCATTGACTTTCATTTTAACACAATTATTTCTGTCATTAACTGTCCTATCTACAATTGCCATCCTATCAAGAAAGGATTCATAACGTAATAAACTACCCTCATAAAACAGAATATCACCAATAAAAAAAATGAACCTCATTTCATTTCTTATATAACTTAGAACCCCTTCAAAAATACAATGTGTAAGTCTTTGATTGGAATTTGTTGAATCAGGTAAAAAAATCCTCACCAAACGAATAAAACCATTTGATCCCACTAAATAAGAACACTCGGCACGGATATATAACAAACAACGTTTTCCTTCAGGTTCAGCAATAATTGCATATGGGATTCTATCCTGTGATCGAATTGTTTCCAATGTTAACCTGTTTAAATAAGGATAGGGACGGATTAATCCACAATTTTTCTTATTCAAACATTCTTTTATTTCATTGACTGTGCTCTCCTCAAGAGTTCGTTCAACATATTGCCCCACTGTGATATATATACCTTCTTGATCGTCTTCAACAACTTCAGGTGCCGTAATTATTACATCTTTTGAAGGAACTTCGATTTTTTCCAACTCATCTTCTTTGTTTTTCTTTGGAGCAACTTTTATTGGAGCTTGCAAAGATTGGGTTGAACGAAGTGTTATGGGCTCTTTAATTATTGCTTTCTCATCAGAAAAAAAAGAATCATCAAAAGAAGAATTATATAGTTGATTCAATGATTCAATATATTTGCTTTTCTTCAAACCAGGCGGGTCAATACTATTAATTTTAGTCAATACATCAGATAATGACACATTTTTCTCATCCATAATCCATCTACAAATCATATACAAGGAAATTTCTTTACCAGTGGAAGCTACTCCAATTAATGTATTGTTACCTTGCTTCAAGTGGTCAAATACAACTCTTTTGAATTCATAATATTCGGGGCCTTCTGGTATCCTCTTTTTAGGAATTTTAATCACATATGGAATAATTGGCATATCACTATTGGTTGGGAAATCCAATGGGTTATGAGTTAAGAAAACCACAAGGGGGCGGTAATTTTGAGACAAGCACCTTTTAATATTCCGAAGACAAAGATATGTTGGATCTCGTATTGATATGGGTACAAATTTTGTCCAAGGAATAGGCTGCTTGTCCTCAGCCAACATTATAATTTACCCTTCCAAAAAATCGACCCCTTTTTCTCCATGAATGAAGATTCTGTATCTCTCTTGGCGAATTATGATGAAACAGTATCCCAACATTCCGAATTATTCACGGTGAACTCCTTTAGAGGCTTTTCTATTGCCATGACTAAAAAAATAACTCAATGGCTTGATATTACCGGTTCAGGGTCAGTTTTTCCACTCCATTTCACAACTTTAGTGGATATTAATGGAAAAGAAACAATTAGTCCGGAACCTCCAAGGAGTCTATCTCTACTTGGGTCTTTTAGTTTTCCTTATGGAGTTGTAATTGTCGGGAATGAAGATGGAATAACTAGTGCAAAATCCTCTTTGATGATATCACCATTTTTGATAGGATCCCTATCTGCAGTTTCTGATTTGAAAACTACATTTATTGCTGAAGGTAATACATCTTTTCGGCAACCATGGTCAAATATTTCCCTATCATATCAGACGAAGAACTTCGGAATTCCATGCCCAATATCTTTTTCTGGTACTATTGGATCACAAAATATTTCTGCTGGTATTAAATATCAACCCAACTTCAACAAGTTATATAGCTTTGCTTGTGCAAAGAGTAAACGGTCTATGATACACACTGATTTCTCTAGAGAATCGATTGTGACAAAATATCAGAGGATTATTAATGATTATGTTAAAATAGGGACACAAATTACTATATACAACAACTTAAAAACCAGTTTTGAAATGGCTTGGCTATTCAAAAAGGATCAAAATACACAAGTTCATTCAATTGTGTCATCTCAGGGGATTATTGCCTCTGAATTTAGGAAGAAAGTCAACCAAACTACCGAAATATCCCTCACAACAAAGCTTGATCATATCGAAAGATACTATACATTTGGTTTAGGGATTAGTTTACATTCAGAATAAAGAACACTTTAATTATTTCCAAAATTAATTGTTTTAAAGGAAATCCTTGATGAGTTTGAATTTGATGTTGAATCTGATTCTGATGTTCTATGCCTTCTTGTGCTCCTAATACATGCACCACTCTTGTTAGACGAAGGAGATATAGGCGCTTTAATAGTTATCCGAGTTACCATTGAAGAACAATTGTTTTTTGGAATCAATCCAATATTTACCAAAGCTATTTTCAATGGAATATCAATTTCTTTGTACAAAGATGATAGCTTTAGTAAATCATCGACAATAATATTAAGAATATATTTTCGAGACTCTGTTTCGATGTGTAGCTCTCTGTGTGTCAAGGGCCAAAGTCCTTCACTTTTAACTCTATCTTCAAGCCTCCATTTCTTCGATTCATTGTTTATGATATATTGTGCCCGTTTCTCTTTTTCCAAATACAGAGAGTTTTCCTTGGTTAATTGATCAAGAGTAATTTGTTTTTCCTTAATCATCTTCAAACTTTCATAAATTTCTCTTTGATACTCATTATTTCTTAATTCAAAATGCTCCCTCTCTCTTGCAGTCACATTTGATTGTTTTTTTTTGATATCATACACTTCTTGGGCTCCTTTTAAATTTTCATCATATATATGCATTCTCTCATTATCAATAGGACTAATTTCATTGCCAAATAATTGAGATTTATAATTATCATTATCTCCTTTAAGTAGATTCATTTGATTCTCGAGGTATTTCAAACAATTTAAACCCTCCTTGATTTGTTTCTCAAGTTGATCTCCTCTATTTTTTGTATCATCTTTGTCATGGATATATTTCAAAGCCAAAATTGATTTCGAATCAATCATATCAGCAGTTGGGTCCAATTCAGACATCAATAATGAATACTTAGCTTCTAAGATATTTTCCCTTTTCCTCCTTTCATTTACTTCAATAATTGCTGTATGTTTGAGTTCCTCTTCGCTTTTTAAAGTCACTCTAAAAGCATCTATTCTATTTTGATAATCTTGATGATATTGTTCAAAATAGAGCTTTAATTTTTCTTTCTTTGATTCAATGTTTTCAATTTCTCTATATCTATCCTGAAGATCATTATTCATTTTGTTTATTTTGAGCCTTAAAAAATTTGAATCAATAATCAAGTTCTTTCGGGTTTCAAAAGCACAATAATTTGCACTTTCTAAAGATTTGATATCAAAAATTATACATTTTTGATCATATACCATTTTCTCCTGTTCGTTGATTAGACTTACATTCTTTAGAGACACATTCCTTAATTCGTTCTCAATATTCAACAATTGAACATTAATAAACTTTTCCCTATGTAAAGCTTCTTCAAGGACATTCTCAGAATTCTGAATTTGGCTTGCAAATTCGATCATGTGCTCCTTCTCATTTTCACCAGATATATTTGCAATTTTTCTCCCAATAATGCTGATCTTATAGTTGCAATTATAAATGATCTCGGATTGTTTAATAATTTGGTCTTCATATGTTTTTATTTCTTGATCAATTCCTTTAGATCTGCTCTTTAGCAAAACATAATCAGATTCTTTACCTTTTCTTTGTGATTCCATTTCCAAAAAATCTAATAAAAGCTTAGACTTCTTTTGGTTCTCTATATCGATATCATTTTCATATTTCTTCAAAAAAGATTGTTCTTCAGCAATTCGATCATTAAGCCTCGAAAAAACAGTCTCAATCCAATTTCCTTCTTGTTTCTGAATACTTAAAGAATTGATGGTATTTTCCAATTTCATTCCAAGCGTTTCCAAACTTTGTATACTTCTTTTGGTACTCACTTGAAATGTCTCAATCTCTTTGGCCAAAGATCTTTCTTCATTAAAAAGAGACTCATATCTAATAGATGTGCTTTCTTTTTCTTTTTCCATTTCAACAAATAAGGCTATTTGGTTCTCAAGTTCATTTTGGTATTTTGCAAGCTGAGTTTCAAAACACCCTATAGATTTTTCGAATATTTGATTATAATTTCTACTTGTCAAAAGCTCCTTTTGTAATTCACCCAGCTTTTTATTTTCTATATCCGACTTTTGGCTATATTTATCATACTGACTAGATTTTTTAGTAATGGTTTCATTTAAATACTTCATTTGAAGCAAAGATGACTCCCATAAAGACAACACATGCGATCTTTCATCATTCATTTCATTAAACTTTTTAGCCAAAGAGTCTATCTCAATTTGGAATGATCTGGTATTAGTAATCTCTTTATGAAGTTCACTCTTTTTGTTTTGTATTTGGAGAGTAATGTTTCTCATTTCATTTGATAGCTTTTCAATTTTCAACAAATCATCGTGGAAATATTGATTAACCATATTAGCATCGTTTTCTTTTTGTTTCAAAGAAACATTCCAATGTTGAATAATGTGTTCATTTTCAGAATCATGCATTAATATCTGATCGATTTTTTGCTTATATTTGAAAACTTTCACTTGTATATCACTCCATAATCCAAGAACCTTTTTTGATTGTTCCTTAATTACTAGCATTTCATTTGATGTCCGATTTCTTTGAAGCACTATTGTGCTAATAATATTTTTTTCAGCTTTGATCTCACATTCTCTCTTTTTTAATAGTGATTGAGTGAAATTCACTTCTTTTTGGACATTTAAAATGTGTTTCTCCATATTATTTACTCTATCTGTCATATCTTTACATTCTTCAACAATACATTCATATTTTTGCATCTTTTGTGTTATGTGTTGGTGTTTTCTTCGATTAGTGGAATTGGCAAAACCTGGCAATGATGTGTAAGGGTTTATCATTTCAATAATGTGTTTGTTTGATTTTGCCTTGTAAAGTAAACCATTTTGAAAAAACTTCATTTTCTAGGAGATTGAGAGTTCATTGTGGGTTCAATTTTCAGGAGAGTCTGCAACACAATAATCTTAGCAGAATTACAAGGGGGAAATGTTTCTATCTTGTTTCAAAATGAAATGATTGATTTTTAAAAACATAAAAATTTTGAAGGAAAGAGAGAGCAATTTTTTATATTGATTACTATGTATCTCGTGGTAAATATTGTTCCTTTTGATGTTTTACAAATCCTATTTAAAAGGATTTTTATTGTTGTTTAACAAGAAAGTATTTGAAGGAAATAGGGGTAAGATAAGAACTTAAGGTACAGTATCGATCATAATATAATAGTTGGCCAGAAGAAATGATTGAAAGTGACTAGAATTTAATTTGGCTTGAAACGTGTATTCCTCATACAGACCATAAAACATTAATAGGTTTTTTATTAAAGGTTTTTTTAAATGTTTTTGAATGAATCACTCCCCCAACCTAGGAAAAATTGATCCCCATCATGGGAATTTCAACCACAAAAAACATCCCAATTCAAAAGATAATATTATGTTTATATAAGCTTTTATTTAATATTTCAAAGGTGTGATTGTTTTCAAAAAGAATTGTGTTTCTTCTCTATTGACAAATTCTTCATTTTGATACATAGTAATCAATATTTAACATTGCTCTCTTTTTCAAAATAAATTAATGGATTTATACAAATCAATCATTTCCCAATATCTTTCATTTTGAAACGAGATAGAAACATTTTTTCCCCGTAATTCGACTAAGATAATTGTGTTACATACTCTCCTGAAAATTGAACCATGTTGAACTCTCAATCTCCTAGGAAAATATAATTTCTCTTGAAGTCAGATAGCAATAATATATGGTTTGCTTTGCTCTAAAACAATTAATAATGATATATTTTAACAAGTTTTTTGAGCAATAATGTCATTTCCTTGGGTTTGAAACTCTATATTGTTAATTCCAAGTCGAAAGATGATATTATTGTTAGATCTTTTGCCATTGTTTGGAACTTCTTTCTTGATTCTATTAACAATGTATGCCTGACTCTCAGAAAGTGATGTGTCTGATATTAAAATTGGACCCATAGAAGAATTTGGAAATATTGAAACAGTTTTTCGGCATTTAATTTGCCGAGGAGTTTCAGCATGACATTCCATTATATAAGATGAGTTTGTCTCAGCTGTTGCAAGAGAGACATATAGGTTTCCTGATAACCGTTCAAGGGCCACAGATCGAAAAATATTATGAATTGGACATTTAAGGGATTCAATTATGTCTTTAGAAGTTGAATCAATATAAACACTTTGCCCAATTTTCAGAAAAGTTGTGATTCCTTTTTTAATGTTTTCAAAGGAATTAAATGGTGCAGATTTTGGAATATCATATGAATCTGCAATAATACCATGCTTCCCGACTGATAAAAAGCTCAGCACATTATCAATAAAGCCCTCTTGGGCCGAAGATGATTGCTTAAGCGTATTAGATATGTGACCCAAAGCCATTGCTACTTGTACTCCCCTGGCTTCATCAGTTTTACCTTCATATATAGGCATTTTTGTCGAATCTTCGATGGTAATTCTTATGGTTTCGCAGATCATATTGAATAAGCATAATATCCTAAACATATCAGGTGTAAAATAATAGTGATATTCGCCTGTATCTTCATCAATTGTGGACGAAGGAAATGCATGGATTTGAATATTTCTGGTAAACTCATGGCTTTGATTCTGGCAAAACAAAACGTGGAGAAACTCATTAATAATAAACGATGTTGAGTCTTCATATTGTTTAGATGCTAAGTTGCTTGAAGAAAGAGCAAGAAGGTTACATGTAGCTCGAATTGTATCCTTATCAAAACGAATTTTATAAGACCTACCATATTTTAATCTGTTCATCGAGTCTTCTATTTGAATCGAGTGATTCTCTGGTCTGACATCAAGGGATTTTTTATAAATTCTTTTGTTAAAATCATAATACTCGGCTTCTTTGCTCCTTCTAAATTCATTAAGTTCTATAAGTTTGGATTCAATTCTCTTTTCTATGATATAAAGCATTGATAAAGGATTCTCTGTTACTTTTCGAATAATATCTCCGATGAACTCTGTAGTGTACAATTCTGTCAGAGTTAAAACATCCAGTTGCGTTAAACAAGAGTTTGGAAAAGTGTTTTCATCAATTTTAATGCTTTTAGCTTCTTTCGAATCAGGAACAGATATTGCAATAATTAAAGACTGAATTCTGGAAAAAGTGTTTTTCATTCTTGTGATTCTAACATCAACTTCTATTCTCTCGTCCTCATTCTGAAAAACCCTTTCTTCATATAGGGTTTTTGGGGCAGCGCTAAAACTACCTTCTGATCCTGATGCACTAGCAGTCCATCTATCATTAATAACAGCATAATCCATTAGAGTCCTACCACTACAACGACATCTAGAATTCTTTCTCTCTAATAATCCATATGATCCTTTTTTAATTCTACCTATTGGTCTCTCAGTATACCTACAATCTCCTTTATACGAGCAAAACAAATCAGCATCCATCATCTTCGCTGGGGTCACTGATGATGGATTTTGATCATATTGTGATGGAAGAATACTCATTTCTATATTAATTGGGAGCAAAGAATAGTTGACACATCCATCAAATATTAGTTGTAAAAAGTGATTTGTTTTGGAAACAGGATGCAGTAACTCCCATAGAAGCCATATAGGTCCGGATGTTGGTTTAATTGATTCCATATTAACAAATGCATCAAAAAGAGAAATATTCCCCAACATTGCTTTACGTATATTAAACAAAAACTCTTTTAGTGAGCCTGGCCATAATTCGAATTCAATAACAGAATTTATGTACGGATCATCAATCATAGATCCAGATCTTGAAGTAGGGGGGGATGGAGCTTCAATAATTTCGGCAAAACGACTTTGGAGGTCCGGATAATCTTTTAAAAGTGATAACACCAAAAAAACACAAAGTTCTTTCGAAATTTTCTTTTCTCCAAATAGAACAAGAGTTTTTAAAACGATAGAACTTTTTTCTTTCGCTTCTTTCATCATTAATTGAACATCTATTAAAAAACTAATTAGGTTATTATTATCCATTTGAATAAACAACAAAAACAACAAAGCTACTGGTTCATAAGAGTATTGTTGGAGTATTTTTTATAATGTTAGATCCCGCAATCGAAAAGAACATTCAGAGGTGGCAAAAATACAAGAATCGAATCGAATCTGTCTTTTCAGAAGATCAAATGGCTAAATCTCTGGAGGATGCTGTTTCTGAATTGTTTCATTCATATATTCCTTGGACATGGGCCATTGTTGCAAGAAAAGCTTACAATTTTAGTGGTGGTTTGAAAGAAGAGCCATTATATGTTGCTACCATCTTGTCTGCTGTTAATTATAAAATGCCTCAAACTGTGAGGAAAATAATATTATATGCTCTCTACCGTTTTGATAAAGCTATTAAAGAAGAAGACAATAATGAAGTTAAAAGGTCGGTATTATTTCTTGTAGCCTGTTACAGGCAAAAAATAATTCACGTAACTCTAATGTCTAGCATTATTGTTATTCTTTTTAGGCAGAAAAGGAGGTACTTTCAACTAATAATTTCTATTATGTGGCTTATTGCTCCACTAATAAATGACGACAGCAAAAGTGATTTGACATTACTTTTCCAAGAACTTCATAGATACTCCGAATCAGAGTTTTCTAATCAAATATTTAATCTCACAAAATGGAGAAGGGAAGGATGGGTAAGTTATACTGGCCCAGATAGACATACTTATTCAAGAGTTCCCATTCGATTTCATTTAATTGAAGATAGTGAGCTCAAAACAATTGATGATATTGATATTGATGAAGACACACCTAATGAAGATCTCACATTGCCATATTTGGACCCATACGACTTAGAAAAATTTAATCAATTTCATGATGAGTATAAAAATGACTTGAAAATGCTTGTAGAAGAAGAAGAAGAAGAGCCTGATTCTACTTCAACCATTCCACTTCCAAATTCATCAATAGAACTGGAGAATAAAGATGTAATACAAAAATCATTACAAGAAAAAGAGATATATGAATGCAAAAGGGAGGTTTATTTGACCATTGTCTCTTCTGGTACATGTGGTGAAGCTGCACATAAAATGATAAAAATGCTCGAGAAAAAAGGTGAGCAATATCGATCAGTCATCATGGAAATGTGTATAGACTATATATCAAATGAAATATCATTTGATAGGACAAATGGAGTAATGATTCAAATGATGGTTGGTGCAGATCAGTATTTTTTGCCCATCATAGAGGAGTATTTTATCAAAGAATACTCAAATTCTCATAAGTATGATACCAGAAAGATTCATAGCTTAGCTAGTCTTTATTCATTTCTTTTTGCAAATAATGTTATTTCTTGGAGATTGTTTGGAGCTATCAGGCTCACTTTGGAAGAGACATCTTCTTCACATCGAGTTTTTATTAGATCATTATTAGAAGAACTTGCAAAAGAAATGTCAAACCAAGGACTTCTTCGAAAAATGAATGAGCCTGATGTATTGGAATATACAAAAAATCTTTTTTTATCCGATACTCTTGAGCATGCTGAATTTGTTTCTGAGTTTTTTAGTGCAATCAAGCTTGATTTCCTGTGCGAAAGGGTAAGAAACGAATTAGCTAAATTTGTTCAAGAGAGAGCAAGAATAGAATCGATTTCTATAGAAAATGTTGAAAAGAACAATGGCGAAAAGCGGAGGAGAAAACATAGACACCATAAGACTCAATAGATTCAAAAACCGTTTCTTTTTGTTCATGCACAAACCCAGATATATGAAAAAGCAAGCCAATAAGATTAAGGACGAAACAAACAATAAAGAAATAAGTGAGAATAATATTTTGTGCGGTCTTCATTTATGGTCGGATAGCTCATTAATTCCTTTTAAACAAACAGAGGCTTCAAAAGAAATATATTCATGGATGAGCAATTGGAACCAATCTCAACCAACATGTCTTCTTTTTGGGCCCATATCTTGTGGAAAATCAAGATTAATTGAGTACATTTCTAAGTCTTTTTCTCTTCATATTATGGAAATAGACTGTGCATCTTCTAAAAATATTCAAAAGTGTCTTATTGATGCAGATGAAGCTACTCAATCGCATTCAGTGGGCTCATTGATTTCTGATCCAGGTTGCAAAGACTCTTCTTCACCAACTTCTATGGTTGTTTTTGAACACATAGATGCCATAGTAACGGGACATTCAAAACCTCCTCCTTCATTTATCAAACTTATTAGCACATCGAGAGTGCCCATTATTTTGACTTCTCAAGTACTACTACTGGATCCTGCGCCTTGGTTAGTAAGGATATGTGTAATACCTCCTTCTGATGTTTCATCAATTATCATGAACTCTGTTTGGTTGAAAGATCAAATCCTCACATTTGACAAGAGGAGCCATGTTGATGCGCTGTTGCAATTCACGGATAAAGATATAAGACAAACTAGTATTCAGTCTATGTGGAAAATAAGCAGTGATAATTTTTTATCGAAACAAGAACAATTTTTCCTCTCTGTGCCAGTTATGGTATCAGAAATTCTGTCTCAATCTAAAAAAATGAGAGTTTATTCTGGGTTATGTGACCTATTATCAATTTTCGGAGATGAGAATGATTGTATAGAAGAGTACATTAGGCCAATCAGCCGTCGAATCTTTTCAAAAAAGCGTGAATACCAATTTGAATCATACTATAATTTCGCATCTGATCGGATTCCTCATTCTGATGGGGGGTTGTTTGAGAAACACGAGTTGGTCGATATGACCTACATTGCAGCTCAGAATGCGTATGAAAAAACAAGAACCAGAAAGGCTGTTAGCTTTCGTGGGTTACATTCTATTAGTAGTGACGATATATCTGAAATCACAAAATGGAAACTGTGGCCTTGTTTAAGAGGCAATTAAAAGAAATTTGTTAATAAAATATAGATTTATTCTACAATACTATAAAGTGAATTGTCTGGTATTATTTTTGAGTCTTCACCTTTTGATGAATTCAATGAAGGGAGAGACTGTCTTCTATAATTCATTAGAGAATTCCTTCGAGCAATTGTTCTCGGTTTAACAGTTAAACTGATGTTACTAGAAGCAGATGGGGATCTTTGAGGTATTGCAAGTAGGTTATTGCTCGATGTGTTAATTCTTTTCACATGGGCAACACTGAGAGTTGGACTAAATACTTTGATGGATTTCAAGCCGGACATTGAAAGAGCAATATGATTTCCATCACAATACACATCATAGTATAATACTTGTTCCTTTTTAAGTTGATCTAAAGGTTCTAAATTAAATGCGTTAATGTTGTTTCCATATGAATACTTAATTAAACCACATGAATTTTTGGCATCTGGTCGGTAATTACTACTCGAAAATATAGTTATTACTGAATCACCAAACACACCAGAAACACCCAAAATACTGAACTGATGTGCTCTTAGAATTCTTTTCATTTTGTTCTCATTTAGAAAGTTCAAAATAGCATTCCCTCCAAATAAACATCCATGTCCTCTCATGGAAGGAATAAACATTGGCACAGATGTACATGGATCAGACCACATCAGATCCATTATCATTTTCCATGTATCTGGATGGCTTTTCTCATCAATTATTGGTTTTGATATGTTTTCAAGTTGTTCTATTGAAGAAAACAATGGAGAGAGACCTCCATGAACACAAAAAATCTCAGATGATATTACTGCAGCCAAAGGCAATTGTTCAAAAACTTCGTTGAATTTCTTCCATATATTTTCATCATATTCTCTTCTAACTTGATCTTTGAATCCGTATTGAGAATTAACTTCCGCAAACTCATGATTACCCCTAAGCAAATACACTCTATCCGGATTAGCTAAAACGAGAGCCAATAGAAGCGATATAACTTCCAAAGAAAAATCACCGCGGTCTACATAGTCACCAAGAAAAAGATAATTGGTGTTCAACGGATCCCCAGCATGAGAAATAATTCTCATCAAATCTCTGATATTTCCATGTATATCACCAACAATAGTAAAATCTCCTTCTATTCTAAGTAGTGTTGGTTGATTGGCAAAGTGTTCAGTAGCTAGATCACACAAAGCACACAAATGATTATGGCAAAAACGCGGAAATGATATTCCAGAACACATTATATCATTAAAATCAATTTCTTTCGATTTATAAAGATGTTCGTATTCTCGTATAAAGGTTGAAACCAATTCACCCATTCTATAAATTTATTAATGATATAAAAATATTTCAAAAAGGAAGTAAACTATCAAAATTGATAAGAATACAATATTGTAAAGAAATTCAGCAAAAGCGTTTGTTTTAGATTAGCCAGACTCGACTGTCACCCAGCCGTCCACCTGCTCCTTAACAGTACCTGGGGATAATACATCAACAACAATTACAGCAATAATAGCAATAACAACCAATATTGCGAGGGCTCTCACACAATTATCTCCGGCTGCTCTTGTAATCATACTTTTCATAATTACTTTGGCTCGACCCATTTCGCTATCTATTACATCAATGTTGTTTGTTGCATTTTGGAGTTGGTTTTGCATTCTCTGTATTTCTACTGCGGTATCATTTCCAACTTTTTCGATATTAGTTATTGTACTTAGAGATTGATCAAGTGAAGTTTTTTGAGAATTTTGCAATGCCAATGCATCGTTCATTACTTTCTTCTCGTCAATGTTCCTTTGGGATTGTATATCTTGAATGGCTTGTCTACGGCCAGCAAAATCAAAATTATCTCTCAGTTGTGACATTGAAGTAAGGTGGGAGTTGTATTTTGTTCGGTATTCATCTTTAACCGGACCCTTTGGCATCTCAGAAATCTCTAAATCAATGTTATTGATACTTTGTTCAAGACTTTGAAACTTCTCTTCAATTTTAACACATTGCGAATTCCTTTCAGCAGGGGACTTCCCTGCAAGATTTTCTATCATAGTACCTATTTCTCTTTCATATTCAGTGCATTCGGAAATAGCTCGTTCAACATCTGCAGTATATGTCATTGATTCTCACCGTGATTAATTTTACAATACTTTTTCACAGAAAAATAATCGGCACGGTTTTATTTTACATTTTGTCACTTTTAAGTAGTGATACAGGTAGAATCTCTATAACAGTGACTTGTCCATTTAAAAGATTTTCTAAATATTTCAGATATTCGGCAACAATATTCTTTCCATCATGATTGTGTTCTTTGATCAAAGTTACGAGATTATCAGATAATTCAGCTGCATAATGAAGCCTTTGAATACAAGTTGAAGGTACAAGGATTCCTAATGAGAGACCAATATCTTTAAGAAGAGGAAGAATTGGATTCTGTAATGATTCTGAGTGAATAAACAAAGAATATATGAGTGAGGTGCTGGGATACATGGAAAAAATACATGAATACAGGTTGACTATTGATTGCTCATTTAAAGTATTATTAAAAAACACCCTTAATCTGGAAAAATACTCATTTATTCGGCTGATAATAAGTATTTCATTAGAATTTTGATTAAGTTTCACATTATGAACAAAATTATTCACCAAATACTCATTGCTAGAATCAGTAAATGGAAACAGCATGGTCAAAATGGTCCTAATGCACAAATAAAGATCTTGTTCTAAATACTCTGTACTATAAAGCTCATCAATCCATTGTATTCCATATTTTGGACATGATTTGGAAAGAAAACTATGCATCTTAGATGCAATATTAGCAATAAATTCAATAAAACTATCATTCACCCCTTCTGAGATAAGGCATGCCAAAACTTTTTGGAGCCGAGTTATAATTGTGTGATTCAGGGATTTTGAGTTTTTAAAAAACGCTTTTCCGAGATGAGAAATTAATTCCGCCTTATTTGAGGCAGAAAGTACTGCTTTAACATTAGCAAGTAATGATTGAGCGCGGTTTCTTTCTTTTCGAATCAGAGATAACCAATCGCATTGGTAAAGTATTTCTTCTTTGGTTAATGGGTAAACAATTAAAAAAACTCTCCATATTCCATATGGATTATCAATCTTCTCGAAATATCCAGAAAATGCTTTGGCAGATATTTGTTTTCTATGAACTATTCCAAATGGAAATATGCTATCTGGATGAATCATTATTTCTCGAAGAAAAGTAAGAAATTAACAAAATAAAAAAATTTATTATGAAAATGTAATACCGCGAAGGTATAGGAACAAAGAAAATAAAAATAATCCATGATATGGATTAAAAAGCAATAAAAAGGCTTTCGCCCAAATAATCAAATGAGTAACACGAAGTTACATCAAATAATTAATCCACACGAAGTGGAGGTGGGGAAACTCGAGGTGGTGAATGAAGAAGTGATTCATCTTCATTTAAAGCTTTAACATTGAGCTTCTCCTTTGCAAAAGAAAATGAATGAGAATCAAAGAAAATAAAAGGCTGTTGAAGGGATATATTGGAAAAAAGAGGGTCTTGAAGTGCTTCTTGGGCAGTAATTCGTTTTTCAGGATTCAAAATTAAAAGAGATTTAATCATTGGAATAAATTTTTCATACTCTCCCTTTATAGTTTGAGATAATATTTGATTCAGTTGAGACTGACAATTTGAAAAACTTTCAACTAATATGAAATTGGGAAGCTTTTGAACTCCTTGCCAATCATTTAAAGAAAGAGATCCGCATATATTATGAATTGCTGATAACTGAGCCACTTGTGTTGAGTTACTGGGTCGGAAAAGAACTATTCCTGTGACCATTTCATACAAAACACACCCTAAACTCCACATATCAATCGAAGAAGAATAACTATTATCACCTAGTAGAACTTCAGGTGCTGTATAAGAAGGTGTCATAACTTTTATTGTCATTGGTCTGCTATCAGTAAGTAGCCTTGCAAAACCAAAATCAGCAAGTTTTGCACAATTCTTGCGGTTGATTAAAATATTTGCGGGCTTTATATCCCTATGTACAACATTATTAGAATGCAAAAAATAAATAGCTTGTAATAAATGAGAAAAATATGACCGGATACGATCAAAATTGAGGTTGGATCTGGGATAATGATGAATAAGAGAATCTAAATCACAGTTGCAGTACTCAAGAACCAAATATAGAGAATTATCTCGAGAACACCTGACAATTCCTTTGAAATCAACAATATTCTCGTGCCTAAATCCCTTAAGTGCCGATATTTCCCTAGCACATGACAGAGGGACCTTTGTGGTGTCCATAATCTTGACTTTCTTAAGAGCAACTAAATCACCAGTCTTATTCTCAAAAGCTTTGTAAACAGACCCATATCCACCTTGCCCAATTTGATCGACTATCCGGTAGTAGTCATCGATGGTCGGAAGGTGTTGCTTGATGGTAAAGAAGAAAATGGGAAAACCGCTTGGCGAATTGACCAAAAATCTCATTACATATCGTTCCATAATATTTTAAACGTATACAATGGCTGTTAATGCCCCCACAGCTAAGCCTATTAAGTTCAGCACGAAAATGTTAGAGCAACATTACCAGGAACTGAATTCTTTTATTGGTGGTGACATTGAAGACGATGCTTTTCATGAAATAACCCCAAATACAAATGTTAAGTCCAACAAAGAAGTAACAAAAGCCCTACCAAAAATAGAAATTTCTAAAGATGATTTACCGGAAAGGCCAAAGAGCTTATATAAGCTCAATCCTCATAGGCCCAAGGTTGAGGAACCAATTGACATTTCCGAGCTAGTTTATCATTTTGAGTATACACCTCAACATATCGGTTTTGAATCTAGTGTTGGTGCAATTCCAGCTGACTATGGAAGACAATACATGGGAGACCAGCTTGTGGATCTGTGTTACCAACTGTGTAGATTATCTGTGCCTGAATAAACCACGATTATTTTAATATGACGAAACAAATGCCTCTTCTAGCAGAGCTAAGTAATTGCCTTTCTGCCTATAACGAAACTGTAGAAAGAATATTACAGTCAGTTGTTAATGCTTGTGATGTTAATCAAAAACGGCATGACTCTCCAATAGTTTTGCATGTTCAGGATCTTCTTAGTATTGATTCCGAGCTTAAGAGGCATCTTCAAAGAATGGAACAATGGACAGAGAGACAGAAAAAGATCGATAGCTTAGAGAAAACACTTGAAAGTTTATCCAAGCGAGTACATTCTTTTGCGAAAACTCTGTCAAATTCCCAATCTTCAATACAAGGTTGCTTGAATACCGCTACAAAAGTACAGAGGAGTGTTATGAATCAAGAAAGAAGAACTATTGACGATTTGCTCTCCACCGCACGCAATCTATCCAAAACGACATCAGGGGCTCCAAAAGAAAATCAAAAAGATGTATGGATGCCTGGGTTTTCTGATTGGAGAAACAGTACAATATTAAAAGATAACAGCGAAGAAAGCATTCCAACAGTCCCAGTACCAATCACACAAAATGTTCAGAATAGTGAAAAAAAGAATAGGTAAAAGCTTGAAATTTAGAGATTTTATTTCATTCTACCAGCAAAATGAAGCCTAATGAATTGATCGAGATCTTCAATTGGGATTTGTTGTCCATTTTCTGGGTTATAATGATGAGGAACACCTTTGTTAAAGTTAATGATAAACCTTGAAAGTGATTTTTGTGCATTTTCAAATCCTTTTTCTTGACCAACAATGTAAACAATTTCGGATGGGATAAATTTGAAACGTGTGATTAACTCTGATTGGAAAGCCTCAACTTTTTGGCGCTCTTCTTTTTCGGGACTGGAAACGATGGCAAAAACTGGTGGGGTTGGTCTCATCAAAGGGAAGAGAAGAACTTCACGGATGGAAACTTGGTTAGTAAGGAGCATTACAAAACGATCGATACCGAGGCCCCAACCAGCTGTTGGTGGAAGACCATACTCAAGAGATGTACAAAATGTATCATCATATGGCATAGCTTCATCATCATTCATAGCTTTTTGCTTAAGTTGATCAAGGAAGAGATCACGTTGAACCATTGGTGCATTGAGTTCCGTGTATGCGTTGCAATATTCAAGACCATTGATGAAGAGCTCAAACCTTTCAACAATTCCTGGCTTTGATCTATGCCACTTAGCGAGAGGAGACATAACCTGGGGATGGTTGTAAAGGAATGTGGGGTTAACGCACATTGGTTCAACAAATTTTCCAACCATTTTGTCTAACATACGAGAGACAGTCATTGGAGGTGGACAGTCAACTTTGTGTTCGATGCACTTGGCTTCAAGAAGAGCGCGAACCTCTTCAGTGTCTTCAAGGGGAGGGAACTTGAAGTTAATCTTGTTTTCAAGTTCAGCAATCATATCTATCTTTTGCCATGGAGATTTGAAATCAATTTCTTGCTTACGGATTGTTCCGTCAGGGTTAAGAACATCGATTGTGAATTGAAGAGAACCTCGAACCTCGAGAGCAATCTTTTGAAGCAATTTTTCGGTAAGATCCATCAGGTCATGATAATCAGCATATGCCATATAAAACTCGCATGATGTGAATTCGGGATTGTGAGTAAGATCCATACCTTCATTACGGAATATTCTTCCAATTTCATAAACACGATTCATACCACCAACAACAAGCATCTTCAGGAAAAGCTCTGGAGCAACTCTTAACCAAAGATCAATATCAAGAGCATTATGGTGAGTGATAAATGGTTTAGCAGTAGCACCACCAGCATTTTGCCACATGACTGGAGTTTCAACTTCTGTGAAGTCAAGATCATCAAGGAATCTTCTCACCATTCTGATGACTTTAGAACGTGTCTGGAAAATCTGATGGTTTTCACGATTAACAATAAGATCAAAGAATCTTTGCCTGTAACGAACTTCAGTATCCTCAAGCTTGCCCTTGGGCATTTGGAATAAGCAAGGAGCAAGAAGTGTAAGCTTCTTTGGAACAAGGGACAATTCTCCAGTCTTTGATCGAGCCGGGTATCCTTCAGCACCAACAATATCACCCATATGGAATTTTGCAACCTCTTCTTTGAATGATTCTTGATTATGCCAAGACTGAGAGCGACATAATAATTGAATTTTTTCCATTCCTTCATGGAGGGAGAAGAAGTAAAGATTTCCATGAGCACGTATCAACGAAATTCTTGAGGCAATAGTTACAGTTACATCTGGAAGTTCTTCAGAAGCTTGAAGATGGCCAAATTCACTAACAAATTGCTTAAATGTGTGTGAAACTGGGAATTTGTGGGGGTAAGGTGATTCTTTTGAAAGATCCTCACGAGCAGCTTGAAGTTGGGCAGTAACTTCTGCCAAACGACGTTCATGATAATGGGCAGCCTCCTTCTTTTCGTTTTCTTCTTCAGAAATTTGTTCAGTTTGAGCAGGTTTTGCTGGTTTGTTGGCTGAGCGAACTTGGGATTTTAGAATTTGCTTGATTTTGCTCTTTGAAACAACATTTCCGTCAGCATCATGATATACGCCTTCATTATCCAATGTATAACCCTCAGGAACCTGGGGGGCTTGTTTTGCCTGGTTCTCGGCCATAAAAGTGGCCCTATCCTATTACACAATTTTTTCAAAGAAAGATGGTCGGAGAATTGAGAGAATATGATGCCATAATTGAATTGTTATAAATCAAACATAACGGTTTTGGAGAATTGAACGATTAGTATTCAAGACGATTTTATTGAATCTTTACATAAGGTTTGGGCACTCTAGCATAGGCTTGGGCAAAAATGCTCGAGCAAATTTTACAAATTCTCGAGCATACTCGATCAAAACTTTACAAACGCTCGAGCAATGCTCGAGCAAAAAAGTGTCATCCGAGCTAAGAGCATTTGTACGTTATTTGTAAGTTACAAATTGTAACTTATGTAAATAAATTTTTTGAAGATTTATAAAATTATTTTTTCACAAATTGAATTTATCATTCAATAAACTAACAATTTCATGTAAAATTAGTCGACTTTTTGAATGAAAATGAAAAAAAAAATAACTTACAAATGCTCGAGCGCTCGGAGATATAAATGCTCTGATGACACTTTTTTGCTCGAGCGCCCAAGCCTCTCTAGCATGTAGGCCTGCTCATCCTGCATGCTAGAGCATCTATCGTTCCTGCATCCAGCAAGCTCGAGCATCTATAATATGCTTTATCAAGTTTTTTGACACAAAAAGTTGTCTCATTCTCCAAAAAGAATTCTTTGAAAAAAATTGATGGTACTCTTGAACGAAATTCCGCTTTTTGTGAAGAGTCAACTTTTTGAGGTATCTTGACATTGATTATTTAATGAATATTGAATTTTTCTGTTACATTGAATTTTTTCTGTTCATGGTCAATTAATTTCTAAATAAAAAGGGGTTATCTCGTTATTTATCAAATGAGAATTGAAGATCTCAGAGATATATTCTCTAATGAAGACTTTGCTTTCAATTTTGCGTTTGCTAATAACTTAATTGATAACACAAAGATTTGTTCGAATGATCATGAAGAAACCTATATGGTTCTAAATAAATCTGAAAAAATGAGGCAAAAAATGATATGGAGATGCAACAAATGCAATAAAACGTGTTCGATTTTGAAAGGATCAATTTTTTATCATTTGAAACTTCCAATTTCCAAAGTATTATTTATAATTTATATGTGGGCTCATGAATTCTCAATCAAAGGAGAAACTCTTTTAGATTGTATAACCAAAAACATTAGAATTGGTACAAATATTATCTCAGATAAGTGGTCAGGGTACAATGGTCTTGATCGGGAGCCCTTGCCTCAACAGTATACCCATGAATCAGTGAATCATAAAGAGAACTTTGTCGATCCTGAAACAGGGGCAAATACATAAAAAATGGAAAGATTCTGGAGGGATTTCAAAACAAAAAAGGATATTTCGCAAGGTATTCAAAGAAAAGACATTGAATCTTACATCGCAGAGTATAGATGGAGAAAATCAAACAAGCTATCAAAGAAGGATATTTTTATATCTACTTGCGAAATGCTATCAAAGACAAATTTTGAATAAACAGAATTAAAATGGTCATCTTTGGTTTGATTGTAATAATTTGCCCGTAAAAAGTTTTATTTTTAGCCTTTTCAACCTAATCTTTTCTGCAATAGTCGAATCATTTTCATGAATCGCTATATTCTGCTCTCCTGTGGTCGCTTTTGAATAAATAATCTCGAATTCT
>Ga0074193_1000349_pt1 | contig 80444 bp, 78 predicted proteins | sample EPASupsiteHSE605_FD_64523 | JGI IMG/M metagenome (GOLD analysis project Ga0074193, IMG submission 64523) | Bioremediated contaminated groundwater from EPA Superfund site, New Mexico - Sample HSE6-05 | ecosystem: Environmental > Aquatic > Deep subsurface > Groundwater > Contaminated ... | reverse complement strand
CAATTGCATTATTATTCTGATCACCCACAGCACCCGAGATAGGAATTGCTGCGACAACCATACATAACATACATAATATTGCGTAGGTAGAGTTTCGCTTCACTCGCTTAATTATACCGCCTCCATATCCTATAAAATCAAGTTTACAGGACTCTCTTGGACTACTTTATGATGGAAACAACATAGCTTATAAAGGTTTCGAAATAATTCCCCAAAAAAGGACCATATATGGCTTTTTTTAGCATTTAAGACACTCTATGCGGTTATTTAAATTAATGATCTGGGACCGGCTCCTTCCATTAGTATTTTTACCAAATCACCTTTATTTAAAGCCCATTTCCCCAAAATAAGCATATGCAATTCCATCATATATGAGGCATATACTCCCTTATAAGGGATAAAATGGAAATAATCGAACTTTAAATGATTAAAGACCACCAAATCATGAGTTTTTGATAAAAAAGGTTAATACGGACCTTATCAATATTTAATAGATTTTAAGGCCTTTTTTAACAATTGAAGTCCGATTTCTTTTTTTTAATAATTTTAACTCATTTAAAATGGAATTTTTAATAACAAATTGCCGGAAGGTATGTTCCGATAGCGTTGGTTGCCCTCAAAAATCAACATATAATATAATTGTAGTAATTGGTTTGGTCCAGTAAACCTTAATCAACTTATATATTATAACAGTCATTAACAGTCAATTTAGAATGCAACTAGTACTCACAACTAATCAATTTAATGTTATATATAAAACAGCAGACTTAAAGTATACTGTGAATGATTATTTGGAAGTAATTGTAGAAAAAATACGGGGTTAATCCCATTAAAAAAAAATCTTACAGAATATTTGTGTAAAATAACACGTTATTATTAGAATAACACCGAAAATAATAGAATCAGGTGAAAAAGGAAATGCTATTATCAGATCAGGCCATTGCATCATTGGAAAAAAAGGGATATCGTTTTGTAGGTTCCAAAAAGCATGCGGCAGCCAAAGTGTGCCATTGGACCAAAAAAAGCATAATGGATGATGGTGTTTGTTATAAAGAAAAATTTTACGGCATAGAGAGTCATCGATGTCTGCAGATGTCACCCAGTATACCCTTTTGCCACCATAAATGTCTATTTTGCTGGAGGGATATTTCCATAACCAGCACCACTTGGGAGGAAGATTTCGATGATCCTGGAGAAATAATTGATGAATGTATAAATGCCCAGCGTAAATTGCTGGTGGGCTACTTTGGTAACCCCGGTGCCAACCAGAAAAAAATATCAGAAGCTCAGGACCCCACCAACGCTGCCATATCCTTGGCCGGCGAACCATTACTGTATCCTTCCATTAACCAACTCCTGGAAGAATATATAAAGAGGAACTTCACCACTTTCCTGGTTAGTAATGGCCTCAGTCCAGGTAAACTGGGAAAAATGAACCCCGAACCCACTCAACTGTACCTTTCCCTGGATGCTCCCAACCCTGAGATTTATAAGAAAATTTGCGACCCCCAAGTGAAAAATGGTTGGGAGAATTTAAACCAATCCCTTGATCTTTTATCCAGTTTCAACTGTCGCACCGTGATCCGGATGACCAGCATTGCCGGTTATAACATGACCCATCCAGAGGAATATGCACGGATCATCGAAAGAAGTGACCCTGATTTTGTGGAGATCAAAGCTTACATGTACGTGGGTAGCTCGCGTGACCGTTTGACATTTGATAACATGCCAAGATCCAAGGATTTAGAGAGTTTCGCCCAGGAAATTGCCGGTTTATGCGGACGGGAAATTGTAAATGAGTCCTCTGAAAGTAGAGTGGTACTCCTTTCTTGAACACATAATACCCTATTAAGCAAGGTACTTCTAAAGTGAGCAAGTATTTCCCAAGTGAGCAATGTACTTTTCTCACGAATAGTGCTTGGAGGAAGTATTCCTCTTTTGAGGAAAAACTTCATATTATACCCAGTTGATGACTCCATTAATTCCATCCCATTATCCAAAGGAAGGAGTTACAGGAACCCAATAAGAGTTTTGAATCATAATTTTCCCATAGATTTAATTAGTTGTTAAACATAATATGGGAATGATGAAAAAAATTGTTACCAATAAATAAAATTAAAAATTCAGGGAGTGGTAGGATGAGAAGGTTGTTGTTGGCTTTAATAATATTAACCATGTGTTTAAGTCCCATTTACAGTGCCAGTACATCTGGTTTTGCAATCACCTATGGAGAGACAACTTACAATAACCCCACATACAAAAGTTCGGTGAACAGTTACTTTAGTTCACATACCGACAAGAATTTGAACAACGCCAATACCAAGGTTGTAACTGCATCGCAGGTCAATCAGATTGCTAAAAATATCACCGGACGAACCTACAATTCTAACCAGATTTTTTCCTGTGCACTGGTGGACTTGAGTTACAGTCAGGGTATCAAGATCATTGTGGACACCAGTAAAATAAACACTGTGAGCTCTAAAATGTATGCCAATGCCTTAAAATCCACAGGGATTGAAAATGGTTACGTGGTGGTTACCTCCCCTGTAAGCGCTACTGGAGAATCAGCACTAACCGGAGTTTTAGAATCATACGAAGTAGCAGTGGGAACAGCAATTCCTGAAGAAGCCAAGAAAGCTGCCACTGAAGAGCTTTACACCGAAACCCAGATTGCCAATCAAACTGGTCAGAGTCCGGATAAAATAGCTGAACTTTTTGATAAATCCAAACAGGAAGTTCAAAAACAGAACTTGCAGGATCCTGCCCAGATAAAAGTTATTGTCATCAATGTGGCTAACAGTTTGAACATAAATTTAAGTGACCAGCAAGCCCAGGACATAGCCAATGCCCTTGCCAACTCCCAGAAAGTTCAGGGCAGCCTCACTAACTTTAAAAACCAACTACAGTCTGCCACACAACAGGCCACCCAATCTCAGGGAATACTGGATCAGATCAGGAATTATCTGCAGAGTTTCATTGATTACATAATGAGCTTCTTCGGAGGCTAGACATACTTATAAATATTAAGTCTGGATAATGCCATAAAATGGATGTGAGATACTCCATTATCAAATAGGTTAAGTGAAAGGTAAGGTGAATTGTAGGGATTAGAATCCACCAATCAGTGGGATGAAAAATATTCCAGATCGAAAATATAACATGTGCTAATGACTAGTTTTAAGTCATTGGTGTGGCTAGCAGATTAATAGTAAATAATATGCAATCAATTTGGACATATGATCATGCCAGTATTGATATAATTACCTAAGAATACAATTAAAAAAGCAAACCCCATACACACCCATCCACCAACAACCAATTACCTATTACAAGCAACCATTTAATAGGATATATATTCAAAATAGTGATAACCATGTTAATCGCCCAAAATCATTTGCAATTAATATTAGAAGTGGCCGTGATAATACATATGGGCGTTTTACTGCTTATAAATATCATTCCATTTACCCTGAGCATGGTGCTATTCCTATCTCTCATTTTAACCATGTTCCTGGCGGGGATATTCAGTATTGATTCTGCCCTTCTTTTCCTGCCCTATGTTTCCCATCAAGAGTTCACTCATCCCTTCGGCCCATTGGCGGTTTTTGCATGGGTAACCCTTTCTGCATCAGCCAGTCTTTTAAGTGAAGTTGAAATTAAATCAACCTCAATAACTGCCCTTTCACTGGTACTCTTCGGTGTTATTGCAGTTGCTGGGGGTTTAATGCACCGTTCATTCCTGATATTATGGTTCCTAGGATGGTTCATAGGATACTTCATCATGTCCAAAAGCTTCCGAAGAAGTGTTAAAATCACCCGAAAACGAATTGTGACTGTGGTTGGTGCAGCTTTAGGTGGTTTTGCCATCCTGGAAATAATGTCTAGAGTATTGAATGCTTCAGTACTCAGTCCTCTGCTCAGGTTAACCCGTTTAGAGGAATATGCCATTCCCAGTCTTAAGATGGTTGTTAAAAACACCCAACTCTGGGGACATGTTCAGGGCTCATGTTACTGGGCAGGAGAATGCCTGAGTGGCTCTGACGGCTATCTTTCATTACCAATGAACATGATCAACACATTCACTCTCCCGTTCCCCCTGTTCTTCGGAGTTTTAGTGACTAAAAAAGATATTATTGACTATATGCTCCCGGGAATCTTTGGAGTGGCCTTTGACTTCGGATTCGGAGGGCTTTTTGCCTTACTGTGCTGGTGTGCATTTGTCATGTGCAGTGGTTTTTACGTCCTTGGCAAATACCGTAGCAAAAGGAGGGTGGGAAGTAGAAGATATCTGGGAAGAGAAGCACTCCTTATCGGGGCTTTAACTGCATTCATGGCCCAGACCATAATTGGACTTTTCCTATTCAACCGTAGTATCAATGGATCAGCCATGCTAACCTACATATTCTTATCGGCCATGGTAGTGGCTCACCTGGTAACCATAAAACCCAGTTTAAGATAAAAACGTGTTGTTTTTTTTTGAATAATTTTTTTTAATTACATCCTAAATATTTTAAAAACAATTTATTGGACTAACAAACAAGAAAATAATAATTTAATGAGTATATGGCTTAAATAATGGAATAAATCGTGAACTATTGTATTTATTCCAAATTATGACATAACTCAACTGCTTTTTGGGCTGCAGCTTCCATGGAAGTTTCGTAACTTACCCCTGCTGCGTTGAGGATGCGCTGCCCCTCCTCTTCATTGGTGCCGGTAAGCCGGATAACCAGGGGTACTTCCCTTTTGGAATCATTTAAAACACTTATAACACCATTAGCCACATCATCAGCCCGGGTTATGCCACCTAAAACATTTAAGAAGACTACTTTCACTTTAGGATTGGAGATTACCAGGTTCAGTGCACGGGCAATGTTTTCCTGTGATGCCCCTCCACCAATGTCCAGGAAAGTTGCTGGTTTTCCACCGTAAAGGTTGAGCATGTCCATTCCAGTTAGGGTAAGACCCGCACCATTACCAATAACTGCTATATCTCCATCCAGTTTCACGTAGGCAAATTCATCACTGGGTTCGGTTTTTAGCTTGGCCAGGTCCCGATGACGGTACAGAGAATCATCATCAATGTCCAGTTTTGCATCCGCAGCTATGATACCCTTATCAGTACGGACTAAGGGGTTGATCTCGGCTATATTAGCATCATATTTTTGGAATATCTGGTAAAGTTTCCAGATGATCCCCCCAACTGAGGATATCAGATCACTGGTTAATCCCATTTTACGCGCTATTTCCCTGGCCTGGTAAGGCATGAACTCTTCCAGGGGATCCAGGTGATATTTAAATATTTTTTCAGGGGTTTGTCGGGCTACTTCCTCAATATCCACCCCACCTGACTGACTGACCATGATAAGGGGCTTACGGGCGGATCGATCCACAGCCACGCTCAGATAAAATTCCTCCTGAATATCAAGCATCTCCTCCACCAAAACTTTTTCCACCGCTTCTCCCTTGATATCAGTCCCTAAAAGCTTTTCAGTACATTGATAAGCCAGGGTTGGGTTTTCAGCAAATTTAATACCACCTGCTTTTCCCCTGCCCCCTACTAAAACTTGGGATTTGATAGCCACTGACTTGTTAATAGTTTCTGCAGCTTTTTGAGCTTCTTCAGGAGTTTCAACCATTATGCTCTGTGGTGTGGGTATTCCCCCATCACGAAAAATCTCTTTAGCCTGGTATTCATGGATCTTCAATATTCTACACCTCTTCACTGGAAAGTTCCATTCCTGCTTCAAAGGCAGCAAGGTTTTTTTCCTCAGTTCCTGGAGGAACACTAGCTTCTATGGCTTTACGAGCTGCTTCTTCAGATATGACTTTGGTAAAGCCAGTTATGGCACCGATCATTACTATATTAGCCACAATACGCAGACCCACCTTTTCATCGGCGGTGCGGGTGGCTGGTGCATGGTAAACTTTAATGTCATGTTCTTCCACGAATGAACTTATCTTATCCTCTATTACCAAGTCTGGATCTATTATCAGGACCCCACCTGGTTTCAAACCGTCCAGGTAGGCTATTAGGGCCTCGTGGGACATGGCAACAAATATATCAGGATGGTGTACTTTAGGGTAATCTATTTCCTCATCACTGATGACCAGTTCGGTTCTTGAAGCCCCTCCACGTGCTTCAGGACCGTATGATTGGGTTTGAACTGCGTGGAGTCCATCATATAAAGCTGCCGCCTTTCCGATAACTATTCCGGCCAGTATGACTCCCTGACCACCGAATCCAGCTATTCTTATTTCTTTACGCAATCTTAATCCCCCTGATATGCTGATCTACTAGCTGAAGGTTTTCCAGTTGTGCATTTAGCTTCCAGTAGTTGGCAGATTTTGTCTGAGAATTCAGGTTCTTCCTTATTCTGGAAATCCCCCACTATGATCTTCCCTTCCAGTTCTTCCTCAGGAAGTTTGTCTGCTCTCCTTTTAACGATGCTTTCTTCCTTCATCCATTGCATCATCGCAACTGGGGAGCGTAGTTTGTTTTTACGGCCGAAATAGGTGGGGCACTGGGAGATTACCTCAATAAATGAGAATCCATTATTTTGAAGGCCTTTTTTGATGGCATTGGAGAGTTGTACTGGCTGTGCCGTGGTCCAACGAGCAACATAAGTTGCACCTGCGGCTTTAACCATTTCAGAAAGGTTGAAAGGCCTTTCCACTGCCCCGTATGGGGCCGTTGATCCGTAACTTCCCTTGGGACTGGTGGGGCTGATCTGTCCACCGGTCATTCCGTAGATACTGTTGTTGATACATATTACAGTGAGGTTTATGTTACGTCGTGCTCCATGGATGAGGTGGTTACCACCTATGGCTGCTGCATCCCCGTCTCCAGTGAATACTACAACATGATTTTCTGGATTGGCCAGTTTGATGCCAGTGGCGAATGATATGGGACGGCCGTGAGTGGTGTGTAGTGAGTCACATTTAACATAACCTGGTATCCGGGAGGAACATCCGATCCCCGATACCATTACCACATCTTCAAAGTTCACTTCTGCCATTTCCATACCGTTGAAGAATGTGTTCATGATAATTCCATTTCCGCATCCTGCGCAGAATATATGGGGAAGTCTATCCTTCCTTAAGTATTTCATAAAACGGTTTTCCCTGTTTTGGTCCATCTTCTCCATCTCCATGGGATGAAAATTATATCGAATTATTTTAATTTTTTAATCCTGGGAATTAATTATAATATTTAATATTAATTTCGGCGATTTTTTTTAACATGTCTAATGACAAATCATCAATTTGATTTAATTCTATCCAGTATCTCTTCTGGAAGGTGCATTTCACCACCGATCTTGGGTGCTAATTCCACCTTAATCCCAGGGAGGATTCTTTGAACCTCATAGAATATCTGTCCCAAGTTCATTTCCACTACAATTACCCTTTTTGCCCCTTCAACAGCCTCCTGGATCATTTTCTCAGGGAAAGGCCATACAACATCCATTTTGATAAATCCAGCATTTATATCCTGTTCTCTGGCTGTTCTAACTGCTTTAAGGGCTGATCTTGATGGTGCACCATAAGAAATGACCACTACTTCTGCATCATCCACGTTTTCCTTTTGAATCCTTGCTATTTCATCAGTGTGATGCAGAATTTTATCACATAAACGTTTAACCAGTTTGGAGTGTGCCTGTGGACTGGATGCATCAGGGTATCCTCTTTCATCATGGGTGAGTCCAGTGATGTGCATTTTGTATCCATCCCCAAATGCAGGCATGGGACTAGTTCCATCAGCCTCTGCCTGGTATGGTAAGAATTCTCCTGGCTTCTGGGTGGGCATCTTCCTGGCGATGATGTTAACCTGCTCAGGTATGCTTATCTTTTCCCTCATATGGCCCACGATTTCATCACTCATAACCATCACCGGGACCCGGTACTTCTCAGCCAGATTGAATGCTTCCACTGTGAAATCAAAGCATTCCTGTACTGATGATGGAGATAATGCTATGACTTCGTAGTCTCCGTGGGATCCCCATCGAGCCTGCATCATATCACTCTGACTAGCCATGGTGGGTTGTCCAGTGGAGGGAGATCCTCGTTGCATGTTTATTATCACCAGCGGTGTCTCGGTCATTACCGCGTATCCAATGTGTTCCTGCATCAGGGAAAATCCTGGTCCAGATGTGGCGGTCATGGCCTTCATACCAGTCCAAACTGCCCCGATAACTGCACCTAGGGCGGCTATTTCATCCTCCATCTGGACGAATGTTCCCCCCTCACGGGGTAGAAATACTGCCATGTCTTCAGCGATTTCTGTAGATGGCGTAATGGGGTAACCAGCGAAAAAACGACAGCCAGCTTTAATTCCACCCCTGGCACATGCTTCATTGCCCTGTATAAAATAATCCTCAGTTTTCATCCGCATCATCCACTTTTTCATCTACTCTTATTGCCTGATCAGGACACATCATGGCACATAACTGGCATTGAGTGCATTTGTCCTCATTTTCAGGTACTGGAACATGCACACCCTTTTTGTTAAGAATCCCGGATTCCTTGTAAACTTTACGAGGGCAGAACTCGGTGCAGATGTTACAGCCTTTGCACAGATTCTCATTAACGGTTATCATGAAATCTACCATTTTTTTTATAATTATTAGATTTGATATTTTAAATAATTGTTGATGACTAGACCCTTCACTGAAGCCATCAACTTCCCCTATAAATGATTTAATGAAGTTTAATGTTAATTAGCCAGCGCTGTGGTTATTAGTCCCCAGTCCACTCTTTTCAATCAACTTCTTCCACATACATCAGGGGATACTGAAGTTCTTCAATGTAATGCATGCGTACCACTGCCTTCACGTCATGGTATTGGGATGAAACTCGCACATCCAGCATGTCTCCAGTGAGGGAGAGGTACTCATATTCATTTTCGGCTTTTTGAAGCATTTCACGGTTAATTCGTACATTAACCCCATTAATGCAAGGTTGCAGGGTTAGTGATTCTTCAATGGCTTTTTCCAAAGAAGGAGCACTATCAATACTTACTGGTGTTCCCACAAACTGATGAAATAACGCCCCCATAGTAATTGCACCTTCAAATATGGCCCGTTCACGTGTGGTGATATTCTGGAAATACTTTTGGTCACTCATTTTCAAACACCTGATTAAGATTCAGTTTTGCCACTACATGTTTTACTGCACATTAGTTACTGGGTTGACCATGGCTATTAATTAGTGTGAAATTTTGGAAAATTAATACACCAAGTTAGTTATACCACGACAAATGAAATGATCATCGGTTTATCTTTAACATTAGAATTTAATGAAAATTAAAAATTTAAACCAACTTAGACTTTATTCTAAAATCCTAAACCTAAAAAATCACTCACTCGGGATATATTTGCTTCCAATGTATCTGGTGGGGTGGGGAAGAAATAACCCAGAACCAGAAAGAAGGTTAAAGCTACTGTGACAATGAAAATTATGACTTTATCCTCCCTAACCGGGTAGAAGTAGCTTAAAATAGTGCCACCTATCATGAATGCCATGATTATAATAATTGCATAGTACTGCTGCTGATTTGGCACTCTCGCAGTTTTAATTGGATATATATTCCCTTGTTTAGCCTTGATCATCAGCCTTTCCTTGGTTGATCCCAGGGGGTAACAGGTGATTAAAAACAGCACGTTACCCTGTTCAACTGATAACCTGAAATCTGCTGGCACAATAGTACTGTTTTCAATGGTATACTCCACGTAACCTATTCCAGGCCATTCCAATGTTACATTATCACCGGGTTGTAACTGGTCCAGTTTGAGGAATGGAGATCCATGTAATGTGCGGTGCCCGAATAGAACCACAGTACCGCTGGCTGGTTTGGCTGATTGGGGCTCATGGTAAATCCCATAATCCACCGATTTATTGTTAATAGTTTCATCAACCCCAATTTTAGGGATGATAACGTAAGGAGTGTCTCCAGGTTGCTGGCTGATGGTTTGGGTGGCAGAGTAATAATTCACTTCCACCAGAGCGTATATGGAAATAATAACCATCCCGGTAATAATAAAAAAAGTGGATATTTTCATGTGCATTCCCTGATTAATCTAAAATCTTGAATGGTATTTTGTACAGTCATTGACTATGGTGAGATCATAGATATATTTTTTGAAATCAGTTACACATTTGAAATCAGTTACACATGAATTAACTTACTCATTCTTTCGGAAGAACTTGGCGTAGGTTACACCACCAGCAATGATAACCGCTCCCACCACGAATAACCCAAAGGGAACACCTGTTTCTGTTGTTGGTACTGTGGCATTGGTGGTGGCGGCAGCAGTAGTGGGAATGTTGTATGATGCAGAACCAGCACTTCCTTTACTGGAGGTGTTACTATTCATTGGCCATTTGTAAGTGTATGAGAAATGTTTGCTTTGACCAGGATATAATAATACATCCCAAGCAGCGGTATTAGCCCACGATACCTGTTTATCAACATAAGTTACTTGAGGATTACTATAGGTTAAGTTTGAATCAAGTGGAACAATTGGTGCCCTTACAATCCCTGAAACTTTTGGACGTGTAGTATCATTATTTTTTATCCAGAAACAAAAATGACCCTTCCATGATTCAAGTTTTAAGCTTGGATTTAAATACTCTATTTCATTGGGGAGGAACCATGAAGATTGTAAACCCGGTTCATTAAGAAGGGGCCAGTAACTGTTGTTAACTCCTGGTTGTCTTATATAGTTTGGATAAAGTGCAGTAGGGGTAGGGTATGCAACTAGTTTAAATGAAACTGTTTTAGTTTCTCCCGGTTGAATTTTCCAACCAAGGTCATCTTCATCAACATCAGACATGTATTTAATCATTTTTAAAGCACAAGGATCGGTCCATGCCACATTCCAGTATATGGGAGTAGCAGGATCCAGAGATCCCTGATATCTTTGGCTTATCTTAAAATATTCCACATGGTCATTGTTGTTTTTAATAGTTACAGTAATGGTGGATTCCAGATAAGTGAAATATACTTCCGAACCTTGTTCTACAACCCACGCCTGTTGATCTTTAAAAGGATCATCAGCTGCCCAAGAAGTTGAAAAAGCTGTGCACAGGACTAGGAATATCACAGCCATGAATATTTTGTTAATGTTCATATTACAGCCTCGCCCAAATTTATCCATCCTATTTTAGTGAATTAGCCGGTCCCGTATATCCTCTTGAGCTCAGTAATCATCCATTCCGGAGCGTTCTGGGTTGGAACTGTTAGTTGTAAACTCTGACTATTCTGCATCAGGAACAGTGCATTTTCACGGGGCACTTCCAGAACAATCATGTACCTAACATCCAGTTCACCCAGGTTGGAAGCCCGTTCAAAGTCAGATAATCTCCAACCATAAGCATTGAGTAAGCTGTTGACCTGAGCCTCATTCCAGGTACGGGATGCTGCAGCTTTTAGGAGATCTTCCAATCCTGCATCGGATGTGCCTGTTGACTGGGTACGACTGTTGGTCATGGTTAGTGTGTTGAAGGCAATGGACTGTGATTGTTCCAAATTAGCGTCAATAACCCCACTGTCTTTAGCCCTTAATATTGCCAGCACAGTTGCGCCACTAATAGTCGGTGATGATGCACCGGATTGTGTGGACACACTCAGATTAGTGGTTTGGTTAGTGGTGTTGTTGGCAGTTGGTGCAGCTGTGGAAGCATTAGTGGTGGTGAGATACACATCCACACTGTCACCCACATTAACCAGCCCTCCGGCAGCTTGAAGCCTGCTGATTATTATGGGAACCGCTACCGTATCTGGAGTTTTGATCTCCATGTTGGCCAGTACCGCTGCATCAGCCTCGTTAACTATCTTCTGAGCATCAACAGTTTTCATCATCAGGTTTTTCTGCCCACCAGCCTGGTAAGTGATCATCACCCTTCCGTAGGGATCTTTTTTAGATTCTATCTGTTGATTTTGATATTCTCTCCAGCCAGATGTGGCCGGGCCTAACACATCCACTGCCAGAACCATTTCTGGCGTGGTCGAACCATCAATTTCCGCAAGAATCGAAGTTTTTCTGGGATCTAATGCAAGAGGTCCTTTAAAGTAGGTATTAACCTCAGTGATCTTGGTTTGCTTGGCCGCGGTCATAGCATCCTGATAGGGTGCAAAAACCAAAAAGTAGTAACCAGCACCAACTAGTACAATCAGTATAATTCCAAAAACAGCCGCACCAACCAGGGTCCTCTGATCATCATCAGGAACTCCTTTTCCAAAACTTGCTCCGCCAATACCACCGAAACGTCCTTTCTTCTTTTGAGGTGGTTTCTTCAATGGTGGCTTTAGGGTAGGTTTATCTTTAGGCGTTGCACGAGGCTTTGGACGAGGCTTAGGCATTGGACGAGGCTTTTTATCCCCAGCTGAAAGTTTACCATCATCTGCCTTACCATTGCTGCCCATTTTTTCCTTGGATTTTTCAGTGGCCTTGGACACCATACCCTTTAGACGCCCGCCGATGTCCGAATCCGCTTTCTTCCCTTCCTTCCGCAGATCAGGAACATCTTTTTTGTCTTTATCCTTCTTTCCTAAGATCTTATCTAACATGTGGACCACTTCTATGAAGCCTGCCGTATAATTCCATAAGAGGCACGATTATTACATATATTAATGTGAAGATGAATAAAAGCTTTGCGGGAAGATAAGCAATTGATGAGGAAATGTTCTGGGGCAAAATTGTTCCAATGATCAATACACTGCCACCAGCCATCAACATCATACCCCTAAATTTAGGATACTCAATGGTACTTATCATTAACACCGCAACCACTGCCATGATGATTAGTGCAAGGTCCATTCGGAACATGCCTGAGAGGTAGAATGATCCTAGGATCAGTGCAGTGGTAGGTATGGGTAGTCCCACGAATTTATCTCCACCTGGAACATCACTTGAATCTGCAAGTACATTGAACCTGGAGAGTCTTAATATTCCACATATAACTATTAGGAGTGCTACTAGTATATTAATGTATGGTATAGAATACGTCTGGCACGCAGCAAACAAAAGCATTCCCGGGGCAACACCAAATGAGATCACATCCGAAAGTGAGTCCATGTTGATGCCAAAACCATGTTCATCAACCCGGTTAGTTTGACGGGCCACCCACCCATCTACAGAGTCAAAGATCACCGCCAGGAGCATGAACTTGGCTGCCAAGATCAGGTCCCCAGTGGACACCATTACCACTGCCAGGAACCCTGAAGATGCATTAGCCAGGGAAACTAAGTCAGCAGCAGCCATATAATGCCTTATATTCATATTTCTACTCCAATATTGATTATAAGAATATTTTTAAGTTTGTTTATACATCTGGGCGATAACAGTCTCCCCTGCAGTTGGTTTTTCACCCTCAGTGACCATCAATTCTGTGTTTTCAGAGGGGATTATTAGATCAACTCTGGAACCAAATCTTATCATTCCCAGACGGTCCCCTGTTTTCACCTGGTCACCTACTTCCACATACTGGACTATGCGCCTGGCCACGAAACCGGCTATCTGTATGACACCCACTTTTCCATACTCTGAATCTATAACTATTAAATTCTTTTCATTTTCAGTAAGAACATTTCGCATGGCAATTTTAAATTTACCAGAGTAATGTTGAGTCTTCACAATCTTCCCTGAGATGGGAGCCCTGTTGACATGGACATCGAAGGGTGACATGAAAGTACTTATCAAAATACCTTTCCCTCCCGGGCTCAGTATATATTCCATTAGTGGATCTTCATAGTGAACTGTCTGCACACGATCGATTTTTCCCTTCAAAATCTTACCATCAGCGGGAGCAACAATTAGGCCATTATTATGAGGTATTTTCCGGTTAGGATCCCTGAAAAACTGCATTATGAAAGCTATCACCGAAAACATTACAAAACTTATAATAAAATAGCCAAATAGAAAGGGTAAAACCGATAAGGTTAATAGTATGCCTGCTTTTTTTAAAGTTCCTTTGACGAACATGTGGTATCCCTATTATCAAAAATTTAGGTTGATTAGCATTGTATAATGGCCTTATGACCAAAAAGACTACAGCAACACATTATAAAAATATATATACCGTTAACATATGATAGTAGTCTTTAATCATTTACTTATATATTTAGAAATTAATGGTAATTCAACCATTTACTTAATAATTGTTGAGAAATTAAAATTAGTTCCATCTTATATATTATATCCAGAACATCAATAACATCAATTAACTAGCTTATCAAGATTGAATAAATGAAATAAATTAATTATAATAAAATTAATTATCATTTGTCTTTATACCAATCAAACCAAATATTATACATACATAATTTAAAATTAGTGATAATTTTGACCATTTACTTATATTATATAGAAATCAAATTCATATGCTGAACTTAATTTATTGTAAATTTTCCATATAAATAAGAACTAAATTCAATTTTAATAAAAGTGGTAACTGATGATTGAGAATAAAATAAAAATCCTGAGAAAAGCGGCCGAAGTTTCTACAGTACAGGATTCAGATTATATATGGTGTGTCATTGCTGGTAATGAAGACATGGTTAACAACGTAGCATATTCTGCTATAATGGACAAAGACCGGGTTAAAGTACTATGCAGAGAACATGTGACCACCAGAGAATCATTCGTAACCAAAAAATTTGATTTTATCATGCTCCACGGTGAAACAAGCAAAATAAGAGAGTTGAGCATGATATGTAAAGAAAATGGTGGTGCCTATCTCAAAATAGCACCATATTATGTTAAAGACGAAGATAATCTTCTTTTGACAGTTGGTCCTGAAAATGCCATTAAAAAATTTGTAGGCGATTGTGAGAAGAGCATGGTTAAACTTTCCTTCCTGATTGAGGATCAAACCACTGGATTTATAGAAACCGATGTTTACATAACCAACATGTTACCTGGCTTCATTCGTAACACCATAGACCCGTTATTTAAAATGGCTGATGTTGCATTATCCACTATTTTGATATCTGCCGAGGATGAGAACGTTCAAAAAATCAAAGATCTTGCCAAAGCCAATAAGATATTCTTAATCGAATTTAATAAAATTTTAAAGAAGTAAAAGATAATAAAAGTCCATAGGAGGATTAAAATGTTCAGTTTTTTAGGTAAAAAAGAGGAAGTAGAAGAGGAAAAGAAACAAGCTTTGTCCAACACTTTGGGCATTGACTTAGGAACCCTTAACACAGTGGTGGCCCGACCATCCGGAGATAAATTCGACTTATTTAAAATACCATCAGTAGTAGCTGTTAAGAAAGAAGACCCTGGTTACGTGCTGGCAGTTGGTGAAGAAGCCAAAGCAATGCTCGGAAGAACTCCAGAGGATATCATTGCCGTGAGACCCCTCCGGCAGGGGGTTATTGAAAGTATTGCCCAGGCAGAGTCACTGCTACTTTATTCCATGGATCTGGGTTCTGGTGAAGACACCGCAAGTATTGACCGCATTGTTGTTGGTATACCTGGGGACGCATCTGAAGTGGAAAAAAAAGCTGTAGAAGATATTGGAAAGAAAGCTGGGGCTAATTATGTTCTAGTAATTAGCGAAGGGCTGGCAGCAGCAATTGGCGCTGGCCTACCCATTGCCGAAGCATCAGGTACCATGGTTATCGATATAGGTGCCGGATCCAGTGATGTGGTGGTTATATCCCTTGGTGGAATAACTGATATTGAAACCATACGCAGTGGTGGGGACGATATTGACTCCAACATCGTGCAAAAAGTCAAAGAACTCTACAATGTAGAAATAGGCATTCACGAAGCTGAAAAAGCTAAAATTGAAGTAGGAATGGTTCATTCCGAGAACGATAGTGAAAATGGTAAAACCGAAGTCATAGGTAAGTCCATGGAAACTAACAAACCAGAAAAGGTGGATATAGATTCTAAACTAGTGGCAGATGCTGCTGAACCAATTATTGTTAAACTGGTGGAAGCCCTGGCCAAAGTATTGGAGAGAATGTCACCCGAACTCATTTCCGGTGTTTACAACAAAACTGTGGTAGTAGGTGGAACTTCCCAACTCAAAGGACTAAAAGAACGTATCTATGAGGAAGTCGGCGTGCCAGTGGAAATCTCAGATGACCCCATGACTGTGGTTGCCAAAGGAACTGCAATTGTGGCTGCTGAACCACGTGCCCTGGAACCTGAAGTGCGTCTTAAAGCCATGAAATAAAATTGGAAAAATAATTGTGACTTGAAATGGTAGTTACCTTTTTTATAAAGGTGACATCAACCCATTTTAACCACCAACCATACTACAAATACCCAATTATAGATTGGAATCCATGAAAATTATAGGAATAGACGAAGCAGGACGAGGATCTGTTTTAGGACCTCTAGTTGTTTCTGGTGTTGCAGTGGAAGAGGATCGAATTAAATATCTGGAAAGACTCGGTTTAAAAGATTCCAAAAAGATTTCACCCAAAAGGAGAGTAGCCTTATCACGAAAGATAGAGCGAATCGCCGAATGCCATACTGTGAAAATCACTGCTCATGATATAGACACACTACGATCCCGAGATGTTAACCTGAATGAGATTGAAAAAATTGCCATTAACCGCATTATTGGTGATTCCAATCCATCAACCTGTTTCATTGATTCTATGGATGTTAAACCGGAAAGATTAACCAGTGAACTGGAAACTATGCACTCGGATGTTAAAGTAGTGGCTGAACACAAAGCAGATGACCGTTACCCCATTGTTTCTGCTGCATCCATCATAGCCAAAGTGGAACGTGACCGGGCCATGCAGAATATCCGGAAAACATACACCAATGTAGGATCAGGTTACCCCAGTGATCCTAGAACTATCCAGTTTTTGGAAACAATCTCCCAGGAACCAAAGGAAGAATTGCCGGATTTCATACGTCGTTCATGGGCTACCGCGGAAAGAATAATTGGATAAAAGAATAGTATAATTTAAGATAATAGGATCAAATTCTGGAAGGATCTGGAAATAAACGATACTTAAAATTAATATTTAATAATTCTATTAAACCACTAAACATACAAGATAATAATTCTTATATTGTCAAGGTAAGAGGATAAGATGATCTACGAATTTTTCGCAGGCTCCCTAAACACTATAATGGAGATGTTCAAAAGTGGAGGAGTCATCACTTACATCATTACCCTAATCGGAATTTATGGAATATATTCTTCCGTTGAGAAAATATACTACCTGCGGAAGATATCCCAGGTAGGATTACCCCAGATCATGGGGGAAGTTAATAAAGCCATGGAAAGGGGTGGTTCCCTAGAGGCATTACGCTCCATAGGCCGTTACCAAAATCCTATTTCTAAGATAGTTGCTGAGGCCCTTAAGATTGGTTTCCGTAACAATAGGGAAGTTGAAGACGCCATGGAACGGGTTTTCATCGTGGAAATGGGACGTATGACCAAGGGAATGGACACCATACGAACTATTATCGAAGTAGCTCCACTCTTAGGGCTGATTGGAACCGTCCTGGGAATGTGGTACACTTTTAAAGCAATGGGTGTTAATGCCAGCCCCACCGGTATGGCCGAAGGTATCTACGTGGCACTTATAACCACAATTGCCGGTTTAGCCGTGGCTATAATTATTCTCCCACTCTATACCCATATTAACAGTAAAATAGAGAATGAACTGGATAAGATAGAGATTGCTAAAAAGATGACTAACTGGCGTACTGCTGAGATGCGTATAAAAGTTGATTCAGATATTGAAAATGTAATTACCTCTTTAAAAGAATCTGATGGTATTTTAGAGGTTAAGGAACTTCATCAGGATAAAGAGGCCAATATATGGATTTCTCTAAATCCCCACATGCTGGAAAAAAGTATTGGCAATATTATTAAAGAAAAATGCAATACCGAAGCCAAAATAGTGGAAAGCAAATTGAAACAGTGATAAACTTAAAATCACTTAAATTTCTTGAAATGGATTTAAATTAATAGATAAATTAAATTGGAATTTAATTTAATCAACAAAGAACATAACTTAAAATCATTAAAGATATAAAGGGGATTAAAATGGCTATTGATACCAATACTTACCGCAGAAAACTGCGCAGCAGACAGGCCAGGGTTAACCTGGTTCCCCTCATTGACGTTATTTTTACTATTCTCATATTTCTCATGGTTACCAGTAGTTTCCAGGTTGCCACCGATTCCAGTGCTGGTAAACCAGATGTAAGTCAAAGTAGCGGAAATTCAGAGTACTACCTGATCCCGGTGGCCGGACTTAAAACAGTTACCGTTAATGGAGTGGACATGTCCAGTGACATACGTAACAGTGCTATTGCAGTTCACACCCGAGTAATTGATGAAGGGGAGATCATCATAAAACCCAAGGACGGATCCATCATTATCACCGCACCGGCAGGGATGAGTCCTGAAAAGGCGGTTAGTGTTCCACAGGGTTGAGTTGAAGCTCAAAATAACAATCAATAATTAGTTAAAAAATTTAAGCATAATAAGTTATCCAATACCACAACATGGATCATCTCCCCCTGAATGAATTGAAATTGTTAGGGAATGAAATTGGTAGGACTAGAGGAAATTTTAGATTACATCCCCCTTTAGATTGCATTCACTTTGAATTGAAAACTGGAGAATTTTAAAAGGTGAAATAAATGTATCTAGGAAGAATATTGGCAGTTGGAAGTAATGAAACAGGTAGCTTTGTAGCGTATAGGGTGTCCAGCCGTTCCTTTCCCAACCGGATCACCAGAACATTTCCGGAAAGGGTAGCTGTGGTTCCCAAGGAAGGTCATGAAAAGGATGTTTTTGTAAGTCCCTACATAGCCTACAATTGCATACGCCTGGTGGATGATGTGGCCGTGGTTTCCAATGGATCCCATACCGATGTTATTACTGAGAAAATCGCATCTGGCATGAGTATCCGTGATTCACTAGCCCTTTCACTGATGACCATGGACTATGAGAAGGATGATTTTAACACTCCTCGGATCGCCGGGGCAGTTACCATGGACGGGGAAGCATACATTGGCATTGTTACCCATGAAAAGGTTCAAGTGGAAAAGGTCCCTCAAGGGGAAGCCAGTTACATTGCCACTTATGAACATATCCAACCCAACAAAGTGGATTTCACTGCAGATAATGTATCTGAAGCTGCACAATTCATAATGGACGGAGGAAAATTCTCTGAATTTACAAATCCAGTTACTTCTGCTGCTGCTTTCGGCAAAGATGGATGGAAACTGGAATCCATATAAATAAGGGTTTCCATAGTCAGAGAAAACAGACCAAGTAATTTCAGAGAAAACTTTTATATTAAATAATAGCTTGCAATTGTACTAAACCCACTACTGATAACCAAACATGACCCCCATATTCTATTGAATTTCCCAATCTGGTGAAACTATGGAAATCAAAATTATAGGACTCAAAGGAATTCCCCTCATTGAAAAGGGAGATGATTTATCCCAGCTTATCCTGCAAGCTGCAGAACTGCAAAGTATTCAACTGAATAATGAGGATATTTTGGTTATTGCTGAGACTGCCGTGGCTAAAGCCGAAGGCAATGTGATACAGTTAGATGAATTATCACCCGGACAAAAAGCCAACGAAATTGCTGAACTCACTGGTAAAGATGCTAAGCTGGTTGAAGCCATAATTCAGGAGTCTGATGAAATTATTAAGGTTGGACCGGACTTTATTATCTCAGAAACTAAACATGGTTTTGTTTGTGCCAATGCTGGTATCGATGAATCCAATGTGGATAAAGGTCTGGCAACACCCATACCAGTTAATCCAGATATTAGTGCCAAGGAAATAAGGGAAAAATTGGAGAATAATACTGGAAAATATGTTGCAGTCATAATATCGGACACACAGGGTAGGGCATTCCGTGAAGGTGCGATTGGAACTGCCATCGGTATTTCGGGAATGTCACCAAACTGGGATCGTTGCGGTGAACTGGATTTGTACGGAAGGGAACTTAAAACTACCAGTATTGCTGTAGCTGATGAATTATCCTCTGCAGCTTCCCTAATGATGGGTCAAGCCAGTGAGGGAATACCAGTGGTAATTATCCGTGGTGTTGATTACTTCCAGAAACTCCGTAGTGAATCGGCCACCATAAAACCTTTAATAAGGCCCAAAAAATATGATGTTTTCCGTGATTGAACAAAAATTTGTTCCCTAGTTAGTGGTGTGTGATATGCTTTCATTCTTAACTTGGGAGATAATTTGAAGAAAATGGATTTGTAAAAAAATATTTAAGAAAATGTTTTGTATTTGAAATTGAGTTGATCTATATGCCGGTTAATCAGATGGAAACACAGCTGGAAGCTATAACCACCACCATTGCCTACTTGGAAAAAAAGGATTCTTGCGATCCAGAGGTACTGGAAGAACTTAAAAAAGAAAGAGATCGCCTTTTGAGGGAACTAAATGTGCATCAAAGGTGATTAGTCTTTAAAATTGTAAATTTGCTTGAATTTATAAATAAAATATTAAAAAATAGGTTAAGGTATCGATTAATTTAACCAACACATCTCACTACATTTGATAAAATGATAAGCGTCCTTTCTGGTGGAACCGGCACTCCCAAAGTATTACAGGGTATGGTAAAGCTGGTTAATCCTCAAGATATCACGGTAATAGTAAACACCGTGGAGAATGATTACTTTTCAGGAGTTTACGTGGCCCCGGATGTTGATACTGTGCTTTATACCCTGGCCGGGATCATCAATGAAGACACTTGGTATGGGGTTAAAGATGATAGTTTTATAACCCATGACCGGTTAAAGGAGATTGGGTGTCCAGAAACATTAAGGATCGGAGATCGTGACCGGGCCATGAAAATCCAAAAAACCCTGTTAATGAAGGAAAATCTCCTTTCCAATGCTGTGGATATCCAGCGAAGGGAACTGGGAATCAAGTCCCGGATTATTCCCATGAGCAACCAAGAATCCCACATCACCATAACTACTGATCTTGGTGAAATGGAATTCCATGAATTCCTGGTGGAAAACCAGGGAAAACCAGAAGTACACAGTATAAGTTTCAAAAAGGTTGATCCAGCCCCCGGTTTAGTAGAGGCCATTGAAAATTCAGATATGGTAGTTATTGGACCATCAAATCCCATAACATCAATTGGACCCATAATATCAACCAATGGTGTTAGGAAAGCTCTTAAAAATGCTTATGTTGTTGGGGTGTCCCCGATAGTTGGTGATAAACCAGTTAGCGGTCCTGCAGCTAAGTTTATGCAATCTATGGGTTACGAAGTTTCATCCTTAGGCGTAGCTGGCATATACCAAGACTTTTTGGACAAATTCATAATTGACCTGGTGGATGAAGATCATCAGGAAGAAATAGAAAAACTAATATCCGATGTCATGTTAACTCAGACCATCATGACCAATGTTGAGGATAAAATAAATTTAGCCAGATGTATTTTGGGTGAAAATGTATGATACAAATGACTTTAATTCAGATTGACAACTACGGACCCTGGACCGTTACCCCCACTCCAAGGGCCGAAGCAGACCTGCAAATCCTGCAGGCAGAGTTATACGCAGATGTTCAAAGGCAATTCGCAGCCAAAGGGGGATTGGTTTTCTTCACCCGCTTTGACAATATGCTGGCGGTTACCAACGGCGTGGATATGGAACATCATCTGCATATCCAGAAATCAATAGGAAACCGTTATCCCATAACCTTGAGTATGGGTGTGGGAACTGCTGAAACCCCCTATGAAGCACAACGAAGTGCTACCAGTGCCCTTCAGAAATATGGTGGGGCTCAAGCAGAAGACCGAAGTGAAATACTGGCCATTGAAGGTCTGGTGAATCCTGACGACAGTTTCGTTCAGATTGCCCACATCGATATAAATGGAATCACTGACTCGCTGACCGACATTATCCCGGCATATGATACTTCTTTTATTGTTAATCGGGTTCAACATTTCCTAATGAAAAAATTAATAGAAAAGGGATCTTTACTCTTCTTCATTGGTGGGGATAACTTCATGTCTCCCTGTAATGGTATGACCCCCGAAGCAATACTCACTGTAATTGAAGAAATTGAAGAAGAAATCAACATCGCCCTTAAAGCAGGGGTTGGGAAGGCATCGACAGCTGAAAAAGCTGCCAACCTAGCTGATTTAGCTTTAGAAGAAATAAGGGACGGTAATACCTATAATTTGGTCCATGTTCTGAATAATAAACCTTAAAATTTAATTTTTTTGATGGATTTATTATCAATTTACTTTATCGATGAGTAAAAATAAATCCACGAACATTTTCTAGTTCTTATGGATCATAACTTAACCCATATGGTTTTCTTACTTTAACAATATTGGAGAGGAATCTATTGAAGTTCTAGCTCCCATGGCCGGAATCACTGATGGTACTTTTTGCCGGGAAATTTCAAAGCTCGGATTTGACATGGTAACCTTAGGAGGTTACAATGCAGATCAAGCCACCATGAATGCAGGGAAAAAAATCTTAGCCCGGGGAAGACCCGAATTTGACCTAAGACCTGGAGAATTAATTTCTCACCTTGAGGAACAGTTGATCCTGCTTATGGATCAGGACCTATGGGATGGTTTGGTTTCGGTTAACCTACGTGCCCTCACTCCTGATCCCATTATTGAAGTTTCAAAGCTCAATAACGTAGACGTGGTGGAAATCAACGCCCACTGCAGACAGCCAGAGATAACAGATCTGGGCTGTGGTCAGTCACTCCTGGAAAACTCATCCCATCTGGAAAAATTCACCACTGAAGTGGTAAGAAAAGCCAAAAGTAAAGTTTCAGTTAAAATTCGAGCTAATGTTCAGGGTGTTGATGGCCTTGAAATAGCCAGAGCCATTGAACATGCTGGTGCAGATTACCTGCATGTTGATGCCATGAAACCAGGTTTTAACTCGGCAGACTATGAACTAATTAAATTAATCCGTCAGGAAACTCCTCTGTTTATAATTGGCAACAATTCCATTAGGAATATTGAATCTGCCCAGAAGATGTTGGCTGCAGGTGCTGATGGGATATCAATTGCCCGTGCAGCCATTAAAGGAACACTGCCCTTTGATCTATCCCAAATATAGCATTGAAATATTTTTTTATATATAAAATTTTTAATATGAAATCATATAAATTAAAAAACAAGGATCAAGATAAGAGAACATAATGCTCATAAATAAAATTACCATTTAATTTAATTATTATTGGAAAAGGTGGTTAAATGTCTTTTATACAATTGGAAAACGTCACCAAAACCTTTGATGGTGTGGAAATCCTGAAAAACCTGAACATAACCATAGATGAAGGCTCTGTTCTGGGTATTCTGGGAAGAAGTGGTTCTGGAAAGTCCGTACTCATAAACATGTTACGGGGAATGAAGGACTACCGCCCCACTGAAGGTCGAATCATTTATACTGTAGCGGTTTGCCCGGAATGTTTAAGGGTGGAACCGCCTTCAATGGCAGATAACCCCTGCCTATGCGGATGTAATCTTGAAACTCAGAAAGTTGATTTTTGGCATGCGGATCGTAAACTTTTTGCAGCAATCAAGCGCCGTATCTCTATTATGCTCCAGAGGACATTTGCACTCTACGAGGATGATACTGTTATTGATAATGTTCTAAAGTCAATTACTGGACATGACGATGAAGAAAGCACTTACATGGCCATTGATCTTCTGGATATGGCCCAGATGACCCACAGGATCACCCATATTGCCCGTGATCTCTCCGGTGGGGAAAAACAAAGAGTGGTTCTGGCACGTCAAATAGCCAAGGAGCCGATGCTATTTTTAGCTGATGAACCTACTGGCACCCTTGACCCACAAACTGCGGAATTAATCCACCAGGCACTGATTGAAGGAGTAAAAGAAAAGGGGACCACCATGGTTATCACCTCCCACTGGCCAGAGGTAATGCGACAACTATCAGACTACGTTATTTGGCTGGAAAAGGGAGAAGTTGTGGAAGAAGGAGACCCGGAAACTGTAGTACAGAGTTTCCTGGATCAGGTCCCCCTCCCGGAAAAGAAAACCGAATTCAAAACTGGCGGTCCCATTATAAAAATGGAAGGAGTAAAAAAACACTACTATTCCATTGAAAGAGGAGTGATAAAAGCCGTAGATGGTATTGATCTGGTGGTGGATGATGGGGAGATATTCGGAGTGGTTGGACTCTCCGGAGCTGGGAAAACCACCCTTTCCCGTATTCTCTACGGCCTCACTGATCCCAGTAGTGGTCAAATAATGGTTAAACTAGGAGATAACTGGATTGACATGACCGAAAAAGGCATATTCGGCAGAGGCAGAGTCAAACCGTACCTAGGAATATTACACCAGGAATACAGCCTTTACCCCCATAGGAATGTTTTAGGAAACCTAACTGAAGCAATAAGCCTCGAATTACCTGCAGAATTTGCTAAAATGAAAGCTCTTTACGTTTTAAACGCAGTAGGCTTTGATGAAAACTACGCTGAGAAAATAATCACCAAGTACCCCGATGAGTTGAGTGGTGGAGAAAGGCACCGGGTGGCACTGGCCCAGGTACTCATCAAAGAACCAAACATTGTGATCCTAGATGAACCCACCGGTACCATGGATCCCATTACACGGGTACAAGTTACTGATTCCATTAGAAAAGCAAGGGATGAACTTAAACAAACTTTCGTCATTATCAGTCACGACATGGACTTTGTACTGGATGTTTGTGACCGAGCAGCCCTCATGAGAGGAGGTAAAATCCTTAAAACCGGTTTACCAGCAGATATTGTGGAAGATTTAACCCCTTCAGAAAAAGAAAAGATGTTAAAGGAGGAATAAGATGGCCTGGGAAGATTCACCATCACATGTATGTCGAGGGGGAGATAAAAGAGCATTAACATTCTGCTGCCCCCCCGTTAAACCTTGCCCTATTGTATTCGCTCTTGAAGAAGCTGGAATTACGCCTCAAGAGTACATTGAGATTAAAGAAAAGTTTGGAGAGAAAACCCGTCTCGGTGAGGGTGATGGGACCTGTTTCGGATCCCTGGTCTGGTGTTGTAAACCATCCAAACCATGCCCCCTAAGGGACATGGTACTACGCAAAATTGATATGAGCCATGAGGAGTACATGGATCTAAAACACCAGTTATCACAGGAACTGGTAGGCCATGAACCCACCGACAACGAGGAAAGTATTAAAGCTCTTGCTGATGCATTTGATGTTCCTGAAGAAGAAGCATCCCAAGTTCTTTCCGAATGCGGTAACGACCTAAAAACCGCCATGAAAGTTCTCAGAATGAAAAATCTAGAGTTATAAATCCGGAGTGTTATCAATGGGATGGACTCCCCTCTACTTGGAGATGCAGGATAAAAATGTTTTGGTAGTGGGAGCCGGGGAAGTTGGCCAGAGAAGGGCACTACGTTTCCTGGAGTCCGGTGCCAATGTGGTGATTAGCGGAGGTCATGTTCCCCCTGAACTAAGAGAATTGGGAGCCACCTACCAACCATGCACAGAACTTCCCAAATGGATTGAATGGGCAGAATTAGTGGTGGTGGCCAGTGGAGATCTCCAATTAAACCAGGAAGTATCGGAACTGGCTAAGGATAAACTTATAAACCGTGCAGATTATCCTGAAGAGGGTAATATCATTGTCCCTTCCTCTTTTTTCATAAAAGATGTTCAGTTTTCCATTTTCACCCAGGGTAAAAGTCCACTCATGGCCCGAGAACTGCGAAAGCGTATAGAATCTGTGATTCTGGAAGAAGACATTTTAAAGATGGAATTACAGCATTTCACCCGCCAGTTACTGAAAGAAAAAATGCAGGGGCAGAAAAAACGTCGTGATTATTTATACCAAATATTAAATGATAAGAAGATTAATGAACTTTTAGATAAGGGTGAACTGGAAGAAGCAAAAGCTTACGTTACCCTCCTTCTGGAAACCCAAGAATAATTTATTAGTAAATCATAGCCCTACAATGGAAAACTATGTTGACAATCATTATTACAAAATATAAAAATATTAATAATATATCTTTATATTTAAAAAAATATCAAAAATAAGTAAAATTAGGTTATTATCTCCCTATTTCAGGAGGGTTAGAGTGATTCTTAACATCCGGATCGACCATAAAACCGCGGATATCAACAAAATAGAGGAATCCACCAGCAAGATGGATGAAATATTCGCGAAGATGCAGGAAGAACACCACGTGCAGGAGTTTATCCAGATAAAAACCTGTAACCGTGCTGAAATCTATCTGGTCATGGACGAATGCCCCCTGAACTATCCCTGGAATGGTTTAGTAGTTGAAAAAGATGAAAAAGCCCTTGAACATGTCCTGAAACTTTCCTGCGGATTGGAATCCATGATCATTGGCGAGGATCAAATACTGGGTCAACTGAAGGAGGCCTACAAATCCAGTGTTAAAAACAGTTGTTGTGGTCCGGTTTTGAGTACAGTCTTCACCAAGGCCATACATGTAGGTCAGGCCGTGAGGAAGAAAACACGAATCAACCAGGGTTCGGTTTCCATAGGATCGGCAGCAGTTAATCTAGCCGAATCAGTTCTGGGAGATCTTAAATGTAAGAAGGTACTGGTTATTGGGGCGGGTAAAATGGGGACCCTGGTGGCCAAAGCACTGGTGGAAAAACATCTTAAGGCAATTGTAGTGGCTAATCGCACTTACGACCGGGCAGTTTGCCTGGCCAAGGAACTGGGCGGGAGTGCTATACATTTTGACCTTCTTTCAATGGCCATGGAGGATGCAGACGTGGTTATAAGTGCTACTGGGGCCCCACACACCATTCTTACTGCTGAAAAATTAAAGGCTGCAGTCCCCCCCGAGAACCTGGAGAAAATGGTGATGATCGATATCGCTAATCCAAGGGATATTGATGAAGATGTTGGTAATTTAGGTGTTAGACTCTATAACATTGATGACCTACGGGGAATAGCTGATAAAAATAAAAAGATGAGGGAGTCTGCGGCAGAAGAAGCTGAAAAAATCATCGCCGGAGAGTTGGAACTTCTGGAAAAATCCCTCAGACACTTGGAAGTTGAACCAGTCATCGCCCAGATACGTGCCCAGGCAGAAGCCATCAGACTGCGGGAAACGGAGAAAGCATTTCGAAAGCTGGGGGATATGAATGGTAAAGAAAAAGTGGTTGATAATTTAACCAAGGTAGTAGTGGACCGTGTTTTTCTCAACATAATCCATAATCTTAAAGAAGCAGCAGAACATGATGATAAAGGCGTTTTAAACACTGCAAAATATATTTTTAAAAATAACCGAGATGAAATATAATCATATATCTTAATTAATTTAAGCCCTTATCTTCAGTTTAACCCTATTTTTGAGTATAATACTTTCCAATCCATTAATTAAGTATAACAACTTTCCATCCATTAAATCACATTATTATCTCCCTTTTCAGTTTTTTAATCAGCGCATTTAATCAAAGTTTAAAAAAAATAAGGTTTTTCCATGAGGGGAATGAATCAAATTTCCCCTAAATAAAAGATGAATGATTATTAAAACTACGATTAAATTAATGGCAAATACTTGTTTGGATGTTGGTGGCCTATTTAAAATAGATCTTACATAGCCCAATCCCCCCTCCCTCCTCATTTCTAGATAGTATCCTATAAGTTAGTATTCCAAATTTTTTAATCAGCCCCCATCAACGGGTACATCGATTAATCCCAGTAAACGGGTGGTGAATATCATCAGGAAGGGTGCAATTATAAGGGTAGAGATAATTTCACCCACCACAGAACCAGGGTACGGGAGCCCATGTATGGTGTCAAAGATTATTTGTTTTATAATGTAAAGTACCACAATGGTGATTATTGACACTATGAGCATGTTTTTCAAGCCTACTTTACTTATCTTCCTAAATACCAGGGGTAGGTTGAATCCGAATCGAATACTGCCATCATGATGGGCCATGGTTAGAATTGCCCCTTGCAACATGATGTTAAAACAAAGGAAAAATAATAAAGCAAACCCTAGAGCATAATCTGTGATTAATGGACTTAAATCTAAGTTAGTAAGTTCTACAAACTCTGAAATGCTAATAACAGCCAGGATGAGGGGTATGATGAAGTAGGCAATTAGGACTAAACTTTCCTTAATTCCGTGCAAGAATAAGTTCAATAAATTATGGAAACTGGGTGGTCTGATAGATCCTTCCACTGTTTCTTCCACAATACGGAAACCATATCCCACCTCAATAAAGGATAAAAAGATAATAACCAAGGCTAGTAGGATATCCCACCAACCATCGATCAACGAAGGGGCGCTTAAATCAATGAGATGATCAACTAAAAACAGGATAATCCCCAGTACTAAAAAATTGTACCAATCAGAAACAGCAAAACGCAGCGCGTCTTTCAAATTAACCTTTAATCCCATATTAACACTACATTACTTATTTTATATACCTTAATTGGTAGTAACTTAAACTTAAGAGTTTCCCATTACAATTCATGTGAAGTGATGGAAAATAGTGAATTTGATAGAATAATACAGAATAATTTAAACATGGTTGATAATGGTTCAATCATGATTAAGTTGGAAAAATGAATTCATGAATCCTTAAGTTATACATTCCTTAAATAAAAAAAATATAGGAAAAAAGATTAGGCGAACATGTTCTTGGGTTCGTTTTTCTCTTTTTCATGGTGTTTCAATGCGTACTGGAAGTTTTCCCAGGTCACTTTGTCCTGGTCTTCGGAGATCGCCTTGTGCAGTGCCACCTTTAGGAGACGATCTTTTATTTCCCGGCCAGACATTCCCTTGGAAATACGTGCTAATTTTTTAACTTCAGTGTCAACTGGTAATGGCATGGATTTTATGTACATTTCTAGGATCTGTTTTCTTTCATCCTCATCAGGGAGAACGAATTCAATTTCCTCTTCAAACCTGCTTCGAAGGGCATAATCCAGTAACTGGGGATTGTTGGTGGCTCCAATGGTTACCACCCCCAGGTTGGGGTTGATACCGTCCAGTTCGGTTAAGAGGGCATTGACCACCTCAGAGACATCTCCCCGAAGGGACTGGTATTTACGGTCCAGTCCTATGGCATCTATCTCGTCAATGAAGATCACTGCCGGGGCACAGGCCGAGGCTGCATCGAAAAGGTCGTGGATCTGGCGTGCTCCATCACCCACATGTTCCCCTATTAAGCTGGTGGCTTTAACCAGGAAAAGGGGAACCTGCATTTCATGGGATAATGATTTAGCCAGCATGGTCTTCCCAGTGCCGGGAGTTCCGTGGAAGAGGACATTACGGGGTGCCCATTCCTGGAAGGTTTCTGGTTCCCGCAGGTACTTGGTGATGATCTTGCACTTGGTTTTGGCCCGTTCCTGGCCAATAACATCCTCCATTTTAAAGTTGCTTTCTACCTTTTTGATCTCACGAACCTCTTCCACTTCCATCAAGAGTATGGAAGTGTTTTGAGTTATCCGGGAGTCATCAGGGTGGGCTTTGATAACTTTAAAGGCAAAATCTGGTAGTAATTTTTGATCAAAAAGGAATGATCCTTCCTTTACGGTGGAACCTACCCATTGTTCCCGAGCGTAGAGTTCGAAAAGTTCATTGTCGAATATTTCGATTTTAGGGTTCTCCACCAGGTTGCACAGGAAGGGGTAACCAATGGATTGGAGTACCACCATCTTGGTTTCTTTCCTGATTTCTTCCAGACCAGTGGAGGTCTTTTTTTCAGATACAATTGGATCAGGAGTTATGTTGTTGAGTTTCAATATATCACATTTTTACGCCTTTTTTTCGAATAATTGGCATGATAAATTTTTTATTTTGTTAAATAGTAGATTTAAGAAATAAAACTGATTTTTTAATGTTGAATTTATATATAGATTATTTGTAAGATTTATATATAGATGCTAGTTATTTAAGAGTTTTTTCTTACATGAAATTTCCTTAAAATTTTTAGGTTGAGTGAGATAAATTATTGTTTTAATTAGTAATTATGGCACACTTTTCCCATTTATTCTATGATTCACTTTAAAACATTAAATAAGGAAATTTAACATCCCTAACATGGAATGAAGCTAATCCATATGCTTGAGTGAAGTAATGGCAATTAATAGAATCAATATTAATTTCTTATGGTAAATTTGAATGTACTGCCTTTTCCTGGTTCGGATTCTACCCAGATTTCGCCACCATGTTGATGAACAATCCTATGGGCAATGGAAAGGCCAATTCCTGACCCTTCATACTCATTATGGGCGTGTAATCTCTTGAAAATGGTGAAAATATGGTCTAAATGTTTAGGATCAATACCTATTCCATTATCTTTAACCAGGAAAACATGGTGATCCCCTTCTTTATAAGCAGAAATAATGATTTCAGGGTTTTCATTGCTGCGATACTTGATAGCGTTGGAGATGAGATTCTGGAATAACAAGATCATCAGATTTTCATCAGCTCTCATCACTGGTAAGTTTTCATAGGTTATAATAGCATTATTCTCACTAATAGCAACGTGAAGGTTTAAAATAACCTCATTTAGGACTTCTTCAAAATTGGTGTCATTGAAAATTAATTCTTGGTTAACAACGCTTGAATATTCCAATAAATCCATGATCATTTTATCCAAACGTTTGGCTCCATCCACAGCAAAACCTATGAATTCATGGGCATCATCATCTAACTGATCATTATAACGATGCTCTAATAATTGTAAAAAGGTTGTTATCATTCTCAAAGGTTCTCGTAGATCATGAGAAGCTATGTAGGCAAATTGTTTTAGGTCAGCATTAGATTTTGCAAGTTCTTCTGTGCGTTGTTTAACCTGTTCTTCCAGATTTTCCCAGTATTCCATGAGCTTTTTTTCCGCTTTTTTTTGTTCGGTGATGTCGCGTGCAGCAGCAAAAACTCCAATAACTTCACCAATCTCATCCTTGTATACTGAGGCATTATATAAAACTGGAGTTAAACTACCATCCTTATTTTTGATATCCAGTGGATAATCCTTTACCACCCCTTTCTGGAAAACCTGTTGATATCCCTCCTTAGCATCTTGGGGATTGGTGAAGTAATCTGCGAAATCAGTGCCTACCAGTTCCTCACGCCTATAACCAGTTACTTTTTCCGTGGCTACATTCACGTCGGTGATGGTACCATCTTGTCCTATGGTTACCATTGGATCTAATGATGTTTCAATCAGATTACGGTTATAATTATTAGCTAATAACAGTTCTTTGGTACGTTCTTTAACCTGATCCTCAAGATTCATTAAAGTCTCTTTAAGTTTAATTTCTGCTTTTTTAATTTCATTAATATCAACAACGGTTATTAAAAGTGATTTAAATCCTCCCATCTCATCCGGAAGAAAATTAATTCCTGCGATAACCGGGATTGGTTTTTTATTCTTTAAGAGATTCAATTCACATTTTTGCCTATCTTGGTTCTCTTTAACACTTTTAACCAGTTTAAAAAATTTGTTACGGGATTCAGGGGCAATGAAAATGATGAAAGCAGTGTTTATTAGATTGGTTTTCTCCACCCCAATTAAATTGACAGCTGCCAGATTAACATCACTTATGAGCTCATTCTCATCTAAAGTGAAATAACTGGTTGGTGCAAAATTATAAAGCTCAAAATATTTATCTTGTGAAGTTTGAAGTTTCAGTTGGGATTTTCTTAACTCCTCATTCTGCATTTCCAGTTCAATTTGGTGCACCTGAAGTTCATGGATTAGGTCACTAATATCTCCCGGAATATCAAGGCCTTTAATTTTCTGGCTTAACAGTTTCTCGGCCTTTCCCCTCAAATTTTTTTCTTCAGAATGTTTAATAATACCATTCCACCCAAAATAAATAATTTTAAGTTTAAATATTCCTCGATTCTATGTTTTCATCCCCAACAAACATCAAATTCTAAGTATTAATTTTTAATATAGGTATATATCAAAAATGAGGATGAATATAACAACTCTGAAAAGTATTCAGAGTATCACATTATTTGTGTTTTGATAAATTATTTTGATAAATCCATTTTTTTGATAAATGTTTATCTGATAAAAGGGCATTGCGAATTTTGAATAATAAAACTAATTTTTTAGTGTTGATTGTATATTAAGATCTAGGTTATTTAAGAGTTTTTTCATTCCTTAAAAATTGGGGATTAGAACAAGAAATTGGGAATTAATTCCATATGATAGTAACATCAATTGGAAAAGTATGATAATTTCTAGCCCATATAAACTCTTATTTTCAACCAAATCCCACATATTTACCTATTTTTGGAAATATACTGATAAAAACCATTCAATAAGGTATTGCTTTACAAGGTCTTTTTAAGTAAATTTTAATATCTCCCAATTATATAGTAATTGGTAACATGAGCTTCACACACCAACAGTTCATGCGCCATTTAATGCAAAAAAATTGAGGAATTTAAAGGCATAAAGGAGGTGAAACTGATGAAAAAACAAATAATTCTAACAATATTGACTCTATTTATTGCAGTAATTCTGGCCAGCTCTGCTTCGGCGGTGATGAACGCTACCAACGGGATTTACACTATTTCCGTACAAGACAATCTAACTGAAGATGATGTGGGTACCTGGACTGCGTGTACCGGACCAAACCACCCCTACCCTGATGAAGACATCTTATACAATGGTGTAGACCAAGATCCTGGAACTACCTATCTTACAGTTCGGGATGTTACCGGGCAGGTTGATTACACTTCACAATCCGGAGTTAGTACAACCGCACCCTATACCCAAGAGGATTTAGACGATTACGCTGTTTCAGTTACCCAAGTAAGCCCTACCCAGATCGATACCTTCTGGAGTGTTGAAGATGAATCTCCCATATTCGGCATCTTACAAAGTATCAGAATCCTGGGTACCACCTATGAAGATTCCCGCATCCAGATAACCACTACTATCACAAACTATGCCCAACAGACACGAACCTTCGCTATTCGTTACTTCTGGGACCTTACTATTGCGGGTGAGGATGGTTCGCAGGTCAGACCCCGAGACCCGGATGGTCCATGGCAGACCACAGAGGAAGGATGGATCGACCCTGCGTTCAAGGAGTGGGAAGCTACCGACGACCCCACCAACCCCATGTTCAGTGTTTACGGTTCTGTAATATATCCTGCTGGATCAACACCACCAGAACTTCTCATAGCTGCTGAATATGGTGCTTCTTCCGACCAAGCATACGATTACACACCCACAGGCCAATCTATCACTGCCGACAGTGCCATGCTTTACTACTGGGACCCCATAACTATTGGACCATCAGGCAGCGCTTCAGTAACTGCTTTCCTATTCACTGCACCAATCAACGCACCAATCGATTCAGGTAACGCAACCACAACTGTAGCAGCCGCTTCCACAACCAGTACAACTGGAAAAACCATACCCATGCAAACTACCGGTGCCCCTATTGGACTGATAATTATCGGTATGTTACTGACCTTAGCCGGAGCTCTTTATCCGCAGATGAAAAACTAAAAACCTTCCATTTTTCTTTTCTTTTTTTATTCCCCAGTTACAATCTATGATTAAAAATTAGAACCACCCAAATGATGTATTTATGCCATTAACCCATTTCTACACGTTAACACCCCCTTTATCATTAAAATCCAAGAACTATTTTTATTATTTTTTTATAAAATTATGATAACTAAATGTTTTTTCAAAAAATTTATATAGTTTGTTCTATAAGTATAGAACATTCGATATGTTTAGAACTATTCGTTTAAAGTAGAACAATTAAAGAGTGATAAAAAAGTACTAAGTGCAGAGGAAATAGCATTGGATTCATTGATTTATTTAAGAAAACCAAAACGGTTGAAGTAATGAAGGAGGAAATATGATGGAGAAAAAAGAAGCATTAGATATGTTCTGTTACCAGTGCTCACAAACTGCCCGTGAAACTGGTTGTACCGTTGTAGGAGTATGTGGAAAACAGCCCACTGTGGCTCGGCTGCAGGACAACCTGCTATTCGCCATAAAAGGAATATCAGCCTACCTCTACCATGCCCGTGAACTGGGATACACTGATGATGAGGTGGATGCCTTCCTGGAAAAGGGTTTCTTCTCCACCCTGACCAATGTAAACTTCGACGCCGCGGACCTGGTTGAACTGGCCCTGGAGGCTGGTCGCATGAACATCAAAACCATGCAACTACTTAAAAAGGCCCATATTGAAACCTACGGCGAACCTGTGCCCACCGAAGTGCCGGTTGGATCAGTTAAAGGACCAGGAATCGTAGTCACTGGTCACAGCCTCAAAAACCTGGAAGAACTCCTGAAACAAACTGAAGGAAAAGGAATTAACGTATACACCCACTCTGAAATGTTACCAGCCCACGGATACCCTGGACTTAAAAAATACAAACACTTGGTGGGACAGCTGGGAGGACCCTGGTTTGACCAGAAGCAGACCTTCTCCAAGTATCCAGTAGCCATCCTGGGAACCTCAAACTGTGTACTTTTACCACGGGATGAATACAAAGAAAGAATGTTCACCAGTGGTGTGGCTCAACTACCGGGAGTGCAACATATAGACGACAATGATTTCACCCCAGTAATTGAAAAAGCCCTGGAGCTACCAGAACTGGAAGATGAACCACGAGACACCGTATTCACCACCGGATTTGGAGCTTCAACAGTACTATCCCTCGCCCCAAAAATCAAAGAACTGGTGGAAGCTGGAAAGATAAAACAATTCATCTTGGTTGGTGGATGTGATTCTCCAAAACCTCAGGCAAAATACTACCGGGAATTCGTTGAAAAACTCCCACAAGAAGCAGTGGTACTAACCCTAGCTTGTGGTAAATACCGATTCAATGATCTGGATCTTGGTGACATTGAAGGAGTGCCCCGGCTTATAGACCTGGGGCAGTGTAACGATGCCATCGTGGCCGTGGACATTGCCGTTGCCCTGACTGAATTATTCGGTGTGGAACTCAATGAACTACCATTAACCATGGTTTTAAGCTGGATGGAACAAAAAGCAGCAGCAATTCTATGGAGTTTGCTGGCCCTGGACATTAAAGGAATGTACATCGGCCCAATACTACCCGGATGGGCCAACGAAGACATCGTCAACGTGCTGGTAGAAAACTACGACCTAAAACCAATTGGAGATCCCGAAGAGGATATAAAAGCCATAATGGGATGAATAATCCCCTTTCCCTCCTCATTTTTTTAGAAATTATTTAAATGGCATTTTATTAATTAAGATTTATTGCGGGTGCCCATAGTGAAGAATAAATTTAGATCAAAGGTGTTGGAAATGAAAGTCGTTGAAATGGAAAAATTACCCATTGCTGATACACCACATAAAGTGGATGTCCGGAAATTGTACGATACTGAAAATGCAGTGGCAGTCCACATAAAACTTGAACCCGGGGAGTCACTTAAAAAGCATATAACTCCCGTAAATGTATTTTTCTATGTTCTGGAAGGTGTAGGCATAGTGGAAATAGGTGATGAGAAAAAAGAAGTTACCGAAGACTCACTAATAGACAGCCCCGCCCGTATACCTCATTGCTGGTATAATGAAAGTGATGAAACACTCCGATTTTTGGTGGTTAAAGTACCCCGGCCCACTGAGGACACAAGATTATTATAGGATATTAGATTATTTATAAGAGGAGATAATATGCCTAAAAAAGAAGTTGATGAAGATAAAGCCTTTGAACAGGCATTAAAAGGTAAGATGGGCTGGAAGTGCTCATGTGCCCTGGAAGTTGTTGACAAAAAAACATCCCTGCATGATGTTACATGTAAAAAGTGTGGTATAACCTTCAAAACTGATCGAGACACAGACACATGCTTCCGCTGTGAAAGAGGCCAGTAGAACAATATATTATTAGAAAACAATATCCTGAGAGCATTATTAGAAATATTAAACTGCAAATATAAGAAAAAAAGTAATCTAAGATGAAAATGGAAAAAACCAACACAACCAAGGACAAAAATACTATCAATAAGGACGTGACTGACAATAATCACGTTTATGAATCTGAAAATGTCCAGATAGAACTCTTTGCCACACCCAATGGGGTAAAAGCAGTTAAAAGCCCGGTGAGGGTGAAAATTTTATCCATGTTACGTGAGGGTGATCTCAGTTTTGATGAGATCGTTAAGTTTTCTGGTCGTGCCAAATCAACTGTATCCAGTCATCTGAAATCAATGACCCGGGAAGGGATTATCAACTCCCGTATCGACCCCAATGATGCTAGGAAAAAGATATTTTTCATCCAATCTGAGTATATAGGTAAACTGCAGCGACAGCAACTTCAGGAGGATATTTCCGCCTACATCCAGAGGTATATTTCAAGTGAAAATGATCCATTTGAATTCTTCAGATTGATCTTCCATACCATAAGAATTTCTTTATTGACCCAGGGAGTGGATATAGATCCCATACTCCACGAAGCAGGTTTGAAGGTGGGAGAAGCACTTTTCGAAAAAGTCAAAGACCCGGATAGGGATACATTCCTGGGGAATATTGCCAATTTTTGGGAAACACACAGTCTGGGATCAGTGGAGATTATAAATTTCCAACCATTAACCATCAGCGTACAGGACTGTTTCGAATGCAGTGGCCTGCCATATCTGGGTAGACCGGCATGCGCCTTTGACAGTGGGATTCTTGAAGCATTATTCAGTATGTACAACCAGGAAAAGATCCGCGTTAAGGAAACCAAGTGCTATGCTTTAGGTGATAATTCCTGCCGTTTTGTAATTGAATGAAAATTAGGTAATTGAATAAAAAGTATGGAAGTAAATGAATAATGAAAAAACGAATACTGAATAGTTGATGAATGGGATCTGTAACTTGTATTTCAAGTAAAAATAGCTCAGTAAAAATTTTATCCCTTTATTTTACATCTTGGAATCTTGCACCCGGAATCTGGCTTTAGTAGCCAACCATCGTAACTCGCGATTTTTTACCTTTAAATAATTCACGTCTTCATCTATAAACTCGTTGATTATGCTTTTTAGAACACTTTCCTCAATAAAATCATGGACAATCGCCAGCAAATCTTCTTCTTTGATTTGATTCTCATCAATGAAGTTTTTAACCATGATTCGTTCTTTCATTAACCCACCAATGGCATCCCTGGTATACCTGATATCCTTGGTAATCCTTGCTAATCATTATTCAAATAGCCAATATATATTTTACTTAAATATCAATATTCCCACCCATAACTATGGATATTAATAATTAATATCCAGTATCTAAAAGTGGTAGGATCCAATTCTGAGGAGATCCAACTCGGATCTGGAGTTTATTTTTCCAGGATATTCTGATAATTCTGCTTCATTAACAATGCGTCTTTCTCTAAAAAGGGAGTTTCACATATTATGGTAGCATTCCACCCACATTCCACCAGTTCTTCCAATAACGGTTCTAGCGGGGGGCCGTATTCTGTTTCCATCAGGACGTGGTGTTTCCTTTCACCAGCATCAGTGTATTCTATCCGGGTAAAATGACAATGCAATGCTTCCTGTTTACTTCCTATCCCATCTATTCCATCCTCTAATTTCGCCAGTATCCGATGATACTCATCAGCCCCTTTAATACAACCTCTCCCCCGGGCGTGCACATGGGCAAAGTCTATGGTGGGGGTGAAATGATCAAAAGACTGGCAAATGTCTATGATTTCATCCAGACTCCCAAGTTGTGATCTTTTACCCGTGGTTTCCGGCGCGAAAGTGAATTTTTTAATTCCCAGGGAGTCTAATTTCCCCATAAGTTCAGTAATAGTTCCTTTACATCTATCTAACGCTTGAGATGGGGTGTATTTTGTGTAAAATCCGGGATGGAAAACTATACGGTAGGCACCTATCCACTCAGCTGCCCTGGCTGATTGAACCAGCCTTTCAATGGATCTTCCCAGTACATCCTCCTTTTGTGCAGATAGGTTAATGTAATAGGGTGCATGCATGGAGACCCTTATATCATTATCAAGGGCATTTTCACCTAGTTTAAGGCCAGATTGCTTCTGGATTCTCACCCCATAGGTGGCTTGATATTCATAGGCATCTAGACCTATGTCCCGGATGTAGTCACAAACCTCGACTGTTTGACCATTGAAACCCAGGGGATTACCAGCTGGACCGAATTTAATCTTATTTTTCATGATATCAGGTTCGATTTTTCTAATTTATTTTGGCTAGTTTATCCTGTAGCTAGTTTATCCTATAAAAGATAAAATTTATTTAAAAAAAATAAATTTGTTGATTAATCAAGTTTTTTAGTTTGAATTGAGTTCCACGGCTTTTCTAATTATTTCCGGTATTCCCTGGGAACGAATATCATCCTGGTTTTTGATTTTCAGGTGACGCATGTTTTTTCCAGTTCCTTCCAGTGGGTAACCAGAATCAGCAAGCTCCCTTCCCCGGGGAAATTCTAAATTGATACATGCCTTGTGGATTAAAATTGCACAGATCGGGCCGTTTAACTCGTAGAAAAGGTTATTCCACTTGATTATTTCATTTAACTCCGGCTCTGTTTCCAGTAAAAATTTTCTTAATTCGAGTGCCAGTTCTGCCATTTCATCAGGATACTTGGAAAGATATTCATCCACATCCACCCTTTCAATCATAAATATCACCAGATGATGTATCCGCTAAGTAGAGACCAGATATGTCCATTCTATTCCATCACATCTTCAAATGCAGATAAGGCTGCCACTGCTCCTTCAGCACAGGCCACCACCCATTGTTTAATTCCGCCCGTTATATCGCCTGCAGCATATATTCCCGGAATGTTGGTTCGCTGGTACTTATCAGCCTTAATGTATCCGGCATTATCTACCCCCACACCGGCCTGGGTGGCCACCTTGCTGAGGGGTTCCTCTCCCACTGCTATGAAAATTCCTTGAATGGGTAGTTCAGTTTTGTTCTCGGTCTTACGGTTGAGGAGGGTTACACTTTTAACGGTCATTTCTCCATTAATTGATTCCACCACTGAATCCCAGATTACCGGGATCTTATTCTCTTCTAATTTTTTCTGGAGATATTTCTCGGCCCTTAACTGGTCCCGGCGATGTATTATGGTTACATTGCATCCCAATCCTTTCAGGTAGATTGCTTCCTGAACTGCAGCATTTCCTCCCCCTACCACAATTACATCCTTACCCTGATACAAAGGTCCGTCACAAGTGGCACAATAACAAACTCCACGACCAAGGAATTCTATCTCACCCGGTACCTTCAGCCTTCTGTGACGACTTCCAGTGGATATTATCACTGACCGGGTTACATATTCACCTTTAGATGTGGTTAAGACAATACCAGAAGGATCATTTATTCCAATTTCCTTAACTTCCTCCATATTGTTCACTGAGATATGTTTTTCCACCTGTTCTCTCATCTTCTCCAGTAATTCCTTCCCAGAAATCTCATCAAAACCAGGGTAATTCTCCATACTGGGCACCATGTAACCAGAACCTGCTCCAGTCATCATCTCCAGTATCACTGTTTTCATTCCCTGCCTGCCAGCATATATCCCTGCAGTTAATCCTGCCGGTCCTCCTCCAACAATGATCAGATCGTATTTTTCCACAATGAACACCCCTTTACTTAATATATTTCTGTATTTCTTCCTTTAGAAGTTTATTTACCAGTTTCCCATCTGCTTTTCCCTTGAGTTCCTTCATAGCCATTCCCATTAGGGGCCCCATGACTCCCATATTCCTCTGGGTGATCATTTCTTCATGGGAGGAGACTAGTTTGGTGATTATATCATGAACATCTTCCTCAGACAGCATGAGCAGATTCAAATTCAAGGCTGCCTCATCTGGAGTCCATTTTTCCTTTAAAACCCCTACTAAAACGTTAGTAACGGCATCTTTTGAGATTTTACCCTGTTTCAGTAACTGGAAGGTTCCCAGCAGGTGACTATCTGGAAGATTTTCCACATCCAAACCTTCCCTTCTGAGCTCTTTAAGAGTGTAAGCCAGTAGTGAAGCCACAGTCGTCGGTTCAACCCCACATTCTGCAACAATTTCTTCGAACTGTTCCACTCGACCCTGTCGAACTAATTGATGTGCTAGATCTTCACTTAAGTTATATTCACCTATTATACGGGCCTCTTTTTCTTTGGGAAGTTCCGGAAGATTGGCCTGAACATGTCCTAGAAGTTCTTTAGAAACCACTTGAGTAGGAATATCAGTTTCCACGTACATTCTACTGGCAGTGGGCAGTGGCCGGAGGTACTCGGTGTTGGCATCATCCAGGGCTTTACGTGTCTCTTCAGGAACTCCTTCCATGGCTATTTTAGCCCTTCTCTGCACTTCTTCCAGAGCATTTCTGGCTTTATCCTTTTCATCAGCAACCAGGATGAAGGCATCTTCCTCCTCGATTCCCAGGGACTGATTGATGATCTCCACCTCCCGGGAAGTTATTCCATAGGCCGGTAGTTCATCAGTGTGGAATATACCCGCCACACCCATCTTTTTGGCGTATCCGGCCAGTTCTGTTCCGAATCTCCGGCCAGGTTGTAATTCTTTACCAATTAATCCACGGTAACCCCTGAGTTTAATTGCTAATACTTTTCCACCCTTTTTAATGGCTTTAGAGATGATTTTTGACCCCGTGTCCTTTAAATCTTCCCCCAGATCGTATATCTGGTCTTCAACTTCCGCGTCTCTTTTTTGAAGCTCGTCCTTGATTTCCAGTAGTTTAAGTTGGCGTAGAACCTCATTTTTAACCAGTTGTTCCATGGAATCTAAGTCCTGGACACCTTTCACTTCAACCCGGGCTCCTTCCCGGATGGATATGTTCAGGTCCTGGCGTATGGTTCCCAGACCCCTTTTCACCTTGGTACTGCGTAGAACCTGACCGATCTGGTAGGCTACTTCCCTTACCTGTTCCGGTCGTTTCATGGAAGGATCTGTGGTTATCTCCAGGAGAGGGATTCCCAGACGGTCTAAGCGGAATTCTACCTTACCCTTCCTTTGCCCCATACGTCGGGCTGCGTCTTCCTCCAGACAAAGGTTCTCAATGGTAACCTTACCGTAGGGTGTTTCCATATGTCCCTGGATAGCCAGAAGTCCTGTTCTCTGGAATCCTCCAGTGTTACTTCCATCGATTACCTGTTTTCTCATGGCGTGGAATTCATCCACCACTTGCATGTCCAGGAGGGTGGCGATTATAAGTCCGATCTCCAGTGCTTCCTGATTGAGGGGATGTGGTGGTTCATCATCTGTTTCCACCAGGCAGGTGTGATGAGGATAGGCATCGTAGAGGAAGGTGAGTTCACGGCGTGATTCTTCAAAGGCCGCCCTATCGATTTTACCCAGTTCACTTTGGGTGGGCCTCAGATACCTTAAAACGCGGTACTTTGGTTTTTTATCGGTTAATTCACATTCACAGGGACAAAAAAGTTTTTTATTTGTGTTTAGTTGCTGGTGTATTTCCAGACCCATCATCAGGCCCAGTTTCTCGTAATCAATATTTTCATCCATCTAAATCACCACAATCCATTTTATTCCCCATAATCCCTTAAGAAGTATTTTGAAGAGGATTTTTCATCTATTTCTCCTTTAAGGTTAGTTTGCATGATTTTTTTAACTTCTTCCAGTTGGCTGGTCTGTCCCAGTGCCCATACCAGTTTAACATATGCTACTTCCGGTAGCATGTCCCCTGCAGGTATGACACCAGCAGTTAATAGTTTACGACCCGTACTGTACACGTTGAGGTTGGTTCGTCCGTAGAGGCATTGGGAAGTCATTACCACCGGGATTTCTTCATCAACTGCCCTCTGGAGGGATGGGATCAGATGGTCTGGGCAGTGCCCCAGGCCAGTTCCCTCTATTAAAAGTCCTTTGTAACCCTTATCAATATGATAATCCAGGAGTTCAGTGGCTATTCCCGGGTAACTTTTGATGAATCCCACTTTTTTCTCCAGTGAATCGTTTACTTCCAGTGAATACTCCCCACGTTTACGGTAAGGGAAGTTTTTATCAAGGATTTTAACTTTTCCTTCCTTTACCTTGGCCAGGGGTGGGCTGTTGATGCTGTTGAAGGTGTCCCGGCGGCTGGTGTGCATTTTCCGAACACGGGTTCCCCGGTGGATATGTGCCTGGTTATCGTTTTCTGTGGAGTGCATGCAGACTGTGACTTCGGCTATGTCAGATTTTGCCATGGCCACTGAACTCATGAGGTTTAAGAATGCATCGGAAGACGGTCGGTCGGAACTTCTCTGGGCACCGGTGAGGACAATGGGCACTGGTGTTTCCAGGATGAAACTTAAAGCTGCTGCAGTGTAATGCATGGTGTCAGTTCCATGGGCCACTACCACCCCATCAGCCCCCTGGCTTATTTCATCAGCCACAGACTGAGCCGCCTGCACCCAGAACTCTGGTTTCATGTTCTCGCTCAATATGTTCATAATGGCCTTTCCACTGATGTTAGCCTCAACCAGTAGTTCAGGGGTGGCCCGTAGAAGATCATCGGCAGTGAATGCCGGGTGTACTGCCCCGGTTTTATAGTCAATGATGGAAGCTACTGTTCCCCCGGTGGATATAATGGAAACATCCTTTTTTTCAGGATCCTGCTGGATATCCAGTGGGGGGAGATTAATTTCTGGTTTATCTCCCTTTTCAATGAGTTCAACTTCAGCCCCGTCCAGGGCAATTCCCACATTATAACCACTATCCATCTTCAGCACTAGGTGCAGTTGATCAGCATCTTCAGCACGGTCCAATAGCATACCCCGATACTCAACAGTCTCTTTTTTTACGGAGATCATATCTCCAATGGAAATATTCTGTGACTCTAAAAATTGTTTAGCTCTTCCACGATAACTCATAGCATCCCTCTAATTTTTTTTATGAGAAAATTAATTGACGAATCAAACTTATTCTAATCTATTATAATCCATTTTCCATTTTTACTCAAAATATTCACTTTCTTTTGGTAATGTACATCAACTTACAAATTAATAAATTATCCATCACATTTTTTTAAAAAAATCCTTAATTAATGGTTGTTAATTCTAGGATAAAAATCTATAAACTACACTTAAAAATAATAAAAGAAACTAAAATAAAGAATTTGAAGATATTTTGAAATCAAATAATAAATTGGGAGAATATGTATCTCCTAAAGTCATCTCAGTTCTTTTTCTGATCCTTTAATGCAGAATAGATCGTTTTTAAGTTCCAGATTTTCTGCTACTTCACATTCTGGACATATACAGTCATCTTCTTCCAGGTTACAGTTTGATTTACCCAATATACAGTACAGTCCTTCGTATTTTTCCTGGGCGCACTGGTTGAACATGGGACAGTCGGGACAGATACAGAGATCTCCCATTTCATCCAAAAGTTTCTCCCCAATTTCCGATTCAGAAAGACCTTCTGAAGCCATTTTATTCATTTTTTCCCCGAATTTGTCCATTTTATCGTGCTCCCCCGTTTGTTATAAAACCATGTTTCCTACAGTTTCAGATAAGTACATTATTTTATATATTGCGTGTTAGACTTAATCTTAATCTTCCAGTTTTATGTCTATTCCCACTGGGCAGTGGTCAGAACCCATTACCTCTGGAAGTATGTAGGCTGATTCCACGTTTTTCATGAATTCCTGGTTCACGAAGAAGTAATCCAGCCTCCATCCAACATTCCTTTCCCGGGCACGGGTACGGTAACTCCACCAGGTGTAATTTTCTGGTTCCTGGTTGAATTCCCTGAAGGTGTCCACATAACCATGACTTAGGAATCGGTCAATCCATTCCCTTTCAATGGGCAGGAAACCTGATATTTTTTCGTTTTCCTTGGGGCGGGCCAGGTCGATTTCCTGGTGTGCAGTGTTCACATCCCCACAAACTACGATATTGCGGCCTTCTTCTTTAAGGGCATCAGCATAGTCCAGGAAGGAATCATAGAAGTCCAGCTTGTACTGGAGTCTCTCTGGGGACATTTTACCATTGGGAAAGTAGATGTTAAACAGAACAAAATCACCATAATCCGTGATGAGAGTGCGACCTTCACTGTCGAATTTGGGGATTCCAAATCCATTTTGCACTTTTTCTGGTTTCATACGGGCGTAAGTGGCCACGCCACTGTATCCCTTGCGCTCTGCTTCTGAAAGATATAGGTTGTATCCGTCAATACTCCTAATATCTGCCGGGAACTGTTTACGAACTGCCTTTGTTTCCTGGATACATAATATGTCAGGTTCATCTTCCATTAACCATTCTTTGAATCCTTTTCTGTGCACGGCTCTGATTCCATTGACGTTCCATGATAATATCCTGATTTTGCTCAAATTCCCACCTCATAAGTTATTAAACGTCATTTTCTCTATTTTATTTATTGTTTAAGTTGATTATTTGTTTAATTTTATGTTTGAGTGGACTCGTAATTTGATAATACTACAAGATTTTAGTTAGTGAATTAATTAATTTACCATAGCATAACTACCGTTTAGTTTCCACCAGTCTCTTAAGTTTTTCTTTGTCAAACTTACGCCGGTAAAGGGGTTTTTTATCCATATGATATACATTGAGGTTCTCTTCAAAGGTGCTCTTAGTTGGGTTTTGGTAGACTATTCCCAGAGGATATTCTCCAGTTTCAGTGGCTCTCTGGAAGGCCAGGTTCCTATCTGTAGAGTCATGGTCATCCTCCAAATAATAGGTATGTTCCCGGAACCAGCTGCGGGTGTTAACCTTGTTGAATATTACACAAGGCTGGAATATGTCCACCAATGCATATCCTTTATGTTTTATGGCAGCTTTGAAAATTTCAATGGTTTGTTTACGATCCCCACTGAACGCTCTAGCCACGAAAGATGCATCCAGTGCTATGGCCACGGCCAATGGATTGAAGGGTTCCAGGAATACCCCATCCACTTGTAAGGGTGTGTTGAATTCCCTCTGGCTGGTGGGTGATGCTTGTCCCTTGGTTAAGCCGTAGACCATGTTATTGTGCACCAGGTTGGTGATGTCCGGGTTTCTTCTGATGGTGTGCATGAAATGGTTTCCCCCCTCCCCATACATACAACCATCACCACTGACATCAATGACCGTTAATTCCGGATTGGATGATTTTATACCAGTTGCTGGAGATAATGACCTGCCGTGGAGCCCATTAAATACGTTACCCCTTATGTAGTGGGGGAGTTTACCGGCCTGTCCAATGCCGGAGACAAATACCAGGTCTTCAGGTTGTATTTCCAGTTCGGCCAGGGCAGTTTTTAGGCTGCGTAGTATGGATAGATTCCCACATCCGGGACACCAGGCCACATCGGCACCAGGTATGTCAAAGTCCTTTGCTTTCATTTTAACACCTCCCCTGCATCTTTAGTTTCATCATACTTTCCAGAACTCTCATTAATTATTCCCATGAATGTTATGATTCTTTCCTCAACTTCCTCCACTGAAAATGGCATTCCATTGTATTTCAGGAATTTTTCCTGTATTTCGAATCCGGTTTCCAGTTTAATGATGTTGGCCAGTTGTCCCTGGGCATTGTTCTCTAAAATGATAACATCTTCCGCTTTTTCAAGATAATCAAACACAGAGGAGTGTAAAGGGTAGACCTGTTTGAAATGGAGGAATCCCAGTTTTTTATCCGGATATTTCTTATTAAAATTCTGATTAAAATTCTCCACCGCTTCCCGAATCGGCCAGTAAGTGGAACCCCATCCTATGACCAAGCTCTGGTAATCTTCAGATCCCCCCAGCTCAGGAGCTACCGCCTCTTCCCTGATCTGTTCCATCTTACGCAGTCTTTTATCCACCATTTGGGTCCTTATTTCCAGGTCCTCGGTGATATGGCCCTCTTCATCATGTTCATCAGAATCCACAATTACCAGTCCATCCCCGTAACCGGGTATTCCCCTGGGGGTGATGCCGTCATGGGTGATCAGGTATCTTTTGTATTCCGGATTGGTTTTAACCAGATAATTCTGATTTTCCACATCTTCCAGGGGTAGGGAGGGAATGTTGTAGTAACAATCAGCTAAATACTGATCAGAAAGGATAAAGACCGGGATCTGGTATTTTTCAGATAGATCAAATGCTTTATGGGTGAGGGTGAATGCATCTTCCAGGTTCCCAGGGGAGAAAATGATCCTTGGAAATTCCCCGGGTCCGGAGTAGAGTGCCAGGTTCAGATCTTCCTGACTGGTACGGGTGGGCAGTCCCACTGCTGGTCCTGGTCTTTGACCAATATAGATTACTATGGGTGTTTCTATCATCCCCGCTAAACCCACCCCCTCCTCCATAAGGGCAAATCCACTCCCAGATGTGGCCACTATACTACGGGCCCCGGCGTAGGATGCTCCCAGTGCCATGTTAATGGCTGCTATTTCATCCTCTGCCTGTTCGTATATCAATTCAAATTCATGGGCATTGCTGGCCAGGAAATTCTGGAGAGGTGTGGAGGGAGTCATGGGATAGGATGAAATAAATCGGCACCCCCCAGCTAAACATCCCAGGCCCACTGCATCGGTGCCGTTTATTAGAAGTTCATCTCTTACTGGAGACTGTCCCTGAAGGGAAAGGTGTAGCTCCCCTTCTTCAGATTCTGTTAAGTCTTTACCAATGGTGTAACCTGCTTCTCCTGCTTTTAAATCCTTTTCAAGTATTTCGGAACCTTTTCTAGCGAACATGTCACTGATCAGCCCGTCGAAGATTTCCTTGGGAATATTCAAAAGACATGACAGGGCCCCGGCGGCAATTACATTGGCAAATATTGGCCCCCCTATTTCCTGGGCAGTTTCCATAAGGGGGATTTCAATAAAATTAGAATCAGAGACATTATCAATATTTTTATCATCTTTGGCTGATTTAATGTGTTGGGGGTCTCCTATGATCAGAGTGTCAGCAGAAATTCTATTTTTAAGGTGATTTATTGCTCCTGAACTCAGGGCCAGTAGCAGGTCTATTCGATCTACATAGGAGGCAACCCTGTGAGATGATATTCTTATTTCTGTGGAGTTTTGACCTCCCCTAACTCGTGACATGTATTCTTTGGTTGAGAAAATGTGGTATCCGCTCTGCTTTACTGCTTGAGCCAGTATTGCCTCTACGGTCTGGATTCCCTGCCCTGCTTCACCACAGAGAACCACTGAAATATCTTCTTCTTTTTGAAAAACAGTCATTATATTTCACCCCTCAAATGAATTATCCCCAAATTTTAATCCCAATAAAATGTTGCATCAAATTTTTTTTATGATTAACATTATGTTCCACAATTTACTTAAAATTTGAGTGAAACCATCCCCCATGATATCTGACCTAAATTATTTCAAATTTTAGTTGGATGGGGTCTACCTAATCATAGTGCGAAAAATTTAATATTTTACTGAAATCCTGAATTTAAAATTAAAATACGATAATGAATTTAAATTAAAAATTAATCCCATATAAACGATTATAATACAATAACATTGAAAAAAAAGATTAACTAGATACTATAACGCCCCACTAGGGTAATAATGAACACAAAGGGAATGATGAAAAATTGGAGTAATATAGGAAATAAGAGCAATATCTGGAAAAATCCCATTATTACCCCAAAATGTTTCTCATTTTTCCAGGTTCTCCCGTGACCACTGGGCACCGGCTTCCAATATCTCCAGGTTGGCTGGTACCAGTTTAGGTTTCCTGCGGAAGGTATGTTCTATTGCTTCAGTAAAAACATGTTTAGGGAGACCTGTTAATCCCAGTTCCATTATAACTCCCAGCATAGCTGTATTAGCTGCTCTTTTAACACCATGTTCCTTGGCTATCTTACGAGCCGGTACGGGGAGGGTTCGGATACCTTCAGGGGATTCGAACTCACCAATACTGTTTTCGTAGATAATAAGACCACCTTCCTTTACTCTGGATGCGAATTTTTCCAGTGAAGGTCGGTTCAGGGCCACCAAACCATCAGAACTTTGCAGTACAGGAGAGCCGATGGTTTCACCAGATATGACCACGGTACAGTCCGATGTTCCACCACGCTGCTCTGGACCATAGGAAGGATACCAGGATACGTGTCGCTTATCATTACAGGCTGCCTGAGCCAGAGTCAACCCCATACTTAAAACACCCTGACCTCCGAATCCGGCAATCCGGACCACCTTCCGTGGGAAGGATGGGTCATCTCGGGCTGCCCAGGAAGTGTCATCCTGGACTTCGAAGATCTCCTCCAGTGAATCTTGTGAGAAATCACTCTTTGCCCGGCAAAGGGTTTCTGTTTCCCTTCTGCGGTCACGGAAGTTTTTGAGGGGGAATTCCTTGGTCATTTCGTTGTTAACGAAATCCTCGGTTGCATGGGCATCCATTCTGAGGTTGGTAGGGCAGGGGGAGAGAACCTCCACAAATGCATATCCTTTACCATCTCTTTGAACCTCAAGGGCTTTTTTAACTGCCCTTTTAGCTCTGCGGATGTTTCGAGGGTCGGAAACAGAAACTCGTTCAATGAAGACTGGTGCTTCCAAATTATCCAGTAACTCTGCCATGTGCATGGGATAGCCCATGTAACGGGGGTCCCGCCCAGTGGGGCAGGTTACAGTGACTTCACCTACCAGGGTGGTGGGTGCCATCTGCCCCCCGGTCATACCGTAGACTGTGTTGTTAACAAAGAATACCGCCATTTTTTCTCCCCGGTTGGCGGCCTGGATGGTTTCATTTAATCCAATTGATGCCAGATCTCCGTCTCCCTGGTATAATATTACCACTGCATCTTCTTCTGCACGGGATAACCCAGTTCCCACTGCCGGTGCACGTCCGTGTGCCACCTGTACATGTCCACAGTCAAAGTAATAGTAGGCAAAAACTGCGCATCCCACTGGACTGGTCATGACTGTGCGGTCCTGTATTCCCAGTTCGTCAATTGCTTCCCCTATGAGTTTGTGCAGTATTCCATGACCACATCCTGGGCAGTAATGAGTGGCGGTGGGTGCACTTCCTCCTTTACGGAGGTATTCATCCAGCATGGAGTCTGGTTTTTTGATGATCTTTTCAGGAATGGTTTTGTTTAGATTCCCATCCCTATTGGTTCCATTTTCGGACCCTTTTCCAGTGACTTTATTCATGGTCATCAACTCTCACCTGCCATTTCATGGATCTTGTCTATGATGCTTTTCTGGTCTATGAGGTTTCCACCCATACGATTCACCAGCTCCACTGGATACTGGCAGGCAATGGCCAGGGTGATGTCTTCTTTCATCTGACCATTACTCATTTCCACTGATAGAAACTTACAAACCCGGGTGGTGGCTATTTCCCTTAATCTTTCTTCAGGGAAGGGGAATAATGTTTTGGGACGGAACAATCCGGCTTTTATACCTTCCATCCTTACCATGTCCACTGCTGAGCGTACCACACGGCTGCTTATTCCGTAGGCTACCAGGATAATCTCCGCATCATCCATCATGTATTCCTCATAGTCCACCTCGTTTTCCCGTATAGTCTGGTATTTTTCCTGTAAACGGTAGTTGAAGTCTTCTAACTGGTCAAAATCCAGGAATATACTGGTTACCAGGTTTCCTCTTGTTTCACGGTTACCTCTGACTGCCCATGACTCACCATAGGTTGGTTCCAGAGCTTGGGATGGGAATTGGAGTCTTTCCACCATCTGCCCCAGTACTCCGTCTGCCAGTACCACTGCAGGGTTACGGTATTTTTCTGCTAACTGGAAGGCTTTCATGGTGAAATCGCACATCTCCTGAACAGAGTTGGGGGCCAGGACAATGTTACGATAGTTTCCATGACCTCCTCCTTTAACCAGTTGGGTGTAATCAGCCTGTTCTGGCCCGATGTTTCCCAGTCCAGGTCCGGCTCTCATTATGTCCACAATAACACAGGGTAGTTCAGCTCCTGCCAGGAAGGATATTCCTTCCTGTTTAAGGCTGATACCCGGGCCGGATGAGGCAGTTATAACCCGGTGACCTGCTGCTGCTGCACCGTAAACCATGTTTATGGCTGCTTCTTCTGATTCGGCTTGTACGAATTTTCGACCGACTTTGGGGAAGTAGAGGGAAGCTTCGTGTAAGACTTCCGAAGCAGGTGTGATTGGGTATCCGAAGAAACAGTCACATCCGGCGTACATTGCTCCGATAATAACTGCAGTGTTCCCCTTAATTAGCTGGATGGTCATTTATTTTCCTCCTGATCCCCTTCCCCATTAGTTGGTTTGTTCTGGTCTTTGTTTCTAATTTTTTGTGGTATATGAACTTCCACGGCCAGGGGTTCGGGGCAGGTGTAGTAACAGTCCCCGCAACCAGTGCATCCTTCTCCCTTATAGACTGCGTAATGGTACCCGCGTTCATTGATGTCTTCACTCATTTTAAGGACACCTGGACGGCAGGCTAATATGCAACGTTCACATGCCTTGCATTCCAGTTCATTGAAAACTGGATAGGGTTCTTTCTTGCGACTTGTCATGATTCATATCATCCTGTAAGATCTTCAAATTTTATTTTTCAAATAGTGATTAAGCTTGGAAAGTAAACAGAGAAAGGCTGTTTGAAATTTAATGAACAATGATTGATTCTTCAATCATTAGCATTCCCCGTTTAGATAACTTTTTAGTTATAACTAAACTATTTTACTGTTTTTCATCCTTTTCCCGGATTTCTACCCTGCGGATTTTTCCACTGATGGTTTTAGGCAATTCATCCACGAATTCCACCACTCTAGGATATTTATAAGGTGCAGTGACTTGTTTAACATGGTTTTGGATTTCTTTGGCCAGTTCCGGTGATGGTTCATGGCCCCCCGCCAGTACGATGGTGGCTTTTATGACCTGTCCCCTTACTGGGTGTGGGACTCCGGTTATGGCGCATTCCAGGACAGATGGGTGGGATATTACTGCGCTTTCCACTTCGAAGGGACCGATTCGGTATCCTGAACTTTTTATCATGTCATCATTACGTCCCACGAACCATAGGTAGCCATCTTCATCTTTCCAGGCAGTGTCTCCGGTGTGGTAGAATCCATCATACCAGGCTGCTTCTGTTTTATTTTCTTCCTTGTAGTATCCGCAGAATAACCCTGGTGGTTTGCCATCGGCTGTTTTTATCACTATTTCGCCTTCTTCACCCACATCACTTTCCTGGCCTTCCTTATTCATGATCTGAATATCATATTCCGGGGCGGGTTTTCCCATGGATCCCGGTCGGGGTGTTACCCAGGGGAAGTTGGCAATACAGACCACGCATTCAGTTTGTCCGAAGCCTTCCCTTAACCGTAATCCAGTGAATTCATGGAACTTATTGTAAACTTCAGGGTTCAATGGTTCTCCAGCGGTAACTGCGTATTTTAGGGTTGAAAAGTCGTACTGGGAAAGGTCTTCCTTTATAAGGAAACGGTATATGGTGGGGGGTGCACAAAAGGTGGTTACACCATGATGGGATGCCTTTTCCAGCATTTTTGCCGCGTCAAATCTTTCATAATCATATACAAAAATGGCAGTTCCTGAAATCCACTGTCCATATATCTGCCCCCACATGGCCTTGGCCCAACCAGTGTCTGCCACAGTGTAATGCAATCCATCATCAATCACGTTTTGCCAGTACCGCGCAGTTATTATATGTCCCAGGGGGTAGGTATGGTCGTGCATGATCATCTTGGGCATGCCAGTGGTTCCTGATGAGAAGTAGATCAGTGCTATATCATCGTTTATGGTTCCTTCCCCACCAGTAGGACACTGGAATTCTGGGGATGCCTTTTCAATTTCTTTGCGGAAGTTGAACCATCCATCTCTATCTGCATCACCCACCACTGTTCTTATAAAAGGGTTGTTTCCAATTATCTGATGGGCTTCATCAAAGTAATCAGGCACGCCGTCTTCAGCTATGCATACCACCATTTTGATACCGGCGTTTTCTATACGGTACACTATATCCTTGGTTTTGAGCATATGGGTGGCGGGGATGGTTATGGCACCTAATTTGTGAAGGGCCAGTATGCAGAACCAGAACTCATATCGGCTCTTGAGGGTGAGCATTACCCTGTCTCCCTTTTTTATGCCCTGCTGGACGAAGAAGTTTGCTGCCCGGTCCGAATATTCCTTCATGTCTTTGAAGGTGAATGTTCGGTCAGTATCATCATTGCACCAGACCATAGCCACTTTTTCAGGGTACAGGCGCGCATATTCATCCACCACATCGTAGGCGAAGTTGAAGTTTTCAGGTATTTTTATACGGAAGTTTTCCTTGAAATCCTGATAAGACCCAAAATCAACCTGTGAAACAAATTTTTCAAGTAAAGATGACATCTTTTATCACCATTTATATTTTCAATATTCTCTATTAAGCTTCAAATCCCTTAATTGCCGTTTTTATCCCTAAATTAGTTATCAATAAATTTTTAGATGTAATATCCTTCTTACATTACAATAGCCAGGAATTTAGCTGGTTTATTATCCAGGGCTTCCATGGCGTGTTCATAGGATGAGTCGAAAAAGATGGAATCTCCTTCATGGAGTACGATCTCATTATCATGAATGTAAATCTTCAAAGAACCCTCCAGGATGTAATTGAATTCCTGTCCGGGGTGGGTATTGGTTGATGGTTTGTATCCTTCACCTTTAGGCTCCACGGTGACAATGAATGGTTCGGCTTTCTTGTGGATGAATTTTTCAGCCAGGTTCTCGTACTGGTACTGTTTTCTGCGACCAACTTCCACTCCTTTTCCCTTTCTAGTTACACTGAAAATGTGCATCCTGGTTTCTTCACCAGTTAACAGTAATCCCATATCCACTTCCATTTTATGGGCAATTTCGAAGAGAATACTGGCCGGAATGTCTTTTTTACCATCCTCATATTCCTGGTAGGTTTCCAGGGGAATTTTCAGGTAATCCGCCATATCCTGAATACTGATGTCTGAGAGCTCTCGAAGTTCTGTTATTCTAAGCCCGATTTCCTTCATCTTCTCTTTCATAACTAAAAACCTCACAATAATAGAGTTAAACCTTTTATTCAAGCCCTTGGCTAGTTTGCCATGGTTTATAAAAACTAATAGTATTTTTATTAGGATTTTTATTCTAATTGTGATCCATCAAGATAGTTTGTATACCATCTCTTTTGATCTTTGTTCCACTTTGTATTATAAATTTTACACACATTTTATAATGATTGTTAATGACAATTTAATTTTGCTACTATAAATAAATTACCAATAACCCCCATACACCAAAAAAAATGTTGAAAATATTGGGGATAATAATCATAGAATAGGTTAAATTAACATACCATGAATTCTAATTATATAATCAGGCTAGAGAGAATTGAATTCAAGGTCACCGTGAATTCAAGGTCACCGCGAAGATATTTTCACGGAGAATACTGATGATCTCAGTAAACGTTTAAGGGATAATTGAATAGGATTGATAAGTTGAATAGATAATTAATTGAAGGATTTAAAGTTAAAGAGGGGGATTGTATGGGTATTAATATTGAAATTGTTAAATTAGAAGCTCCAGAAAATTGTAACCTTATTTTAGGGCAAAGCCATTTCATTAAGACCGTGGAAGACCTTTACGAAACCATAATGAATACTACACCACAGGCAGAGTTTGGACTCGCATTTGCAGAGGCTTCCGGAGACTGCCTGGTTAGAACTGCAGGTAACAATATAGATCTGGAGAAACTGGCTGGTGAGAAAATGCTGGAGATGGGCTGTGGCCATAGTTTCCTGATCTTCCTGTGTAATGCATTCCCCATCAATCTCACCCAGAGAATCAAGGATGTACCCGAGGTGGTTAATCTTTTCTGCGCCACTGCCAATCCAGTCCAGGTTCTGATTGTGAAAACTGAACAGGGAAATGGCATAATAGGAGTTGTAGATGGTTTTAAACCTAAAGGTATTGAAACAGAAGAGGATATTGCATGGCGTAAGAAATTCCTGAGAGATATAGGTTACAAACTATAAAATAAGAATAAATTTAACTTTAAGATCTCTAAACGGGTTAAATAATTTTTTATTTTTCCTTTATTATATTTAAACCGATATCTCCATTAAATACCTCGTATAATCCATTTACATGTATTGCATAAAAAGAATGTTTTTCTCATCAGTCTCAGATTTCATCACCTACCCCCTTAATTTTAGATAAAATTTTATTAAATTTTATTTTAGAATCGCAGGATCTCCCCATCTAATGATCATCTCAAATTTTATATTCCATAAAAAACAATATAATAATGAATAAAACTAGTTAAGGGGTTAAAAAATGGCAAATATCGTGTTTCACCGGGTTAGTGGGAGTAAAAAGAAAGATACAACTATAGATGTGGATGATAAATACATATCACTCCAAAATAGGAGAGAAGGAGCTTTAATTATTATTTTTAGAGGTCCTGAAAATAAATTAATGGAAATACATGATTTTTTTGATGCACTGGAAGATATGGAAACTGTGCCTGTGGACATTGACAGTACCGGGCCAGTGGAGTACTATTTCCGTGGTATATCACCATTTAGTGATGAAGAGGATGAAGGCCTTCCCATTAAAAAGTTCAGTGCTACCTTACAACTGCGAAGAGAACACCTCTAAAATTAAGGACCATAGTGACATTTAACACCAGCGCCCTTAGAATTGGATACTAATGGCATTCAAATTTTATTTAAAGCATTTCAGCATGCTTCTGGAATATGGTCGGGATTTCGTCAGGGTTTTCAAACACATTGGTGCTATCCATATTTGAAAGCTTTTCCACGTGTTCTGCATCCTCACGAGTTATGGTTAACTCCAGATATTTACCATTGGGGAGTTTGGTAGTAACTATACCCTCCCGGAAATCAGTGGGCATAATGTAAAGTGGAGTGTTTGTTTTTTGCCCCATTATGGCTGCATTGGTGAGTAGAGTGTCCGCTATACGCAGGGATATCTTGGCCACAGTGTTAGATGTTGCCGGGGCCACCAGAAGGAATGCATACCTCCCCAGTTGTATCTGACCAGCTAGGAAAGGAGCATTAGAGTTAATCTCAGTCCAAGTTTTGTCAAATTTCGTTTCCAAAGTATTGGATAGGTTATAATATTTTAAGACCTGGTCTCCTGCCTTGGAGATAAACACCCGTATATCAAATTGTTTATGGTATTCATCCCGCATCTGCTGCATGATCTCCACAGTTTCCACCAGTTTTTCACCACTTCCCGTAATCCCCCAGGCAATCTTTCTTTTTTTGTTCATGATCTATTACTGTGCTGGGTTCATAATTTATTTTTCGATTTTCCGATGATAATCACCCCCTGGAAATCTCTAAAGTCAAAAATTATGAACAAAATCATAAAATATTAGAATCAATCAGATAAACCTAAATCAACACCTGATCTAAATTAACACCTGAACCATAATTGAAAAAGAATAATATTGGTAGTAGATAATTTTTAGCAGGTATATTTCTGTAATCAAAGGATTAAAGAGAGTAATTTAAAATAATAAACTCATGGTGGTGTTTAACATCCCGGATAACAAGTTCACCAATGGAAAACATCTTAAAAATTCTGATTCAAATCGCGAAGCTGAAAATCCTAAAATAGTCACAGGAAAAGAAGAACCTGAAAAAATTGAGACCTGTTACACCTGCGGTAAAAAGTTCGACATGAATAAAGAGGAAGGGGCACGTTACCGTTACGAAAAATATCCATTATGCGCGTATTGCGCTGAATTTTATGGGTTTTACTTTGATGACCCTGGACAAAAACGAAGGGAGAAATAGTTCAAAATACTGATAATTGAATTTTATTTTTAGATATGCCCTTAATGATGAATTTTTTAAGTAACCCAATTTAGGGTAAATCAATTAGAGGGGTGAATAGTTTTCAAAAACTGGAGATCTCCAAATAAAAAGATTAAAAAATGGCTAATAAGGTTAAAAAAAGGTCGAAGGAAAATAAAAAATGGGAATAGAATCCGTTAAATAATTATCAGTTTCCCAGATGTTTTTTAACCAGAGATATACCCCATTCTGCCATTTTAGTAGCATCATCAGTGTTTTTAGCTTCTGCAAAGCATCGGAATATTGGTTCTGTTCCTGATGGTCTTATTATTATCCATCCTTCTTCTCGGAAGATTTTAACCCCATCAGTGGTGTCAATTTCATATTCCTGAGTGTCTAGGGCAATTTTATCCATGATCTCCTGTTTACGTTCATCAGGACATTCCACTTTCATCTTCACTGACTGGTAAGCAGGTAATTCTGCCACTAGCTCAGATAATGGTTTTTTGGTGAGGGCCATGATTTCCACGATCTTGGCAGTGGATAGTGCTGCATCCCTCCCTAAAACAAAGTCCGGGAATATAAGACCTCCGTTTTCTTCCCCACCAAATAGTCCATCGCTTTCTTTGAGTTCTCGGGCCACTAGAAGGTCACCTACCCGGGTTGCCTTTACTGTTCCCCCGTATTCCTCAGCAATATCATAGATGGCAGTGGAGGTGGCCACTGTGGTTACAATTAATCCTCCCTTGTTTTCCATCAGCAACTGTTTTTCCACCAGGGCGAAGGTTTTATCCCCCATTACAAAGTTACCCGCTTCATCGATACAGATGGTACGATCAGCATCACCATCATGGGCAATTCCCAGATCCGCTCCAGTGGCTTTCACTGTTTTAATTAGTTCCTGGAGGTTATCTTCAGTTGGTTCCGGGTTCCTTCCAGGGAATGAGCCATCAGGCTGACAGTTTAAGGTGGTGACTTCACATCCCAGTTTGCGGAGAATGTAGGGAGTGGTGGAACAGGCCGCCCCACTACCACAATCCACTATAACCTTGAGTTTAGCGTTTTTAATGGCATCATGGTCCACGCGTTGGATAACTTCATCAATGTACTCGTCAACCAGTCCCTGGTTGGTGATTACTTCACCAATCTCATCCCAGGCCACTCGGTCAGGGTTTTCATTAAAGTACATGTCCTCTATTTTGAGTTCCATGTCTTCAGCTATGCCAATTCCATCTTCGTCCACAAATTTAATCCCATTATACTGTGGAGGGTTGTGGGACGCTGTGATTATAACCCCACCATCGTAATAATTCCTTACAGCGTATTGCACCGCGGGTGTTGGTAATATTCCCAGATCAACCACCTGACAACCGGATGAGAGTAGCCCGGATATCACCGCATGTTTAATTAGAGGAGTGGATGTTCGGGGGTCTCCACCCACCGCTACCCATCCTTTAACCAGTGTCCCATAGGCTGCGGCCAGTTTTGATGCGAATTCTGGTGTTAATACTTGATTGGCAATTCTCCTAACCCCAAATGTTCCGAATAACTTTTTCATAAACACACTTCCTAAAAATATTTCACTGAATCCTGTTAAATTTGTTATTAAAGCTTTTATTTTATGAATTTTAGATTTTACTCATCTAATGATTCTGAATTTTTAGACTTATCATTTCTAATGGTTTTGATTTTCAGTAAAAATGGTCAATCACTGGGAAATAGTATATTATTGACAACTTATTATCTATCCCACTGAGATATCTACCCGCCAGACTTTATAATCTTTGTTCTGGTAAACCAGGGTGAAATAACTGGGATGAATTATCGGTGACTGTTCCACAAAGTATCCTATGTTATCCCTTATAATATCTTCTTTGGTGAAATTTCCACTGTAGTAAAGGTTCCGATCAAGGACTTTGACCATTCCGGGCTGGTAACCTCCTGTGGAAACTGGTTGCCTGGATACCGAGACAATCACCGGATCTAGGCCCTCGGTTAGGGACATCACTACCCCCTCACCATCCCCATTCTCTGCAAACCACTGGGCTAAATCCCTCTGAGAGTCATTAACCAGGGGTTTTACGGATAATGCATAGAAAACTCCAGAAAATACTGCGGAAATGATTATAAGCGCAATTATGACTTTGTATGCTTTTTTATAAACTGGTCTTTTACCAGTAGCGTGGATGTATTCCAGCCCCCACGCCGCCATGATCATGACTGGAAATACTGCGAAATTCAAGATCCGGTCTATAAGTATTGAAAATCCCAGTAAATATGCATTACTTAAGATTAGGAGGAATAAAGTCCAGGTGATAATTAGAATATCTTTCCGGGATAATTTATTGTACCATTTTTCCAGAGCATCCTTTTTAAGTTCATTATTAATCCAGGTAAATGCCCACAATAGTGCGAATATCAGTGCAGGTACTCCCATGGTCTTGGCCAGGATGACGAAATACTCCACTGGGCCCTGGATAACCACCTGAGGATTGTGGAAAACAAAACCATACTGGAGGATTAGGGGCAACCACCATATTAAAGCAACCAAAAGGGTGAATCCCAGGAATAGTGCCAGGGCCCGGTAATTCACATTATCCTTTCTCAATTTAAGGGCCATTGTGAAAAGCAAGACCACTCCCAACATTATCAGCCCAGTTAGGTTGTGGGTTAACATCATCAAACCACTTAAAATACCACCTATAATGGCGAATTTAAGTCCATTTCCTTCCAGTGCCTGGTAATAAAGGTATACTGCCAGGGGAAAGAGAATTAAGGCCAGTGTTTCTGGTAGAGGTAACATAGCACGGTGAAATACAGATGTGAAAAATAGGAAAAATCCAGCCAGTAAGGCCACCCTTAAGTTGTATAATTTATGGGCAACATAGGTGAAGGATAAAACTAGGGAAAATGCAAAAATAGGCTGGAGATATCTGGATATCTGGAAAGGATCAACTTTAAAAACAGCTGCAGAGGCTGCTAGAATATAATGGAATAGAGGTGGGTAAAATATTGGCCTCCCAAATGGGGCGTAGGTTAAAGGATCCCAGAAAGTGAGTCCCTGCTCCAAGTAAAGATTGGCCAGGTGCACATGATAATATATATCCCAACTCAGGGGCCACTGATACTTTAAAGTAGGGATCAGGGCAATGATAAAAGCTAGAATAGCAGGGATCATCAGCAAAAGAGACCTATTTTCGGTTATTTTTCCATATTCCATTTATACACCTAATGTCTTGGATGAAAAATATATTAGAGCCTAGAACTTAAAGAATATTCTAATTGGAAGTTATTGATTCAAATATAAATAATATTCAGTTTATTTGCAGTTAATTTGAAAATAGGCATTTATCAGGCCCACATTCTGTAGGGTTATAAAAAGAAATTGAAATGGAATAGGGGTATTTTAAAATATGACTACCACTTACTACCCCCATTAATACATTTATCCATTGAAAACAAATATCTGGTAGCAATTGTTTTTATAGGCCAGTTTGGTGTAAGGAGGGGCATTCATATCTGAAGATAAAACCACATACCCCACATTATCATTTAGATAGTCTGATTGACCCAGCCGTCCATCGGCATATTTCTGGATATCCAAATAATTAACGATACCCTGACCATAACCACCCACCGCCACTGGTTGTCTGCTAATGGCAACTATAAATGGATCTCTGAAGTTATGGGCCACCACCACCCTTTTTTTATCACCATTTTCCTGGAACCACTCCGCTATGTCCAGTTCACTGTTAGATGCTCTTAACCAAAGGAATCCACTGTCAACATCAGCCAGCATGGAATATCCGATCATGACTGATGATACATAAACACAGAGTATGAAAATAGAGTAAAACTTTCTGGAGATATTTTTTTTATCAATAACAGTTTTTAAATATTTGACTCCCACACCAGCCATGACTACCATGGGGAAAAGGGCAAAGGTTAAAAATCGGTTGCTTAGGATAGGCAAACCCAGATAATTTAGGTTGCTTACTACTAAAATTGATATTAAAAAGGTTAATATCAAAATATCCCCTTTAGATCTTCTTTTGATCATTGGGATGGCACCTAAAAATGCGAATAGAAGTGTTAAAACACCGAAAAATTTAGGGTAGCTTAAAAAACCCACCAGATAGGGGGAGTCTCCTCCTGAATTGAAAACAAGACCATACTGAATTAGTAAAGGCATCCACCAGACCGATGCCACCAGGAAAGCAGATATAACAAATACCAACCAGTATTTTAATATTGATTTATCCTTTAAACTGATCAAAAGGGTGTAAATAGATGTTACTAAAAACAGGAACGACGCAGAGAGCATGTGGGTCAGGAACACTATCCCTGCAAGTATACCCGACATTGATGCGTATTTATAACTCTTATTTTGAGTGGAAAGATATAAACCATAAATCACTAGGGGAAACAATATAAGAGCCAGATTTTCTGGACCTGGTAGGAGGAATCTCTGGAAAACCACACTGTAAAAGATGAAAAATCCAGCAGTGACACCTACCAAAATGCTATCGTAAAGTTTGTAAGCTATATAAGCAAAGGAGAAGAATAGGAACATAGTTAATGCAGGTTGTAAAAATCGGGCTGCGCTGAAAATATCACCACAAATAAGCCCCAGTGAAATCAACAACCAGTGAAAAATGGGAGGATAAAAAATAGGTCTTCCATACGGTGCTGATGTCTGGGGGTCCCAGTAAACTAATCCTTGCTCCATGTAAAGTTTAGCCAGGTGCACATGATAAAAGATATCCCCTCCTAAAGGCCACTGGTACTTTAAAGTAGGGATCAAAGCTATGAAAAATGCGGCAATCGCTGGGATCAGTAACAGTAACACCGGCTTTTCTCGCAGGACTTGGTAATAGTTCATTGGAACACCATGACTTTATATTAAATGAAAATATTTAAATTTATAATAAATATTGTTGCTTACTTTGTTAACTTTCATCTTGTTTACTATCATTAAGATTTTACAGGAATTTAAATGAGAATCATAACTATTATTCCCGCTTACAACGAAGAAAAGGCCATATTACACGTGGTTAATGGTGTTAAAAAATACTCAGACGTATTGGTTGTGGATGATGGGTCCACTGACAAAACAGCATTACTGGCAAAGAATGTTGGTGTTAAAGTTTTAAAACATGCCAAAAATATGGGTAAAGGTGCTGCTATTAAAACCGGGCTTGAAAGTGCCATTGAAGATGATTATGATTTTATGGTCCTTTTGGATGGAGATGGGCAACATGATCCTCGGTGCATACCATTATTAATGGATGAAATGGATGGTGTTGATTTGTTGATTGGTTCTCGTTTCCTGAATATGGCCCCCAATAACATGCCCCTCCAGCGCCGGATTTCCAATGGGATAACCACCCGTTTAATAAGATTCGTAACTGGTTACCATATCACCGACAGCCAGTGCGGATTCAGAATAATATCTAAGAAGGCAGCTCCCTTTTTTACTGGAATATCCTACAATGATTATGTTTACGAATCGGAAGTTCTGTGTAAGGCCTCTGAAAACGACTTGGTGGTGGGGGAACGACCCATACAGTGCATTTATGGTAATGAAAAGTCCTATGTTCGTGGCAGACACGTGGTGCATTACGTGATGTTCACCCTGCGCCTTTTGGTGCGTAAATTACTGCGGAGGATCTAATTTTGAAAAGATACTACGTCTTCCTGGTGAGCATCCTGCTTTTAGCCCTTCTAGTGATCTGGATTGGACCTCAGAAAATGTGGGATGTGATAAAAACTGCGAATTTGTGGTTAATACTGCTGGCAGTCTTTATACATCTTTTTGTGGTTTGGATACGCTCATTAAGATGGGGTTATATTATAAATCAGCCCTGGGAATTTAAGAAAAACTTCATAGTCAAGACCATTGGACTTTTTGCCGGTAACTTCAGCCCCATGCGCAGTGCGGGTGAAGTTTTAAACGCAGTTGCCGGTAAAAAAATCAATGGAATAACACTTTCCGAGGGTTTATCCGCAGGTTTAACTGAAAGGTTCTTCGACGGTGCCATAGCCGCGATTTTATTATTGGTATGTGCTTTTTTACTTCCAAAGGTGAGAGTCATCGCCATTATGGGTGGTTTAGCATCTATTGGGCTTCTGGCAGTTATTTATTTGATTAATTGGAGGGAGGATACCAGTTTATGGATTTATAATCGTATTCATTACATATTACGATTTTTACCTATCTCTGAAGAGATGGTGGAGAACTTCTACCTCAAATTCACCGAAGGGCTGCGCAGCATGATCGAATACACCAAAACCTTCAGCAGCCTTAAGAATCTGCTGGTAGTATTCGTGTTAACTGCCGCCTCCTGGCTTCTGGAATGTGTGCGTTTATATGTGGTCTTTGTTGCTTTCAACGTTGAAATCAGTTTCGTGGCCATCATCATCATCTTCCTCCTGGCCAACATTATTGGAATAGTCTCCGCCCTACCCGGTGGTATCGGTTCCATTGAACTATCACTCACCGGATTATTCGTACTATTCGGAGTTTCCAGCACTGTTAGTGCAAGCATAGCCATGGTCGACCGTTTAGCATCATTCTGGGTGGTTACAGCCCTGGGAATAATTTTTTGCTCATATTATGCCCAGGATATCCTAGAAGAGATTAAAGGATACACCCTTGGTTTGAAGTCTTCCAAGAAAGATTGATAAAACATTCAAGGAATGATCCAGGATTGTATTACAACCAATCAGCCCAATTGAAAACAATCCGACAGTGTTTTCAGTGAAGTGTAATTGTTAACGAACTATTATCACAATTTTGACATATTTTTTAATTAGTATAATATGGTTATTCTTCCAAGGAAAGGAATTATTACAAAAATCATAATATGATATTAGGTTTCATTGCACCCTTAATGTGGGCAAAGGGTATCCATATTACTAAATTCTATAAATAAAAACTTGATTTTTTGGAAAATATCTTCAAAATTTATTTTAATCCTTAAAAATTCCACCGTAACATACCCAACCTTAACATACCCATATAAATAATATTTTCATATGCCAATATAATATTATATTTGGTTATAGTGGTGGCCCATATGACAAATTGGCTCTATAGAAATTGGGCGAAGTTAAGTGTTTTACTTGCAATAGCAATTACACTGCTTGTGATCTATTTTATAAAACTTGAAAATACAGTTCTATTTTTGATTTGGATACAGATACCTATTTATTTGTTACATCAGTTCGAGGAACATGCAAGGAATGGGTTTAAAAATTATATTAATAAAAAGGTATTCCCGGTTCAAGGAGGAGAGTATCCGTTAAATGACAAAAACATTTTTTGGATAAATATTCCTATTATCTGGATATTAATGCCCATCTTTGCGGGTTTATCCTCAGTTAACATAATGTTTGGCCTATGGATCCCCTATTTTGCTGTTTTTAATAGTTTAAGCCATGTGATTTTTTCTATAAGAAATCGAGAATACAATCCAGGGCTTATTGTGAGTTTAATATTGGGAATCCCCATAGGGATCTATGCTTTGATAATATTTTATTCTTACACCGCCGTCCCTGCAATAACCTCTATTATATCAATCTTTTTTGCAGTGTTACTGCATATAGTAGTATTCGGCTACATAAGGATGAACTATCAAAAAAATGAATTATGAGCAAATTTCATAAATTATTTAGCCAATTAATAGCCCATCCATACCCCAAATTGCATACACAGGTTCCCCTTTAATATCTTATTAATAGGATGAAAAAGCCATTGTTTATGCAATTATTTTCATTGAGCTAGCATCCTTCAGTACCACTTCCAGACTACCCTGATACTCAGTGACCTTCCCCACAACCCTTACACGTCTTTTATTAAAGTTTTCAATGTTAACACTGGTTTTCTGGATCTCTGATGCTGCACTTTCAAATATAACCACCTTGGTTTTTCCAGTGCCATCCATCAACTCCAGGAAGTAGGTTCCACCCTTCTGGGATTGGCTAACCCCGGTGACCAGCCCCTCAACAGAAACCTCTTTATCAAGCATTCCACGATTCATATCCTTAATCTGAACTTCCTGAGGATTTATATAACTTGCAGAGAACATCATCCCCACCAACCCTAAGATAGTTGTGAATAAAGCCAGTTTGAAGATTTTCTTGTCTTCCATTACAACCACAATTATTACTATTAATAATTTTATTAATAAATGTGGTGGTGGTATGCACACAAAATTGGAGATTTAAGTGGTGAAAAAATAAGGAAATATAAAAAAATTAAGGAAATAAAAAATTATTTAAAACTAGAATTCCACTAAGAACGTGCCCCATAAAATAAATTAATTGAGATTGTTAATTAAAACTTCATTCATTAGAACTCATTTTTTTTTATTCAAGTTCTAGATGAGTTCCTGAAGATTGATTCAATTCTCTCCAGCGTATCAATTTCATCCAATCCCAAATCATTACGAATCCTCTTAACCACTGGGAAACGTAGCGAGTAGCCTGTTTCAGATTCCGGGCTCTCCACTATTTCGCTGAAGGCAATTTCCATGATTATAGATGGTTCAATCTTTACTTGCCTACCTTCTTTACTGATTATTAGAGGTTCTACCATTTCAGAAAGCTCCAACAATGTTTGATCATCCAATCCAGTTGCAGCGTAGGCCAGGGGCTTGAGCTGGTTGTTCTCGTCCTGAAGAGCCATTAGATATGATCCAATAAGATGGGCTCGCTTACCAGTTCCATAGGTCCCCCCCACCACCACCAGATCCAGGGTTTCTGGTTCTGCCTTCAATTTAAGCATTTTCTTACCCCTTATACCTGGCATGTATGGTGCATGGGGGTCCTTGATCATTATACCCTCATGACCTCCCTTAATTGATATTTCAAATAGATCCTGAGCCTTTTCTATCTCCTCAGGAGTGACCTTTACCTGGGCAGAAAGCTCCAGTTTACCTTCTTCCACTTTTACTATTGATTCTAAGGTTTTTCTCCTCTCTTTAAGAGGTTCATCAAGTATAGGTTTCTTATAGTAGAGCACATCAAATAAATAAACCGTTAGAGGGATTTTAGAAACCATTTTATCGATTTCATATTTTCTACGCACCCTTTGCAGCATATACTGGAATGATATGGGTTTTCCATCTCTACTAGCTATTATTTCACCTTCTACTATGAAATCCTCATGTGGAAGGGATTTTTCAATGTATTCAGAGATTTCAGGAAGGGCCAAACTGATATTTTCCAGCCTTCTGGTGAAAATATCAATTTTATCTCCATATCTGTGAATTTGAACCCTTATCCCATCATATTTAGTTTCGCAGATGGCCCATCCCATTTCCCCCACACTCTCAGTTATTCCTGGAGATAACTGTGCCAGCATGGGTTTGACAGGTTTTCCAGGTTTAAGAGTTAGTTTACGCAGCCCTTCTCCACCTTCCATCCGTGCAACTTCAGCTACCAGGCCCATGTCGTTAGTTAACATGTGGGCTCTTTCTGTAACTTCCTTGGGTATGTTAAAAGCCTGTGAAATTGCATCACGGATGGTTCCTTCCCCCACACCCAGACGTAGTTCTTCCAGTACAGTTCGAGTGATGTACTTGGCCTCAGATGGAGATGCTGATGATAAAAGCTCCATTAAATAGTCTATTTTTTTGTATTGAGCCCGGTTACCTGAAATATCAGCCATCTTCACCAGATTACGGTGTACTTTTCCTATAGTTATTGGTCGGCTGAACAGGGTTACCTGGCTTTTTTTGAGATATAATTCCTCTGCAGCCTCACCAATATCCCCAGTGTCCCTCATACGATTCTCCACATCCTCAGGAGAAACTCCAACTGCCTGTGAAATGGCTTTCATCAGTAATTTTGATCCGATTCCCAGTTCTTCCTCACTCCATGTGGGAAAAATTCGACCCAGACATAGTAGGGTTACTATAGGTAGGAGTTCAGGTTCTTCATCTCCTACTTTAGCTAAAAACTTTGCTAAAATGTCAGTTTTCTCCAGACGTTTAGTGGTGGAGTCCAGATCATGGTAAACTTCCACTAAATCCTTGTAAAGCATTGAATTATCACCACTACAATTATTTAACGTTTTTAAATAGGTTTAAGATTTTGTTCCATTTAAAAAAATATTAAGTCCACTAGATTCTTAAATTTCCAAAAATCAATGAAATCAGAACTATTGGAACATAAAACAATACTGAACATGTTAATATTCAGATTCAGACCAGATAATCTGGAAAGTGGTTCCTTTATCCCTGGAAAGTATAATGCTGCCGTCTAACTGGTTTACCAAGGTGTTCACCAGTTGGAATCCCATGGTTCCACTATCCTTAAATTCAATATCAGGAGAAAGTCCCACACCATTATCTTTCACAATTAAAACATTGTTTTCATGATTATCCAGTCCGAACTCCACGGATATTTCTCCTTCACTGGTTCCAGGGAAGGCATGTTTAACTGCATTGGTCAGTAGTTCATTGATGATCAGTCCACAGGGGATGGCTGCATCGATATCCAGCATTAAACCATCTGTCCGGGTTTTCATATTTATCCGGTTGGTGTCCACGTGGTAGGAACTGACAATGAGGTCTATGAGTTTTTTAATGTACTGGGAGAAATCTATAAGGGCGAAATCTTCCGATTGGGAAAATCCATCATGGATAAGTAGCATTGATTTAACCCGGTTTTTGTTATCCTTCAAAACTTCCCGGTTTTCCTCATTTTTCATGTACACGGATTGTAGTTCCAGGAGGCTGGAGATCATGTTCATATAATTTCTAACCCGTCCATTGATTTCACCCAAAAGCATCTCTTTTTCCTTTAAAGATGCATTTATTTCTGTTTCTGCCTTTTTTCGTTCGGTGATATCTTGTGCTATTACTTGAACCGCGAATAACTCCCCATTTTTTAGTAAGGGAGCTGGATAAATTTCCATTAAACGTATTTCTCCTTCTCTAGTAATTAAACGTGACTCGAACGGACCCACATCTTCTCCTTTCAAGTACTTGGAAAATAATTCATGATAGTAGGAAGAATCTTCCCCAGTAATGGACTGTAGATCAGTGAAATACATGCCAATGGTGTCATCACGAGATAGTGGGCTGAACTTTGCCGCAGCATGGTTAAGATCGATTATTTTGCCATCCAACCCTAGGACAACAACGTAGTTAGGGAAGTATTCGAAAAGGGTTCGGTATTTCTCTTCACGTTCTTTAAGAGCCTGTTCCGCAACTGATTTTTCAAGTTTTTCTTTAGCTTCCTCCAATGCTCTTTTAACAGAATGGGGCAATTTTGAGAGGTTATTTTTAAGAACATAATCTGTTGCACCCTCTTTAAGCATTTCAACCGCGAAGTCTTCACCAATTTTTCCACTTACAAATATGAAGGGTGTGTTGGGGGTGATTTCCCGGGCCAGGTTCATGGCAGTGATTCCATCAAATTGAGGTAATGAATGGTCTGCCAGGATGATACTCGGCTGGAACTCTACCAGTTCTCTACGGTAATCATCTTCTTTTTCCACGATTTTAGATGTGAATTGGAGACCTTCTCGCTTAAGCTGAGTTTCTATAAGCTCAGCGTCCAATGGCACATCCTCCAGTATTAGAACTCTTATTTCTTCAGCCATAACATCCCACAGCGTGTTATTCATTAAGATTTCAGATATTATTGGTATTGATCATTCACATTTATACTTATTATTATTTCCCAAATAACTTCTGTTTATACTCTAAGATGAAGCTAAAAAAATTTATCAACTTAACACCCCGGGGACGCTTTAAAAATACTAGTATAATTTAATAAACAAACCAAATCGATGCCCGGCTGATCATAATTTTAGGAAAAAATAGAATATGGGAGAATAGAACTTAAAAATAACATCTTAAAGTCAGTTAAAATTAAAAATAAATTATTAAACCGATAACTAGTTAGTATCGGTTCTTATTGTATTGATATATTCCAGAATTTAATTTTCTTCTGAATTTAATTTCAGGCCAGTATTTCATCATGGATTTCCAGGGCATCCACCTTAACTGGAGTGGCTCGGTGGAAATAGTGATCAAATAACCGGTTACCCCATGAAATAGCTTCTTCACCATGACTAATTAGGGAAATATTCAGATCATATGCTCCATCAGCTGAAAACAGACCCAGGGCAATGAAGTTATCCCCAGTGGTCAGGGAGATCTTCACGTCTTCATCGATTTTCATCAGCTGTAACTTACCATCATTGATCCATTTTTCAAGTTTATCTTTTCCTGCATTTTCAATCAGTTTGTCAATAATTCCTTCAGTCATGATAAGCTGAACTTTTCCATCTTTTTCCAGGGTTTCAAGGAAAATCTGGATACTTGATGGATTGTATACTGATGTTAATTGTTTGAAGTTTTTGCTTTTTGATAAGAATTCCGATAGAACCTCTTGTGGTCTCATGATATTGGTACTGGTGGATTTCACTATGAATGATTTTTCCAGGCATCCTATATCTTTGAAGAGTTCTGGGGGTATACAGCTAATATCATGGTTTAAGAACAGTCCCTCACATAGGTTCAGAGAGTAGAAAGACCTCATTACATCAATTAGCTTGTTAGCTACCACTTCTCCAGTCTGGGAGAGGGAGTAATTTCCTGATTCTCGAAAAATGAAATTTTTCTGTTCCAGTTGATTCATTCCATGTAGAATAGTGGAGGAACTTAAATGGATTTCCTTACGTAAATCAGCCAGATTCTTGGATCCACTTCTTAAACTAATTAATATCTTAGCCCTCACATCAGAGGCTATAAAAAACTTCATATCATCTTTAACTTGCTCGTAGAGTTCAAACATATAGTCCATTTCACTTCCACCTTTTTTTTGATAAGGGGATTTTAATAATCATTTAGATTTTACTCAATGATTTTCATTATTGATTTTTGTGAACTTAATTTTATATGCATAATCATATGATTAGTGGAGATTAATAAATATTCCCTTAGTGGACCACTATATAATGATGGGTAATAGGTAGTAAAATTGATAATTAACAGCCATATCCTAAAAATTGTGGGACAATGCATAATTTATTTTAAATAAATTAATGATTAAATGTTTATTAAAAACATTTATCTTAAATAAATCGTTCAAACCTCTCTTTTCCCACTTTACATATAGGGCATGTTTCAGGAGGCCCTTCACGAGCACATAAATACCCGCAAACCTTACATCTCCACACAGGAAGAGACAAAGAACCTAATGATTGTTTTTGAGTGATTTTTTTGGTTGATTTTCGCTTTCTGGGCCCTGGTCTTCTTTCGGGTATGGATGTTAACTTTTTTTCTCCACGGAGTATTTCACTGGAGATGTATAATCCACAGTAGCATGCCCCGAATTCATCCAGGTCAATATCACGATAATCACAGGGACATATGATATCCAGGTCTTCTTCTTTTACTCCAGATGCCAGTCGACAGGGACAGGCCCCATAACCATAGCGATCCTGGTTTAGGAGGATGCTTTCCAAGAGTTCCTTGGTGAATGCCTCATCCGGATTTAGGTGGTAACCAGAAGCCTCTGCATCTTCTTTTGACTTCTCATAAAAAGTATCCACATCATCTGCAGTGACATCATCAGAGTTCATCCCAATATCTCCCTCACTTTATTTTCATTGAATCCCACAATGGTTTCCTCGTCGTTTATAACCAGGGTGGGGAATGAAAGCTGGGGGTTCCACTTTTCCACTTCTTGGATTACTTCCTGCCTTTCCTCCCCCTGAAGGAGGTCAACATAGATATAATCGTATTCTGCTCCCACATCTTCCAGAAGTATTCGGGTCTTTTTACACCAGCCACAAGTACTTAACGCAAAAAGGACTATTTTACCTTTGTTTTCACCATCAACATGTTGCATCAACATTTGGTTTCCTCCTTAGATATCATTTAATGTTTACCCATCTGGGATCAGACCCTAATCCTATTACAATTCCATCATTTATTATGTTCCCTCGTGTATTAATAATCTGACATATCCCTGGAAAGACATAATATTCTATTAAATATTAGAGGTTGTCCCGCACCATTCTCAGGGCGCAGAACTCACCGCACATGGTACACATATCACTTTCAGCAGTAGGTTTTCTTTCCCGGCATTTCCTAGCTTTTTCCGGATCAAATGCCAGCTGGTACTGTTCTTCCCACTGGAAATTCTTCCGGGCCCTGGCCATTCCCATTTCTTTCTCCCATGCACTCTTAAGTCCAGTGGCGACATCAGCAGCTTGTGCCGCTATTTTTGATGCAATAACACCTTCTTTCACGTCCTGAAGGCCAGGTATGGAAAGGTGTTCTGCAGGAGTTACGTAACATAAAAAATCAGCACCAGCTCGGGCTGCCAGAGCCCCACCAATGGCAGAAGTTATATGATCGTATCCCGGTGCCAGATCAGTCACTATTGGCCCTAACACGTAGAAAGGAGCGCCTTTACAGACTGTTTTCTGGATTTGCATGTTGGCTTCCACTTGGTCTAAGGGTACGTGTCCCGGTCCTTCAACCATGACTTGCACATCTGCCTCCCTGGCACGTTTTACCAGATCCCCAAGTACCAGGAGTTCACCTAACTGTGGTATGTCTGAAGCATCAGCCAAACATCCCGGTCGTAGGCCATCACCTAAAGAAATGGTTACATCATGTTCTCTGGCAATTTCCAGTAAATAATCATAATTTTTGTATAACGGATTTTCTTCCTGGTTATGGAGTATCCAGGCAGTTAAAAATGCTCCACCACGGCTTACTACCCCCATGATTCTTTCTGATCTTTTGACCTTCTCCACGGTATCCAGGGTGATGCCACTGTGCACCGTCATAAAGTCCACCCCTTCCCGGGCCTGGTCTTCAATAGCCTGGAACATGTCATCTTCGTCCATGTTAACCACTGCTTCTTTCTCCTGGGAAGCCGTGATCCCTGCCTGGTATATGGGCACGGTGCCTATGGGTAGATCTGTAGATTCCATTACTGCTTGGCGCACTTCGCGGAATTTTGGTCCGGTGGAAAGATCCATCAGTGCATCAGCACCGTATTCTTCGGCAACTTTGGCCTTTTTTACCTCCAACTGAACATTTTCCAATTCAGGGGAAGATCCTAAATTGGCATTGATCTTGGTACGGAGTCCCCTGCCCACTCCGCAGGGTTTGGTGTTCCTATTTTTATTGGTTGGAATCACCACATGACCTTTAGCAACTCTACGTGCGAGTTTTTGAACATCTATGCCTTCGTATTCTGCTACTTTTCGTATTTCGTCTGTGATCTGGCCCTTGCCAGCCTGGTACAACTGAGTCACTTTTCATCCCTCATGCTTATATTAGGAAGTAGTTGAGAATTAAATATTATGATAGAAAAACTGCATGCTCAGGATATCATGATCCAGGAAGTGCATGTCACCTCTCCCACTGACCTGGTAGCAGCTGCCAAACTGAAGATGATGCGCTGCAATGTGGGAGGCTTGCCAGTGGTGGATGAAAAACAGCTGGTGGGAATAATAACCCACCGAGATGTTTTATTAGCTGGAGGCGAGTCTCTCGGCCTGAAAGTAGGGGATTTAATGAGCAAAGATCTTCAGGTTGTGGAGAAAGACACTCCTATAATGATTATTACCCGAATCATGGCGGATAAGGGTTTTCAGAGAATTCCAGTGGTGGAGGGCGGTAATTTAGTTGGGCTTATAACCCAGAGTTCACTGATCCGTGCACTGGCAGATTCAGGCGAATAATTGAACCTGTAATTCTGAGAACCTGTATTCTGATATTGTTCTAATGAATATTTTCCTTGAAACATTTTCTGGATTCTATAATTGGACCTGGTGAAAACATCACTTTTTTATTAATTACCTTCAACTAGTTCCATCTTAAAATCACCAAACCCCAGTGATCCCAATATCATCAGGGAAACCCTAAATTAGAGGATCCGGAATTCTAGCATCTTTTTTATCCTTTAATCCCCCGATTTTTTCTATTCTCATTTTAAGGAACTTTTCACCATCCTCACTGGCTGCATATATTGGTATGGATGCCCCTACAGAAAATGCATCCTTTTTTTCGGCAGTTTTTCTTATCTGCAGTGATGCGCATGCAGTGATTACATCGGCATCTTCAAAAATGGCTTCAGCATCCTCACTGGAAAGACCAGTGGTGTGGACAGTGAAGATATATATTTTTACATCTTCATTCTCACTTTCAATTTCCCGAATCTTCCGAGCATCCTCTGCAGAAGCCACAGTGACAGCAATTTTAGTATAACCATCTTTAATAGCCTTTAAAACACCTTCAACTTGATTAATTTTGGCTTTTTCGGGATTTAGTACTTTATCACTACCCACAACATTGATGATCTCATCTATGGGGGTGGTGCTGATTATTCCCGAAATTCTGCCACCTATCCCCTGCACCAGTTCTGGATCCTCCAGAATTACTGTGCCGCATCCTTCACATACTATCACTGCACATTGGATGAGTTTTTCTTCCAAAAGTGTTCCCAGTGTTTCTGATATACCGAATGATAGGAAATCCGCCATTTTCATTTTCCTTTGACTGGTACACATTCCAAAGTCTTCAATACGAAACTCCATGTTCTCTTTAATTACTTGAGGGGTGAGTTTTTCTATTCCCCGGTATTTATGGAATAAAGGACAGTAATCAATCAGCGGTTCTTCCACTTTCACTACCTTACCCTCCCTTATAACTACTTTTGCCTTTCCAAGGGCCTCCATAACATGTTCATCCACTTTTAACACCTCTAATATTTTGCACTTCATACTAAATTTGGTAATTCATGTCTAAAAGTTTTAACCATTTGTAACCAATATTTCAGAATTAATTAGTAGTGACCAACATCAGAATATTAGAATAAATTTAATGGAAGAAATGTTAATGTATGAAGAAATGTTAATGGATAATTAATAATGGATAATCAGATATCTTAATTTGGCAAGGTATAGAAAACTTTAAATTAGATGAGAATGAACAGCATATAAGCCATGCCGGGGTGGCTCAGCTGGTTAGAGCGCGCGGCTCATAGGGTATTAAGCAAGTGCTCTGACTTTTTCCTGGGATACCGCGAGGTCGCGGGTTCGAATCCCGCCCCCGGCACTCATTTTAACTTTCAAAAATAAATTTATCGAATAATACAAACTTAATTGTTAATTTAACTCTTTTTAACCGTTTAACAAAAGATTTAAAAAATGAATTTCGGTTTAATACTTATTTTTTGTTGCTGCAACTTTTTCCCTAAATACAACTTTCAATAAAAATATTGATTCTTAAAAATTCTCTTAAAATTCTGAAATTGTTCTAAATAAAATAATTACTAATTAGAAACTTCAAAATCTTTTCTTAAATCAGATACATTATCTTCAACCAGATATGTGCCTTCAAAGAGTTACTAATGTTTCTAATTATTAAAAAAAATCAGAACACCCCCCCCCTACCAGCCAAGACCCTATACACGCCTAATAAATTAGGCATATTTCATCCGGATAACGTTGAAAGCAACCACCACTCCCACAAAAGCAATTCGGATGTAGGGACTTACTGGGGCAAAAAGGGCAATTAGTAATATGGCCACCCCCACAATACTGTGGGTTAAAAGATTTTTCCAGTCTGTAAGGTAAGTTTTTAGTCCTTTAACTATGCGATTCATGTTGTTTTACCCCAATACCATTAGATATAATTTATTTTTATTTCTAAATTTTACCAATACAAAGTATATCCGGTTTAGATATATATAATTATGATACATTAGTGGGTCTCTTCGGGTTACAAAAATATTAAAATAAACAACATCAGAACTAACATATAATAAAAAAGTAAAAATAATTAATGGCCACTGAAATAATAGGTTATTCTGGTGTATTTATGGCAGATGAATACAATAATGAAACTTACTGGAAAATATTAGACCGGCAGAAGGGAATAATAAGTAAAGAAGATCAGGTCAAGCTATTAAACTCCCAAGTTACTGTTATTGGTTGTGGTGGTATTGGTGGAGCCACCACTGAGATGCTGGCCCGAATGGGATTTGGAAAACTCCGAATTGTTGATAAAGATGTTTTTGAAATTTCCAACATCAACCGGCAGCTTATGAGCAACATGGATAGTGTTAAAAAACCCAAAACACAGGTAACTAGGGAAAGACTTGAATCTATAAACCCATCCCTGGAAGTTGAAGAATTCAATGAGGAGTTAACTGATAAAAACGTTTTGAAAATCTTAAAGGGAAGTCAAATCGTAGTTGATGCCCTGGACAACCTTTTAACCCGTATCATAATCAGCAGATGCACAGAAAAACTAGACATTCCCCTAATCCACGGAGCCATACACGGCACAATGGGACAGGTGACAGTTTTCAACAGTTCCACACCTAATTATGAAGAATTATTTAAATTACCTTCACATGGAAAGGAATTAACTGATGAAATCGTTGCAAATATTGTAAATCTCTCTAAAGAGGTTCCACCAGTCATCGGCCCAGTGCCCAACATCGTTGGCTGCCTCCAGGCCTTTGAAGTTGTGAAAATTATTACAGGTAAGGGGAGTCCCATGCTGGCCCCACGTGTATTAATGTTTGATTTGATGAAGGAAGAATCATTTTCAGTGATTCGTTTCTGATACCAGTGCTCCTTTTTAAATTTAAGTTCATCTAATTTCGATTTTATTTTTGGATATATCCACCATAATATTGTGATTTTGATGAACATAATTACATAAGACCAGCTGCCAAAAACATTTATATACCAGTAAAAGGAAACATTCTTCCGGTGAAGATCACGGAGGTTACTCAATTGCAAGACAAAATTGGAAAAGTTATTGAAGATATTGAAAGATGCGGAACTAAATTCGTTAGGATGCAGTTCGTGGACATACACGGAACTCCTAAAAACATGGCTATTCCCCTGGTAAAACCAGACGACATTGAAGACATTATCAAAGATGGATTATTATTTGACGGTTCATCAGTGGAAGGATTTGTGGACATTAACGATAGTGACCTGGTAATCAAACCAGACCCGGAAACATTCTCATCACTCCCCTGGAGACCTGAAGAAAAGGGAGTTTGCCGGTTTATATGTGACATCTACTGGCCAGATGGAACACCCTTCGAAGGAGATCCTAGGTACATACTGAAAAAGACCCTGGAAAAAGCCGAAAAATTGGGCTACGAATACAACGTTGGCCCAGAACCAGAGTTCTTCATAGTGGACGTTGATGAAGAAGGAAACGTGTACCCCCATGATGAGGGTGTTTATTTCGATGTGGAACCTGTAGACCAGGGAACTGACATGAGAAGGGAACTGGTCCTGGGACTGGAAGAACTGAACTTCGAAGTGGAAGTAAGCCACCACGAAGTCGGACCCGGACAGCACGAAATCGACTTCAAATTCGACCACGCTTTAAAGACTGCCGATGCAGTTATCACATTTAAACAAGCAATCAAAGCTATAGCAGACAAACTTGGTTCAATGGTCACATTCATGCCCAAACCATTCTTCGGAGTGAACGGTAGCGGAATGCACTGCCACCAGAGCCTGTTCAAAGATGGTAAAAACGTGTTCTTTGATGCTGACACCGAAACCCAGCTTTCAGATGAAGCATTGTACTTCACTGGAGGTTTACTCAAACACTCCAAAGCTCTGTCTGCCATTGTAGCTCCTTCAGTTAACTCCTACAAACGACTGGTACCTGGATACGAAGCACCAGTGTACATTGCCTACGGACTAAGGAACAGATCTACCCTGGTCAGGATCCCTGCATCCCGTGGTAACGGTACCCGTGTGGAATTCAGATGCCCAGACCCATCCTGTAACCCCTACCTGGCCTTCGCAGCCATGTTAGAAGCAGGTATGGATGGTATGGAAAACAAGATCCACCCTGGAGAACCAACTGAAATCGATGTATTCGAATTAAGCCCCGAAGAACTGGCACCAATGGGTATCGACACCCTCCCATCCAGCCTGTGGGAAGCATACCACGCCCTGGAAAAAGACGATGTAGTTAAAGCATCCCTAGGAGACCATGTCTACAACCAGTTCATGACTTTAAAAAGAAAAGAATGGGATGACTACCGGATCCAGGTATTCCAGTACGAACTGGAAAAATACCTGCAGATATAAAACCCCCATTATTTCTTTTTTTCATTTTATTTTCCCACCATACTTACATTGATATTTAGAAGTTTCCCAACCGATTTTAACCATAAGTATTTAAAATCAATCCCAATAATTAGAACTAACATTCTTAAATTAATAACTGGATTAAATACTACTATTCATAAAGGAAACTAAGATTCTTATAATTAACAGAAATTAAGATTTTCTTAAACTGAAAACTTTTACTAGATACTAAATAAGGGAGAAGGGTGAATCGATGCCACAGGAAACTGATCGTAAGATGATGGAGATCCTGAGGATCCTGGCAGACAGAAGCGAGGTCTTAGGAGCAAAAACCATAGCTGAAGAACTCCGCAAGAAAGGATACGATCTTGGGGAAAGAGCAGTACGCTACCACATGCGCATCTTAGATGAGAAAGGATTCACAGAGCGAATAGGCTATGCTGGGAGGCGTATAACACCCGAAGGTGTTAAAGAACTCGAAAAAGGCCTTATTTATGATCAGGTTGATTTTATTTTCGCTAAATTCGAGGACATGATGTACCAGACCACCCTGGATCCCACCACGGGGGTGGGGAAAGTTGTGGTGAACTCATCCACCTTCAATAATGATTCTGAAATAATGGATATTATTAAAAACATCTTCACTAAGGGATTGTCAGTGAGTCCCTACGTCAAAAGTACCACCCAAACTGAGGATGAAACTATGGTTATGGAGACCATCTGCGGTACTACCATAGATGGTATGTTACTTAAAGCAGGCATCCCTGTAGTTCCCAAATTCGGGGGACTGGTGGAGATATTAGATTATGTTCCCCGGACTTTCACCGAACTAATCGCCTATAAAAAGACTTCCATGACCCCCCTGGAGGCTTTCACTGACCGGGAAATGACTTCAGTTTTAGAATTCGCAGATTCAGGTAGTGGAGATATTCCAGCCAATTTCAGACTCATACCAGCGAATGCCCGTGAGGAGGCCCAGAAATTATTCAAAAAACTCCAAAAAATAGGAGTATCCGGGCTTTTGAAGATTGGTAAACCTGGTGAATCTGTTCTGGGCATCCCCGTGGATAGAGACATGGTTGGTATTGCAGTGATTGGTGGTATTTCACCATTATGTGCTGCTAAAGAAGCAGGTTATGACGTTGACATTAAAATGGCCGAGAATATTGTTGAATTCTCAGAAATGGAACCAATAGCTACCCCTAAAAATGTTATCAAAAAGGCCAGTTCCCAACAGGGAGAAAAAGTCAAATTTCTCCTTTCCAAAGCATGGAATCTTATAAATAATGTTGATTTCGACCCGGAAACTGTTAAAGGAAATGTAATAGTAAACGTTTCATATCTTAAGAACGAAGACTTGGATGAAGGGCTTAAAATCTTTGATCAGGTCATGGCCTCTCGTCCGGAATACTGTACCAGTAAATATTTCCAGATACTCCCTGGACCAGATGGCAAAAAAGGTCTGGCCACGGTTTGCAGCCTCACCATCGACGGCATACTCACCAAGCACGGAATTGCCTCCACACCCCAATACGGAGGGATACTGGAAACTGAAGGTAAGTCCCCTCGATTTATTGAACTCACCGCCTACAATGGATCATCACTGGATCCCCACGAAATATACCTATCCAAGGGATTAACCTCAGTGAAAAATTCTCTAAAAAACGGTGGAAGAATCCTGGCCAGTTTAAGAGAGATTCCATATGTTGCTCGGCCAGAAACCCTGGATGTCCTGGATGAAACAGAAGAAGCCGGTTTTTCAATCTTAAAAGTCGGTAAACCAAGTGAACTGGTCTACAATGCCAAAGTTGATCGTTACCATGTGGGAATAGTTGCACCCGGTGGCTTAAACCCAATAGCAGCCATTAAAGAAACAGGGATAGCAGTGGAAGCAAAGGCAGTGGAGATGTTAATGGACATATCCAGGATGGAAGAGTTTTAAAATTGGTGAACTTCAGTTTTTATTTAAATTTTCACCATTTTAACCAAATTATATCCCATAATTCCATTTACCAATCAAATTTCTATTGTTTTTTAATGAAAATTTTTAGTCAAACTTAGGGGTGAAAGGGTTCATTTTAATAGGTAAATGAGGGTTCATTTCAATAGGTGACTGATCATCAATCCATAGTATACATACTTAAAAAAATTAATACACTTCCCCCTTACAAACACAAATTTGATGTGACATGATATTAAATATAAAAATTGAATAGGTGATGTGATGAAAAAAAATAAAAATGTTTGTGCTACCTGCGATGAAATCTGCCATTACATTGAAGAAGAAGTTAAACCCGGTGATACTGTGAGATTATCCCTGGGAAGATGTTATATTCCAGGAAAAGTGGTTAACAATAATGATGGAGTCATCCAGATTGAAATCGATAGTGAAATGATCAAGGGTTTAAGCACTATTGATGTTTCTAAACTGAAAGAACATCTGGTGGAACTGGAACACGAATGTCCCGATGGTATGTGCTGCACCCTGGAAGCAAAGGATGAATAAAATTATTTTTTAAATTTTTAACTTTTCACATCCAACTGGACTTTTATACTATTTTAATTGAAAAATATTCTTGAATTTAATTTTTTCACTATTTTTGTCTCCCTTCATTTATTTCGTTTTTTTGAAAAATTTAAATCTCCGAATATCAGACAAGATCATCGAAAACAAAATCGATATGTTTATATATACATATCGTTAATTTGATTATAGTAAAGCAAGGGAAGTGAAGTTTATGGTTGTAGTCATTGACATGGAAAAATGTGGTCAAATTAAAGATTGTCCCGGTGAAGGATTATGTATAAAACTCTGTGAACAGGGTGCACTTAAAGAAGTTGACGGTGAACTGGTTTTAGTTCCAGAAAACTGTGATGACTGTGATTTATGCATTCAGAACTGCCCAAATCAAGCCATAAGCAACGGATGATAACATGAGTTTTGTGGTAAGGGAGGGAAAGGAAAACCGTTCCCTCACCCATAAGAATGAAAAATGTGTGGGATGTGGAATATGTTCTGATATCTGCCCCACCACTGCAATCAAACTGGGACCAATACTCCCCATAGCCCGAGGGCTACTTAAAACAGATTTCATAACTATCGATGAAAACAGCTGCTGTCTTTGCGGTTTATGTGCATCATCATGCCCGTTTGATGCCTTAGAATTAGATATTGATGGGACAAACACCAAAGAAATGATTAATTATCCCCGCTGGACTCATGATGCTTCTATCGATTCTGAAACGTGCATCTACTGTGGACGTTGCAGTACTGCCTGCCCCCAGGATGCCATTTTCCTCCACCGATCCCTGCCGGAGGTGAAGGAACTGGTTCGTGGTGAAACCGAAGTTGACCAGGAAAAATGTATCCAGTGTGGAGTATGTGAAGAAATGTGCCCTGCTGATGCAATTAACATGGATCGAAATGATATCAACTCTAGTAATCCCTCCATTGCCACTTCAGTTGATATTGATGAATCCAAGTGTATCTTCTGTAGTATATGCAAGCGTGTCTGTCCAGTTGATGCCATTAAAATCGTTTGTACCACCTGTATGGAGCGAGATGAAATCGTCAACCCTGAAATTGAAGGAGACATAATTCTGGATGAAGACACTTGCGTAAAATGTGGATGGTGCCAGGAAGTGTGCCCAGTTGATGCTGCAGAAGTCACCAAGCCCTTTGAAGGAGAAATCTTCCTTCGGGATGATTTCACCTGTAAGGGCGAATCCTGCCATGCCTGTGCTGATGTATGTCCCTGTAACGCCATCAGTATTGTGGAAGGTAAATCAACCATCAACCCCAGTTTCTGCATCCTATGCGGAGCCTGTGCCAAAGCTTGCCCACAACAGGGCATTACACTCAAAAGGAAAAACATGAACCTGGAGAATGTTAAGTCCAAGGCATGGACCAGTAGATTGGCTGATCTTCTGGAGGATTAACCTAAAAAATTTCAAATATTTCACAGTGTTCCAAAAATTTATTTTCTTCCTCCTTTCTTTTTTTTCTTTTTTTAGCCCCCTTAAAGAATAGTTTCATTAAATTCAATTTCTATAATTATCTGAATAATAAAAAAACTATATTATTAAACTAATTTTCCAAACTGAAACTGGAAAAATTCTTAAAAACTTTTCTGCACTTTATATTATCACTTGTTTTAACGTACATTTCTATTTAAAGGGAAAAAATAGTTTTAATTTTGACATATGCCTATTTTATTCAATTTAATCACTGCAAAAGTGATAATTTTACCTAATATTCCCCTTTAGCCCCATTTAATTCCCTTAATATTTAACAACAAACCAATACCAGAATGAATTGTAATATAATGCACTTCGATTAATATTCATTTTTTGATCTTTAATTTAGATTAATAGATCAATAATAGATTTATTTTATAAATTATTTTATCGATATGTTTTTATATATAATTCGTTAAATCTTGTTTTACATAACAAAAATTAAATGGAGGTGAAAAAGTGAAAAAAACAGCGATATTACTAACGCTAGCATTTGTATTCACTTTGACCATTTGTGGAGCAGCATCGGCTGCTGAAAATGAAAGTTATAACTTAGGACAAGCGGCAACGCAGAATGCAATTGCAGACACCCAATTAGGGTTCACTTCTGCCGATGGAACATTGGTAATAACCAATGCTGGTGCAGCAGAACTAA
>Ga0074193_1000348_pt1 | contig 80466 bp, 77 predicted proteins | sample EPASupsiteHSE605_FD_64523 | JGI IMG/M metagenome (GOLD analysis project Ga0074193, IMG submission 64523) | Bioremediated contaminated groundwater from EPA Superfund site, New Mexico - Sample HSE6-05 | ecosystem: Environmental > Aquatic > Deep subsurface > Groundwater > Contaminated ... | reverse complement strand
AATGCTTCACATATCGGTTACCATCGTATTGGTCTACGAGTCTTCTGAACTTATCATTGTTCAAAAATTCTACTAGCTGGGCGAAAACGTATTTGTCTTGATTCATTTGAGGTCATTTTTTCGACCTCAAAATTACGATTTCAAATCGTCGCGCATAGAAATCTGTATCTAAGAGACTATATTTCAATTATTTCAAAGAACTATTTATCCTCTTTTACGGGACAGTAATGTGTAATCGTAATTAAAATAATGTGATATTGAAATCCGGAACGAACAAAGATATACCATTTTAATTTTTGACTCAACTTTTGTCGTTGATCCTTTTCAACCCTTTTGGCGGAGAGAGAGGGATTCGAACCCTCGAAACCTACTGGTTTAACGGTGTTCGAGACCGTCGCGATCGACCACTCTGCCATCTCTCCAAAAGTTATCGAACAATATTCATTCTTAAGTCTTACAAAGCTATAATTTAATCCAGACATCTCAAATACTTTTAAGTCATATTTTTTGAAAAAGACTTAAGAAACTTATCTACTCCAAAACTTATTCACCGGCAATATTGCAGATTCCATCGAATTGAATGTATGGTCAGGTAGATATAAATAGGTAGTTCATTTACTTCCCAATATCTTTGATGTCGAATGTAATAAAATACGATAGACATATGAAAAAGTTATTCTTATTATCTTACTGCGCTTTATTCTTTACGTTGAGTTCAACTGCTCAGATTAAATTGAGATTGGGGGCAATCGGTGGTGTAAGTATTACGGGACTAACAACTGAAAAAGGAGTGACAAACTTCGGCAATTACAACAGCTATAATGTAGGATTAATGGGAGAAGTTTCAAAAGTTAATTCAGTGTTTGCCTTGTCGGCCGGCATATCATTATCCGAAAGAGGAGCCATCTACAAGACCAAAGAAAGCAAAAGTAAGTATATTAGTCTTCCGGTTTACTTAGTTTATAAATACCCTTTACTTAAACATCTTTCTGTGTATGGCGGACTAGGTCCATACGCAAGCCTGAGACTTTCGGGAAACAGCTATTTAAAAGGAGTTGGCGACGATGAGAATGGCAGATGGTATGCCGAGCGATTTACCGTGGGAGCAAACGGAAAATTAGGTGTTGAGCTTTTCAAGCACTTTCAATTGGGAGCTGAATATCAGAGAGGATTTCTGGACGACTATAAGTCCAATAACTATGGAGCAAAAAACAGTTCCTGGGCATTTAACTTAGGTATGTTGTTTTGAAACACCTCCAAAAAATAGCGGAGGCGTTTCAAAAACAAATAAAAAGTATCTATTCAGGTTAATACCCTAATTCAAACTCTTGGTCTACAGCCGGGATTCCCTGGCTCATCCATAAGGGCATAGGTTGCTTTCTGAGGTAATGTTCAAAAAACTGATACATCCTTTTCTGGAAATCAATTTTATTGGCTAATCGGGATGGCCAATGAACTTCGCCGGTATAATTAAGCAACCATGCAGGTTTTTGTAAACGTTTAAGCGCCACAAAATATTCGATTCCCTGGTACCATGGCACATGTCCGTCATTGTCGTTGTGCATAATCAGAATAGGAGTCTGCACCTTATCCATGGTCAAGAGCGGAGAATTCTCCATATAACGAAGCGGCGTATCCCAAATAGTTCCACCTATACGGCTCTGCCCATGTTCGTACTGGAAAGAACGATTCAAACCTGTGCTCCAACGAATACCTCCGTAAGCACTAAGCATATTTACAACCGGAGCACCGGATTCGATAGCTGCGAACAGATTGGTACGTGTAGCCAGATAAGCAACCTGGTATCCACCCCAGCTATGTCCCTGGGCAGCAATTGCCTTCTCGTTTACATATCCTTTCTCTATGAGTGAAGCAATTCCCGGCATTACGCTATTGAAGCAGCTTTCGCCGGGATATCCATCTTTATACCGAATATCGGGATTGAAAACAATGTATCCGTTGCTGGTATAAAAATGATAATCTATCGTGGATCGGTGTGCTTCCGGCATACGATAAGAGTATAAAGTCTCGGCATTACGTTCGTAGAAATTTACAATAACAGGATATTTCTTTGACGGATCAAAGTTTTCGGGTTTGTAAACCACTCCTTCAAGCGGACGACCATCTAACGATGTCCAGGTTACCAGTTCGGCTGTTCCCCAGTTAAAACCCGCCTGCTGATCAGCTCCGTGCGTAAGTTGCAAACTCTTCTTAAAACCAAGATCGGCCAACTGTAAATCAGGATACTGTCCGAATGTTTCGGTAGTATACACCACCACATCCGCCTTTTTTGCTTTTAAAGGAGTTTGCAGCATAAAGTTACCGGTAAGCAACTCCCCTGGTACTGCGGGGGCAGTGAAACGCGTATTATAATAACCTGAACCTTTGGTTGATTCATTGAAACTTGTAAGGAACTGGTCTTTGTTACTGTCGACCGACTTCTCTTCTGTATCCAATTTTACCCTACGATAGGTAAGTTTTTCCTTCTTTCCATTTATGGTAAGGTTTACGGGAGCTTTCACTGCCGAAGGATCAAATCGCCATATATCATAGCGGTCGTAAATAAGCAACGCCTTGTCGTCCGTTGTCCAACCAGCCAATCCATACGGACTGGGATAATCGGGCACATCATTATCCTCATCCCATGCAGTAAAACTGCCGGGCGTAGTGAGCCGGTATTCCTTTCCATTGTCCATTCCGTACGTATACCAGGAACTATCCTGAGCACTATACCAGTAAGCATAATACCCTTTTGGCGATAGTTGCATCGAACTGTTGGCAGCACTCTTTATCTGTACACGAATCCCATTGTCCAAATTTATCCGGTAAATATCCACCCGGTTGCTACCCTTCCACATGCTTTCTTTTTCGTAAGCCTTCGGGGAAGTGAGCAAAGCAAGCGGAGCATTTCCTTCGTCCGCTACTTTCAAATCGGGCATATCGATTGTTGCCAGTTGATAGATCTTATTGCTCTTAAGGTTAAAGACAGCCGTGTAAGTCCTCTTCAACTCTTTCGCTTTGTCATTGAGCTGTTGTGTATACTGCACTCCTTCATTCCAGTTCCAAACCTGTACATTGGGCCGGTTTTCGGACAACATCGTCGTATCCTTTTGCTTCGGTTCGGGAGCAGTACCAAAAAATAAACGACCTGAATTAGCAGAAAAACGAATATTTTCGTTTTCACTAATCACCCACCCAGCCGGGAACGCAGAATTTTTACGGTCGGCGATTAAACGAGCCATGGCATTCTTTCCCGAAATATAGAGAGAAAGACCTGTAGCAGCAGAATCTTTGTCGGCACAATAAAGGAAAGCTAATCTATCTCCTTTCTCATCGAAAGATACATTTTTAAAAACGCCTTTACCTTCGTAAAGCAGGGTACTGCCATTTTCGGGAGCGTAAGTAAATAAACCAGCTGTTTCCTTCTTCTCTTGTTTATCAGATCCGGCAGAGGTATAGAATAAAACATTCCCTTTCTTTGCAAAACCAAAATCTGTAACCGTAGCAAATGAAACAGATTTAGAACCATCCAACGCGCGGACATAAAGGGTAGAATCCGCTTTACTTCCTCGCTGATAGGCAAGCCAATCGGCCGTTTCCGACAATTTAAAGGACCTTATTGAATCGATAACCTCTTTTTCGTTAGCCTGTAAATTATAAATCACAAGCTTATTCATCGGCATATTCTCTTCTTTGGTCTTTTTCAGTTTCAGCTCTTCCGTAACCTTCAGTGCAGGCTTCTCTGTAACAACTAAAAACTGCGAAGAAGATGAAAAGGAAGCCCCTTCTGCCGGTTGAAACGAAGCCTTCTCCTCTCCCATTTCATTATACAAATAAACGGTAGCATCCCCACACCACGGTGCCATTTTACAGAATACCCATTTCCCATTATCCGAAACAGCTTTATCGGTAATCTGTTTCCAGCTTACCACATCATCCCATGTCAGGGTTTTCTTTGTAACTTGCGCCTGCAGCATAGTACAAGCACTTATAAAGGGGACTATAAGGAAAAACAACCTCAATACTTTCATTTTACTTTATTTATCTCCTACAACAATTAGCACTTAGTCAACACCTTGGTTATTTCTGCAATATACAATTCATGAAAATCTCCCCCGGGGAACCATTGATCGATAATTTCTTTTTCCAGAAAGTGCTCCGCAGCCATTGGTTGCATGTATAACTTTTTAACGAATAAAACGGACTCTGCTTCTTCAAAATAAGGTATTCCACCCTCATTCTTAGCCATAGTAAGACCTGTTTTCCCTATTTTATCTTCATCTCTGCCTGATGCTTTACCGAGATAAGCCAACGCACTCTTTTTATATTCGTCGGCAAAGAATGTCAAAGTGAAAGAATCGGAAGCATCAACAAACTCCTTGGTAAAGCGTTGTGGACGTATAAAAACGAAAACAACCTCCTTATTCCACAGATAACCAAAACCACCCCAATTGGCAGTCATCGTATTTACTGTACCATCCGATTTCGAAGCGGTAACCAACATCCATTTGTTTTTGAGATCAAAAGCACTGATGTTCAGGTCTTTTGTTTTTATTTCCTTAAAACTGTTCATGATTCAATTTTCTATTTGATTCGTACAAAAATAGAGATAATATCTATAAGACTGATTTTATTTCGTTACCTCATCAAAATTTTGCTGAGCCCAATCAATCATCAGTTGAATTGTTGGCATTAAGTTTTTTCCTGTTTCAGTCAAAGAATATTCCACCCGGGGAGGAATTTCCGCATACGCTTTCCGGGTCACAAGATGATCTTCTTCCAAGTGTTTTAGCGTATTTGTCAACATTTTATGAGAAATATCAGGAATAGCGGCCATTAAATCCTTGTAACGCATAACCTCTTTTATTTCCAAAGAGCATAAAACAAGTAAAGACCATTTATCGCTTATGCGTTCCAATACATTTCTAATTGGACAAGTCGGATATTTCAAATCTAATTCTCTCATGATTTTTACTGTTTGAATTCTACTTGCAAATGTACGTATAATAACTAAAAGAGTGTACCGTCTTTTATCTTATTATAATTCCACTCTTTATATCATAAAAAAGCTTAAACAGGCATTTGTAATCTACTAATAATCAACATTACTAACCTATAGGGTGAGTAAGAAACCTGTTTGCACAATGTTGTTATCCGATCTACTTTTGACAGTATATTAATGTTCTAAATTATACCAGTTATGAGCAAATTAAAAATTTTAAATGGTTGGGGAAAGGTAAATGAATACATTACCCGTCGTAGCGCCCAGAGTTTTATGGGGACTAATCAATTGGCATTTGCTGCTTCGGGTTGCGGCTCGTCGTGTGGCGCAGACGATGAAGCGCCTAAACCATCATCGGCTTGTGGTGCCGGCGATGACGCTCCAAAGCCTTCGGCATGTGGGTCTGGTTGCGGTGCCGGCGACAACAAGTAAAATGCCATGTATCCCGACCTACATAAATAGCTATGTGGTCGGGACTTTCTTAAACACATAAACAATTATCACTATGGAATACTTTGCTTTTCAATGGCACATAACCGATAGCTGCGACCAACGTTGCCAGCACTGTTACATTTTTTCGGAGAACATTCACTTTAAAGTAAAGGAAATGTCTTGGGATGAAATAAAATCGGTTTTTAGCAATTGCCTTGATATGTGCGAAAAGGCGAACCGTATTCCATATTTCTATATAACCGGGGGCGATCCTATTCTGCACAGTCGGTTTTGGGATTTGATGGAATTATTTAAAGCAAACAATATACACTTTACCATATTGGGTAATCCGTTTCATCTGACAAATGAAGTTTGCCGAAGATTAAAAGAGTATGGCTGCGAAAGATACCAACTTTCCATCGACGGCCTACGTGAGACTCACGATGCAATGCGTAAGTCCGGCTCTTTTGATTGTACACTCCAAAAGATAAAAGTAATCAGAGAAGCAGGAATCCGTTGTGCAATTATGACTACCGTTTCAGGCACTAATGCACACGAAATAGCTGGTATAATTGATACGGTAGTAGAACACAAGGTTGATATTTTTGCCTTCGGGCGCTACTGTCCGACCAGCAGCGAAAAAAGCACACATCTTACACCGGAACAATACAGAAACGTTCTTGAAGTCTGTTGGCAGAAATTTGAACAATATAAAGATAGTGGAACAAATTTCAATCTAAAGGACCATCTCTGGACATTGTTTCTTTATGAGAAAGGATTATTCCAAATTCCCGAAGGATTGGAAGACGACGTAATATACGAGGGCTGTAATTGTGCAAACAACCACCTTACCCTATTACCTCAAGGAGAAGTTTATGCCTGCCGGCGTATGGAAAGCAAAGTAGGTAATGCATTCGAAGAAAAGTTGTATGACATTTTCACGGGCAAAGAAATGGATTCTTACCGTCAATACGACAAGTTTGAGAAATGCGCGCTATGCGAACTTAAAAGATTTTGCCGTGGATGTCCAGCTGTAACGTATGGTTATACGGGTAATTTCTATGCAGCAGATCCACAATGTTGGAAACAAATCAGTATGTAACTAAACGTTATATGAAAGCAGTTGTTTTATATAAAACAGGAATACCTGAAGTGCTTTCAATCAGCGAAGTACCTATTCCAATCGTAAATCCGGGTTGGGTACTTGTAAAAGTGAAAGCCTTTGGTATAAATCGCTCAGAGCTGATAATGCGTCAGGTTGAAGGAGATGCTCCATATATCCATCTGCCTCGTATCATTGGTATTGAATGTGCCGGCGAAGTGGCCGATCAATCGGATAGCGGATTAAGGAAAGGACAAAAGGTGATTGCATTAATGGGTGGTATGGGGCGTACTTTCGACGGAAGTTATGCCGAATACGTACTCGTTCCGGCAACACATGTTTTTACTGTTAATGCGAATTTAGATTGGGATGAGCTTGGTGCTATTCCCGAATCCTACTTCACTGCTTATGGTTCATTGTTCGATTGTCTGCAAATAAAATCGGGGGAAACATTACTTATAAGAGGTGGTACGAGTGCAATGGGTTTAGCCTCCATTCAATTGGCAAAAGCTGTAGGTGCGACCGTTCTGGCATCGACAAGAAAAGAGTGTAAAAGGAAATTTCTACTATCTCAGGGGGCAGATCATGTACTCATAGATAATGGTTCGTTGTCCGGACAATTATATAGGCTGTACCCCCGTGGAGTAAACAAAATTCTGGAACTGATTGGTCCGTCTACCTTATCAGAATCATTGAAATTGGTAAGATATCACGGCATTGTATGTTCAACCGGGGTATTAGGAAGTAAAAGCACTCTCAATGGTTTCGATCCGATCAAAGATATTCCAAACGGAGTTTATCTAACTGGATTTTATAGTAACTTTCCATCACAGGCAGTTATTAATAGCATCTTTAATCTGATCGAAACGAACCATTTGCATCCGGTTATATCAAATGTGTATCCTCTTGATAAAATAGTTCAGGCTCACTCTCTGGCAGAGAACAACGAAGTAAACGGAAAAATCGTAATAAGAATTTATGAATAATAGTACAAAACAATTATAAAATTGAATGTCATGAGAAAAATCATTTTATCATTTGCAGTTATACTTATGGTTGTATCTGCAAACGCACAGAGTAAATTTGAAGTAAAAGATTTTGGTGATTTTAAACTTCATTCTTACGTTACAGCCGATCCTCTGGGTGATATGAGTTATATCATCGAAGGACAAAAGGGACTTGTTGTTGTAGAACCGGCTGTATTCATAGAAAACATAAAGGAGTTTGGGGCGTATGTTGCTACATTGAACAAACCAGTAGAAAAAGTTATTTCCAACTATCATGCTGCCGGATTTAGTGGTTTTGACCATTCAAAATTTGTAATGGTTGAAGGTATGCCTGAATTTATTCAAGGGGACGTTTACAAAGGCATGATGCAAAATTTTGCTGCAGGTTTTGGTAAAGCAATTGACGTGAGTGATTTTGTTCCGACTGTTACCGTTGGAAAGAATTCAGGTGAAGTATGGGCTGGAATAGAGTTCAGATTTTCTCCCGGCATATCAACAGATTTCCCGGCTGCAAGTATTTTGATTGGTGGAAAGGTTTACTATATGCACTTTACTCCTGTGGCGAACATGCACATGAGTGCCATGCAAATTCCGAGTCGTGAGGCTTTAGATGCAACGCTTGCCGAGCTTGAACGTGCAAAGGCAAGCGGGGCAACGACCTATATTGGAGGACATGGTGTGGCAACTACATCCATCGATGCCATTGACTTCCAAATCGACTATTTGAAAAAGGTTAAAGAAACCATCTCGCTTATAAAAACCGGTGACGAGTTCATTATGGTAATGCAGATGAGCTATCCAGACATTGCAGCCGAAGCTAATCTGACAGCCCTTGCAAGTAATTTATACAAATAATTTCGTAAACATATCCTTTTAAAAATGAAGAAGATAGTATTCACAATCGCATTACTTGTGCTAACAATAGTTAGCTCATATGCCCAGAAAAGAACCGTAGTACTCGACATATCCCACGAGATAGATACAGCCTATACGTATGTAAATCCGAATATGTTTGGGCAATATAAAGAACTTGTCGGGAACAAGATTGGTGCAGAACTTATCATAAACAAAGATAAAGAGGTAGACAATGCAATGCTTGCAAATGCAGATGTTCTTATTGTTTTATCACCGCTAAAGAAAGATCGAACAACAAAGAAAAACAACCTAACATCGGTTGAAAGAGATGCCATTGTAAATTATGTCAAAAATGGAGGTAAACTCATTTTGTTCATGGATGAGGAGAACCGGGTTAATATGGAATCATTCGGAGGTAATGATATTGTAAAGCCTTTTGGAATGGAATATGGTCTCGACTTACCCATGAAGCCGGATGTAGGTGCGACAAGTTTAGTTACAGAGGCTATCAAAAATAAATATGAATTGTCTTACAGCGGTAGCCGTTCTCTAACAGGTGGCACTCCGATAAGCGTTAGAAATGGAGATGAAAAAGTCGTTCACGGGGCCTATGTAAAACTGGATAACGGCGGAACAATAGTTGCTTTTGGCGAAACAATGACAGGGCTTTTCATGGGAGGTGTAGAAATGTCGTTACCCAACGGTATGAAAATAATATGGAAAGGAAAAGACGATCAGTTATTTATGCAGGAACTTATTGAATGGTTGCTCAAATAGTGCTTCTTAAGAAACTAACCGACAGATTCCGAAAAAAGAATGGAGTCATTTGCCATTTATATCCTGTAAAGTAGCATTTTCACCATATACTTTTATATCTTTGCCTACGAACAAGTATTCGTTTGACAATTGGATACTTTTCGTTTGTGATATGGATACCTTGCGTTCAACATATCGCAAACGCAAGGTATCCATATGTTGACTTTGCGTTTGTCAATTGGCAAACGAATACTTGATTTAAGTCTTTGCGTTAGTTTACTTAATACTTTCTAATACTTTATCGTTTAATGAGTGCTAAATATAAGTTGATTGAGAATCCTCCTGCTGCTGCAAAGAACGGCGTTACTGCCTTGCATGCGCGTATTGTGCCTTCCCGTACGGCAACCATCGATGACCTGGCTGCCGAGATTTCCACGATGTCGTCGTTTTCGCTGGGCGATATCAAAGGGTTGCTGGCTAGTTTTACCCAGGTAGTGGGCAGTCGTCTCAAAAATGGAGAGAATGTAAATCTGGAGGGACTGGGGAGTTACTCGGTTTCGCTGGGTTGCCCCAAAGATGTTACCAGCGACAAGCAGATACGGTCCGAGTCGGTTCACTTTAAAAGTGTAAATTTCCGTTGCTCGCAAAAAATGAAAGCGACCTTAAAATCGATGAAGCTGGAACGTGTGCCTGCCGAAAAGAAGAATGAATATGCCGGCGAAGAGCGGTTACTACGTATTCTTGCTTACCTTAAGGACCATCGTACGGCCAACAGCACCGATTGCATGCGCGTGAACCAGTGTTCGCGCTACATCGCCTTGCAGGACTTGCATTTGCTTATTGAAGCGGAGAAGGTAGAGAAACTGGGTTCCGGAAAGAATGTGCTATACATGCTGCGTGCCTAAAATTAAAAGGTGGCAGGTGAGAGATCTTTTGCATCCGTCACCAGGGATCTCTCACCCGCCCAACCCTGATCAACAAAGGGATATGACGCCTTTGGTGATAGGTGACAGATTAAAACGACATTAATTCGTTTTGTTTGTTTTCATAATTATATACAAAAAAAGAGTCTGAAACTAAGTTTCAGACTCTTCACTTTGCACTGGGTGGAAGACGGGATTCGAACCCGCGACACCCTGAACCACAATCAGGTGCTCTACCACTGAACTACAACCACCATGTTTTCTTTAAGACGGTGCAAAGATAGGCTTTATTTCTAAATATGCAAAGCTTTCGCTCTATTTTTTCACTTATAAATTGCTTTTTTCCCTGCAAGCAGCGTGTTTCTCATAAGAGAGATGATCGTCATCGGTCCTACTCCACCAGGTACTGGCGTGATATACGAACACTTAGGTGAAACTTCATCAAATTTAACATCACCGATAAGCTTGAATCCGCTTTTGGTAACACTACTTGGCATACGGGTTGTACCTACATCTACGATAACTGCGCCTTGCTTTACCATGTCGCCTTTCAGGAATTCAGGAACTCCCAATGCAACGATAATAATATCTGCTGCCAGACACATTTCTTTTAGGTTTAGTGAACGACTATGGCATACCGTAACTGTACAATCGCCCGGATAGGCTTTTTGCATCATGAGCGTAGCCATTGGTTTACCAACTATATTACTTCGTCCCAACACAACGCAATGCTTGCCTTTGGTTTCAATATTGTAGCGTTTTAATAACTCCAGAATACCAGCAGGGGTTGCCGAAACAAAACAAGGAAGACCAATAGCCATACGGCCCACGTTAACCGGATGAAATCCATCAACGTCTTTCCGGTAATCGATTGCTTCAATAACTTTTTGCTCGGAAATATGATCTGGTAAGGGAAGCTGAACGATAAAGCCGTCTACATCCGGATCGTTGTTCAGTTCGTCTACCTTGCTCAGCAATTCTTCCTCAGTAATATCAGCCTCGTAGCGAAAAAGAGAAGACTTGAATCCCACATCTTCGCAGGTTTTTACTTTGCTGGCTACATATGTTTCGCTTCCGCCATCGTGTCCAACCAAGATAGCAGCCAGATGAGGAACTTTGCCTCCGGCAGCGGTTATCTGGGCAACCTCGGCTGCAATTTCCTGTTTCATCTGGGCAGCAACGGCCTTTCCATCCATTAATTGCATTTGTTGTTCTTCCATATATTTTTCTCCTATTGTATTATCTTTTCAGTGAAGGCATTTTTTTGCTACCCGGCTTCATTGCCGTCATCATCTTCATCATCTTACGGGTTTCATCAAATTGTTTGATCAATTTATTTACTTCCTGGATGCTGGTTCCACTACCTTTGGCAATTCGGGCACGGCGTGATCCGTTCAGAATAGCCGGATTAGTGCGCTCACCCGGAGTCATCGAATAAATGATAGCTTCAATTCCCTTAAATGCATTATCGTCGATATCTATATCTTTCAAAGCTTTACCTACCCCGGGAATCATGGAAGCCAGTTCCTTTAAATTACCCATCTTCTTTATCTGCTGTATCTGTGAGATAAAGTCGTTAAAGTCGAACTGGTTCTTGGCAATCTTCTTTTGTAGTCGCTTAGCTTCTTCCTCGTCATATTGTTCCTGCGCTCTTTCAACCAATGAAACGATATCACCCATACCAAGGATACGGTCGGCCATACGTTCAGGGTGAAATATATCCAGGGCATCCATCTTTTCGCCAGTACCAACAAACTTAATAGGCTTGTCTACAACCGAGCGGATAGAAAGTGCAGCACCACCGCGGGTATCACCATCAAGCTTGGTAAGAACAACACCGTTAAAGTCGAGTCGCTCGTTGAATTCCTTTGCCGTGTTAACAGCATCCTGACCCGTCATCGAGTCTACAACGAACAAAATTTCGTCTGGATTAAGGGCTTTTTTAATGGCAGCGATTTCGTTCATCATCTGCTCGTCGATAGCCAGACGTCCGGCGGTATCCACAATAACAAGGTCGTGTCCTTTAGCTTTAGCCTGCTTAACAGCATTTAAAGCAATTTCTACCGGATTCTTGTTTTCAATTTCGGAGTAAACGGGAACACCAATCTGTTCACCCAGCACGCGTAACTGTTCGATAGCAGCCGGACGATACACGTCGCAGGCAACCAACAAAGGATTCTTTCCTTTTTTTGATTTAAGCATACTGGCAAGCTTACCAGAGAAGGTTGTTTTACCAGAACCCTGCAAACCGGCCATCAAAATAATGGCAGGAGAACCTTTCAAGTCAACATCAGTAAAAGTACCCCCCATTAACCGGGCAAGTTCATCGTGAACAATCTTCACCATAAGCTGACTTGGTTTCACGGATGTAAGTACATTCTGACCAAGCGCTTTTTCTTTAACTGTATCTGTAAATTGTTTGGCAACTTTATAATTAACGTCGGCATCGAGCAATGCTTTACGAACATCTTTCAGTGTTTCAGCAACATTGATTTCGGTAATTTTACCTTCACCTTTCAACAGTTTGAACGACCGGTCGAGTCTCTCACTTAAATTCTCAAACATAATCTATTGTATTTTATATTATTTCATTTTCTTAGTAAAGCGCAAATGTACAAAAAAGGGATGGAATCTCTATATTTTTTTATGTTGCCAACTTCCTTTTTTCAAATAAATGACACTGAAAGCAAACAAGCCTATATAATAGACCAGTTCGGTTGTAAAACAAACTTCGACTGGCAAATTCAACTGGATGCCAATCACATAAATATAAAACCCGTAAAATACCAATGTAATCACTTCCATCAGAAGTGCAGATCGGGTATTGCCGGTGCCGGTAACTCCGCTAAAATAGATACTGCCCACCGAGCTTATAAGCATTGCAGCCGAAATAACATAGATTGAGGAAACAGCATCGGCTATCAGTAGCGGATCATTGGTATAAACAGACAAAATCGTTTTTGGGAACATGACGACAAAAAACACAAATACGGCCATAATATAAAATGATAGACGTGCTATTTTATTTATTATCTTCATTACATCTCCGCTCTTCCCGGCTCCTATAGTATTGCTCACAAACGTATTTGCGGTTGTAGAAAGGGAGCTGACAGGAATAACCATCACAATATAAACGCTTCGAACTATATTGGCAATAGCCAGATCGCGTGTACCAATCCGCTCCACTACAACAAAAAACATAAACCAGCTACCCATGGAGAGAAAGTACTGCATCATCGTAAATACAGATATACCCAAAACACGTTTTAATAATGAGAAATCGAAAGACGTAAACCGATTTAGTCCGTACTTCAGCTTATTCACGGTAAAACGTGTATAGATTACAAAAAAGACTATCGATACCCCTTCGGCTATCACCGATGCGATGGCGGCCCCTTTAATACCCATAGCCGGGAATCCCAGATGACCGAATATAAGAATGTAATCAAGAATAACATTGGTTACTGCCATCAGGACTGCATTTAATGTGAGTACCTTGGTTCGGGTAATACCTACATAAAGCGCCCGGTACATCACATTCACAAAAGAGAAAAAGAATCCAAACACACGCCAGTCAAGGAATTCGATCGTCGCATTACGGACCGGGTCCGACGAGATAAGCAAATTGAGTATATCTCCGGCAAATAAGCGCGATAATGTAAACATAAAGGCAGCAAGCAATAGCAGAAAAGCAATACCTTGTATCATAACAGGCCCCACTTCTGTGTATTGTTTTTCGCCGTTCCGGCGCGCCATCACAATCTGTGATCCTGTACTGAATCCGAAGGCAAGGGTATAAGCACATATGTAAAAAAGGCCACCCATTGCTGCTGCGCCAAGTTCAACCTCTCCTACCCGTCCGAGAAATGCCGTGTCTGTCACATTGATGACATTCTGTGCCAGCAAACTAAGCAGTATCGGATAACTTACATGCCAGATTTGTTTATTTGAATACATACATGATTAATTTATATATAAAAAAAAGCCCGCCTGTAATATAGCGAGCTTTTTCATTTATTTGAAAAATACGTTCTCGAAGCTATCTTTTGCTTAGATCAACTTATTTGTTGCTGTATCCGGAAAAACGACTGAGGGCTTAAATAGCTTAGCTTCTTCAAACTCCATCGTTGCGTAAGACATTATAATAACAATATCCCCGGGTTGAACCTTTCTGGCTGCAGCTCCGTTTAAGCAAATTACGCCCGTTCCCCGTTCACCTTTAATAACATACGTTTCAAAGCGTTCGCCATTATTGTTATCTACAATTTGAACTTTTTCGTTTTCGATCAGGTTGGCTGCATCCATTAGATCTTCATCTATTGTTATACTTCCAATATAATTCAAGTTCGCTTCTGTAACAGTAACTCTATGAATCTTCGATTTTACTACTTCTATAAACATTGTTATAAAATTGTTTTTTTCCTTAGTACTTTACATTATCTATCAACCTTACTTCTCCACAGTATACGGTAATACATCCAACAGGATAGGTAGTATCCGACCAGTTCGATATAGATTCCAGCGTATTTCCGTCTACTATCTCAAAATATTCGACGCTCATATCAGGTACATTATTTAGTGTGGATACCACATAATCAATCACTTGCTGAACGCTCTTTTCCGGTACAAAGGTAATACTTTCTTTTAATGTACGGGCAATCACCGGGGCTTTTTGGCGTTGTTCCGGAGTAAGACGGGTATTACGGCTACTAAGAGCCAGTCCATCCGATTCCCGCTGAATAGGACAGTCCACTATCTCTACAGGTATTTCCAGCTGTTTCACCATGGCACGGATAACCGCAATCTGCTGAAAATCCTTTTCTCCAAAATAGGACACATCCGGTTTTACTGCATAAAACAGCTTACTTACAATTTGAGCCACTCCGTTGAAATGACCCGGACGACGGGCGCCTTCCATTACCTGGGCTACTGTTCCAAAATCAAATACTCTATTATCAGGTTCCGGATACATTTCTTCCACCGAAGGAGCAAAAACATAGGTACAACCGGATGATTCCAACAATTGGCAATCTTCATCCAGTGTTCTCGGATACGTGAGTAAATCATTTGGATTATTAAATTGTGTGGGATTCACAAATATACTTACCACACATACATCATTCTCAGCAACGCAACGTTTAACCAGGCTAATATGTCCTGCATGCAATGCTCCCATTGTGGGAACCAACCCTACCTTTTTGCCTTTTTGCTTATCTTCATCAAGTTGAAGACGCAATTCCTTAATACTGTTTACTATTTTCATCATTTAGATGCTTAATGAGGATGCAAAGCAAATAAATAAATACCGGATATGAAAGAAAAGATGCATTTTTATGCTCAGACAAGCAGATAACTCATTAAACTATTGATAATTAGAGTTAATAATAATTTTATCCAAAAATCATTCATCCAAAACCTTTGATATTTAACCGTTTTTTTTTACTATCTTTGTACCGTTTTTAAAAAAGTGTTTATAGAATGGATGCAAAAAAGATCTTGTTTATTACTCAAGAAATTACACCTTATCTTCCTGAATCAGAAATTGCAACAATTTGCAGAAACTTGCCGCAAGGAATTCAGGAAAGAGGTCGCGAAATAAGGACATTCATGCCTAAGTTCGGAAATATCAACGAACGTCGTAACCAACTACATGAAGTTATACGACTTTCAGGAATGAATCTTATTATTGATGACACAGATCATCCGCTGATCATTAAGGTTGCATCTATACAGTCTGCCCGAATGCAGGTGTACTTTATCGATAACGACGATTTCTTTCAGCGCAAAGCGACAGTTACCGACGATAATGGAACCGAATTCGAAGACAACGATGACCGATCCATATTTTATGTACGCGGTGTACTTGAAACCGTAAAAAAACTTAGATGGATTCCGGACCTGATTCATTGTCATGGCTGGATGTCTGCTCTGACTGGTTTGTACATCAAACGGGCTTATGCTGACGATCCTTGTTTGAAAAATGCTAAAATTGTTTATTCCATTTACAATGACGATTTTCAGGTTCCTTTCCGTAAAGAGTTTTTCAATAAGCTTAATATGGATGGCATTGCTGAAAATGATTTACGGTCGATCAAAGATGATACAAGTTTTGTATCTTTGGCCAAATTAGCCATTGATTTTTCAGATGGAGTAATTCAAGGAAGCGAAACAATAAATCCCGAGATTACCAAGTACATAGAAACAAATACTAAAACTCCGTTTCTTCCTTATCAGACACCTGAAACGTATATGGATTCATTCAATTCGTTTTATGATGTAGTGTTGGACAATAATCAATAACAGCAATGAAAATCAAGCTTTTAATACTAGGACTTGGTGCAGCCGCATTATCGATGGTCGGTTGTGATGATGATTTGAACCTCGTTGGCTCTTCAATTCAACCAGACAGCGATAAAATAGCTGTGTTTACCGATACCTTCATGATGACATCATCGACGGTTAAGGTTGATTCTATTTTTGCCAGAAGTGTTACAGGTTTATTGGGTGAATTCTATGATCCTTTATACGGCAATCTGAAGTCCGACTATATTTGCCAGTTCTATTGCCCTGAAAATTACAAGTTCACTCATACTCCTATCGATGGAGCGATTGACTCTGTAGATTTTCGCATTACATATTATTCGTCTATCGGAGACACGCTGACTCCGATGCGTGTTCAAATATATAATGTAACGACTCCGCTGACTAAGAATTATTATACAAATATGAATCCTGCAAATTACAGTGATATGAATACATCGCTTGGTATGCAGACTTATACAGCGTATGATGCAACTGTTTCGGATTCTATACGTGCGATAACGGACACGGAAGACGCTAATTACTACGTTCCTCATATTACCGTTCGTCTTTCTAAGTCGATTGGTCAGAATTTCTACAACGAAACGATTACAAATCCGGCTTCGTTTAAGAATCAGGAAAGTTTTAATAAATTCTTCCCGGGTTTATATGTTACAACTACCTTTGGTAGTGGTAATATATTGAATGTAGCCAACTCTACTTTTAGTGTTTATTACAAATACATGGCAACAGTTAAGGGTAGTGCCGGACAGGACTCTTCTTTCGTTGCACGGGGTGTTGAACGATTCAATGTAACAAAAGAGGTTATTCAGCTTAACAGAATAAAAAATTCAGGGATAGAAACTCTTCTGCAACCTAATGATGAGTATTCTTATCTTAAATCGCCTGCAGGTGTATTTACCCGTCTAACAATTCCAGCCGCTGAAATAATTAAGAAGGTTAACGGACATATTATTAACAATATGCCCTTAACGCTGAAAGCTTTGCCTCAGGAAAGCTGGAAATATGCTTTAGCTCCTCCCACCAATCTGTTGCTTATTCCGGAAGACTCTGTAAGTACATTCTTTGAAGATGGTCGAATTGAAGATAATCTTACTTCCTTTTTATCAACAGATTATAGTTTCAGTACGAGACAGTATAGTTTCAGTAATATTTCAGCATTGCTGAAGAATCAGATTGAAAAGAATCCTGACAAAGACTTAAACTTATTGGTGATTCCTGTTGAAAGAGTAAAGGGTAGCTATGGCTCCTCATATTATAGCAGTTCAACCACCTATTATACAATCTCGCTTAATCATTACCTGGCTCCTTCGGGTGTGAAGCTTCGTAAAGATGCAGAAAGCATGAAGCTTCAGGTAATAAGCAGCAAGTACAATCAATAATATAAAGTTCTAATAAAAAAGGCGTTTCAATCTGATTGAAACGCCTTTTTTATTTATCCTAATTTACTTATTTTCCTTAACCGATCCTCATCGATAATTTTAATCTTCCTTCCATCTAAGGCGATTATGCGCTCCGTTACAAAATTAGATAAGGTACGAATAGCATTGGATGTTGTCATATTCGACAAATTGGCAAGATCTTCTCTGGATAGATAGATACTAATAGTAGCTCCATCTTCTTCCAAACCGTAACTGTCTTGCAGAAACAATAAAGACTCCGCTAAACGTCCACGTATATGCTTCTGAGTTAGATTGACTGTTCTTTCGTCTGCAATACCTAAATCGACAGATAGCTGTCTGATAAAGAACATGGCCAAATCGGAGTTGCCAACAACCAATTCTGTTACTACCGTCATAGGAATAAGACAAACCGTTGAGCCTTCAAACGCAGACGCGTTGGTAAGGTAATTTTCCTGAGCAAAGTTCGCCCGGTAGCCAAAATACTGCACCGGCTTAATCATTCTTATGATCTGACTTCGCCCACCTACACCTTCTTTAAAGATCTTTACTTTGCCTTTTAATAAACACATCATGTCCTTAGGCTCATCACCTTCGCAATATATCAACTCATTCCGTTTAAAAAACTGAATAGTCGCATTATTACGGAGAATGTCACGTTCTTTGTCGTTTAACACTCTCCATACCTCTGATAAACTGGCCGAAAAATCGACTTCTTCTTTTTGATGCTTCACCACGATTCTGCTGTATAACATACTTGTCAAGCACAAATATAGAATTTTATTTGAAAATAAAATAATAAAACAATAAATAATTTCATTTAATAAATTATTAATCGAGCTTTTCTTCTCATTCGTAAAGAAATTAAGTAAGTTTGTTATTAATTCGTTTTGAAGGCAATTATGAATAGGTTTAAATGTATTTCTATATCTCTTCTTATAATTGGGAATATCTTTTGGACATCGTATTCCTTCGGTCAGGGATTTGCATATAGAACATGCAATAATCCCGCTATGGAGTGTTTGGCTGATTCTATTATGAATAAAGTTATACAGAATGCAAATGGTTACAAAAATGCATTGTTATCGTATGAATCAGAAATTTATATTAAAGGTCATTCTGAAATTCTTAAAAGCAACGGATTAATGAGGTATGCTCCGTTGCTTTTCCCATTCGACTACAAAAACAAAGAGGTTATTTTTGAATTGATTACCAATTCCAGGTTTGTTGCTCCTAATCACTTTTATCATCAATTCCAGGCAATAAACGGCAACACGATTCCATCAAATAAACATATTTATGAAGTACTGAATTTCTTAAGTTTTAATGCAAATTCGGAAACAGCATACAACGATATCCTCATTACCCCCGTTGCTTCCAGAGCCTTTAAGTATTATCGTTTTTGGGTCGAAGATATTATAGAATCAGACAGCAATAGAATCTATAAAATATGTGTAATGCCCAAACAGTGGAGTCAAAAACTTATATGTGGTTACCTCTATGTGTCCGACCAATTTAATTACATTGAAAAGGTAGATATAAACGGAAGAATGTCTTTTGCCGAATTTAATATGATTATCGATTTTCATAAGCCTCATATGCGATTTTGCTTACCAGAAAAAGCTAGTCTGAATTTACGATACAAGGCATTGGGGAATTCTGTTGAGAGTAACTATAATTTCGACTTCTCTTATAATTCTATAAGTTGGACGGAATATGATGATATTACCAACAAGGGCAAATACCAGACTCTTGACTTATCCAGTTACTTTCATCTGGCTGGAGACACCATACCTGTTGTAAGGGATACAAATTACTGGAACAGTAAGCGAAAAGCAAACCTTACAACGGAAGAGCAAATATTGCTAAGCAATCCTTTGGCTACAAAGAAAAGATCAGATGATTCAACAAGATTACAAAAGTACTTAAAGCTGACTGAAACGCTGACTAATACGATGAAGTTCGACTTAAGTTCTACCCGAATGAAATATTCGGGAGTGCTTAATCCTTTTATGTTTGGATATACTAAACTTGATGGAATAAGTTTCAGACAGCAACTAAGAATAAGTAAACGTTTTAAAAACGATAAACAGATTCGCTTCCGTCCGGAAATTGGATTTGTCTTTAAAAGAAAAGAGCTTTTCTATAAATTGGGCGGAGATTGGGTTTATCAACCTAAACGCATGGGGACTATAGGTCTTACTTTTGCAAATGGAAATCAAAATTATTCGTCTGAAATTACAAATCAGATTAAAGAACTAATAAAAGATTCGTCTTTCTCTTTCAGTAACCTGAATCTTAAATATTACAAGGACTACTATGTTGAATTACGAAATAAGATTGAAATTTTTAATGGACTTCAGATGTATACAGGTCTGACTTATCATCATCGTACCCCTGTAAAAGATGGAAATACTATAATTACCGACGGGGATATCAATAATATTATAAACGATAACTACAATGACTTTACGCCTTATATTGGCGTATCATACACTCCCTACCAATATTATCGCATGGACGGTAAGAATAAAGAGTATGTGCAATCTTGTTATCCCACATTTTCTTTTGAATATGCACGTGGTATTCCCGGGGTTATAGAAAGCATTGGTGATTACGAGCGAATTGAAGCTGATATTCAGCAAAGAATTAATCTGGGTATGCTACGCCAACTGAATTACTACGTGAGCGGCGGATTTTTCTCAAGACAACGATCCGTTTACTTTGCGGATTTCCGTTATTTTACAAGAAGACATTTTCCTGATTCATGGAATGATGGAATAGGCGGAGTATTTCATCTGCTCCCCGGCGAATGGTACAATGCTTCCAACTCCTACGTTCAGGCTCATCTGATGTATGAAAGCCCCTTTATATTGATGCACTTTTTAAAAAAGGATGCATCAAAACACATCTTTTCTGAACGTTTATACTTAAGTCAGCTCTTCACTCCTTACCTGCCAAGCTACACAGAAATAGGATACGGGATTGGGAATCACATTTTTAACATTGCCTTGTTTACCGGATTCGAAAAAGGGAAATATCAGGGAGCAGGCTTTCGGTTTGCTTTCGAGCTGTTTCAATAATTTATTCGATTGCCCTTACAAACAATACCCCGTGGTTATGGTTAACCCCATCAATATAGGATTGCATCGGTTCCGGATTAACAATCACCTTCTTTGCCGACGAAGATGCATGGATAAACGTGAGTTTTCCATCCTTCCAATAAGCAAATCCTACATGCGATACATCCAATCCTTTTATTGTAGTAGCAAAACAGACCATATCTCCACTGCGTACATACTTCGACACTTTATATAGACTTGCCTTAGGAATATAGTAATGCGGCCGGCCATTAATAATATGTTCTTGTTCTTTAATTTTATCAGTTAGTTCGGGATTCCCTTTAAGCTGTTTATATTTTTCGGCGTTAGTCGACATAATAAACAGGTTTACAGGCAAATCAACGCCTCCTGCTTCTTTGGAAATGTCTTTAACAATTCCGCGTTGTTCGTTCGTATAAATCCAATCTGAAGTATAATGTAACCGGGAGCTGTAATCTTCAATATTTGCTTCTCTGTAGCGAAGCTGCTGTAAATTACCACAGAATTTTTGAAATGAGGGATTTTTATCTTTAACAGTCCGGGCCAATGCAATCGTTGATTCCACAAAAGTGGTACAATCCAATTCTCTCAGATTAACAACAAGTTGTTCCGGTGTGTATTCCAGCGTTGAAGCAACATAGGGCGTTCCTCTAAAATACAAAGCTGTTTCGACAATCAATTCTTGCAGAGGAAGATCCTTTTTCGGTTTCATTACTTTTAGATACTCCTCAAAGACAATCGAATCTTGTGCTGTATAAATAACCTGAGCCATCAACGATGTTGTCAGCATAAGAAAAACAATCATTGCAACTATCCGTTTCATATACATCCGGGATTATAAATAAATGAATTACACCTTCGATTTAAGCAGATCTTCCAGTTTTATCAACTCATCGCGGAATTGAGCAGCTTCGAGAAAGTCGAGGCTTTTAGCAGCTTCCATCATCTGTTTCTTGGTCCGTTCTATAGCTTTTTCCAGCTGAGCTTTATTCATATATTGTACAACCGGATCTGCAGCAAGATTGGGTTCCGGTTCAATATAAGCGTAAGGTTCTACTCCCGTCATCGGCGTTTGTCCAAGTATAGAAAAAGTATTCTTCACAATTTGCGTTGGAACAATACCATGTTGTTCATTATAAGCAAGCTGTTTTTCACGACGCCGGGTTGTTTCGTCCATAGTGCGGCGCATACTTTCCGTAATTCTATCGGCGTAAAAAATCACTTTGCCATTGATATTTCGCGCTGCCCGTCCTGCCGTCTGGGTTAATGAACGATGAGAACGAAGGAAGCCCTCCTTATCAGCATCCAGAATAGCAACCAGAGAAACTTCAGGTAAATCCAGACCTTCTCTCAACAGGTTAACGCCAACGAGCACATCAAACAGACCTTTACGCAAATCATCCATAATTTTAACCCGCTCCATCGTATCAACGTCACTATGGATGTAGTTACACCGTACTCCCATTCTGCCAAGGTAGGCAGTAAGTTCTTCTGCCATTCGTTTAGTCAGCGTGGTAATAAGCACCCTTTCGTCGACAGCTGTTCGTTGACTTATTTCTTCCATCAAATCATCGATTTGATTCAACGAAGGACGTACTTCTATGACAGGATCAAGCAGTCCGGTTGGACGAATTACCTGATCAACAACAACTCCTTCGCATTTAATCAGTTCATAATCGGCCGGAGTAGCACTCACATAAATAGCCTGAGGAGTCAACGCTTCAAACTCCTCAAACGTGAGAGGTCTGTTATCCATTGCTGCCGGCAAACGAAAACCATATTCGACCAGATTCTGTTTGCGGGATCTGTCTCCACCATACATCGCTCTGATTTGCGGAACCGTAACGTGACTTTCGTCTATAACCAGTAAAAAATCTTTGGGAAAATAATCGAGTAAACAATAGGGTCTTTCTCCCGCACTACGCCCATCAAAATATCTTGAATAATTTTCAATTCCCGAACAATGGCCCAGTTCCCTGATCATTTCCAAATCGAAAACGACCCGTTCGTATAATCGTTTAGCCTCATAGGGCTTTCCTATTTCTTTAAAATAGTCAACCTGTTTCCCCAGATCCACATCAATTTGTCCGATTGCTCCGTCAATTCGGTCTTTCGAGGTAACAAAAAGATTGGTAGGATAAATATTCAATTCATCCTGCTCATCAATTTCTCTGCCGGAAAGTGGCTCAAAGGAAGAGATGCGGTCAATTTCGTTATCCCAGAACTCGATCCTGTATGCAACACCATCGAACGTTTCTATAGCTGGAAAAATATCGACTGTATCTCCTTTTACACGAAAGCATCCGCTTTTAAACTCCACCTTATTATTCACATAAAATGCATCCACAAAGCGACGAAGCATTTCATCTCTGTCGATCTTCATTCCCCGGAATAAATGAGTTACCTTCGATGCAAAAGCTGTTGGATCGGCCATACCATACAAACACGACACCGATGATACCACAATTATATCCTTCCGTCCCGTTAAAAGAGAAGCCGTAGTACGCAACCGCAGTTTTTCAATCTCCTCGTTGATAGCCAAATCTTTTTCGATATAGGTATCGGTTGTCGGCAAATAAGCTTCCGGCTGATAGTAATCATAATAAGAAACGAAATACTCGACAGCATTATTCGGGAAAAAGTTTTTAAATTCGCTGTATAACTGGGCAGCCAGTGTTTTATTATGACTTAAAATCAAGGTCGGCTTTTTAACTTCCTTGATTACGTTGGCAATTGTAAATGTTTTTCCCGATCCGGTAACACCCAATAAGGTTTGAAAAGGCACACCACTATTAATGCCTTCGGTTAAAGCAGCTATCGCGTCAGGCTGATCACCTGTAGGAGAAAAGACTGAAGATATTTCAAAATCCATTAATAAGTATTTTCCTTAGGCATTACAATCCAACAAATAATATACATAAGAAAACCCGCGAACACAGTAAATATACTTAAGAGTATATACCCAATGCGAACTAAGGTTGGATCCCAGTCAAAATAATTGGCTATTCCGCCACATACGCCGGCAATCATGCCATTATTAGAACGTGTAAGTCGTCTATTTTCCATTTTTAAATAATTATAAATGTTAGGTTCTTGCAAATTTATTAATTAGTTTCGACATAAAGCAGATACTAATACATATTTTTAGATCGCAAACCAATAATTAAGTTTTACCATAAATGTATTTCTGGCTGGAAGGCCAAACATCCTGTCAAGATTGTCTCCCCACCCATTAAGAACACTCGTTGCCCTGTCAGACATATGGTGTTCCCAAACAAAATAAAGTGTTGAACCTGGAAGATATTCCCAACGGGCCACTAAGTTTGAACGGAACTCATTGAAACTAAAATCGGGTTTCTTGAAATTATACAAAGGAGATCCGTTTTGAATGACCGTATATACCCCATTCTCCAAATGAAGCTTTTCGGGATCCAAACGTTTGAACCGCTCTTCAATGGTTGATGAGGTTGTTTGAGCTGCTTCCTTGTAATCACTGAATGTAGCTGTCGAAGTAAATGGAGATCCATAAAACTGTAATGAAATGTCAGGTGTAAAATTTACCTGAAGCTTCATTGTCATCCCATAAGTCTTTTGATCCATATTTCCCATAATATACCTCGAAGGCAACTGACCAAAATAATTCATCAAATCGTATCCTGCAAGCCTTGCTGTTGCAACATACTGCAGGTTGTCTTTATTCCAGGCGTAATCAAACTGACTCGACAGATATACATGATTGCCCAGACGAAAAGTAAAAGACGGACTTATCTTATTGAACGAATTGTATCCATCCGTATTATGAGTCCCTTCATACAACAGAGTAAACAACACGCGTTTTGCTTTATCTGTATTAAACTTTATGGAGGTATTGAAGTAGGGATCGAACTTCATATTCTGCCCGCCTCTCAGCATTCGGGTATCCAGAAAATTCCAGCTATAAGTTTCTTTTAAATCAAGTTCATATCGCTTCATGGTCATACTTTGCCAACGTATTGCAGCGAAGTTACTGAAGGCATCTCCTCCGTAATTCCATATATTTTTCTGGGTAAACGTAAACGTGTTAGATCGGAACATCTTCCAGTTTGTTGTCTGTCTGTATCCAACCTCCGACTCGTTTTCATAAAAATCAGCCTCTTTCAGGTATCCGATAGCATTTAAATCAAATCCGGGCGATGACCACGCCAATGTTTCTGAAAAAAACCATTTGGCATTTCCCTTACGGCCAACTCTCAAATAACCGCCGGTTCCACTTAACGAGGTACGCGATTGATCTACATTTACATAATCCTGAGAAGAAGCACGTTGGTAATAATGCACTGCATTCTGCTGAAGTGCTGCTATCGAATTCGCGGAACCATTCACTAAACTGTAAACGCCCTTGAAGTCTAAATAATACAGCCTGTTTTTAAAATACTGGGTAAAATCGACTCCTGCCGAATAAGCATTGGAAAACATGACATTCTTCAGATAAGATTCCTCCATCAGACGGTTAACGGATGTAACCATTCCTCCCAACAGGGTGTTTCCCTTCCAGTTTTTCTGTATCCTTGCCACAGAATAATTAGTAAGAGGTTCAACCACCTCTTTCGTTTCGGCAGAATAGCGACTTACTTTGGCCGACGATTGGGCGGTAACACTCTGTAAAACACCAATAGTGACTCCATGTCTGTTTGTTCCGGTAAGTTTTAGCGCGCCCAGAATCGGAACGTTTTCTTTCGTTTCGGCAAATGAATTGATTCGATCAATACCGGATGGAGAATACGAAGGCGAACCTCCTATCCGGCGGGTATAAAACATCGTATTATTTCCGGTTGCGAAATCCAGTATATGTTTCCCTTCCAGAAAGAAAGGTCGTTTTTCGTCATAAAAAGTTTCATAGGCAGTTAGATTCATAACGGACGGATCAAGCTCAACCTGACCGTAATCCGGATTGATTGTCATGTCCAACGTAAAGTCGGACAAGGCAAACTTGGCATCCATACCCACATTCCCTTTCCAGGTATTTCCTGTTTGATAAGGACTACCCTGTAAAACAGGCTCTTTGGTATATTTCCCCATAACATAAGGAAGAAATTCTATCCCCCGGGCTTTGGGTAACTCCGTCATCCCGTGCGCCTCACCGAAAGAGAAAACATGGCCGTTATTCTTCAAAGGAATCATACTCCAGTTCTGAACTTCGTTATTACGGCGAATGATCCGGCGAATATGTAAGCCCCATATTCCATCATCAGAAAGCTGATTATAGCGAAGCTGACTAAAAGGGATCTTCAGTTCGGCAGTCCAACTTGAATCCGCTTTGTTCACATTTGTTTTACCCTCCCATACCGTATTCCAGCTCAGATTCACACTAAGCTTATCTGTTACAACTAAATCGGTTTTATTACCTCCTGCATTGATATTAAATTCCGGAGCTGCCCGAAAATCATGATACGTATCAAAGGCAATGCTTATCAAATCGCCCAGGCTGTTATCATCGCGGTTTCCTATAAAACGATTTATATCACCAGGCGAGGCATCTTTACAATAAATACCGACATAGATATATTTGTCGTCGTAAAACAACTTGGCAACGGTTGGCGAAAGAGAGGGTACCCTCTCAAAAGGCGACACCTGCACGAAGCGCTCGGTCCAGGCTCCCTGCTCCTGCCAAAGGGGATCGGAAAGCAATCCGTCTATTACAGGTTTTTCACCTGCCACTTTCGTTGCATTATATATCCGTTTATACGCTTTGTCGAAAGGCACAACAGTATCTTGCTGAGCATAAGTTGTCCAGCTAAAAAAAAGGCGAACAATAATAAGAGAATACTTCATGGTATATGGTCTAAAGAACGGCACAATATACTAAAAATTAATTTTATAGCAAACAGGCAGCTACTTTCTTGCTATCGGTTTGTTGTATTTCAAATTCCGATCCTAAAGCAGCGCTACCCATCGGTACGTTCTCATTGCGATATATCATTTGACTATAGACAGTACTTCTCGCAGATGTGTGAAACTCTTTTGCTCCGGTAGCCTGTTCTATCTGAGCTATATTATTCTCTCTCACACCACATCCCGGCATGATTATAATCCTGTTGCCGGCCTTTTTTATCAATTCTGTCAGCAAAGGGATTCCGAGAACGGCATCGCGTTGCTGACCGGATGTCAGAATCCTGTCGCACCCTGCTTCGATAATTTGTTCTAATGCTTCAAATGGATCTCGGCAAACATCGAAAGCCCGGTGAAAGGTAACCGACAAAGGCCTGGCGGCTTCCATCAACTTGTTGAGCAACGGCACATCCACATCCCCCTCTTTTGTCAGACAGCCAAACACCACACCGTGTACTCCCAACTGTTTTGCCATCTCAATGTCATACAACATGGATTGCACTTCGGCCGTCGTATAGAGGAAATCACCACCTCTCGGTCTGATAATCACATTAATATCTATTCGGGAAGTCAAATCCATGGCTGTTTTTATTTCGCCATAACTTGGAGTTGTTCCACCCTCCGGGATACCGGCACACAATTCCACTCTGGCAGCCCCGCCTGCCTCCGCTTCTATACAACTGGTTGCCGAATTTGCGCAAATTTCAAGAATCCGAGTCTGACTCATACGTTCTAACTATTTAAAAATGAATTGTCCCTACACGTTTATTAGCAGGGACAACCAATTACTATATTATTCTACTTTTTTACGACAGGAAGAATTTCAATCCAATAATCATCGGGATCGTTGATAAAATAAAGCCCCATGGAAGTATTCTCATAGCAAACACATCCCATTTCTTTATGATATTTACGTACCTCATCGTAATCTCCTTCAACCCGCATGCAAAGATGACTTTCGTTATCACCCAGCGCATAGGCTTCTTTTTTATCTCTCAGCCAGGTAAGTTCCAGCAAAAAGTCTGTAGCTTCATCTCCCAGATAGACCAGAATAAAAGAGCCATCCGCAGCTACCTTACGTTTCTTCTCAGTAAGACCAAGTGCTTTCTTATAAAACCCGATGCTTTTGTCAAGATCGAGTACATTAAAGTTAAAATGATCAAATCTGCTTTTAATTTCCATAGTTCAATATTTATATTAAAATTCTATACTTTCTCCAGGTTTAGTCCATGCCGTAAACCTGACACCTTTTGAATGTGCATAGGCTGCAAAGGCATTAGCCTCTTGGTATTTTAAACCAAAATGCATGGGGGCAAATAGCTTAACTTTTATATAATCTATAAACTGCTCTGCTCCCCTCATAAAATCCTTGCCTAAACGAGGATCTACCGGAAACATGGCAAGATCCAGCGTTGAAACATGCTTAGCAAAGAATGACAGCTCATTCAAAAAGAAATCTTCATACTCGGCAGACTCCTGAGGTGTTGATTCCTCATTCCAATGCCAGTTATTCAGGTCTCCCGCATGGAAAAGGCGCTTTCCGTCGACTTCCATATAGAATGAGACACCAACATCTGTCGACCCAAATGCCTGAATCTTTAACAGATCGTCCTGATAGGTTTCGCCTTTATCAAGAAAGACCGCAGCTGCAGGAGAAGCCTTTCCATCATTCAGAATATCCTTCGAAAAGATATAATGAATAGCTGGCCTTTTATCCCTCCAGGTTAGAATCTCCGGATTGAAGTGGTCTGCATGCCCATGCGTTGAAAGAACATACAATGCTCCTGGTCTGTTTAGAATACGATCGCGTACAATAAATTTACCATTTGCCTCAGTCTGATCTTTATAAAAATCGATCAAAATGGTGTAGCCGTCTCCTTCTATCGCATAGCAACTGTGATAAATATATATTAGTTTCATAGAAATAAAATTTATTTTCTGCATATAAAACCTTATCCGGAGAGATTAAGTTCGCTGCATTCACAAAATATACCATTTTGCGTTTCTTCTTATAATCAGTAAATTACAATTTACAAAGGAGAACATGCATACAAAAATAAGTCATTTAGTGCAGAAAACCTATGCTAACAACAAAAATGCAGGAATATTTGGATTGTTAAAATATTATCATACCTTTGCACCCGCTAAGAAAAAGCAATGCCTCTTTAGCTCAGTTGGCCAGAGCACGTGATTTGTAATCTCGGGGTCGTTGGTTCGAATCCGACAAGAGGCTCAAAAAATAGATATTTTTCTTGCTGGGCAGTTACCAGAGTGGCCAAATGGGGCTGACTGTAACTCAGCTGACTTCGTCTTCGGTGGTTCGAATCCATCACTGCCCACATCCTTAAAAACCATGCATACACCAATGCATGGTTTTTTGTTTTATAATCGGACGAGAATAATTACATTTGCATAAAAGCTAAGTTTACAGGCTATGATGACAAAGGAAAAGTACACAGGACATGTGTTGATACTTATTGTTAATATATTGTTTGCAATCAATATCACCATCTCCAAGTCATTGCTGCCCGACCAGATTTCGCCAGAAGGATTAACTCTGTTACGCATGTTGTTTGCCAGTGTTATGTTCTGGATTACCTCTCTCTTTACAACCAGGGAGCATGTTACACGAAAAGATCTTGGATTACTTTTTTTATGTTCGATGACCGGGATAGCCCTCAATCAGGGACTCTTCTTATTCGGATTAAGCCAGACCTCTCCCATCGATGCCTCCATAATCTCAACTGCCTCTCCAATTTTTGTTATGGTACTTGCTGCCATCGTTTTAAATGAGCCAATCACGCGGTTAAAAGCATTTGGTGTGATGTTGGGGGCAACAGGAGCTATAGCCCTGATCCTTTCATCCATACAGGTTGCAACCGGACAAAGCAATATGTTTGGTAATCTTTTGTGCATCACGAGTTCCTTCTCCTATTCCATCTATCTTGTTATTGCAAAACCAATAACCCAACGATATTCATCAGTTACAATGATGAAATGGATGTTTCTTTTCGCCGCCATTGTAATTTCTCCGTTTACTTATCAGAATCTGCTTGAGACTCCCGCATTTCATGGAACAATCAGCTTTCAGAATATTGCTTCTATTCTATATGTACTTATCGGAGCAACCTTTATTCCTTACCTGCTTATTCCGATGTCATTAAAGCGTATTCGTCCTACTACGATGAGTATGTATAACTATATCCAACCCATGGGAGCTTCCACTATTGCCATTATTATAGGGCAAGACACCTTTTCTATCGTCAAGTTAATTGCCGCTGCGTTTGTTTTTGGGGGTGTATACATGGTTACCCAAAGTAAAAGCCGGGAAGATATAGAAAAAGCCAAAGAGGAAAAAAACAAGAAAAAGTAAGCAAAAAGGCCTCTTTACAAACAAAACATCAAGATATTTGCCCAAATCTGCTTTCAATTGAAAAATTATCACTAATATTGCCGAATTAATAACAACGAATTCAAGCGAACAGATACTAATGATTGCAAGTTTTGCATACCATACCTGGGCATTGACAATGACCCCTTAGGGGGGAAGAATCTACATATAAGCATATGCAGTAACCACGTTCTGCAGTGTTGCAATTCCTTTATTGCATCTCTCTTTGCCGGCATACCCGGTCCGTTTAATCAATCAGTATAAATTAAAATACGTCATACCGATGAAAGTATTAAAATTCGGCGGAACATCCGTAGGTTCCGTGAATAGCATTTTGAGTGTGAAGAAGATAGTAGAGGCCATTGATGAGCCCGTTATTGTTGTAGTTTCTGCTTTAGGCGGAATTACAGACAAATTACTAGCCACCTCAGCTATGGCGTCGAAAGGCGATATTTCTTACGAAAAAGAATTTTCAGAAATTATTACCCGTCACCTGGATGTGATCGAGGGTGTAATACCAGACGTAACAAAGCGCAAGGAAGTACAAAAGCTCACTATGTCTTTGCTTGACGAACTTGGGAATATTTTTCGTGGTGTTTATCTTATCAACGATTTGTCTGCCAAAACTTCAGATACAATTGTTAGTTACGGCGAACGCCTCTCTTCACTCATCGTTTCAAATGTAATCAATGATGCCGTATTATTTGATTCACGCAAGTTTATCAAAACGATCAAGCAGTTTAACAAACACATTGTAGACTTCGACCTCACAAATGCTCTTATTAAAGAAACGTTTGCGACTTTACCTAAAGTCTCGCTTGTTCCCGGATTTATTTCGACCAGCAAGGAAAACGGAGAAATTACCAATTTGGGCAGAGGAGGTTCGGATTACACTGCTTCTATACTTGCAACAGCACTTGATGCTTCCATTCTTGAAATCTGGACAGATGTGGATGGGTTCATGACTGCAGATCCAAGAGTGATTAGTTCTGCGTACGTAATCGATCAGCTTACATTCATCGAAGCCATGGAACTTTGTAATTTCGGTGCTAAGGTGATTTATCCTCCTACAATTTATCCCGTTTATCATAAAAATATTCCTATCCGGATTCTCAATACATTCAATCCTGAAGCTCCGGGTACATTTATTTCCAAAGAAAAGCCTGCTAACGAAAAGCAGAAATCCATTAAAGGTATTTCGTCTATCAACGACACTTGCCTGATTACCGTGCAGGGGTTAGGTATGGTAGGTGTAATTGGCGTAAACTACCGCATTTTTAAAACGCTTGCCAAAAGCGGGATTAGTGTATTTATGGTATCGCAGGCCAGCTCGGAAAACAATACATCTTTTGCCGTACGTAATGCGGATGCGGAAGTAGCTGTTAAAGTGCTTAACGAAGAATTTGCTCTTGAACGTGCACAAGGTGAAATAAACGACATAGAGGCAGAGACCGATTTGGCAACTGTGGCTATTGTAGGCGAAAACATGAAACGCACGCCTGGAATAGCAGGTCGTCTTTTCGGTACACTTGGCCGAAGCGGCATCAGCGTAATCGCTTGCGCACAGGGTGCATCGGAGACTAACATTTCGTTTGTTATCAAGGCTAAGTACTTAAGAAAAGCTTTAAACTCCATACACGATTCATTCTTCCTTTCCGAATACAAGGTACTTAACCTTTTTATAACCGGTGTCGGAATTGTAGGTGGTAGTCTGATTGAACAGATAAAGAACCAGAAGATAAACCTGATGGAACAAAACGGACTTAAGCTAAACGTGGTGGGAATCGCCAATACAAGAAAGGCTTTGTTTTGCAGAGAAGGGATTGATCTTACAAACTGGCAGGAAGATTTAAAAAGCAAAGGACAGGATAACACTCCGGCCAATCTGTGCGAAGAAATTCTGCAGATGAATATATTCAACTCCGTATTTGTTGATTGTACTGCCAGCCCGGATGTGGCCGGATTGTATGAAACCTTGCTTAACAACAACATCTCTGTTGTAGCTGCCAACAAACTTGCGGCTTCATCATCGTACGACAATTACTTTAAGTTAAAAGAAATTTCGCGTCACAAAGGTGTTAAGTTCTTATTTGAAACCAATGTGGGAGCCGGACTTCCCATTATCAATACAATGAACGACCTGATCAACAGCGGCGACCATATTTTAAAGCTGGAAGCTGTTTTATCGGGCACGCTCAACTTTATCTTTAATACGCTCAGTGAGGATGTTCCTCTTAGCAAAGCGATCCGGATGGCTAAACAAGCAGGATATTCTGAGCCGGATCCCCGGGTGGACCTTAGTGGAAAAGATGTTATCCGTAAGCTTGTTATTTTGGCTCGCGAAGCAGGTTACAAGGTAGAACAAGCCGATGTAGTTAAGGATCTCTTTATCCCCGAAAAATTCTTTAGCGGCTCGCTTGATGATTTCTGGAAATCCATCACAGAACTTGATGCAGAGTTCGAAGAGAAAAGAAAGCATCTTGAAGAAGAGAAAAAACATTTCCGTTTTGTAGCTTCCATGGAAAAAGGCAAATGCCGCGTAGGACTACAGGAAGTGGATAGTCACCATCCTTTTTACGAACTGGAGGGTAGCAATAATATAATAATGATTTCGACCGAACGCTATCACGAATATCCGATGATTATCAAAGGATATGGAGCCGGTGCCGATGTAACGGCGGCAGGCGTTTTTGCGGACATCATTTCTATTGCGAATATACGTTAGTAAATTAGTTTGGGAGGATTACATTATGAAACACATAGTTATTTTAGGCGACGGTATGGCCGATGAGCCTATCGAAGCATTGGGAGGACTTACTCCCATGCAGGCTGCCGATACGCCTTATATGGATAAATTGGCTTCACTGGGAAGAAACGGGCGGTTACAAACCGTTCCGGAAGGATTTCATCCGGGAAGTGAAGTCGCCAATATGGCCGTTTTAGGATACAATATGCCGAAAGTTTACGAAGGACGCGGTGTACTTGAGGCCGCCAGCATCGGAGTTGAACTACAACCGGGAGATCTTGCCATGCGTTGCAACCTGATTTGTGTGGAAGGCGATATACTTAAGAACCACTCTTCGGGTCATATCTCGACGGAGGAAGCCGATGAGTTGATTAAGTTTCTGAACAAGGAGCTTGGAAACGAACGTATTATTTTTTATACCGGCGTATCTTACCGTCACTTATTGGTGATAAAAGGTGGGGATAAACGGTTAGATTGCACGCCTCCTCACGACGTTCCTTTGCGTCCGTTCCGCCCGTTGCTTATCAAACCGGAAGTTGCGGAAGCAAACGATACAGCTGAGTTGCTGAATAATCTTATATTGAAATCGCAGGAAATTCTGCCGAATCATCCTGTTAATCAGCATCGAATTGCTATCGGGAAAGATCCGGCAAACAGCATCTGGCCCTGGTCGCCGGGCTATCGTCCTGCTATGGAAACGATGCAGCAAATGTACGGCTTTAAGAAAGGAGCCGTGATTTCGGCTGTCGACTTAATTCGGGGTATCGGTGTATATGCAGGGCTTGAAGTACTTACTGTGGAAGGGGCAACGGGTTTGTACGATACAAATTACGAAGGAAAAGCCCAGGCTGCCCTTGAAGCCTTGAAGACCAACGACTTTGTATACCTGCACATTGAAGCAAGCGACGAAGCTGGTCACGAAGGCGACGTGGATTTAAAGATAAAAACCATTGAGAATCTGGATAAAAGAGCCGTAAAGATTATTTACGAAGCCTTGCAAACGTGGGACGAACCGGTGGCTATCGCTATTTTGCCAGACCACCCTACCCCCTGTGCAATCAGGACTCATACAAGCGAGCCTATTCCTTTTATCATTTACAAACCAGGGCAAACTCCGGATTCTGTGCAGCGTTACGATGAATTCGCTGCCAGGGAAGGTAGCTACGGTGAATTGAAAGAAAATGAGTTTATGCTAGAATTTCTTAAAGATTAACGACATGAAGTATTACAGCACGAATAAACAGGCCCCTGTTGCTACCCTCGAGGAAGCAGTGGTTAAAGGTCTTGCCGGCGATAAAGGATTATATATGCCCGAACGCATCAAGGTACTGCCCGACACATTTTTTGAAAAGATGAAAGAGATGTCTTTTCAGGAAATCTCCTATGTGGTTGCCGATGCTTTCTTTGGCGAAGATATTGATGCCGACACACTCAAACAGATTGTTTACGATACGCTTCCTTTCGATGCCCCGGTGGTACATGTAAGTGATTCTATCTATAGTCTGGAACTATACCACGGACCAACGCTTGCCTTTAAGGACGTAGGTGGTAGGTTCATGGCCCGTCTTTTAGGTCACTTTATCCGTAAACAAGGAAAGAAAGAGGTTAATGTTCTTGTAGCCACATCCGGTGATACGGGAAGTGCCGTAGCAAACGGCTTTTTAGGGGTTCCGGGCATCCATGTGTATGTGTTATATCCCAAGGGAAAGGTTAGTCCTATCCAGGAGTGCCAGTTTACGACTCTGGGACAAAATATTACCGCTCTCGAGGTTGAAGGAACCTTCGACGATTGTCAGGCTTTGGTAAAGTCGGCCTTTATGGATGCCGAACTTAATGCTCACATGCAGCTTACCTCGGCCAACTCAATTAATGTGGCGCGTTTCCTTCCTCAGGCCTTTTATTATTTCTACGCTTACGCCCAGCTGGCTAAGTTAGGTAAGGTGGATAACCTGGTATTCTGTGTTCCAAGCGGAAACTTTGGAAACATTACGGCCGGATTGTTCGGTAAACGGATGGGATTACCGGTAACCCGGTTTATCGCCGCCAACAACCGCAACGACATCTTCCTTCAATACCTGCTGACAGGAGTTTACTCTCCTCGTCCTTCGGTAGCTACCATTGCCAATGCAATGGACGTAGGCGATCCGAGCAACTTTGCCCGCGTGCTTGACTTGTACGGAGGATCGCATGATGCTATCTGCAATGATATAAGCGGTTGCATGTTCACAGACCAGCAGATTGCTGAAACGCTTAAAAATACGTTCGATGAAACCGGCTATCTGTTGGATCCGCATGGTTCTTGTGGTTACCGTGCATTGAAAGAACAGCTAAAGGATGGGGAAACAGGGGTATTCCTTGAAACAGCGCATCCGGCCAAATTCAAAGATACAGTAGAAGAAATTCTGGGCTCTTCCATCGAAATTCCTGCCAAATTACAGGAGTTTATGAAAGGGACCAAGCAAAGTATCCAGCTTGACAAAGACTTTGCCGGATTCAAAAGCTACTTATTAAGTAAGTAAGCCTTCAAAATAAACGGACCTTGTTTCATATACATGAGACAAGGTCCGTTTTCTATTACTTAACTTCGTTATTTCACTTCCAGCACAATAACCTGGTCAGGTTCCGTTGCTGTTGGTGCAACAGTCGGGATTGTTAACACTTTCTTTTTAAAGGTAACCTTTACCGGCGTATTATCATTCATCATATAGGCTTTGGTTACTTTCTTGTAAGGAAAGTTTTCGAGCACAATTTCAGGTTTTTCTCCTTTTAAAATGTGAACAAACACCTTTCCTGGTTTTGTAGTAAGACAGCCCCATGACTGCGGACGAATATATCCTCCTTCTGTATTGTAAATGCTTTCGCCATAAACCTTGATCCAGTCGCCCATTTCGTTGAACACATTTACAAACTCGGGCTGAATCTCACCGTTTGGCAGCGGACCGATATTAAGCAACAGGTTTCCTCCGTTACCAGCCGATTTAACCAGCAAGCCAACAACGTCTGCTTTCGATTTGAAGGAGGTGTCTGTAATAGAATATCCCCAGGTATTATTTATTGTAGCACAAGTCTCCAACGGTAAGTGCGAGATAGACTGGAAACTTAGTCCGCTGGTATTCTCTCCGGGTACATCTTGCTCAAACATCTGGAAATCTTCGCCAGCAAGCGGTGTCATATGATGGTTGTTACCGATAAGGCATCCCGGCTGAAGGGCATGGATATGATCATAAATCTCACGCATGTGCCAGTCAACATACACATCTGTATCCTTACGGGTAGCACTCTCTTCCGGCATCTGATCCCAGTAACCATCAAACCATATCCCTGAAACAGGTCCGTAATTGGTAAGCAATTCGGTTAGCTGATTCTTCATAAACCGGATATATTCGGTCCACTCTCCCTTTTCGGTACGCCCCGTTCCCTTGCCTGTACGACCAGTCCACCACGAATAATCGTCGCGGCGCCAGTCAAGAAGAGAATAATAAAAGAAAAGTTTCATATCCTGTTTCTGACACTCAGCGGCAACCATTTTAAGTATATCCTTATTATAATGGGTATTCATGATGTTGAATTCCGAGCACTTGGTATCCCACATACTGAATCCGTCGTGGTGACGGGTTACGAATGTAATATACTTCATTCCGGCTCTTTTTGCATCGGCCACCCATTTAGCCGCATCAAAGTCGACCGGATTAAAGCTTTTCTCAAGCAATGTATAATTCTTTACCTTGATGTTCTGGTTGTTCATAACCCATTCGCCGTTGCCCAGCAAGCTATAAAGACCCCAATGAACAAACATACCAAACTTTGCATTTTGGAACCATTCGCGGGTTTGCAAATTAGCCTCGGTAGGCGAATAAGGCTGAACCTGCGGCTGAGGTACTATAGCCGGCTGCGCATGCAAGCTAACCGACATTGCCGCTAGCGCAATGCAAGTAAAAAGTATTCTTTTCATGATAAAATATATTTTGATAAGCTATTTATAAAAATAACAACTCAATCCACAGCCCACTGCTTCATTTCATACATATCAAGGTATTCATCCCAATCGGGATCCACCTCCGTGTAAATCTCGATAGGCAACGTTTCGAACGATGCCAGAGCCTCGTTAAGCCGTTCTCCAAAAACACGCACCGTACGGGTATAAAAAATCCACGTCTTCTCGCCTCCACCCGTATAAACACCCGTAAGAATAGCCAGTTTATCTTTTTCCATGGCTGCGGTAAGCGCATCCTGTACGCTTTCCATCTTTTCTGCCAGTTCGTCTAAAGGCATACCCTTTTCGTCGCCCTGGTATTTCCATGAAATCTCGGCCCGTTCTTTAAATTTCCCCGACTTTACAAACTCCGTAAGTTCTTCTCGTCCGCATACTATTACCAGCTGACCCTCTTCGTTCTCCGAAAGAGCCGTAAACCATTCCTTACTTAGTCTCATATTATATATTGTATTTATCCGATTTCCTACTACAAACTAATCCAAAGATAGCGATCAATTTTTAAAAGCATGTACATGGTTTCAAATTTACATGTACATCCTTTTCGATTTACATGTACATGGTTTTCCGTTTACATGTAAATGCTTTTATAAAATCCTCACTATCAGCAACAAAAAAAGTAACTACTTTTGAATCAATTTCTCCTTACTTTCGCGGCGTCCTTTTAGCCAAAGCTGATAGGAATTGATTGTGTTCTGCCACAAAACATAGGCAGCCGGAGCAATCGAAGAAATAGGATTGAGGTAAACCTGAGCCATCCAGATGGCAAGAATGGTATTTTTTTGCCCCAGTCCCTGCCCGGACGAAACCGGATCTCCGAAGGGTTTTCCTAATCTTCTTCCCAGTAAAAACTGACCTACACAGATTATCAGCGACACGACAGCAAGACCAATTTCGGTCGAATAATCAGGATCTTCCTGTTCGACAAGAAACTTAACCGTACTTCCCGTCACAATAGTCAACGCCACAGCCCAAAGATAGAAAGAAAGTTTATGAATACTAATCATTTTGGCATGCACTTTAGGCAGAAAAGCGCGCATTGACCAGGCAACCAATAAAGGCAGCAACAACAAAGGACCTACCTGCCGGCAAATAAATAGAAAAGAATCCAGAAAAGGCATGTCACTGTTAGTACCCAAAAAGGAAAACAATAGGGGAGCCGCCAGCGCAACACCAATATTACAAAGCAGCACATAATTGGTAAGAAAGGCAACACTTCCTCCCAGCATTCCGGTAATTACGGCAGCCGAAGTAGCTGTTGGGGCAAGTACACATATAAGCGCACCCTCAGCCACCACCGGATCATAGAGATAAACCACTCCGTACACCACTATACATCCAACCAACTGAATTAGTAACAACCACTTGTGCAGCGGATGCAGCCGCATATCATGAGGCGAAAGTTTACTGAACGTAACCAGCAACATCGTAAAAATAAGATACGGTGTAAGGAAAGTAAGATGACCTACAACCTGGTAAGCAAGAGCTCCCGTAAGCATGGCTAACGGCAGCATCCAGTCCTTTATAAATTTGAGCACGATACCTATGTATTAAAAACCTACACAAAGGAACGGTTTTAATGGGAAAGTAACAAACTAAAGGATGCAAATAACACCTCCCGGCATTAACCGGGAAGTGCCTTTGAATGTTTTTATACGTCGCAAATGCGGATACATTTTTCGAGCGAAGCGATAGGATCGGCTTGTTTAGGAACAAACTCCTGACCGACAAATCCCTTGTAGCCGGTCTTAACAATTGCCTGCATAATGGCCGGATAATACAGCTCCTGAGTTTCGTCTATCTCATTTCGTCCTGGGTTTCCTCCCGTATGAATATGGGAAAAGAACGAGTGATACTTTGTAATGCTATCGATAATATTGCCTTCCATTATCTGCATGTGATAAATATCATACAGTAACTTAAAGTTTGGCGAACCAATGCGGCGGCACAATTCTACCCCCCATACGGTATGGTCGCAAAGGTAATCTTTATGTCCTACGCTATTAAGAAGCTCCATAGTAAGCACGACATTATGCTTTTCGGCAATGGGAACAATTCGTTTCAATCCTTTTTCGCAGTTCTCCCAACCCTGCAGATCGGTAACACCATTACGCTTTCCGGCAAAACAAATCAGGTTCGTTAGTCCGGCTGCGGCCACCTGTGGAATTATTTCTTCGTAACTCTTTACCAGCTCATCATGAAGCGACGGATCGTTAAAGGCCCGGTCGATGCCAAGTCCGGCACCCTGCGCCATAGCAACAGTGAGCCCGTTTTGCTGAACAATTGGCCATTCTTTGGGATCCAGCAACTCAACAGATCCAATACCAATACGTTTGCATATTTTACAGAACTCATCCAATTCGTAGTCTCCGAAACACCATTTACTAACCGAGTGACGGATATTTCCTTTTAAAGGAGCCTGGACTGGTTTCTTTGCGGCCTGTACCTGCGAAGTTACTCCGGAAATCGCCATAGCTGCTCCTCCGGCTAATACTGTTTTAAGCGCCGTGCGCCTGTTTATGCTTTTCATAGAGATTCAATAAATATGATTAAAAATCAAATATAGTATTTTTTTGAACATTACACCTTTAACCGTACCTTAATCTTCATTAACCCCCATGCCACGGCCAAAATGGCAAACGAGTAAACAAGCGACCTCAGCAACCCGGTGATACCTGTCGAAAGCAAGTCGGGATACGAAAACTGCAACAAAGACTGTACACTGTACCAAACATAGGGGATAATATAACAAGTGAGTGTTACCGTTCCGGCAGGTTTAATCCAGGCAAACCAATGGGTCTTTCCCAGTACATCGGTTAGCATATATACCATGGCAAACAGAGGAAAGAACAGAGAGCAACAATAAAAAAACCAGGTAGGCGTAGCCTGTTGCTTGGAAATTATCCAGAAATTATTGGAAACAACGCCAGCAATCAGCATACCGATGCCTATTTGAAGGAATAGAACAAAAAACCGGTTGGGGTGCTGAGGATTAGCAAATCGCTGCATCAGGAGGGAAGCGCATACACCAGCCATTCCGAAGGCATACAGTGTGGCTTCGCTTGGTAGCCACTGCGCGAGGAAAAAGTGCTGAAAAAGGCCTGTTTCCGAAAGAATGGAACAAGCTAAGATAAGGCCAAACACCGTTAGGTTTAATGCAAAATTTGTTCTAACAACCAAATAAACTGCTGCACAGAGCAGGTAAGTCCACCCGATAAGTCCCAAAATACCCCACCATTGAGGAGAGAATGCCGCGCCATCTGTTCCTTTGTAACGATAGAATAAGAATAACAATAAGGCAATCCCTATCAGTTTCATTCCCTGAAAAATATATTTTTTTATATCGCTTGCCTTTGGATAGACACCCCAGATAAGGAAAAAAGCAAAAACCATGCAAATGGAAAACCAGGGTTGCAGGATACCGGTTGCTTCCGGGTCCATGGTATCGCGGTTTACAGTATAGAGCCCCATAACCAGCAGGGCTACTGTTCGCCAAAAGATATGTTCTATTACCTGAAAGAAAGTATCGCCCTTACGAAACCGGTTCTCGATAGCAAATGGTATAGCCATACCCATGGCAAAAAGGAATCCGGGAAAGATTGTATCCGAAAAACCAAGCATATCTTCGTCCGGTTTTGCATGCAGCAACCAGTAAGGAATTTCATCTAACCCGGAAATATCATTCACAAAAAGCATCAGAAACATGGTGATTGCCCTGAAAACATCCAGAGCCTCTATTCGTTGCAATTTAACGTTATTCATAAATCGGATATCTTTTAAGGTAAACAAAGAGACAACAACAAAGATAAATCAATTAACGGGAAAAGCAATACTATCTTTATAAAAGAGAAAAAGCTCCACCCTTTTATGATTAAGGGCGGAGCTTTACATGTATAGTTACTTGCCCAACAGGGCAAATTGGTCGGTTTGTTATCGTAATGGTATGTACTGAACAAATGCTTCGATCGCTTCGTAAGAAGCAAGACCCAACTGATTGTACAATTCGGCGGTTGCACGGTTACGATCTTCTGCACGTTGCCAGAACAAACGTTCGTCGTTACCAAGGAAAGGAGCGCTTTCCATCTGAGACTGGTGCTTCAGGATAGAGTTACGTTTGAAGCGTAATTCTTCCGGACTGATAGGAACTGCCATTTCAACATGGTCCATTTCCCACTCTGCCCAAGCTCCACGGTACATCCAAACGCGGCAATTTTTCATCCACTCTTCGTCCTTAATCTCATCAATAGCAGCCAGAATGGCATCCAAACATACTTTGTGAGTTCCATGTGGGTCGGCAAGGTCGCCAGCCACAAACATCTGATCCGGTTTGATTGATTCAATCAAAGCTTTCACGATATCTTTATCGGCTTCTCCCAAGTCGTTTTTCTTTACCAAGCCTGTTTCATAGAAAGGTAAATCAAGGAAGTGAACATTCTCATCTTTCACGCCGGTATAACGACATGCCGTTCTGGCTTCTTCCCTGCGAATAGTTCCTTTCATAAAGAGTACGTCCGGAGTTTCCTTCTCTCCTTCATTCTTTTCATGAAGCAGGTAGTTTTTAATTTCATCCGCCTTTTTCAGCAATGAATTATCTTTTGGAGCGTACTTTTCGCACACATTATGCAGGTAAGATACATAACGGATTACCTCTTCGTCGCCTACGGCTATATTTCCTGAAGTTTGATAAGCCACATGCACATCGTGATTTTGAACGCAAAGACGACGAAGTGTTCCTCCCATCGAAATCACATCATCATCGGGGTGCGGACTAAATACAATCACTTTCTTAGGATATGGATTGGCTCTTTCCGGACGGAAACTGTCGTCTGCATTGGGCTTACCACCAGGCCATCCTGTAATAGTATGCTGCAGATCGTTGAATATCTTTATATTTACATTATAAGCCGAACCAAAAAGACCAAGCAACTCGCCTAATCCGTGCTCGCTGTAATCTTTGTTGGTAAGCTTAAGAATAGGCTTTTTAGTAGTCTGACAAAGCCATACAATGGCACGTCTGATTAGCTTATTGTCCCAGTCGCAGTTGGTTACCAACCAGGGGTGACTGATTCGTGTAAGGTTATAAGCGGCAGAGAGGTCGATAACCACTTTGGCGTTCTCTTGATTCTGCAAAAAAGTTGCAGGCATAGAATCGCTCATTTTACCTTCCACGGCGCTACGGATAGTTGATGCTTTATCTTCGCCCCAAGCCATCAAAATAACGTGCTTCGACTTCAATATCGTCGACATTCCCATCGTAATTACACTGGAAGGAATATTCTCGATAAAATTAAATGTACGTGATGCTTCTTTGCGTGAATCGTTGTCCATAAACACCAGACGTGTTGCGGTATTTATGCTTGAACCCGGACCGTTAAAACCAATATTGCAAGCATGTCCGATGCCAAGCAACATATAATCGATTCCTCCGGCCTGTTGAATCTGACGCTCGTAATTGCGGCAGAATTCGTACACATTGTCTTTCTCCATAAAACCATCCGGAGAGAAAATATTAGCAGGATCGATATCCACATGATCAAGAAGAGCTTCTTTGAGTTGTGAAATATTACTGAATGCTGTAGTTGTTAATGGATAGAATTCATATACATTAAACACCTTTACATTACGGAAGCTTAGTCCTTCCTCTTTGTGCATCCGTACCAAATTACGATAAACACTGATTGGTGAGCGACCACCCGAAAGACCTAACACCAGCTTTTCGCCGGCTGCCTGCTTCTTTCTTATCTCTGTTGCAATTTCGGTTGCAATTGCGAGTGCGCCTTCGTCGGCAGATTCGTAAATGTTTGTCGGAATTTTTTCGAAGCGAGTTAAGACAGAATGTTCATAGGCGTTATTAGGACGATAATACCGCTCAGGAATGCGGGTTAACGTAATTTGAGAACTAAGGTTTGTCTTCATTTTTATTCTGATTTAGTACAACATATTATCAAAAACGTTTAAGCTGCAAATATACCCTTTTATTAACTTAATGGAATGCCTTTTAAATAAAAAAGCATTTTTTAGTAACATTCTTTATATTTTTTAAAAACCATAAAACTACTGTTGCAAGTCTTCCAGCTCTTGAATACAACAACTCCAAAGGTCCATTGTTTCGGACAATTCTTTTTTTATGGATGCATATTGTGTATAAAGCGTTGTATCAGACGATCCTTCGGGGGTTGCCAGACGTGCTTCTATTTGTGTTTGTTCGTTTTCAAGACGCGCAATTCTTTCCTCGGCTTCGGCTACTGCTTTCTCGGCCTTCTTAAGTGCCCGGTTTTGTTCCTTGCGGGATTCGTAGGATAGCTTATTCTGCGATGGTTGCTCCTCTCCAAGCGCATTTTTAGCAATATTCAGTTGCGTTGCACGTTCCAGTTCCTGCAGGTTATCCATCTTTTTCCGATTCAGGAACTCATAGATACCTCCCAGGTGTTCGGTGATGCGCTGGTTCCCGAATTCATAAACCTTGTCTACCAGTCCGTCAAGGAATTCCCGGTCGTGCGATACAAGGATTACCGTTCCGTCGAACTCTTTCAGTGCATCTTTCAGCACGTCTTTCGAACGCATATCCAGGTGATTCGTGGGCTCATCCAGAATAAGCAGGTTTACAGGTTCCAGCAGAAGACGAATCATAGCAAGACGGCTTCGTTCTCCACCCGAGAGTACTCCAACTTTCTTATCGGATGCTTCGCCTCCAAACATGAAAGCGCCCAGAATGTCTCGTATTTTTGTTCGAATATCGCCTTGGGCAACATAGTCGATGGTATCGAAAACTGTTAATTTATCATCCAGCATTTGCGCCTGATTCTGTGCAAAATAGCCAATCTTCACGTTGTGACCCAGCTGTAGTTTTCCTTCAAAATCGATCTCGCCCATGATACATTTCACCAGGGTGGATTTACCCTCGCCATTCTTTCCCACAAAGGCTACTTTATCTCCTCTGTTTATGGTTAAGGTAGCATGTTCGAAAATAAGGTGATCTCCATACCGTTTGGCAACTTCTTCCATAATTACCGGATAGGAACCCGAACGGGGTGCCGGCGGAAACTTAAGATTAAGCATGGCAGTATCTACTTCATCCACTTCCAGCCGGTCTATCTTTTCCAGCTGTTTGATACGCGATTGTACCTGTACGGATTTAGTTGCCTTGTACCGAAATCGTTCGATAAAGGCTTCGGTATCCTGAAGCTTTTTCTGCTGATTCTCGAAAGCACGAAGTTGTTGTTCGCGTCTTTCCTCCCGGAGGGTTACATATTGCGAATAGTTTACTTTGTAATCGTATATCTTTCCAAGAGAGATTTCTATCGTTCGGAAGGTTGTGGCATCAATAAAGGCCCTGTCGTGCGAAACAAGAATAACTGCATTCGCCCGTGTGGCCAGAAAGTTTTCGAGCCATTGAATAGATTCGATATCAAGGTGGTTGGTAGGCTCATCCAGCAATAGCACATCGGGCTGACGAAGCAGCAGTTTTGCCAGTTCGATTCGCATACGCCAACCTCCGCTGAATTCGGATGTAAGTCTTTCGAAATCATCCCGCACAAATCCGAGACCAATAAGTGTTCTTTCCAATTCTGCCTGATAGGAGTTACCTCCCATCATCTGAAAGTGTTCGGTAAGATGAGTCACCTTATCTATCAGGTTGTGGTACGATTCCGTTTCGTAATCGGTACGTTCGGCCAGTTCGAGTGTAAGTTTTTCAAGCTGTTTCTCAAGCTGATGTATCTGATCGAAAGCTTGTTCTGCTTCCTGTCGTACAGTGCGTGTGTCCGTCAGCTGCATTTGCTGGGGAAGGTAACCAATAGTAAGTTCTTTGGGAATGCTTACATTTCCGCTCGTTGGAGACTGAAGTCCGGCGAATATTTTAAGCATAGTCGATTTACCTGCGCCGTTTTTCCCGACCAAAGCAATCCGATCTTTTTTATTAACCACAAACGAAACGTCATCAAAAAGCGAAAATCCACCAAACTCTACTGTTAGTCCTTCAACCGATATCATATTTCTCTGTTTATGACAGCAAAGATACAACAGTTTACGGCTTCTTTACAAACTTTTCAATCAATAAGAGCATATAAGCATTTACCGGCAACAACGGATTTGTATAAGTTACCGCTTGCGCCTGCTGTTCTGTGGTAGTGCAGGTTTTAAGTACATGGTTCATATTGTCGATTAAATAGTAATCGGCTTTGGGAGCGGCTTTCCTGAGTAAACCGGCATCTGTAATTGTAACCTGAATATCTGTTTTTCCTTGTAAAATCATTACAGGCATGGTTAAGGTACCAATAATCTCGCTGGGATTGTACTTGTAACAGGATATCAGATACGGTTGTACGGAGGGTCTGAATAAAGCCTGTAATCCCAACGGGACATTGGGCTGGAGTTTGCCAACTTTAAGGGAGTCGTTTATACCTTTTACCATATCCTTGATTACCTCCGGCTGAGCGGCAAGCTGAGATTCTATAACTTCATAAAGCGGACGTCCGGCACCTGCCATGGAAATATAGCCTTTCACTTTTGGGTTATCCTTGCACGCGAGCATTCCTATCAGGGCACCTTCACTATGACCCAGCACATAAATACCGGAGAAACGACGGTCGCCTGCAAGTTTATCAATCCAGAGACGTACATCATTTATATAATCATCAAACCTTAACAAATACTCTTCTTTTCCGGAGGCAGCACTGGATGCGACACCTCTTTTATCAAAGCGCACACTTGCTATTCCTTTTTCTGATAAGCCTTGTGCCAGCAATTTTAAAGAATTAGGGTTCAGGCCCATCTGAGAACTATTTCCGTCCATATCTGTAGGCCCTGATCCGGCAATTAGCAAAACAACAGGGTATCCCTCTCCCATTCCGGGAGTCAGCAACTTTCCTTTTATATCTCCGCTGGGAGTACGTAGATCGAATGGTCTGTCGTTCAGGTTAACTGTTTGCTGTGACATGAGCGATGAAGCGCAACAGGAGAGAAAAAGACAAAGTGTTATTAAATAACCGACGGGCCTCATAATTTTACCATTTAAAGGTTTTAAATCTGTTGTAAAATTATCATTTTTATTGAATATTCTGACTAGAACCAACGAAAAGTTATATCTTCGCCGATTATAAACTAACATTAATTAGTCATGAAAAAGAAAACTTTTACCCTATTACTTGCTACAACTCTAAGCGGCAGTTTATTATTTTCATCATGTATTGGTTCGTTCAGTCTTACTAACAAGCTTCTGGCATGGAACCATACTGTTGATAGCAAGTTTGTTAACGAGCTGGTTTTTATCGCATTTTGTATTGTTCCTGTTTATGAAATAGCTGTTTTGGCAGATGCAGTTGTAATCAATTCAATCGAATTCTGGTCTGGAAGCAATCCTGTAGCCGAAGCCGGTACTGTTAAAACAATTGAAGGCAAGGATGGTACATATACTGTTGAAACGAAAGTTGATGGTTACCACATTGAAAAAGAAGGTGATGACAAAGCTGTTGATCTTGTATTCGACAAAGCAGACAAAAGCTGGAATGTTGAAGCCAACGGTGAATCTACCAAGCTGTTGAAATTCACGAAAGACGACGAAGTTGTTATGTATCTTCCTGATGGCAAAGAGATGAATGTTGAATTGAATCAGTCGGGTGTACTCGCTTTCAGACAAGTAGCTGATAACTTCAGTTTCTTCGCTGCGCGTTAACAACAAATTAGCATATAAAAAAACAGGTCTCTGCAAAATAATGATTGCAGAGACCTGTTTCTTTTATATGTTCACATACTCCCGTTTGCTAAATCTGAAAAAACCGGGCGCGTGGTTTTATTTCTTAATAAAGCTTTTCGGAAATTCGGTTTGTTGTATAATACGATCACCTTTTAAATGAATCCAGCTCTTGAATGAGCTCTCTCCTTCTTTTAAAGTAATCACCCTTGCTCCGTTCTCTATATTAATGTATGTTGTTTTTCCTCCGGTAAATCTTCCATAAACCAAAGCTATACCATTAAGCCAGGCAATATAATCGTTGTCGTGGTCGTGACCTACAAATGTACCCATTACATCTCCTGCTTCCAGCATAGCTGTAAACATTCCGGAATTTACTTTGGGATTGCATTCGTCTTCGAAGCGTAAACCAATCGCCCGGGTATTATAAGCCTTGTTGTATTCAGGAAGAGCTATATGAAAGAATGCCAGGGCTGGAAGAGGTTTTCCTCCATTTTGCAGGGTGTACGTTTTACTTTGGTTACTGTACCAGCTTACCTGGTCTTGTGCAAACCAACCGTAACCTTCCACCTGTTTCAATTTGCTGTAAGATCTGGAATCCATACAGTATAGTACCGCTTCAACCTTTTTATTTTTGGCGCCTTGAATAGCTATCGTGTAGTTTCCGTAACCCGACACATTTACCGTTGTATCCTTAAAGAGACTATGCGGATAACTTGCAACCAATTTAGCTACTTCAGTACGCGACAGATCTTGCTCATCATCATGATTTCCCAAAGTAACAGCAAAAGGGATTCCTCTTTTGATAAGAGGTTCTGTTACTACGTCCCATCCTTTTTTTGCAGGTGCTTCAGTAACCACATCTCCTGTAAAAACTACCAGGTCCGGTTTTTCAGAATCTAATACTTCATTTATGACCTGTAAGGCTTCCTTAGATTCTGGTTTGGACAAACAGTAGTGAACATCTGTAAACTGAACAATTTTGAAAGTACCATCTGGTTTGAATGAAAGTTGCTGCGCGTTTAATTGGGACACACCGCAGACTGAAAGCATACACAAGCATAGTGTACTTGCTTTTTTAAGAAAGGAGTTCATCATAGAATTTTATAAAATTTAAGTTATCAGAAGTCCGCTTCCAACCAATCTATCTGTAGAAATTTTCTCACAGATAACGGCTCTCAAAGATTCCTTCTGCTATAAATACAAAGTTAAGGCAAGAATCACCTAGTTGTGTTAAGATAATATTAAAAAAAAAGGTAAACAAGACATTCATCTTGTTTACCTTAAATCTGTATTATTTATAGAAATCGGAGTAAAACGTCTCTCTGTAAAACAGGGAGGTCAGTTTTGTCTAATTAGAATAATTAATATGACCGTTTAGGAGTTGCTTCCTTCAGTACCATTTGACGGCCCTGATATTCTGCTCCATCTAATTCTTTGATTGCGTTTCTTGCTTCAGCCTCATTAGGCATTTCAACAAATGCAAAACCTTTAGATCTGTTTGTGTCACGGTCAATAATCAATTTAGCTGATTCAACTGTACCATAGTCTTCCATAACTTGTCTCAAATCCGATTCCTTAACTGAATAGCTAAGATTGCCAATGTAAATGTTCATACGAAAAAAAATATAAAATAAATAAATTAATGAATTAAAACAATTCAGTTTGGGGAAAGATCCATTGCTGCAATAAATTTCTCAATAAAGAGAAAGGTAAATCAGAGACAAAGAGCTATATAAACTATCTTTTGTTTGTAAGTGCAAAGATGAATATATTATTTTGAACTACAACTATAATTTACTATTTATTTTCTGAAAAATAAGAATTAAAAAGAAATAAGCCATTTTCAGGCCATTAAATTAACTTCCATTCACCAAAAACAGCTCTTTCTCTGAAGTTTACTGCATAAAATACACTCTATACAAATGTTTTGCAAAATAGCCGAAACTATCCCCGCTCGAAAAGAAGATGGCAAATTCAATATCACACACTAATAATATACGCGCGAGCATGCTATGAGTATTAAATTCACCTTTCTCTGGACAACAAGCACGCGGGTAAAATTGTAATCGCACTGTAAAATATTGAATAATAACATCTCTAGCATTTTGCATTATCAATTATTTATTACATCTTAGCGGCGTATAACAAAATTTATAATAATCATGAAAAAAATTCTACTTGTATTTATATTGATCGTAGCAAATATAGCTTTGTATGCGCAAGACAAGCAATTTAGCCATGTAAATAATTGCACAATTTGGTCAGAAACGAAATTGTTCACAAATAAATTAATAGTATGGGCAGACTGGGGAGAAGGTCCAACCCAAATTAAGAATGAGAATGGAAACCCGTATGAAGTAAAATCGACAATGGAATATATAAATAAAATTTACAAAAACGGGTGGGAAATATCAGCGGTGTATTATAACCAGGAATTAAAGCTTGAGCACTATGTCATGACAAAAAGAATAACAGAAACGTTGACTAAGGAAAAAGAGGATTAAAATATCTCTATTTAAAGACAAAAAAGGTTTGGAAAATTACTTTCCAAACCTTTTACCTAATTAGTTGTTCTACTAGGAGTCGAACCTAGAATTTCAGGCCCAGAATCTGACGTGTTACCATTACACCATAGAACAATCTGTTGTTTTATGTTAACTCTCTTTCGTTAACGGGTGCAAATTTACAGCTTTTTTTTATTGCTCCAAATTTTTTCAGCCATTTATTTTAAATTTGAACAAAATCACACTCTCCTTGTTTTGATTTACACATCATATACGTATATAAATGAGTATTATTCGTGCGGATACTAAATTTATGAAGTATATTTGCAGATTCGTAAATACACATAAGAAAGAATAAATGGATCAAACAGAATTATTAGTAAAGAAGATCGTTGAAGGTCTTCAGGAAAAGAAAGGTAAAGAAATTGCTATTATAGACTTAACAAAATTGTCTGGAGCCATATGCCAATATATGGTAATATGTGAAGGAAATACGCCAACTCAGGTTGGTGCTCTTTCAGACTCAGTTTGGGATTATGTAAGAAAAGAACTCTCAGACAAGCCTATTTCCATAGATGGAGAAAAACAAGCGCAATGGATAGGAATGGATTATGGCACGGTTCTTGTACATATTTTTATACCGGAATTACGTTCTTACTACAATTTGGAGAACCTTTGGGCCGACTCGAAGGTTATTCGAGTACCGGACTTAGATTAATTACCCGGGAAAATAAACAATATTGACTATCATTTATGGAAAATAATAACAAAGCGTTTAATAAGCCGCCTAAGAACAACAAGTCAAAATTATTCCGTTTCAACCTATACTGGATGTATGGGGTAATTTTCATTATGCTTGCCGCTCTATATATGACAAACGACTCTTCAGCTACTAAAGAGTTAGGGTGGACGGAGTTTCAAAAACTGGCTCAAAAAAACGTATTTGAGCAGATGACAGTATTCAATAAGAAGAACACGTTGGAAGCTACTATAAAGAAAGGACAGCTTGGCGTTGTTTTCAAAGAAGATACTGCCAAGTTAGGAGCTACTCCAAAAATCTTCGTAAAAATACCATCAGCTGACAAGTTTTCTGATTTTTACGACAAGGCCGTCGAGAAAAACAATATTGATACTCTGGTTAACTTTGAAGAAGGCGATGACACCTTTTGGAATTTCTTTATTTCTTTTGGACCAATTATTCTCCTCGTTCTTGTATGGATATTCTTGATGAGAAGAATGTCCGGTAATGCAGGGGGCGGTGGCGCCGGAGGTGTTTTCAGCGTTGGAAAAGCAAAAGCCCAGTTATTTGATAAAGATAACGACAAGAAAGTTACATTTAAAGATGTGGCCGGTTTATCAGAAGCAAAACAAGAGATAGAAGAAATCGTAGCATTTCTTAGAAGTCCGGAAAAATATACTGAACTGGGAGGCAAAATACCTAAAGGTGCTCTTTTGGTTGGCCCTCCGGGAACAGGAAAGACTCTTTTGGCTAAAGCTGTAGCCGGAGAAGCAAATGTTCCCTTCTTTTCTTTGTCTGGTTCAGACTTTGTTGAGATGTTTGTGGGTGTTGGTGCTTCCAGAGTACGGGATTTATTCCGTCAGGCTAAAGAAAAAGCTCCATGTATTGTTTTCATAGATGAAATTGATGCGGTTGGACGTGCTCGCGGTAAGAATGCGAATATGAACAGTAATGATGAACGCGAAAATACGCTTAACCAACTTCTTACAGAAATGGATGGTTTCGGTTCAAACAGTGGAGTAATTATTCTTGCTGCCACAAACCGCGCTGACATTTTAGACAAGGCTTTGCTTCGTGCCGGTCGTTTTGACCGTCAGATTCACGTGGAATTACCTGATTTAAATGAACGAAAAGAAATATTCGGTGTGCATCTTCGTCCTATTAAGATCGACGAAAGTGTTGATGCTGAGTTTCTTGCCAGACAAACTCCGGGATTCTCGGGAGCCGACATTGCCAATGTTTGTAATGAAGCTGCCTTAATTGCAGCCCGTAGCTTAAAGAAATTTGTTCAAAAAGAAGATTTCATGAATGCGGTAGACCGAATCGTTGGTGGTTTGGAAAAACGTTCTAAAATAACAACTGCCGAAGAAAGACGAAGCATCGCCAATCACGAAGCTGGTCACGCAACCTTAAGCTGGTTACTTGAGCATGCCAATCCATTGGTTAAAGTTACGATTGTTCCCCGCGGAAAAGCATTAGGAGCAGCGTGGTATTTACCAGAGGAACGGCAGATTACGACTAAAGAGCAGTTGCTTGATGAAATGTGTGCCACATTAGGTGGTCGTGCCGCCGAAGAATTATTCCTTGGAAAAATATCTACCGGAGCATCCAACGACCTTGAGCGCGTTACTAAGCAAGCTTATGCCATGGTCGTTTATTTTGGTATGAGTGAGAAACTTCCTAATTTAAATTACTACGATTCTACAGGACAGGAATGGGGATTCACGAAACCTTATAGTGAGGAGACAGCTAAGCTCATCGACAGTGAAGTTCAGGCAATAATAAATAATGAATACTTACGGGCAAAACAAATCCTGTTGGATAATGCACCGAAGCATCACCAATTAGCAAGTGTTCTCCTCGAGAGAGAAGTTATTTATACTGAAGATGTAGAACATATATTTGGCAAACGTCCCTGGATTTCACGCTCGCAAGAAATTCTGGATATCCAGGAGAAGGCTGCAGAAATTGCATCTTCTGCTTCTCAGGAAGAAGTCGAAGCTAAACAGTCTGAATCGGGAGAAGAAAACAAGGAAACAATAGCAGATTAATTCTGGTTTAAAATAAACTATTACAGAATCGGAGGCAGGAAAGTAACATAAAGTTGGTTACTATCCTGCCTCTTTTGTGTTATTACCAATTTATTATCTATATTTGCAGGCTGAAACAACTAACATAAGTCTATCTTGAAAAATCTAATTATACGAGGGCTAACAGGTGCTGTATTTGTAGCCATATTAGTAGGAGGTGTATATTATAATCCATATACATTTCTGGTACTTTTTAGTATACTTACCGGACTCTTGATCTGGGAATTTTATAGTCTGCTGAAAGAATATTTTCCTTCAAAAACAAAACGGATAATAAGTACTGCAGGCGGAATCTATCTGTTCGCTTCAGCTTTTGCCTATTCGAACGGTCTCTTTGGCAGTTCAATATTCTTGCCCTATATGGCTTTCCTTCTTTATTCTTTTATATCTGAACTATACAACAAGCACCAAAATCCACTAATCAATCTGGCTTTTACCTTGTTAGCTCAGCTTTATTGCGCCGGCTCATTTGCTCTTGCGAATTATATTGTTTTGGTAAAATCCGCGGATGGAGAGATATCCTTCACTCCTCTTTTTTTACTTGCCTTATTTGTATTTGTATGGATTAATGACACCGGAGCGTATCTTATAGGATCACAATTTGGAAAACACAGGTTGTTCGAGCGAATTTCTCCAAAAAAATCATGGGAAGGTTTCTGGGGTGGTATGTTCTTCGCACTTGCCAGCTCGCTGATATTTTCCCGTATGGTTCCCGAAATCAGCTGGTATAACTGGCTGGGATTTGCAACAACTGTTGTATGCTTCGGAACTTGGGGCGATTTGGTTGAATCGTTGATAAAAAGAACAGTCGGAGTTAAGGATTCCGGAAAGATGTTACCCGGGCACGGCGGTATGCTTGATCGCTTTGACAGTATTCTTTTAGCAATTCCTGCCGCCTATATCTATATTGAATTGTTTATTCGAAATTAAAAGTAAGCACTATCATTCGGGTAGTCGCTTTAGATAAAGACTGTGAATACTTCAAGATAGATTCATCCTGGAGATCTGTTCTGTCTTTTTCCAACAAATCAACTAATCCGAAACAAAACTTAATTTCCGGACATAACTTAAAATAAGGCAAATAGAAATCGCATCCCAAACCGAATTCCAGCCCCACGTCTGTTCCCTTAAGTAAAAGAGGATTACCTTTTTTTCTTCCTAAATCGAAGCTTCCATAAATTCCTCCCAAGATATAAGGCCTGTAGTTATTCATACGGAAAGCGCTGTATTTAATATCAAGCGGAAATGTAAGATAATTCGACCTTAACGAAGTTGTGAATTCCGAATCATCCGCAGGCACATTTCCTTCAAAAGATTTAAACACAAACTTCTTGTCACCAAAATGCAACGTTGGAGAGAACCTTAGATTAAAAAACTGATTAAGATACATATCGCCAATAACACCCACAGTAAACCCCGGAGAGTAAGACGGTATTTCAGCATACCACGTCCTTCCGTCAGTCCCTGCCACTCCATTATTTGTTACTATCATATCCTGGGAATGAAGTCCGACATGAAAACCCAAATGAAATAACTTTTGGTCAGCATAAGGCTGATTCTTCACAACTTCCTTTTGGGCCAATAGAGAGCCTACAGAGAGAAAGCTGGCAAATACTATCAATATAGAATATCTCAATTTATTGTATAATTTTAGATAATAACGCAAGCTTACCTTATTTATTGCGCTGTATTGTGCTATTAGAAATACGCCAGGCAATGAACGCATGAGTCATGATTCAAAAAAAAAGAACATTCTTCGTAAATAATAGGGAAACAAATTTTTTTAATACAAAGAAAGCCCTATTTTTGCATCAACTAATAGTTACAAATTTTAAACGTTTAAGAAAATGGCTTATTTAATTAGTGAAGATTGCATTGCATGCGGTACTTGTATTGACGAGTGTCCGGTAGGAGCAATTTCTGAAGGCGACATCTATAAGATTGATCCTGAAATGTGTACAGACTGCGGTACTTGCGCTGATGTATGTCCTACAGAAGCTATCCATCCGGTAGCATAATTACAAGTAAAAAATGAATAGGCATCCAATAAAATGCCTATATAAATAACGGGCTGTTTAATCTGCAATCAGATAAACAGCCCGTTGTATTTTGTATTTAAATTCGTTAAAAATCAATTGAAAGTTTTATATCCCCATCGGTTGATTCTTCCAAATCATCCTTTTTCTCCTGACTTGTTGTTGCTTCACCATTATGTGTCTGAATATATCCAATTACATCGGACAAGCCTTCTATAAATTTTTCAAAATCCTCCTTATATAAAAAGATTTTATGTTTTTCAAAAGTTGCCTGATTTCCATCTTTAGACTGAACCTTTTTGCTTTCCGTTATAGCCAGGAATAAATCATCTTTTAGGTTCTTCTTCACATCGAGGTAATAAATTCTCTTGCCGGCTTTGATTGCTCTTGAGTATATGATCTCTTTATCACTCGTCTCAACATTAATTTTCTTCTCTGAATCTTCCATAACAGCAAACTTTGTTTAAATAATCACCCTCAACTCTTAATATGTTCCAAATATGGATATTTTTTTTTAAATATCAACTATATTAACGAAAAAAAACATAACGTATTGTTTCATAAAGTAAAAGAATTTGCAGTAATAATAAAAAAAGTATAAAGGGAATACGAAAACAAAAAAGAATACCTACCTTTGCAATCAAATTTAAACAAGTAGTTCCTTCAAACGATGATCAACAGAATTTTAATTCGCATTAAAGTTTTACAGATAGTATATGCGTACTATCAAAACGGAAACAAAGACCTCAAAACTGCAGAAAACGAATTGCTTTTCAGTCTTCAAAAGTCATACGACTTATATCATTATTTTCTTCTTCTGATTGTTGAAACGACAAATCTTCAAAAAAGACTTCTGGACAACCGTAAAAACAAGTATGTTCCAACCCAGGAAGAGTTGAATCCGAACATGCGTTTTGCAGAAAACCGTCTGGCAATGCAAATTGAAGGAAATGAATCGCTGGCAACATACGTTAAAGAACAAGGTATTTCCTGGAATAATGATGAAGATTTCATTAAGTCTGTACTGGATTTAATTTTGACTTCCGAGCTTTATAGTGAATATCTTGCAAACGAAAACGATTCATACGAAACAGATAAAGAGTTCTGGCGCAATACTTTCAAGAAGCTAATTTGCGGAAACGAAGAAATTGAGTCCTATCTTGAAGATAAAAGCATCTATTGGAACGACGACATTGAGATCATCCAAACATTTACACTGAAAACAATCAAGAAGTTCAGCGAAGCAGCAGGTAGCAAACAAAGCCTGTTACCCATGTTCAAGGATCTGGAAGATCAGGAATTTGCAATAAAACTATTCCGTCAGTCTTTGTTAAAAGGAAGCGAATATCGTGAACGCATTCAAAAGCACATGAAAAACTGGGAGAGCGAACGCATAGCCAATATGGATCAGATTATCATGCAGGTTGCTCTTGCCGAAATTTTAAACTTCCCTTCTATTCCAATTAATGTAACTCTAAACGAATACATTGACACGGCAAAACATTATAGTACGCCCAAAAGTGGTATATTTATTAATGGAATCCTGGATTCTGTAGTTACTGAGTTAAAAAATGAAAAGTTATTGATCAAAGATTGATAATAATCGTTACATTTGCAATAATTACATATGTAAACCAGTATAACGTTTAAAATTAAAAGTATGAGCTTACTTAGTATTTTCCTTCAGGCAGCAGGAGGACAGTCTCAATGGACTGGCATTTTAATGATGGTTGTGGTAGTAGCCATTTTCTACTTCTTTATGATTCGTCCGCAGCAGAAGAAACAAAAAGAGATTCAAAAATCTCGTGAAGCGCTTAAAGTTGGAGACAAAGTGATTACTGCCGGAGGTATCTACGGTAAAATCAAGGAAATCAGCGATCATTATATGTCTATCGAAATAGCAGAAGGCGTTCGTATCCGTGTTGACAAAACTTCAATCTTTGCATCTGCAGAAGACGCGCAACAAAAGTAAATAAAATTACATGTCACGACTTGAAGTCATTATTTCAACATTCAAGTCTGCACCAAAAAAGATTAAGACTCTGTTACGTCAACAAAGATGGAAGGAAGTCTTAATCTTTTTCTTTTTTGTACTTCTTTCTATGGGATTTTGGATGTTACAAAGCCTGCAGCAAGATTACGAAATAGAACTTTCTATACCGGTCAGATATAAGAATGTTCCAACCAATATAGCATTCTCCGACACGCTACCTAATAGCATTAAGGTAAAAGTCAGAGACAAGGGAAGCGTGTTGCTTAACTATTCTTTGGGCAGGACATTTTTACCGATTGAACCTTCACTTAATTCTCTTTCAAACAAAAAAGGTACATTTGTAATAAGTAAAAAAGTTATAGAAAGCGACATTCTAAAACAACTTATAGCCACCACCACTCTGATTAGCTTTGAACCACAGATGGTGAAAATACCCTATACTCCGTTAAAAAGCAGGAATGTTCCTGTTGAATTTAATGGATCTCTTCGAACTAAACCCGGTTACGCACTAGCAGGCGATATAACCATAAGTCCATCCGTTGTAAAAGTATATTCCGGCGAAAATTTATTAGATAGCATCACAACAATCAAAACGGTATTTACAAAAATAGACGGAGCAAAAAAAACATTTACTCGTACTTTTAACATACTTCCGATTAAAGGTGTACGTTTTGAACCGGAGCTAGTTACTATCACATTTCCTATTGAAGAATATACTGAGAAAACGCTCAACATTCCTGTAAAATGCAGTAATCTGCCCAAAGAATATACATTGCGTACTTTTCCGTCATCAGTTCAGGTTACCTGTAATGTACCACTTTCCCGATTTAAGCAGCTTAACGCAGACGAATTCGCTGTTGAAGTTTTATATGCCGATCTCGAGCAAAATGTATCCGGAACAGTATCCATAAAGCTAACAAAGAAACCAGACTGGATTCTTTCTCCGACAATCCATCCCGACAAAATAGAATTTATACTCGAACAAAACAACTAGTAATGATAACGATAGGTATTACCGGTGGAATTGGAAGTGGTAAATCTATAGTATCCACATTAATGGAACTATCTGGAATACCCGTGTATATTGCCGATGAGGAAAGCAAACGTCTTACGCAAAAGTCCCCTGCCATACGAAAAGGACTTACCGATCTTTTTGGAGAAACAATCTACACACCCAACGGTCTTGACAAAAAAAAACTGGCCGGATTCATTTTCAATGATCCTGAAATCCTTCAGAAGGTTAATAATATAATCCATCCGGAAGTCTTCAAAGATTTTATTTCATGGACAGAACTGCAACACAAAAATATATGTGCGTTAGAGTCTGCTATTCTCTTTGAATCAGGCTTCAACAAATTTACAGATATTACACTGCTTGTATATGCCCCTGAAAAGATTCGTATTCAAAGAGCTATGGATCGCGACCAGGCGAGTATGGACGAGGTAAAAACCAGAGTAAATAATCAATTATCGGATGATATAAAAAGAGAAAAGGCCAACTATATTATATATAACGATGGAGTAAGGCCACTTATTCCTCAGGTAAAGGCTTTTATTGAGAAAGTCCAAAATACAGAAGATAAAGGCAAACAATCCAATAACAGCTAAGCAAACTGCACTCTTTATTACAGACAAACCATGTTTTATGCATTTTTCCAATTTCAATTATCAATATTTCGGTATACTTGTGCTACATTTGCAACTTAAAGTTTAACACTATAGAAAAGAAAATTATGTTGAAGACTATCTTGTCTATTTCCGGTAAACCCGGATTATTTAAACTGGTTTCACAAGGAAAAAACATGTTGATCGTTGAATCACTGATCGACAAGAAAAGAGTACCTGCTTATGCCAAAGATAAAGTAATTTCTTTAGGAGATATTGCTATATATACGGATGAGACAGAAGTTCCTTTGCATGAAGTGTTGACTTCTGTAAAAAATAAAGAAAACGGAAACCAGGCATCAATTGATTCGGCAGCTAAGCCAGAAGTGCTACGCGCGTATATGGCAGAAGTGCTTCCTAATTTTGACCGCGAACGCGTTTATCCCAGTGATATAAAGAAACTGATTTCATGGTATAACATGCTTATCGCAGCAGGAATCACGGACTTTACTCCACAAGATAAAACGGAGGAAGCTGAAACAGAAACAGAAAATTAAAAAAAGAATAAAGGCGTAAGGTGAACCCTACGCCTTTATTCTTTTTAGAAAATCGGATGATCAACCTTAGCATCCAGCAAAGCCAGATCAACAACCTGCCTTATATCTTCAACATAGTTGAATTCCAACCCTTTCAGGTAATCCTCCTTTATTTCATCTATATCTTTTTTATTTTCACTGCAAAGAATCAGAGTTTTAATGCCTGCACGTTTGGCAGCAAGAATTTTCTCTTTTATTCCTCCAACAGGAAGAACCTTTCCCCGCAATGTAATCTCGCCAGTCATAGCCATATTTGGTCTAACCTTACGTTGAGTAAAAGCAGAGACTAACGAAGTTACCATTGTCACCCCTGCACTGGGACCATCTTTTGGTATTGCTCCTTCAGGAACATGAACATGCACATTCCAATTTTCGAAAAGATCCTCGTTTATACCAAACTGCGCCGCATGTGCATGAATATATTCAAGTGCCAAAACGGCAGACTCTTTCATAACATCACCCAGATTACCGGTAAGAGTCAACTTTGAACCTTTACCCTTACTCAGACTTGATTCAACGAAAAGAATCTCTCCTCCTACAGAAGTCCAGGCAAGCCCGGTTACTACTCCCGCGTATTCATTTCCCTGATATTTATCACTATTGTAGGTAACAGCTCCCAGATACTCATGTAAATCTTCAGGCATAACAGATTCTGGAACAGTATCATTTGTGGCAATTTTACGGGCAATCTTACGAAGTACCTTTGCAATCATCTTATCAAGTTCACGTACTCCACTCTCACGGGTATAGGATTCAACAATAACCTGCAGCGTTTTCTTTGGGAACTTAACAGACTTTTTAGGAATACCATGCGCTTCCAATTGTTTGGGGACAAGATGCTTTGCGGCAATCTCAACTTTCTCCTCGATAATATATCCGCTCACTTCAATCAGCTCCATACGATCCAGCAAAGGCTGTGATATTGAGTTTATGTTGTTTGCAGTCGCAATAAACATAACCTTGCTCAAGTCAAAATCAACGTCAAGATAATTATCGTGAAAAGCATTATTTTGCTCGGGGTCCAGCACTTCAAGTAACGCAGATGCGGGATCACCTTTAAAATCGGAAGTGATTTTATCTATTTCATCCAGAATAAAAACAGGATTAGAAGTTCCGGCCTTCTGAATATTTTGAATAATCCGACCAGACATCGCGCCAATATAGGTACGACGATGACCTCTGATTTCCGCTTCATCATGTAAACCTCCAAGCGAAATACGTACATATTTACGGTGCAATGCCTCTGCAACGGACTTTCCTAAAGAAGTCTTTCCAACTCCCGGAGGTCCATACAAGCAAATAATCGGCGATTTCATATCACCTTTAAGCTTCAGTACCGCTAAATGCTCAATGATTCGTTCCTTTACTTTTTCCAAGCCATAATGATCTCTGTCAAGCACTTTTTCTGCATGCTTCAGATTAAAATTATCTTTACTGTACTCGTTCCATGGAAGATTAACGATGGCTTGAACGTACTGTGTCTGAATAGAAAAATCAGGACTCTGAGGATGAAGCCTTTCAAGCTTACGAAGTTCCTTTTCAAAAACTTCGGCAACTTCGGCAGGCCATTTTTTCTTGGAAGCCTTAGCCCTTAGTTCTTTAATTTCCTGCTCATTGATGTTTCCGCCTAATTCCTCCTGAATTGTCTTAATCTGTTGCTGTAAAAAATATTCGCGTTGCTGCTGGTTAATATCTTCATGCGTTTTCAATTGAATTGAATTTTTCAATTCTAACAACTGATATTCCCTGTTTAGAATAAACAACAAGCGGTAAGCTCTGTCCTTCATATCTCCAATAAGCAACAACTCCATCTTTTCTGCAGCACCACTTGGAATGTTACTACAAGAGAAGTTTACGAGATAGATAACGTTTTTATTGTTCTTTATTGAAAAAACAACATCGCGGCTAGGTTCTGCATTGGATTTCAGCATCTTTATTGTCAGATCCTTGATTGTTGAAATCAAGGCCTCAAACTCACGATCTTTCTTATCAGGAACTATATCGTCAAGGAGTTCAACTTTTCCTTTTAAATAAGGCTCTGTATTTGTAATCTCCTTTAATTCAAATCGTTTTTTTCCTTGTAAAATTGCCGTAGTTGTACCATCAGGCATATCAAGAATACGGACAATTTCGGCCACTACCCCAACAGGATACAAATCATCCATCCCCGGATCATCAGTATCTTTGTCTTTCTGGCAAACCACCCCGATTAATATTTTTTTGCCCTGAACTTCTTTCACTAAACGAAGTGATTTCTGCCGACCAATCATGACAGGCATAGCTACTCCTGGAAAAAGAACCATATTACGAAGAGGTAAAATGGGAAGCTCGTTACCTACACTCTCAATACCTTCCATAAAATCTTCATCCACGTCGCATTCAGTTAGAATTGGAACTACCAATCCCATATCATCTTCCAGATCGTCGTACAAATCTTCGGTTAATCTTACCATTCTATTTTTTATCATACTTATTACATTGTTTTCATATACAAACAATAAACGTGCCAAAGATAATAAATTAAGCCCAAAAATGTATACATTTGCGCCACCTTTAATTAAAGTATGGCAACTCCCTTTTTTAAATTTAAGAATTTTACAGTCTGGCATGATAAATGTGCCATGAAAGTTGGCACCGACGGTGTTTTGTTAGGTTCGTGGGCAACTGTTTCGGATTGTCGCAGAATACTGGACGTTGGTACCGGAACCGGCTTAATTGCCTTAATGCTAGCCCAACGGTCCAATGCAATTATTGAAGCAATCGATATTGATGAGGCAGCCTGCAATCAGGCAAAGGAAAACATTGAAGCCTCTGCATTTAAGGATCAGATCAAGGTAAGCTGCACTTCAATTCAAAATTATGCAGTGGCAACGGACCAACGGTACGATCTGATTGTATCCAATCCACCCTATTTTTTAAATTCATTAAAAGGGCCCGACAATCAGCGAAACAAAGCCCGCCACAACGATTCACTTCCTTTAATTCAGTTACTTAATGGAAGCAGGCAACTTCTTACACCAAATGGAAAGGTCTCACTGATTCTTCCGGCATCACAGCAAGACGAGTTAAACGAACTGCTCCCCTCCACCCTGCTTTTCACAACACGTGAGACACTTATTTTACCAACGCCTCAATCAGCTCCCAAACGAATATTGGTCGAACTTTCTGCAAATCAAGCAGAAACATGCGAGAAAACGCAGCTTATCATCGAAGAAGGCCGACATCAGTATACCAATGACTACAAGGATCTAACCAGAGACTACTATTTAAAAATGTAAGGAAGTTGTTTATCAAAAAAACGGGTCACTTCTCCGAAAAGATTATGAACTTCTCTTGAAAAAGAGATAACTTCCGGCGTAAACACTTTTAATGCGGCGGGAATAATATTTATATTTATAGTTGCATCCGCCATAACCGGCTCTCCGTCAAGATGCATAACTCCCTCCTGCTGGCGTATAATTGTTACCTGCTTTGCTTTCATAGTCATAATCTTACTATTCCGGTCAATCTGTTTCGTAAACAATTGAATGGCAAGCGGAGCAATATCAAGCGGAGTAAATGGCGAAAGAATCGTAAGATCCATCATACCATCCTGTATATTTGCATGAGGAGCAATAAACGCATTATTACCATACTGTGAAGCATTTCCGCAAGCAACAAGAAAAGCCTTTTCTTTGATAGTCTGATTGTCGACCAGCAATTCATAAGGTTGAGGTTTGTAACTAAGGTACTCTTCAATCGTGTTTTTTATATAGGTGAGGGAGCCTCTTCTTTTCTCGTTGGCAAACTTCTGACTTACTGCTGCGTCAAATCCCACACCGCAGGTACAGAAAAAGACCTTTTCGTTTGCTTTGCAGCAATCAATTGTTGTTACGTTTCCTTTTAAAATAACTTCAAGCGCTTTTTTGGAATCCATTGGAATATGCAGTTCACGGGCAAGTCCGTTTCCAGACCCTTTGGGAACGATACCCAAAATAGCAGGCGAATACAACATAGCCCTGGCTATCTCATTCACTGTACCATCGCCACCTACAGCAATAATATAATTAGCGCCCGAGTCGATCGCCTGCTGAGTAAGCAGACTAGCATGACCGGCATACTCAGTAAAAGATATTGTCAATGAGCTATTATTCCTGGAACAAATTTCTTCGATCATCTTTGGGATAGCCCGCTTGGAACCTACACCTGAAATCGGATTAATTATCGCATGCACAGATACCTTTTGATCATTCATTATATCTTTTTTTTTACAATTCGATTGCAAATTTAATATTTTTATAAAACTTTTAAAGGGTTACGGGTACCATAACATATTTTTTTACTACTTTTGCGCTGGATTTGCAGAAGCGCTCGCGATAAGAACGTAGCAAATCTATGTTCTTTAAGAAACATATAAGCGATTAAACTCATTCTCTTTTTACAATATGAAACTTTTACAAGAGAAACTAGCAAAGTACGATATTCCGCAAAAAGCCATGGCTGCAGGAATTTATCCTTATTTCAGAACGATTGAAAGTGATCAAGACACTGAAGTAATTATTAGTGGAAAAAAAGTCCTGATGTTTGGTTCAAACGCGTACTTAGGATTAACTAATCATCCAAAAGTGAAGGAAGCTGCCATAGAAGCTATTAAAAAATATGGAACAGGCTGTGCCGGATCAAGATTCCTTAACGGAACTTTGGATTTACACGTTCAGCTTGAAAAAAGACTGGCTGAGTTTGTGGGTAAAGAAGAAGCTATAATCTACTCAACAGGATTCCAGGTTAATCTTGGTGTTGTATCATGTCTTACCGGACGTGAAGATTATATTCTTTGGGATGAATTAGACCATGCTTCAATTATTGAAGGACATCGTTTGTCATTCTCAACAAAATTAAAGTACAAGCACAACGATATGGATTCGTTGGAAAAACAACTTCAGAAATGCGAACCCGACAAAATCAAGTTAATTGTAACTGACGGCGTATTCAGCATGGAAGGTGATGTTGCTAAATTACCTGAAATCGTAGCATTGGCAAAAAAATACAATGCAAGCGTGATGGTAGACGAAGCACACGGTATCGGTGTTCTTGGCAAACAAGGTCGCGGTACTTGCAATCACTTTGGTGTTACCGAGGATGTTGACCTGATCATGGGTACTTTCAGTAAATCATTTGCATCTATTGGCGGGTTTATCGCTTCAGATAAAGAAACAATCAACTACCTTCGTCATAATTCTCGCTCTTATATTTTTAGTGCCAGCAACACACCTTCAGCCACGGCTGCCGCAGGAGCTGCATTAGATATAATGCTTAACGAGCCGGAACGCATCGAACACCTTTGGAAGCTTACAAATTATGCTTTGGAAGGATTCCGTGCCATGGGTTGCGAAATTGGTCACACATCAACACCAATTATTCCGCTTTATATCCGTGACAATGATAAAACATTCATGATTGTACGCGATTTGTTTGATGCAGGTATATTTGTAAATCCGGTAGTTTCTCCAGCAGTAGCACCACAAGATACGCTTATCCGCTTCTCTTTGATGGCTACACACACACAGGAACAGCTGAACTATGCAATGGAAGCTATAGAAAAAATATTCAAGAAATACGGAATCATCTAATTCGATTCCTTCTTATCAAAAAGGCTCTGAAAACCGGTTTTAACCGTTTCAGAGCCTTTCTTTTTTAAAACACTCCCGTTTTTTTTAAGCCTTTTACAAAAGTGTAAGAATAAATAGCTATTTTTGCATAACTACATATATTATATACTATAAAAATGGATTTTAAACTAAATAAAGGAGGTTGCTGCATGAACTCAAAAGGGTGCAGCAAAATACAAGATAATAAGCTAAATACATACGACTGGTTATGCGACGTTCCCGATGCGGAGAACGCAACAGACTATGTGGAAGTTCAGTTCAAAAATACCCGAAAAGGCTATTTTCTTAACAATACAAAAATTCCGTTAGAAAAGGGAGACCTTATAGCTGTGGAATCTAGTCCCGGGCACGACATCGGCACCGTTACCCTTACAGGTAAGCTTGTTCTATTACAAATGAAAAAGAACAATGTTCGTACCGAAGGAGTAGAGGTAAAACGGGTATATCGTAAAGCAAAACCCAATGATGTAGAAAAGTTCGAAGAGGCAAAAGCCAAGGAACATACAACCATGATTCGCGCACGTCAGATTGCAGTGGATCTGGGATTAAATATGAAGATCGGCGATGTGGAATATCAGGGAGACGGCAACAAGGCCATCTTTTACTATATTGCAGACGAACGTGTGGATTTCCGCCAACTTATCAAGGTGCTGGCAGATGCCTTTAGAGTACGCATCGAAATGAAGCAAATTGGTGCCCGCCAGGAAGCCGGACGTATTGGAGGAATCGGTCCTTGCGGACGCGAACTTTGTTGCTCCAGCTGGATGACAAACTTTGTCTCTGTCGCAACAGGAGCTGCAAGGTATCAGGATATTTCCATGAATCCTCAGAAACTGGCCGGACAATGCGCCAAGCTTAAATGTTGTATCAACTATGAAGTGGATGCATACGTTGAAGCCCAGAAAAGACTTCCTTCAAGGGAAATGGTTCTGGAAACAAAGGATAGCAATTACTACCACTTCAAGACTGATATATTCAAGAGAGAGATCACCTATTCGACCGACAGATCTTTTGCAGCCAACCTTGTAACTATTCCTGCCGACAGAGCATTTGAAGTAATCGGGTTGAACAAGAAGGGAAGTAAACCAATCAGTCTCGAAGGTGATACCAAGCCTCAGCCTCCCAAAAGAGACGCACAGGATATTCTTGGTCAGGAGAGCGTTACGCGTTTCGATAATACGGTAAAAAAGAAGAAAAAGAAACAACGTCCGAACGAACCCGGAGTAAGAGAAGAATCAGCAGTTTCTGCCAGCGTTGATGCACCTATATTGATTAAAAGAGTAACTCCTGCAAGTGGCGAAGTACAGGGACCGATTAAAAAAGTAATCACAACTCCCGACACCGCGCAACAAAAAGGGAATAATCCTCCGCGTGAACAAGTGCAGAGAAACAGAGACAAAAGAAATCCAAGGGATAACCGGGAAAATTCCAACCGTCCAAGCAATGAAAATGCAAACAAGGAAAACGTTTCCCCGGAAAACAAGGAAAACAGCAACAAGGATAATGCCATTCCGCGCGAAGGGAATAAATCCAGAAACAGAAATAAATCCAGACAACGGTCCAAAGGGATGAACGATAAGCCAAGAAACAATGACAATAATCAGAGTGAAAACAAGCCAAAACCGAACCCTGAAGTTTAGAACAGTTGTTGTTTGCCTGCTTAGCTCTTTATTCTTTTCCTGCACAAAAGAAGCTTTGTACGACCAGTACCAGCCCATCGAAAATGCATTATGGGAAAAGAATAAAGAGTATTATTTCTCTTTTCAGGTAACCGATATAAGCATGCCTTACGATGTAACGCTCGAAATAAGGAACAACAACCTGTATCCTTTTCAGAACCTATGGGTATTCTGCAGCGAAGAACAACCCATTGGTCCGCTAAAAAGAGATACAATAGAATGTATGCTTGCAGACGATTACGGAAAATGGCACGGGAAAGGCATATCCCTTTTCCAATCAAGTTTCCCCGTAAGGAAAAAGTTTACCTTCCCCCATACAGGTCAGTATACGTTTAGTGTAAGACAGGGAATGCGAAACGACTCACTTCCGGGAATTCAGGAAATCGGAATACGGGTAGTACAGTCCAGATAAAACTACAACCGTTCATTACGGGCAGCATCCATACGCAGAAAGATAAACAACAAAATGGTAAATCCCCACAGCGAGGATCCTCCATAGCTAAAGAATGGTAACGGTATTCCAATAACCGGAGTAAGTCCTGTTACCATTCCTATATTAATCGCCACATGAAAGAAAAAGATGGCGGCTACACTATACCCGTAAACACGCTGAAAAGTACCATGCTGCCTTTCTGCCAATGTAATAAGACGCAGAATAAAAAATCCAAACAAGAGTACCACAATAGCAGACCCTATAAAGCCCTGCTCCTCTCCTACCGTACAAAAAATAAAATCGGTATCCTGTTCGGGCACATACTTTAGTTTAGTCTGCGTTCCATTAAGAAACCCCTTACCTGTAAATCCGCCGGAACCAATGGCAATCTTCGACTGATTTACGTTATACCCTGCCCCGCTCGGATCATCTTCCAGTCCCAGAGAAACTTTGATACGAATCTGCTGGTGAGGCTCCATAATTTCATCAAACACATAATCCACCGAATACAAAAAGCCTATAGACCCAACAGCAAATAATGCAATCAGCGCATAATGACGTACCCAATTTCGTACAGATAGATAAATAAGGTAAAGGACCAGTGCCACAAACAATCCTACCGCAATCCAAAGGAAATTAACGGGAATAAAGAAGGTAAGCAGATACCCAATCAAAAAAGCAGAAGAAACCGTTATCAGTATAACCCGAACCACCAGTGAATCTCGTCGCAGCACTTTAACCATGATGGGACAAATAAGCAGTACCATCAAAAAGACAAGAAACTCACCCAAAGGAGTAATACCCCAAAGCACGTCCGAAAACTTCATGGAGGTAACAAAGAAAACGACAGCAGAAACACCCGTAAGCAATATATAACCAGACATTCCCTCCCGATACAACACAAGGAAAAAAGCCAGATAAACCAATGCAGAACCAGTTTCTTTTTGCATCAGGATTAATACCATCGGCAGAAAAATAAGTCCAAGGGTGATAGCAAAATTCCTAGCCGTAGTCAGCTTAAACCCATAGGAACTCATAAACCTGGCAACAGCAAGTGCAGTGGCAAATTTGGCAAATTCGGCGGGCTGCAAACGAATAGGCCCCAATACAAGCCATGAACGTGAACCTTTAATATCGGGAGCCAAAAAGATCGTAGCAATAAGTAAAAGAATCATTCCCAGATAGAAAGCATAGGCATAAATGTCGAAGAAATCGCTCTCCAGCATCAGAATAACAAAAATAAGACCGAACGAAAGTCCTGCCCACAATAACTGCGACCCCGGACGACCGTCTATATTGAACAATCCCGTATTATCAAAGTCATAGCTGGCACCACATATACTAATCCATCCACCAATAATCATGAGGACGTATATGGCAATAGTAAACCAGTCGACCGACTTCCATGTATCTATCTTTCTATAAGGCATTTCCCGGCATTACTACAGAATTAACAATAAAATCCTCCGCACTCTTGCTTGCTTCCGGAATTTCTCCGCGCAAGTATTTCTCTATCATCAGCTTGCCAATAGGCACTGCGTATTCTGCTCCAAAACCGGCATTTTCGATAAACACGGCAATCGCAATCTTTGGATTTTTTTTGGGAGCAAAACCCATAAAGATAGAGTGATCCTTACCATGTGGATTTTCGGCCGTACCCGTTTTACCGCACACCTCGATATCCGGCATATACGTACCCCGGCAAGTACCGCCGGTTACAGCGTTGGCCATCCCTTCCACTATATATTCGTAATAATGAGTATCAATCGATGTACGCCGCTTCTTGCTATACAATGTATCCAAAGGCATATCCTGAATCTTCTTTACCACATGAGGCGTAACAAAAAAGCCCCTGTTGGCAATAGTTGCTGCCAAATTGGCAATCTGCAACGGAGTAGAAGTGATCTCACCCTGGCCGATAGCCGTAGAAATAATGGTACTCGAATTCCAGCGCTTCCTGTAAATCTTATCGTATACCTTACTATTAGGAATATAACCGCGCTTCTCGCCCGGTAAATCTATCCCAAGTTTATAACCGTAACCCATCGATACCACGTGATTTTTCCACACTTCGAAAGCCTGCTGCACACTGGGATAACGGCGCCGGCTATCCAGCATATCATGCAATCCCCAACAAAAATAAGCATTACAAGACGTAGCCAGAGCAGCTACCAGGTTAAGCGGCGAAGCATGTCCGTGGCAGGCCGGTTTACCACCTCGTAAAGGATAACCATGGTAACAGGTATACATGGTATTCGGCGAAATGATACCCTCCTGTAAAAACACAAGCCCCTGAACCGGTTTAAACGTAGAACCGGGAGGATAATAAGCCATAATGGGACGGTCGAACAACGGTTTGTTCGGATCCTTTTCGAGGAGCTGGTGATTCTTGCCCCTCAAACGACCCACCAATATAGAAGGATCGAAAGTTGGAGCAGATACCATACACAACACCTCACCAGTCTCCGGTTCAATCATTACAATACCCCCCAGTTTGTTCTGCATCAGTTTCTCTCCATAAGCCTGCAGATCCATATCCACAGAAAGCGTCAGATTCTTTCCCGATTGAGGTACCACATCATGTTTCCCGCCTTCGTATCGGCCCTTAATACGTCCATGTGCATCACGAAGCAATATTTCCACCCCCTTTTCTCCGCGCAGAATCTGTTCATAGTACTTTTCCACCCCGGTACGTCCGGAATAATCTCCCGTCACGTAATAGGGATCTTTTTCCAGATCGCGCAGGTTAACCTCGCCAATATTTCCCAATACGTGGGCCGCATAAGGATACTGGTACTGACGGATTGTTCTGTTCTGAATATAGAATCCCGGGAATTTATATAGTTTTTCCTGCAATACCCCATACTCCTGTGCCGACAACTGATTCATAAACACCTGAGGGACATAAGAGGAATAACCCGGATTAATGCGTGGATTTTTAATATCAGTCATCCGCTTAACGAACTGAACCTTGGTTATTCCCAGAATATTACACAAGTCGGTTGTGTCGAAAGGCTGAATCTCACGCATAATCAGCATCACATCATAAGCAGGCTGGTTATACACAAGTAACTTTCCGTTCCGGTCGTACATCATACCCCGCGAAGGATAAAGCGTTTTCTTCAGAAAAGCATTACTATCTGCCCAAGCTTTATAATCGCTTTCCACCACCTGCAGATAGAAAAGTCTGGCAATAAAAATGACAACCAGCAAGATTACAGCCCCGCCAATTACATATTGCCTGTTTTCCTTATCATAGCTAGAGTTAAACATCGATTTTATAAGATTCCAGATTGAAAGCCTCTACAATAAAAATAACCATTACAGTTAACGCGATACTGGCGCCAATACGTAACAGCAGAAATAACGGATCAAAAAAAGTAAGCGATTCGATGCTGAACAAGGCAACATGATGAAGTGCCGTAATCAGTAAAGTATACCTGAAAAACCCTCCATGACCGAAAGACTTAGAGGAAGGAAAAAGACCATCGGGCAGCTCGTTACCCATCAGGATATTTATTATCGGTCCGCGAAGGATACCGGCAAGAGTAGATGCCGCCGCATGCATTCCCGGAGTATTGGCAAACAAATCGATCACCATTCCCATGAGAAAAGAAAAGAAAACAACCTTGGTTCCCGAAGTACCCACAGGAAGTTTAAGAATAAAGTAAAGATACAGGAACGGCGTTGCAATACGCAGGAAGTGAATGTTATTCAGAACAAAAATCTGAATCATCGCAAACACAACAAAATAAAACGTACCTCTCAGTATATTGTTAATCATTTCGTTTCGCCTCTTGTTCTACTTGTAATTGTTCTTTCTGCTTGTAATTTTTTATAATCCGTACATGCTGTAACGAACTAAAATCGGTAGCCAGCAATACTTGCAGCGTATAAAAATTATCGTCGCGTTGTTTTTTATGTGCCGAAATTGTTCCCACCCGGATACCCGAAGGGAAAATGGCGGAATAGCCGCTTGTTACAATCGTATCCCCCTTGTGAAACACCACATGCTTGGGAAGTTCTTCAAGGTTGGCAATTTTGGAATTACGGCCATCCCATGTAAGGGAACCGAAGTTATTACTTCTTAGCACCTTACAACTTAAACGAAACTTAGGATTAAGCACCGGAAGAATAACCGAGAAATTCTCGCTCACCACAGAAATAATACCAACCACCCCTTTCGAGGAAACCACCCCCATATCCGGAGCTATACCGTCGGCCTTCCCTTTATTGATGGTAATATAATTAGACAGCGAAGAAACACTGTTGCTAACCACTTCGGCCTGCATAAACTCGTATTCAAACTGTTCGGTCGAATCCGGCGTAAACCCACGAAAGGCAACCGTATCAGCCAGCATGGCATCCATCTCGTCTTGCAGACGGAGCAATTCCATTTCCAGCAAACCGTTCCGTTCCATCAGGTCTTTGTTAATCTCCCGAAGGTTAAGGTACGTATTTACAGCTCCGGCCACCGAGGCCACCTTTCCGGTAACCACATTACCGGAACTAAAGATTATATTACGCTGATAGGCATTGCTGCGATATACCAATACGAGCGATACAATCTCCAGTAAAAGAAATAAAAACCAATGTCTTTTTCTAATCAGGAAATCGAGCAGTTTCCGCATAGTTAAAATTTAAAAGAATCCCCGGGCTTTCGCCCGGGGGATTACTTATTATCGGATAAGGAAATTAAACTTATCAATATTCTTCAACGCCACCCCGGTCCCTTTCGCGACTGCATGCAACGGATCTTCTGCCACATGGAACGGAATACCAATCTTATCGGTAAGACGTTTGTCCAGGCCGCGCATAAGAGCGCCACCACCGGCAAGGTAAATACCGTTATGCACAATATCGGCATACAATTCGGGCGGAGTCTGTTCCAACGCACTCAGAATAGCCGCTTCCATCTTGGAGATCGATTTCTCCAGACAGTGAGCAATTTCCTGATAAGAAACCGGAACTTCCATAGGAAGAGCCGTCATCTGGTTCGGACCATGAACAATATAATCTTCGGGTGGATTCTCGAGCGAAGTAAGCGAAGAACCCACATTAATTTTAATCATTTCGGCTGTACGTTCGCCCACCTTCACGTTATGCTGGCGACGCATGTATTCCATAATATCAGCCGTAAGGTCGTCGCCGGCAATACGGATCGATTTATTGGAAACAATACCACCCAGCGAAATAACAGCGATTTCGGTCGTACCACCACCTATATCAACAATCATGTTACCCTCCGGAGCCTCCACATCGATACCAATACCGATAGCAGCAGCCATAGGTTCATAAATCATATATACATCGCGGCCACCGGCATGCTCGGCAGAGTCGCGAACGGCACGCAATTCCACTTCCGTACTACCGGAAGGAATACAAACCACCATACGAAGCGAAGGAGTAAACCAACGGCTTTTGGGGTTAATCATTTTAATCATTCCACGAATCATTTGCTCTGCCGCGTAGAAGTCGGCAATCACACCATCGCGCAACGGACGGATCGTACGAATATTCTCGTGCGTCTTTCCATGCATCTGGCGTGCTTTTTCTCCAACAGCAAGTACCTTGTCGGTACGGCGGTCAAGTGCAACCACAGAAGGTTCGTCCACAACAATCTTACCATTATAGATAATGATTGTGTTGGCCGTTCCAAGGTCCATTGCTATCTCTTGTGTGAAAGAAAATAATCCCATTGTTTCTGTAAATTTAAAACATTAATGTTTGAAGTGACGAACACCCGTTTTAACCATAGCCACACCATGCTCGTTGCAGTAGGCTACCGACAATTTGTCGTTAATTGAACCGCCCGGTTGTACCACCGCGGTAATACCAGCCTGATCGGCAATCTCCACACAATCGGGGAACGGGAAGAAAGCATCGGAAGCCATAACAGCACCCTTCAGATCAAAGCCAAAGCTTGCGGCCTTTTCGATAGCCTGTCTCAGTGAGTCAACGCGGGAAGTCTGCCCAATACCGCTTGCACACAACTGTTTGTTTTTAACCAGGGTGATCGCATTCGACTTGCTGTTCTTAACCAGCTTGTTGGCAAACAACAAATCGTCCACTTCCGAAGCAGAAGGCTGTTTGTCTGTTATCGGTTCAAGATCGGCCGCAGTCTGAATGCTCAGGTCTTTATCCTGTACCAGTACACCATTCAGCAAAGAACGGAATTGCATACCGGAAGTCTTGCTCTCTTTACGGATCAAAATAATCCGGTTTTTCTTTTGCATCAGCACTTCAAGTGCGTCTGTATCGTAATCGGGTGCAATAATTACTTCGAAGAAAATCTTGTTGATTTCTTCGGCAACCTCTTTATTTATCAGTGTATTGGTAATCAGAATACCACCGAAAGCAGAAACAGGATCGCCGGCCAAAGCATCTTTCCAGGCTTGCAGCACAGTAGCACGCGAAGCGATACCGCAGGCGTTGTTGTGTTTCAGGATGGCAAATGTAAGTTCGTCGAATTCGCCTATCAGCGTTACGGCAGCATCAATATCAAGTAAATTATTGTAAGAGATTTCCTTGCCCTGCAACTGTTCAAACATCTCTTCGAAGTTTCCGTAGAAAAGACCTTTCTGGTGAGGGTTTTCGCCATAGCGCAAATGCTTTGCATCATTTACCGCACAACGGAAAGCAGAACCTTCGCCTCCGTCGAAATAGTTAAAGATGGCACTGTCGTAACCCGACGAAACCATGAAAGCTTCTTTTGCAAACCATTTACGGTCTTGCAACGAAGTAACGGCACCTTGTTCGTCCAGCAACTGCAGCAACGGTTTGTATTGTCCTTTGGAAGCAACAATCACCACGTCGTTAAAGTTTTTTGCAGCGGCACGGATCAAAGAAATTCCGCCGATATCTATTTTCTCGATGATAGCCTGCTCTTCGGCGCCCGAAGCCACTGTATCTTCGAAAGGATACAGGTCTACAATAACCAGGTCTATTTCGGGTATTTGGTATTCAGTAATTTGTTCGTTGTCTTTTTCATTGTCTCTGCGTGTAAGAATACCTCCAAATACTTTGGGGTGAAGTGTCTTAACACGACCGCCCAGGATAGAAGGATACCCCGTAAGGTCCTCCACCGCATCACACGGTATACCCAGTGATTCAATAAATGTTTGCGTTCCTCCGGTTGAAACAAAGCTAACGCCCTCGCGGTGAAGCTTCATTAAAATTTCGTCCAATCCCTCCTTGTGGAATACGGATACCAATGCGCGTTTGATTTTTTTCGTTGCAGACATCTTACCTATCTATTTACTTTATTGTTTTAAAGCACAAAAATAGCTATTTTATTTATAATAAGACCGCACGTATCCGTAAAAAACCTTTTTAAATCTGAATCTTTATAGGATGGCGTAAAATTGTCTCATTTTGCACACAAATCTTGTACAAAATGACAAAAAGAGAAGGGTTGCTTACCCGTTTGCCGGGATCAATCAAGCGGGTAGATTTTTACTTCAGCCGTTTGTACACATTCGGATAAGAGGACGAGGAAAGTACGTTATTAAGTTCCAACCGGTTAAAATCATCAGAAAGGTCATAGAAAAAAATATCTGCGGCATCTTCTTTATCGGACGAATTCGCATAATACATGTAAAGAAACCGCCCTTCCACCTCATACCTCGAAGGCCGGGCAGCAAAAGTAAGTAAGTCGTCGTGATACACAATAGTCCCATCCGAAAGAAACTCAATAGAATCGTCGGTTTTTACAGGAACATGCTCTTCATTACCAGTAACATTAACCCATATACCAACAATAGACTGCTCCGACTCAACATCCTCCTTTTCGCAACCCGTTGCACCAAACAGCAGCAACACCGCCGCCATACTCATAAAAAATAAAAATGTCCGCTTCATACTTCCTTCATTCTACACTAACAGACGCTAATCCGAAAGATTCTGCTGCATGGAGGCATTCAGAAAATAGGATCAGCTTTAAAATAGCACAACCGAATTTTAAGGATTTTAAAAACATTTCCAATATATAGAATATTGTTTTGCAATATGAAATGCACTTATTACTTTTGCATAAAAACCATCAACGTTAAGTGTTATGGCAAAGATAACTTCCGAAATAGCTTACAAAGCGACAATGGAAAGAATTGAAGAACTTCTTCCCCTTGTAGATGATAATACTCCTTTGGATAATAGAAATCTTATTGAACTTGAACTACTTTCTAATCTTGTGGTAGATTATGAAGATGAGCATTATCCTATTAAAACTCCATCTTTATTGGAGGTTCTCAAACTTCGTATGTATGAAATGAAACTCAATCAGAACAAACTATATAGACTCAGACATTGTACTGGGTGTTTAACTAGATTTTGGGAGTATAAACTACGAACAAAAAAGTCCGACTCTCACGGGCCAGACTCTCCAAATTTTATCTCAACCTTAAATACTATTCAAAAACAAACGCTTGATTTGTTTTCTAACCGATGCAAAGATAGTTATTTATCCAAAACTAAAAGATTATTTTAATATGTTTTATAACACGCTGATTAGCTTGTTAAATTAACATACTATACAGGTAGCTGGTTCCGGCTACTGCGATAAGGCACCGACCTGACAAGGTGGCTGCTCCGTTTGTGGATTTGTTGGATTATTTATCCGTTGGTTGCACTCAATAAGAGATCAATTTTTTTATCATTATATCATTCATTGAAAACAAATAATATATTCTATATTTCCTCTATAAATAAAGGACACGTGCTCTTCTGGCTGTCCTTTGTAAAAAAACAGTATACTAATTTCCTCTTCGAGTTTTATAGCTCAAACACGATTTCGTGTACAGATGTAATGTTCATACCAGTTTGCAAAAACGGGGTTTTCCCACCACAAATATAAGGGTCTTGATTACATCTGTTTTTAGCAGCCTTACGCAGCTATGTACGTAGTTGTGAAAGGCTGTTTTTTTGATAATATATTCCAAATGATTACTAGTATTTTTCTGGCATTCGCCAATAAGGCTTTGTTATGATTCATCCTTTTAGAGAGCGTTTGATATTTATAAAAGAATCTGGATCCTTTGGTCCTACAAGCAGCCCACGCACATTGGACAAGTAATATTCTCAGGTATTTGTTTCCGTGCAATATTTTTCTTCCTTTTATTTTCCCTGCACTTTCTTCATTCCTTGGCTTTAATCCTGCCCATCCTACCATAGCGGAAGCTGTTATAAAAGCTTTCATGTCTACTCCTATCTCTGCAACAATTCTCATGGCGGAATCTTTTTTTATACCCGGTATAGTTTGCAGAAGTTCTATTTCTTGAGAAAAATGAGTCTGGCAAATAGAATTCATTTCCACATAGCATTCCTCTATTTGACGTTCATACATGCATGTTTCTTCTCTGGACAACTTTAACATCATACAATCTGTTTTCGAGATCACACCCGTAAGTGCAGCCATGATTGCTTCATCTCCATGTTTGTTGCGGGTACGTTTGTGTACCAATAGTAAAAGGATATTAGGATCTGTTGTTCCCTCAATGATAGCGTCTATTACCTTTTGCATTGATTTTCCCCCAATATCACTCACATAATTGCTTAAACGGATGTTGCAGCGTTGTAATATGAGATCTATATTTTGTTCGGCACGTTGTAAGCTACGATTCAGATAGAAAATTCTTCGGTCATACAAACGAAGTTCCTGGATAATAGGTTCAGGAATAAAGCTCCCTTTTATCAACTCCTTTTGTAGGACAGTAGCAATCCAATGCGCATCCTTTACATCACTCTTACGACCAGGAAGCTGTTTGATGAAATAAGGATTAACTAGCTTAATGTTGAAATCGCTGTATAACACACGCCAGATAGGAATCCAATAAATACTAGTACTTTCCATGGCTATATCGCCAACTGAATGATACACCAATAGATCCCGAAGACGATCAAGTTCAGGAGTCAGAACACCAAACTTCTCTTCTATTTTATCTCCATTTTCTTTTATAATGCACATGAAAATACTATCTTTATGCACATCAAGACCACATACGTTCTTCATAATTAGTCCTTTTATGGTTAGAACTGAAAGATACTATATTTTCGGGAATGCTCGATATATGAACGAACGGAGTGGTCTTTATTTTTATTGAACATGCTTATAAATCGTCTTTTTTATGTAAGTTTGCAATGACAATGAATTGTTATCCTATAGGTAATTTTGGAGGTATTTCATTAAATTAAAAAACAAAATATGGATGCAGCAACAGGTATGTTTTTAATAATAGGGATTCCCTTGATACTATTTTTGATATTTCTATATACACCTGCCGGTAAGAGGTGGCTGAAAAAGAACTAATATAGTCATAGGTTCGTTTATAAACTCGATGAAAATCAAGATTTATAAATCCGAATATACATGTGAAAAATTTCCCGCCTGCAGTTCAATCTCGCACCTACCTTACAAAGAATCAATAACCTAAATTTGGGTTGTTTTGATTGATCCAAATTAATATATTATCTATCCGTACGTACTTCAATTACTTCACGCAGATTGGTGGTATAGCAGGGAGAAAGTTTCTCGCGGCGGAGTTTCCACTTGCGACCGCTTCCTTGTATGGCGAGACTTAATTTGCGGTTATCGAAACCGGAGTTTAGGCGATCCATTACCTTCATTAAGCGGGTATGTTTTTCGCGGTCAACGGTGTCGAATAAATTCATCTGCACTGCATTCTCGTCAACTATTTCGGTGATTATTACCCCTGCTTTTTTAAACTGATAGCCTTTTACAAATATAAGACGGAGTGCTGCCAGGGCATACTTTACTAACTCCAATGTACTGTTGGTAGGTACAGGTAATTTGATTACAAAATTCTTGTAATACTGGGGCAAATCACTCCGAAAGTTATTGGTATGTATAAATACCATTAGTGAAGCAGCACACGATTTCTGAGCACGTAATTTCTCTGCGCACATACTGGCATAAGTGGAAACCGCTTCTTCCATTTCAGCCAAATCGGTAACCATGTGGCCGAACGAGCGTGAGGTACAGATCTGTTTTTTGGGAGCCGGAGCCAGTTCCATATCAATACAAGATTCTCCATTGAGCTCTTTCCACATTCTTTCCCCAACTACGGTCATTTTCTGTCGCACCCAGGCAACTGGCAGTTGGGCAAAGTCATAGGCGTTTTTCACTCCATATTGCGCCAGCATCTTAGCATGTTGTCTGCCAATCCCCCACACATCCCCAATTTCAGTGAGTTGCAGAGCTTTTACCCGCTTTTCGTCTGTATCTATAAGGCAAACCCCTTTATAGTTTGGATATTTCTTAGCAAACTTGTTTGCCACTTTAGCCAATGTTTTGGTGGGTGCTATCCCCATGCTGATAGGTATACCCGTACCTTTGGTTACAGAACGAACTATCTGTTCGCCATATTCCTTGAGATCCCACTGTTCGAATCCATCCAGATTAAGAAAAGCCTCGTCGATAGAATAAACCTCCATATCTTCTACAAACGATCCCAACATCGACATCACCCGGTTGGACATATCACCGTACAATGTATAGTTTGACGAGAAAACTTCTATTCCATACTTATCTACATCATCCTTTATCTGATAAGCAGGAACCCCCATTTTAATACCCAAGGCTTTTGTTTCGTTTGATCGTGCGATAACACACCCGTCGTTGTTGGATAACACAACAATGGGCGTAGTACGCAGCCAGGGCTTGAATGCCCGTTCGCAGCTTGCGTAAAAGTTATTACAGTCAGCTAAACCAAACATCAAACTATCTCCTTGTACTTCTATGTTTCTTAATGGAATAAGTAACAATTCCCCAGATTACAAACTCGTTCCCTGCTGTTACTTTTATAGGCTGAAAATCTTTATTGGCCGGAATAAGCCAGACCACATCCTGTTCTATCTTGATATATTTGAGGGTAAATTCGCCATCTACGCAACAAACCGCCAAATCCCCTTCACGGGGTTCAAGCGACTTATCAATAATGAGTATATCCCCCTCGTGTATGTCTGCTTCGATCAACGAATCTCCCTTTACCCGTCCATAAAAGGTAGTGGACGGATGCTTGATAAGTTCGTTGTTCAAATCGATACTTAAGTCTAAATAGTCTTGTGCCGGCGATGGAAAACCTGCACGGATTCCTTCATCCACAAACGGAAGCTCTACACTGCTTTTTGTGTCTGCTTTAAAAATATCTATTACCGACTTGCTCTTTTTCATGTTCATTGTCCTGCAAAGATATAACAAACAAAGAATAAAAATACTACATAAGAATAGACGGATCTTTAGGATTTTTCTTTAGAAAATCGTTTTTAATGGTACGGGCATCCATCCGTTCGGCTTCGAATGTACGGAGCATAGCAGCGATTTCGGGGCGTTTCAAAGCTGGGTCCAACCATCGTTCCTCTTGCTCTGGTTCGAGAATAACCGGCATCCTGTTTCCGGTTTTCGGATTGTTATGTATAAATCCCGTCAGCTCGTTGGCCTGGGTGGTAAGAATTGAAAATGTATTAATTACCTCCCCGGTTTGCTTGTTCAGCCAGCTATCGTATACACCTGCAAAAGAAATAATATCCAGATCCTTTACATAAATAAAGTAGGGCGATTTAGTACCATCGGTTTCGTGTCGCCACTCAAAGTAACCAGTTGAAGGAACGATACACCGTTTAGAAAGAATAGGCCCCCGAAACGAAGGAAGTTCGAAGACTGTCTCCGACCTGGCATTGTAAGTAAACTTACGCATCTTTTCTGCATCCTCTTCCGTTTTACACCAAAAAGGTATTAATCCCCACTTACGAACTTCAAGTTCTTCGGATGTTGTTACAATGGCACAATCAGGATTGGTAAAGGCCGCTTGCCTATACTGCTCTTCAAGAATTTCTTTTGCTATCTCGATTATATCCGATTTCCTTCCATACCGTGCAGCCAGTTGCTGCGCTTTCTTGCTCATGCTATTGTAAAAACACATACGCTCCGGATTTTAGTTTTCAAAGTTACTACATAAGTATAACAAGATATAAAACATCCATGCGTGATTTGTTTCTTTATCATACAAAGTACTCGATAAGTCACATCTAAGTTAAAAGTGAATTTTACACAAAAGGAAAACTTTGGTATCGTATTCCCGAAGATTATCTCCAGATAGGTTCATTTTGCCAATTATTAAAGAATCCAATTTTATAAATAGGCATATTGGGATTTTGATGTAATAAATTTAATACTTTGGTTTTTATCTCATTATTTGGGTCAACAGCATTACAGAGATAGACCATAGCAGTTATTACATAATAAGGCTTTTTTTCCTGAACAGCTGTAATACTATTCTGTAACCATTGAAAGCGTGGATTTATTATTGAAGTTGGCCTTTTAACCATATTGCGACTCCAAATACGAGAATGGTGTGCAATTATATTCCTCAAATATGAAATAGCTTCCAACCAACTAGATAGTTCATTATGAAGATTCAGCCCCATTTCATTTGCTATAATAGCTTTCTGGGGAAGTTGGTGTTTTAGATTTTTATATATTTTTGAAAGCGTACCGAATGTTGCAACTTCGAAAATTATCCACGCATCAGGATTATTATGCGGGTATCGGTTTCTATAGTCTTTGGCAAACATTTCTCCACTGCGGTTAAATTCATCCTTAAGATCAGACACGTGCTTTGCATGCAAAGCTTTATCCTCTACAATTGAGTCATCCAAATACCATAAACCACCAAAAGATTGAGAAAGGTGATAAATAATTTTTGTACGTAATGCAACTTCAATAATTTCAATTGCATCGAAAAGGACTAACCTTAATTGTCGGTCAAAATTGTAGCGGTCAATTACATCTTCAAAATAAGAATTAGGAGTGAAAATATGGTTAACTCTATCGGACTGCATGTCCCACCAATAACCTTTTAAACGATAGTAGTTGATATGATTCAAGTAGAAAGCCGCTTTTGTTTCGTCTCTCATCAACATACCTCTTGATTTCAAAAGTGTGATTTGCTCTGCTATAGATCTTGAATCTTTATTTTTCGCCATTATACAAAAAAATGACCCGCCTGCAGTTCTAATGGTATGCAAAACGGGTACTGTTATCTTTAAAGGACAAAGTCCATATTTTAAATCTTGTACTCCACAAAAGTAAACATTTATTTAATGAAATCCAACTATAATAGATATATATCTAATTTTATTTATCATCCAACCTAATCATTAGCGTGCCTTTTAAAGTTGCAAAACCCCGCTAACCCTAAAAAGGCTAACGGGGTGAAGTGCTTACACCAATAATTTGTACAAATAACTGGTTCCGGCTACAACAATTAAACACCAACCTAACAAGGTGGCTGCTCCATTTGCGGTGTTGCTGGATTCTTCGGGGTTGTTGCCTGGTGAAGTGTTTCCTTGTTTGGGGACGACGGCTGGCAGGTATCGTTCTCCGGATTGTCCGGGGGGTTGCGCTGGTTCAGCGTTACAAGAACACCCAGGGCCGCAAGGGCAATCTCCCTTTCTTCCATTACAAGTGCCAGGAGGATAAGGATCTTCAGGAAGGTAATAGTTGCCTTTTTGCTGTTTTTTGCTCCGAAAAAAGCAGCTT
>Ga0074193_1000347_pt1 | contig 80564 bp, 60 predicted proteins | sample EPASupsiteHSE605_FD_64523 | JGI IMG/M metagenome (GOLD analysis project Ga0074193, IMG submission 64523) | Bioremediated contaminated groundwater from EPA Superfund site, New Mexico - Sample HSE6-05 | ecosystem: Environmental > Aquatic > Deep subsurface > Groundwater > Contaminated ... | reverse complement strand
ATTTGACAACATCAATATGACCATTTGATGATGATAAATGAAGAGGAGTTTCTTTACGTTTGTTCTTTAAATGGATATCAGCTCCATGTTCAACCAAAAATTCAACAATTTCAAGATGACCATTTGAAGATGATAAATGAAGTGGACTCATATCAGAATCATTCTTCAAATTGATATCAGCTCCATGTTCAACCAAAAATTCAACAATTTCAAGATGACCATTTGATGATGATAAATGAAGGAGGGTATCGTTTTCGTAATTCTTTATATTTACATCACCCTTTTGATTGATAAACTGGATAACCTCTTTAATATCACCTTTTTGGACAGAATAAATTATAGGAGGAAATATTATTTTCTCAAGTTTGTCCAGAATTGTAAAAATTTTGGGTCTTTGTTCTGGATCTAGATCCGTACATTTTTCAATCAATTCTTTTAATTCTATTGGAAAACTGTCTGGAAATTCAAGTTTTTTAACTTTTTCAAAAGGCATTTCCCCTGTTCCTATTTCCCAAAAAACCACGCCAAGAGAATAAATATCAGACTCTTTTGTATATTTCCCATATCTTGTCTCTGGTGCATTCCAATGAAAGTTACCAATTTCACTTATAGTTGAAGAATTATGATCTTCAATTATTTCTTTCGAACAACCGAAATCTGATATCTTTGGGCGGTGTTCCTGATCAAGAAGAATGTTATTGCTCTTTAAATCACGATGAATGATATTTTTATCATGAAGCGCTTTTAATCCACGACATATTCCAATGCACATTTTATACCTATCAATCCAATTAAATTCGGTTTCGTATATTTTAAAAGATTTCAGATAATTGAACAAATCCCCTTTTGTCCCCAATTCCATTAGAATTATGAAATGCACATCTGTTTCACAAATCCCATAAAACTGAATGATATTGGGATGTGAACAATTCATCATTATTTCTACTTCGGTTTTAACCTTATCGTAACTAAATGACCAATTTTTCAGATCAATATACTTCCCCGCCACAACCCCAAATTTTTTTGATTCTACCTGATAAACCTTTGCAAAAGAACCTCTCCCCAAAGGTTTCCCTTTTCTTATTGTGGAAGGACTTATTGGATTCATTTTTTTAATTAGTCAAATTTTTTATCCAATTATATTAGAGGGGTGTTACGTGTTTTAATCACTATCTTAACCAAACTGATCTTTGAGTAGGGATGTCAAAATGACCCCATTTATCAATTTATTCAAAATTTGGGGTGATATTGGTTGGGTTTTTGGAGTCAAAGAAAGTTAAGAAATAATTGAAGGGAATTCGATTTAATAAATAAACAGGCAACTTTTTGTAGTTTAAACAAATTTTCTAATGTTTATTTCGGGCTTAAATTCAGAAAAAAAAAATCGTTTTGGGGTAATGTTCTCAAAAGTTCAGAATTGTTGGGGTATTGGGTGTAAAAGCCTCTCAATTAGAGGGGTCAAATAATCGTTTTTTATTGACAAATTCTGAAGAATTCGAAAAGAAATTATTTTAGATAATTCCAAAAAGTATGTCTTTCTCCATGATTATTGGATATTAAAAAATAAAAAGTATAGCAAAAAATTGTTGTTTTTTCATGGTGAGTGGGGAGAGCATTCCAAAAAGTCTTCTAAAAATTTTAATTGTTAGGTCAAAAACTTGACCCCGATTTTATAAAAAATGTCCCTCAAATTGATTTTTTATACCCCAATTAACATCCCTATCTTTGAGTTTCACTAATAAAAATGGGAGGAACTTAAACAATGAAACTATACCTTGAATAATTTCATTCTCTAAGATTTTACCAACTAACTTGAAATATTCCATGTTTTGATATTAAACATGCTCCAAAAATCAGTAAATCCCATAAAATGGTAAACTTACATACTATTGTTGAAAAACTAATCAAGTTATATCATTTAATGAAATATCTACTCATAATCAACATAATGGAAAGAAACCATGATTGTTTTTCTCAAATTTGATTTGTTTCATTATTCTAAAAAATGCACCTCTTGATTCAATCATTTGATATTTTTGAATACCAATTTCTTCATTATAACAAGTATCTGATTCAATTTTACATCATTATCCAATGAACTTCTCAATTAGATTCTTATTAATAGTTTTGAAAAAGTCTTTTTTCGAATGGAAGAGAAGTGTATTTTTAAAAACTATCTTTTTGGAGACGGAAATGAAATTGTGATCGATGATATGGAGTTTTGTGTTGATCGAATTATTATTTTACCCAAGATTCGTCCTTATCAACTTGAAAAAGCAGTGAGATTGTCAATTGAGTATTGCAAATCTGCTGATTTTCGTCGAAAATTATTAGAGAAATATTTTTAATGTCTGGTATAATCAATTTACCGATTATACCAACGAGGTATCTATAGATTTAATGAAATCAAGCATTTTTTGTTAAATAGAAACAGTTACTTATAATGCTTTTATTCTAGGAAAGAGATCGAAGATTGCGCGAACATTATAAAAAGTAAGGACAAATATTATTTGTTTGATGAATCATTCTTCGAGAATGAAAATGATATTGATCAACTGGTTGAACATGGTTTTTGTAAATCAAGCATTGAGTATTTTCTCAAGTATGATGTTGTTGGTGATTTGTTTAATATCGATAACTCGAATCAGAATGCCAAATGGAGTCCATTTGAGTGGAGTAATAGGCGAAATATCTCGATCTTTTGTCTTTTTCCGGATTTTTTGGCCCGATCAAATGTTTTAAGTGTTTATTAATGAAAGGATTCGAGATCAATGATGACGTTATATCAATGGTTGTATGCAGCGGATGTATAGATTTGTACCATATATGTCAAGTACAAAACTTTTCACAAACTTCCTTTGTTTGCAAAGCTTCAGAGTTTTTCCACTTACCATTGTTGGTTTTAATGAAAAAACATGTATATGATGTTAATTCAAGAGATAAATATGTAGAGTTTCAATATTTTCTTCAACTCCTCTTCATTTAGCTGCTCATGAAGTTCATCTTAGTGTTGTTGAATATCTAAATGCCAAACGAATATTTACCAAAACCAGGTATTTGTAAAACATTAAAAGGAAATAATATTAGTCATGAGATTCTTTAGTTAATGAGTAAATATTCGTTTGTTCATCTATTGCTCTTAAAAAAGTATTTAGTATTCTTTCCATTGTGATGGTGTATTAAAAAAGAAATGTGTTTGTTCTCTATCTTAAAATTGTCTGATTCCAAATATATACTGGAATATTCATAAGATTGTTACATAATCATCAATATTAAAACTTTTCTCTCTTTTACTTTAAGATTCATGGACTTTTGAAAAATAAGTATTTCTAAATTTTTTTCATTTTGAAACGAGATAGAAACAGGTTTCTATCTCGTTTGGTCAAGATTCTTGTGCTACATTCGCTGGTGAAAATAGAACCTTAAAAGAATTCTCAGTTCCTTAGAAAATGCATTTTATTATTTTCAGTAAAAAACCAAAAAAAACACCCAATCATTGGTAAAACACTTTACTCACAAATAAACATAAAAAATAGTTCCAACATTTGATTGAAAATGGGAAGAAAAATTGGAAAAAGATGAAGATGATTCGCTTCGAGATTTTGACAAATTACATGGTATTCAATGTATGGAAAGATGAAATAATCATCTTAATCCTGGTTAAAAGTATCTAGGCAAGAGAGGAAGACTCGATGATCTTTGAATATCATAAGATTAAAATACCCAAATCAGAAATTGACAAATAATTAAAAGATTTCGCTTGATCAATCCCATCAAATGGACTTGATTCTTCAAAAAGTCTCGAAATGTTCCAAATCATCAATAACATCATACTAAAGTCAATATCTAAAACATTATCTGACTGCTTTTTCTTGTTTAAATGAAGAATCTTCAATAATAAAACAATATATTTGATGAATTTTCGGTACTAATAATATCTGTTTGATTTCCATCTCCATAAATTTGGGACTTGTTCAGCACTTCTATTTCAAAAAAACATAAAAAATCTCAACACTAACTGAAACATTACATAGTAAAAGTATCAGTATGCCTTGTATGCTCGCAATGTGAAAAATGCAAATCTTTTATGTTTGTTAATTGTAGAAAGCCCAGATAGATATCCTGGTAATGATCTTCAAGAAATATATTATGCTGAACTACAGTTTACGAGCCATTAAAAGGTATTCCAAAAATCATGAATGGATTGATTTAGATGGAGAAAATGGTTTACTTGGAATATCTAGTTACATATCTCATCATATTGGTGATGTTAATTATGCGATTTTGAACTCGATACAAAAATACAAAGCTGGTGAAGAAATTGGAACAGTAGAAGCATCTAAAAATTCAATTCCAGTACTTGCTCCCATTGATCTTACCGTTTTAGAAGGAAACACTCTGCTAGATAATGAGCCATCATTAATTAACAAGTCATCAGAAAGAAAAGGATGGATAGCAAAAATCAAAATCGAAAATGAAAATGATTTTAATGGTTTAATGGATAGAGAGGCATATTTGAAGTTCATTGAATCAACATCTTAGTAAAAACGAGCATTTCTTTTATAAACAGATTAGGGGGGCTTGAGCATAGCTATTTCATCCAGATTTTCGGAATACTTCTTCTTAAATTCTTCGAGTTGCTTCATCTGTTCACGCAAACAGTGGTGCATATGTTCGTATGCTTGCGCAGTTCGCAGTTTATGTAGCAAATAGTGAGCATTCATAAATAGATTTTTGATTTCTTCCAAACTTTCGTTAGGGTTATCACCACCTTCTGCAATCACCCCAACAAGCTTCTGAAAAGCAAATAATATCTTATGATTTATCTTCTTGAGCTCAAGTAGTGGTGGATTCTCAGGATTATACATGATCATCACACCTTGATCCTCCAAAGACGCCATATCCTCATCGTTCTGTTTTTCTCCAAACACTACAATTGGGCCATCAGGAGGTCTGGGAGGATCAATCGGATTTTTATCATCGCTCGTAAAATACTGATACTCGTCTGGTGGAAAAGGATAAGGAATTTGGTTGGGTTTAGAGTCCATAAAAGTGCTAAATTACACCAAAGGGAAAATTTTCCCTAGACTAATGGACGGTTTTGGTCGACCTTTCGAATGGGTCATTCAGAGGGACTTCGTCATGGTACACGATATGTTTTTGCTAGGAAATTCGGTAAGCATGGAGTTCCAGCACCTTCTCTTTCATTAAGAACTTTTCGAATTGGAGATGTTGTCGAAATTAAAGTAAATGGCGCTGTACACAGAGGTTTACCACACCGTGTATATCAGGGTGCTACTGGTGTAGTTTGGAACGTTACTCCAAGGGCTGTTGGTATTCTTATCAAGCGCCGCGTAAATAATCATATTGCTCCAAAAAGAATTTACGTTCGCACAGAACATGTTTTCCCAAGTAAATCTTGTGATGAATTCAAGGCTAGAGTAAAGGCAAATTGCCAAGTCCACATAGAAGCTAAAAAGAAGGGCGTTAAAGTTGAAAAGTGCTTGAAGCGCATTCCTGTCCAACCAAGGCAGGCTCATGTCGTCAAGCCAGAGGTTGTTCAAACAATCACTAACAGCCCATTCCGTGAAAACTGGTAAAATTGATTCTCTATTTCGGGTTGAATAATCGTTTTTTTTATTTAAACGTCATGAAACAATCAGTACCCAGGATTGTTATGCTTGGAAGCACATCTGTTGGGAAAACATCATTGATCAACCGTATTACCGAGAACAAATTTGATCCTAACACTCCTCCGACAACAGGTGCTGGTTTTTTCCATTATAAAACAGGAACTCGGGAAATTCAAATATGGGATACAGGTGGAATGGAAAGATTTCGTGCCCTAAACAGTGTATATTATAGGGGGGCTGTTGGCGCGATTTTGGTTTTTGATTTAACCAATAATGATTCATTCCAAGAGTTGGAGTCTTGGAGGAATGAATTTATATCAAACACCAATTCAAATCCGGTTATATTACTAGTAGGTAATAAATGCGATCAAACTAGTGATATTGAGGTTGAGGATTCTGATATTAAGCAATATACTGATGAACATGGGTTACCGTTTTTCAAAACTTCAGCACTAACGGGAGAAAACGTTGGTTCTGTACTTGAGGCGCTGTTGAAGCTAATTCCAGAAAAAGTTGATAATGTAACTTCTGTTGATCTTGATCAAGGCAAATCGTCATGCTGCTAATAAATATTATTCTCTTAGTGATTTATGAGATATGATTTCGCATTGTTTGACAATATCAGATGAGATTCCTTCCAGCTCAACAAATGAAACCTTTGGTTTCAGCGATTCCTGCATGAATATATTTATGTTTTCATATAAAGGAATCAGTATTGAGTCGCTAGGGAGGTCGAAATTTTCAATCTTCCACAATTCAATTAATTTTCGAACATTATCAAAAAGAATCGTTAATCTTTGGGAGTTATGAACGCTTTCTTTTCCATTTTGCTCACTTCGATGGTTTGTAATTTGCTTTTCCAATTCTTTTGCTTCATTCTTCAAAGAAACAAGTCTGTTCACTTCGGAAACTATAGAATTCAACGAATTAACATGCAAAGCCTCCTCTAAATTCCGAATGAACTCAAGGTTTTTTTCACATATTGTCGATTCAGCATCTTTTAGTTTTTGAAGCAAATCTCTCTTTTCTTGAATACTATCTTCCTGTTCATTTGCAACTTTCTTAAGATTTGATATTTTTTCAAGGATAATTTCCTGGGTTTGATTCCTTGATTCTTTTAGTTTATCATTTAATATTTGAATCTTGCCCTTTGCTTCTTCTTTCATTTGCCTAATGATATCATTGTTCTTTTCAACAAGTTTAGCAAGCTCTTCATCGGTCATTTCCTCATATGATACAGTCTCTGTTTTAGGATCCATAAAAATAAACGGAACATGTTCCAAAAATCCGAAATGGTTCATTTATAACATATTAATGTTTCTCTTCATAAAAATTTAATGTCTTTTAATAAAGAATCCGGAAATCCAAAAGGGAGCAATAGTATGAAAGCTCCTACATCACAACCAATACCACCGGGGTCTGGACAGCTTCCCTCTCATTTCGAGTTGAATTCGACCATTAATAAGGCATCTCAAAATGCTCAATCTTCACCGAGCATTTTAAAGCCAGGAAATACCAATGTATCGAATCTTTCTCCGTCTTCTTTCAGTAATAATGCTATCGGAGATAATCAAATGTTATCAAAAGCACAAAATTATGATTTTGATATGGGATCAATTAATAATGACTACGGGTTTAGAAATTCTCTTAAATTATTGGATTCCGCGAAATCTATGATGAGTTTGCAGGGAGAAAAGGCGATTAATGACTTTTTCAAAGATAATACAAAAGAATCTGAAACCTACATTAATTCATTATCTGAGTTTTTAACGTTTTTCCCTTCTGAAGTTCAAAAGGTTGCGAATAAATTAATATCTTCAATTGAATCCAGAACAAAAGATCTTTCTGAAATCGCCCTAACAATGGAGCACTTTCAGAATGTACTTGGATCTACCAAAGATAGTGTTATGCGTTCAACTCTTGAACAATATAGAGATGTTTATCCAATTTTATCGCACAATTCTCAAGATAAGTGTGAAGTTCCAATTGAGTTTAATACTATCTATGTATTTCCATCAGAGCAACAGATTAATTTGAATGCATTATCTGATTTTGGATCAGTATCACCAAACACAGATCCATCAACTCTTATTGGAGTTGGAACTCAATTTAAGAAACCAATGGAATCCCCCTTTGATTATTTCTCATTCTCAGGATTTAAAGAATCTGTTAAAGATCCTTTTGCTTTTCCTCAAATCATAGAATTTCAAGAAAAACACCATATATGTCGGCCCGCGGATGTAGAAGAACTTGTTCAAGAGCAATTGAATTCTATTAATACCGTTCCTGAAGCAGTAGAAGAACCCAAGCCACCACAGAAATTGTTTGGTTTCGCTCTTCCTCAAATTCCAATCACAAATAAGCCAACAAGTACTGTTGCTGCTCCTCCCCCTCCTCCTCCTCCTCCACCACCACCTCCTCCAGCATAATTTAAAAGATAATAGTTTTATTTCAAGCATTTTGATTACTAAACTGGTCAACCCTCAGTCTGAGGGAATGTAATGTAGAAGGCTGAAGTGTATTCATATCAACACTCAACTCATCACCCTCTTCGGAAACATTGGGCTCCAGCTTCTTAATTAGATCTATTATTGAAACAATATGAGAGCGCTTTGATAGATTATTAATATCATCTGTTAACTTTAAAAGCTCTTCTTTCGAAAAAGGTTGAAAGTGCCTTCTAATCTCCATTGGCTCCGCTTGATTGTTATGACCATTCTTATTTGAATGTGATTTCTTCTTAGGATTTTGTGCTACTGCTGTTTTCGGCGATTCTTTCATCAATTCATTAAAATCTTTATGGTATATGTTCAATTGGTTCATCCAATCCTGATCACTACTATCAGAAAGGGCTTCCGTCATCTTATGAAATTGGTCTTGCATCTCTTTCGTTATCAAACCAAGCAATGATGATTTGGAGTTATACAAGTATGAGTTTGACCAAACAAGCTCTACATCATTTTTCCACTGAGTAACACTTTTATATTGTCCACTAAGTATTTTTTGCCTTATTGTTCCTAGATCCATTGGTTGTTTCACAAGATCAAAATAATTGGGACAGTTATCTCTCACAGGATCAACAGGCTGAGCAAACATCTGAGATATTCTAAAAGAAAATAATTTGTCAATGACTTTCATAAATTCACTATTCGGGATCTGGGTATTACTCATTCTTCTTTTTTGGTTGCACTTTTACTCTCTGGGTTTAAAATTAAATAACTGTGTTTGGTCTGGTTTGTAAATATTTCAATTATTTATTTACAAGTTTTTTGAAATTAATTAATAATCAGAATAATAGATGTATTTCTCATTATATGCGGCATTAGGAAGAATTATGAGAAATTTGGAAATTTTGTCATATTTTAGAATGAGTACATTTATTACTGGCAAGAAACCGGTAATTCAAAATAGGGATATAACACCTAAAGAGGCATATGAAAAATACTTTGAATCTCAGGCTGAACAAATATCCAATGAAAAACTAACAATTGGGTATATTTTGAGTTTTGAGCAGAAAGCAGCGGGATATCAAAATAAATTAAGTCATTTTGTTGAAAATGAATTTAACGGTCTTGTAGAAAAAAGAAATCAAGAAATAGAACAAATGAAATATTATGAGAATTTAATTAATCAATTAATGGATGATTCCATCAAAATATCTAATATATATGGAAGATTTAGATATATAAAGAATTATTCAAAAGAAATTTTCTCAAAACTTGAAAGAAGCCAAGGATTTGAAGATGAAATTTCTAATAAGATAGATTACCTTCAACAAAAACTCAAAAATGGACCCAAACACAATAATGAGTATGTTAATTATGTAAAAAGTGAAATTGGAGATGAGGCATTAGGATCTTTGAATAAGATTGATGAGCTATTTGTGAATTCTCAAGAACAGCATATGAAAGAAATTAACGAATTGAACGCGTTTGTTCTGGAAAAAGTTAAAGCCAGCGCATAATAAAATTACTATTCCTTGTTAACCAGTGTTTTTATTAATATTCTCCTTGTTCGTTCATAAGAATAAAATGATACCCACAACAAATGAAAATGAAAAAGTTGTCAACAAGCTCAGAAATAAGCTGCCGAAAATCCTTCATTTTGAATCAATCACTGGAATAGGAGCCGATCAGCTTATTGAGCCCATCCGTTCGGCAATTTTATTCGGAGATGAAGAGAGCATTTTGATTGAGCTAGGAAGATCTGTTTTTTTGTTTTTTCCAAATTGTTTAATTCCAAGTCCTGATTTTGATTTCGTAAATTTGATTATTGGTCTTCTTAACTTTGAGAATAATCAAATCGTTGAAAAAGCAATTATTTTGCTTGGGTATGTATATGTTAACTTTTCTAATCATAGACAAGTCCTTGAGGAAAATGATTTCCATTATTTTGTTGCCAAGAATTTGGTTTCATCCGACGTTATTTCAATATTAACCAAAATGATGAAAGCGAACCCTTTACTTATAAATGGAATATTGGACAATGGATTTATGGATGAGATTTATGACATGTTAATCAGCAATATGGGCAATCAAAAATGTGAGACATTTATTGCTTTGCTTTCTTGTGCAAGTCTGCTTGTAAAAATTGGAATCCCATCAATTTGTACAGCTGCCCCTAGTATGATTACCGAGTTTCAAGATTTCATCAAAACACCATGCAAATCTTCACATTATGTACTTAAGTTCATAAATTCCAGAGTTGAGTGCATGATAGATACAATTAATCATCTCCGATTGTATTATTGGCTCATCAAAAGATTTTTTGATTTTGAAGCACAATCTCACTCGATTATTATTAATATCCTAATATCAGCTCTTCAACCTAGTACTGTTAACGAATACGTAGAATATGGTGTTTTTTCTCTTGTTGATTCAATACTATCAGATGATTTGGATCACCCTTACTTTAGAGTTCAGAACTTGGCTATTGATTTGCTTACAAACGTGTTGAAAGTTGACAATCGTCTTATTGGCTTTGTATTACAGACATCTCTCGTTGACACTGTTAGCATAATCCTTAATGCAGGCCAGATAAGGGAGTCAATATCTGCTCTATCATTTTTCATTTATCTTCTGCATTTTACTGAGAATTCAACTGTTAAAACGATTTTCGAGAGAATCAACATTGTGGGATTTATGTTAGAGACCCTTGAAATGGATTCTACTAACCTTACAATAGATATATTGGAAGCATTTATTATTTTGATAAGAAACAAAGAGAACATAGTTACTCTTAATAACGAATTATCTAATACCATAGAATCACATAGATTTCATGAATCTATCAATAGACTTGCTAATTTAGAAAGTGATAATAATAGAATCAGCGAGCTGTGTGAAGTTGTTTTAAGTATGTGTTATAATAAAATTTAGGATGTTAAGATGGTTTACATGACGATTAGTAAAGCAAATATGAAAACGTCTTTCCTTGATTTGGTGCCAGAAGTTGATGAAACCGAGAGTGGGATGATCAAAGATTTCAATGGAGATGTTTCTAAGCACGGTAGTCTTTATAGTGAAACATTTATGAAAATTGATTATAAGAACCGTGAGATGATGTTTCTTAAGGCTTTTGAGGAGAAGCAGTTATATATAAGGAACAAGGAGCTTAAATTTATTGATACTCCTGCAGTTCCACTCGTTTCATTATCAGAAATTAGTTCTATTTCAAAATATAGAGAAGCTTCTTTAAATAACAATGTTAAAAAGCGAGAAAAAAAGCTCATCGGCTCGAAAAATATAGTGTGCACATCAGATCCTCCACCAAGGATTACTCCAATGAATAAACCAACTTTTGACAGGCTTCTTAACACTACATTTCATTCTCGATATAAAATTCTCACGGAATTTAGGAAAGCTCTTGCTTATAAAGTTTTGGCGAACCGAATATCATCTAGGAGTAAGCTCCTATTAAGATCTCTTTCAAAAGGATATTCAATTGGTCAAGAGACCCAATCAGAAGAGAAGAATATATCTTCAAAGATATCTAATCAACAATTTCTATCTATTTCTATTAATATTGCCGAAAGCTTTAAACGATTTACACTCCCACTTTCGTTTTCACCATTGGTAGAAAATGAATATAGCATTGAACCATTTAAACTTGAGAGAACATTTTCTCTATACAAGCCAAGTCTATCAGAAAGGTTTCAATTAGGGCATTTTCCTAGAACAGATATCAATGTTTTTATTCCAATTCCGATATCTCCTCCTGAAGCAGTAATTGTTTTGAACGAGGATCGAAAAGTTATTGAGAGATCTCCAAGTATAGAATCAGATACTTCAGAACCTGTTTCTACTAAGTCTACTTCAAGATCAAGAAGTAGGAATACCTCGACACCAATCACAAGCATTCCCACATCACAAAAGATTATACAATATCCAAGAGATCCAATGTTTTATTCATTCGATCCTTCTTCATCAATTGCACCGAAAATGGTTAATGTTCCTGATATACCAATTGAAATTGGATTCTCAACCATTACATCGCTTAAAGCATCTGAATATGATCCATTTCTCACATTTGATAAGAGCCTTCCAAAATTTTCTCCATTTGTTTTTTCTGGGATTAAATCATTTAATGAATCTGGATTAGGTATTATGTCAGGACCTGATCCAATTGATCTCAAAGAAATTGAACATGAAGATGATATTGAGAATCTGGATATAAGACCAAAAGTCAAACCAATCACGGAATTTCTCACAAAGCCTGTTTCTCAGAAGAACCCCTCTCATTTATTAGCAGAAAGGGTAGTAGAAGGCCAGTCAAATTGGAGAGATAGACAGCGCAATTCTGTAAAACAATTAGTTGAGAGATTGAATCTGATACAAGACACAATTCATGATAAATCCTTAAAGATGGATTATTCTGATCTTAATGAATTTCTATTGCAATAAAATGTATTCTTTATATTATTTAGAGTTTGGATGAGCTTTTCTATAGTTTCTTTTCTTTATAAATTTGGGAGTTTTTTCTTTCCTCTTCTCTCTTTTGTCCTGTTTGATTTGCTTCTGAATATTTTTCCATTCTTCTTTGGTGAAATTACTTCTCATTAAAGTGGTGTCCTTTTTCTTCTTTTCCTCTTCTTCCTCTTCGTTTTGGTTAATTTCTTCTTCTTCATATATTCCCTCTTCTTCATCATAATAACCATCTAAATCATCTAAGTCATCCAAATTCTCCTTTGCTAACTCGGATTTAATGATACCAGTAATGGCTCCATGTAAAGCTGCAACATCAATAATCCCTTCTTCTATATCCATAACTTCAAGATCAGGATCGTTAACTTCATCAAGTCTTTGAGGTATATACACACCAACAAACTCTTCTACAGACATATATTCATCAATATCCCTCAATTCTTTCAATACCCAATCTTCATCAGCAATTAAATTAGGTTCAACAATGAATTCAAACAACTTCATATGAGGGGCTGTTTTAATACCAATACTCTTGAAAAAGCGTGTGATTACAGCAATATCATTTCGGAGAAACACTGTTGCATTATTATTATCCCTTTCCACAGATTGACCAACATCTATAATAAAGAAGTTCTTCATGCTAACAAGAATATTATATTCAGAAAGATCAGCATGAATTAAAGAGCACTTGTGGTACATCTTTCGGAGAGTCTTGCATAAATCAACATACATTCCATCATATTCTTTCTCATTCAAGTGTGCATTTTTCAATATGGGAGCTGGAAGTCCTTTTTCGGTAATAAGTTCCATAAATATGATATTCTCTTTAACAAGGAGAGGTTTAGGAGCTAGGATTCCTTCTTTATTCAACCTCATTAAATTTCTATATTCTTTTTCTGCCCAAAGGATAACAGCCTTCCTGGAGTTCTTTGATGTCCCGTGATTCTTAAATCTCATTTCTCCGAAAACATACCGTTCTCTATCTTTAAATTTCAAAATACACGTCTTGAAAATCTTGACGGCAAAAGTTTGAGGCCAGTCAGCAGGTGCATTTTCCCCACGAGTTCCAATATATATGTTTCCTTCTTTGCCGGTCGATATGCATCCGTTTATATTTCCCAAAATCTTCCTATCCAGAAACTTAAACAAGACAACTTTGGTTCTATTATCTAAAACCTGTTCCTCAGTCCTTCTATGATCTCTACCTGGTCTCATTGCCCTTTTCTTTGAGTTTTCATTTTCAATCATAACTCGAGCTTTCTCAACATACTGGGTTGAAGATTTCTCAAAATTCAAGCGGCTCGAGTATTTATCAAATAGTTTCGAACTATCTTCATTCGGATCAACATCAAAATCATCAAAGGTCTTATCCATCTTTGTGTTTATTGAGGGACCAAATCTGAGAGCAACTACTGGGTAAATATTTACCATTTTAATCGTTAGTCCACCCTATTTTAATAAAAGCTTTAAAAGTGGGGTGAAAAAAAAATTGAAATTTTGTAATTGCCAATTACATGATTCAATCCAAGAGTCACTCACATTCCAATATGAATATCCTTGTTAAAATTTCAAACCTCATACTTCTCAATGGAGGATTTTAAAAACCAGCATTCAATAAAATAATCCCATTGGATCATCATATGTTGTTATTCGGCAAAAACTTAATATGAGAAGAGATTTAATTATAGTCTATATCAAAAAATAGTAATGATAGTTAATACGAAATATTTGAATGTTGAAACACTTTGAAATCCTTCTGGAGATAATTTTTCAAATCATTAATAACTTATCAAAAAATTGGTGTTTCCTTGTCATCATTTTTGTGATATGACATTGCTTCAACATATCTGGCAGGCATCAACAACAAAGAATTCAGAGTGTTAATGATCTATTGAGCTACATATTGAATTGAGGCAATTTAATGATTCCAATCTTGAGAAAAATTGAAACAAAGTCTTAACACATTAAAAGGGAGCCTTTAATACATGTCAATAGACGACAAAATGAAAAAATAGAATGCCTTGTGTGAGCCTGAATCAAACCGAATCGTTATTGGTGATGTTGTTTGTGGAAGATTTGAATGGGGTGGGGTTGAATGAGGCGGAGTTGAATGAAGGGGGGTTGAGCGAGGTGGGATGGAACGGGAAGGGTTCATGTTCACAATATTATTACTTTTATATCGGATAATCACAATGCCTGAACCCCCATTACCACCTATTGCTGGTTTAAGGTGGCCTGATGCTCCTCCTCCTGTGTTTAGTATTCCTGAGTATCCATTTCCCACCCCATCATTTCCAGATCCAGAAGTTTTAACAGCTCCTTTTCCTCCACCATGGTTCCCGATCCCAGGATTTCCCCTCGATTCCAAATTTGTTTGAAAGCCACCTCCCCCTCCTCCTGCATAGCTTTTCGATGATCCTGAAATACTTGATGTAATTCCTAATCCCCCATTTCCTCCTTTGCCCTTTTGAGCAGCTCCTCCTGGTGATGAGTATCCTCCACCACCACCTCCCGCACTGAAGCCGCTGATACCAAAACCCCCACCTCCGTTATTGCCTTGTGGAGAGGTACCAGATCCACCAGCAGTATGAGAATTGTGAGTACCGCCACCACCACATGCCCCAGTTCCCCCTTTACCTCCTCCAGGATATCCCCCATATCCCCCACCACCACCAAGGGCTACTAATTCCCCCAAATTTGATTGCCCACCTTTACCACCAAATTTATTTCCAGAAACGCCAGCCCCACCAGGTCCAACACCGACGCCCACATTTCCTGTGAGATAGTGGTTGCTTCCTTCTAAAACTCCTCCTCCTCCTCCTCCACCTCCAGCATTACCACCTCCACCTCACCCTCCACCTCCACCAATTATAAGGTACTCAACACTCACTTTATAATTAGCAGGAATCTTCAAAACTCCACTTGTTTTAAAGACATGGATATAATATGGTTCAATATATTCTTGTTCTCCTTCAATATCAATAATCCCAAAAAAACAAATTAAAACATTGACAAATAATGTTTTGATTCATTTTTTTTGCCAAAGAAGAAATTTATTTTGGAAATAGCAATTTGGAATTTTTAATTTTCTCTATCATTAATATGGCCTGAACTCAGGAGGAAACATTTAGGATGGGGTATTTTTTCAACTACAGAAATATTGGTTTATTGAATCCAATCATTCATTATATGATACACCACTTTCATAATTTTCTAGATCCTCCCCTTTGGAATATTCTTCATCATTGTATTCTTCTCCAATTGCTTGGCTTTTTGATTGATTTGGGTTTTTATGATTGAGATGATTTGAACATGCATCGGAAACTAAATAACCTGCAACATAAACCGAAGATGAAAACTGAATGAGTAAATGACAATTTAAACCTTTGTTTCTTAAAAACCAATTAACCCACTCTTCAACTTCTTGACTGAGAGAATCCAATATTGCATCACTCACATAATTATCAATAGGAATTAGGACTTTACTTCTTGTGATGAGCTTATATCATTGTAGACCACTTCTTTAAAAGCTCTCCCCTGTTCATCAGAAATCAGTTTATATACAGCATGAATAGGACTTGACTTTTAAATATTCTGATAAGAATTCTTCTGCCATTAATAACCTCAAAGATAGTCTAGAAATATGTGATTAATGTTAAAATGTACCTGTTATTGCTGAAGGAATTCTTCATAATGAAAGCAAAGAATCAAGAAACGAGAAAAATTCTCACAGTTTTAATATAAAAAATGAATTGTTCTCTGTTCTATTTGGGATGTTTGAGAAATTATGAGAGATCTCCAATGATGAATATCGGGAATTCAGCCCGATATAGGGTGATTAATGGCCATTTTAGTAATTTTTTTTCACATATTGTGTATGGGAAAGGGACAATCGAAATGGTTAAGAGTAGTTTTAACAAAGTGCTTGACACATGTATTTATATGGAGAAAAGCATACATATTACTGTTTATAATGACTATAGTGCGAATACAACAGTAAATATTGTCGATGTATTATTCAGCAATGTCTTTACTTCCAACAAAATAGCAGGAGCCATTTATTGCAATAATGCACAAGCTTCTTTTTATTTGATTTCTTCTCTATTTACAAATTGTACATCAGGAAAATCTGAAAATTTTGCTAATAGGGGATCTGTAAGTAGCGGCGCATTTGTTTTTTATGGAAAAAATGCAGTACTAGAATCAAATTGTTTTTTAGAATGCACAGGGGTCGGATATTGTTTTGTTTATTTGATTTACTCGACACAAATTCACCAAATCAATATGACATCAATAATGAATTGCGGGAAGAAATATAATCCAGGGTTTAGTTTCTTATCAGATTACGGAAATCAAATATATAGTTATATGAATAGTTCTCACAATGTTGGAAACGATGCTTGTGTATCGGGTGTTCCGGGATCTTATGGGTCTTTAGGAGGAATTTCATTTTTTAACCTTGTGAATAATAGTGGAGGATTGTCAATTTTTGGATTAGGGTTTTCTTCTAATACTATTACAGCACATAGTTTCAATGTTGTCAACAATGCTCCCACCACTTCAATATTCATGATGTGGGGCAATAACTTTATTTTCCAAAACATTATATTCATAGGTAACACTAACAAAGTATATGCACCTGTTCCATATGGATCAAATGGGGCCCTTACTTTGCAATATTGCTATTCGGATACTAATTATTTGGGAGGTTGCACTATTGGAACAAATGTTTTTTCTCATGTTGCTACATTAACCAAATTAGAAATCAACATTGTAAATAAGTGTGTAGATCTAATCAAATTGAACACAAGAGCTTTCTCGATGAGGAGAACTCCCATTATTTTTGTCCTTTTTTATACTCAGATTCTATAATTAAAATCCTAAGCAATTTCATCAAGTTCTATTTATTTTCTTTAGTATAGTTTTTACTTTGTACAAACTTAATGAATAACACAATTACAATTGGGATTTTTAACAAACAATATCCCAAGGAAAAATATTTCCAGTTAATACCAAGTTGAAGAAAATCAAGTACATTATACAAATCAGATTCAATTATTGTAATATTAAAGAGCTTAGGTTCATATAAATAGGCACATTTTATCTCAAGGTTTCAGACACTGTAATCCATTCAACAAGGATATAACCACGAGTGATAAAATCAGTTGAATCAGATGGCATTGATATTGGTGATCATTTTAGAAAGGAGATGTTGATGAAGCTAGTGTGAACAAGTGATTTTGGCTGATAGACACGATTCTCTGATGATTGAATTCATATTCATTCCCAATATATTAGTAAATCATTGAAGAAAAAGCTACTTCTTTGGTAATCTCCTGATTAGCACTATCAATCACACCTCCATTGTGAACTCCATTATCAAAAAGTTGATTTGGAGAATTTTTAGCAAATGCACAGAGTAGATTCCACTCGGTATCATATAATTCACAAGTAACACTAACAGTATTATGGAAAACAAGAGAAGTCTCAGGGAAAGGGCAAAATATATGGAATCATAAATAAGTAAGGCAAATATCCCCTGACGATAAAATAATCTTACAACAGAAGGGTACAACAGGTGCGGACATTCTCAAGTAATTATCATGACAAATTATTCCCATTTTTCTTTCAAATTTGACCTATCTGCCAGTCTGACTGTACAAACAATTTTAAAAGAAAATTGAATCGTTGTAGTTGTTCTACATACTTCATTTTTATCTATGCTTCTTTTCTTAGCTAGCTTAGTATCTTGTGCTACCCAGTACTCGCTCAGTAGACACGGATCCCAGTCTCTTAGTTCTCATTTCAAGGTTAGAGAATTCGCATGCAAGGATGGTTCTGATTATATTTTGATTGATCACAGGTTAGTTGACCTTCTTGAAAAGATCCGCAACCACTTTGGAAGACCAGTTCACATCACTTCTGCTTACAGAAATCCTTCCTACAACAGGCAAATCGGAGGTGCTTCTGATTCTCAACATTGCAAGGGTACAGCTGCTGATATCACAGTTTCCGGAGTTTCACCATCTGAAGTTTACAAGTATGCCCACCAAATTTGCAAGGGCGGAGTTGGTAAGTACAGTGGTTTTACTCATGTTGATGTCAGGGATTACTACTCCAGATGGTAAACAATCAACTTGATTTACATTGTGTAAAGTATAAAAAATTATGCAGAGAAGCAGTGCTGTTAATTTACGGAGTGTTTCGAAGCCAGTCGATGAATCTGATTCTTTTGATTCCGAAGTGGATTCAAACAACGAAAATGACCTGATGACGGCATCAAATAGGACAAAATCTCAAGAATTTGCGGTGGAGATTTGTGCCCTGATTTCTGAGTATAAAATACCATTTCAAGTCAATGATTATCCTTTTATGGAAACAGCTGTTAGTGAATTTGAATATAATCTTGAAGAATTTAATTCTCAGATAACTCCTTCACAACATCCAAGAATTGAGCCTATTGAATGCGTTATTGTTAATGTAGCTCATAACGAGCAGTTTCCTAAACCAACATCATCATTCTCTGCGACGTTACCATCGGTTTTCTCTTGGTTTAATTCGAATTCGTTTTTGTCTTCGGAGTATCCATCAATGATCAATGGATTCTATAAGAAGGGATACGGATCAATTAGGAACAAGATCCGTTTTGTTGCGTCTATGGCTCCAACTTATGATAAACTTAGCAATCTTGCAGCAATCCGATCCGAAGTGGCTACTGGTCGTGTTCTTTTTCATTATGTTGGTTTTGGATTCCCTGAAATATTACCAGATTCAATATGGTGTAGCGATAGACGTTCAACAGACTTCATTCCATATCCAATATCCCAATTGTTTGAAAAATTAGTTACCCCATTATGGTTTGTTTTTGATTGTTCCAATGCCGGATGTGTAATTCCAACCCTGGAGGAAGCGACAACGAAGCTTCAGAAAAAGGACCTTGATACAAATAACTGGGAAAATTGGATTTGCATATGCGCCACAAGCGCCGGGGAATCATTACCTGATGATCCATATTTACCCAAGGATTTCCTTACATCATGTATTTTGACACCAGTGAAAATGGCAGTAGTTTGTCATCTTCTTCTTCATTATCGGTCCAGCGTTTTGAAATCCGATTATCCATCAGAGATTCCATGCCAGCATCTGTTTACCGAGAATACAGAGGAATATAATGCATTATCAACAGTATTAACCGCATTGACAGATGCTATTGCCGCAGATTCTCTATCTCATGACCAGTATCATCAGTTTTTCAGATGTGATAGATCATCTGCAGTCATATTCCGAAATTTTCTATTAGCGCAATATCTTTTGCGGCCATACAGAGCTCACCCAGTGGCCCGACCTTCCCTTCCTGATTTGTCAATGCACTCTTTGTGGCATCATTGGTCAGTCACTCTTGATACAGCCATATGTTCAAAACCAATCCCAAAGCCAATGTTTGCTACAAATTTATTTTCTTCTGCTTATACATCATTTAAGATGCTCATTGAGAACAAAAAATATAATCAAGTCAAACCATATCATATTATTCTTTTGTTTCATATGCTTCTTCTAGGAAAAGACAATGATTCACCAATTTATATCCTTGCAGAGTATGCTGCTTCTCCAGAGTCATCTCCTCAAATGCTTTCGTCATCTGCAGTGTTCTTTCCATTATTCCAAAGAATGATCGCTACAGAACCTCAACATCCAGTATTTCACTCATTGTGCTTTTTAATCCTAGCACTTTTACATCATAAGCCCGAATTTATGTATGAGATTAGGAAAGAATTAGATGTTACAAAGTTTCCATATTATTTATTCGATAAAAGTATTTTTTCTTCAACCAAAGTATTAATTGCCGCCATTTTAGCCAATTTAGCAGTATCTTGTGAACAATTCCAGCATATTTGTTCGAAAGTCGACTTTTTATCCCAAATTCGAATTGAATTACAAAAATCAAGTCCATTATATGCTGTATGGCTTTTATTAATAATTAGAAGATCATTCCATCTTTATTCACCAGATCCTGCTGTATATGTTAGTAACGGTCTTCACGCACAATGCTGCATGCATCTCTTTAGTAAAATACCTCCAGTACGAGCAGCAGCAGTTTCAGCGTTGGCTGCCTTTATTAGACCCTTTGAGTGTAATATAAATGGTCAATTGCTTTATTTGACTCTTCCTGTAATGTATGATGCATCATATCTCGTTCGATTTCATTTCGTGTTACTTCTCAAGAAATTTGTAACTTCATTCGAAAGTTACAGCCAGTCAGTTGTTATTAATGAAGAACAAAAATTCCCTCACACATCCTTTTCTTCAATGATTAGTAGCTTTTTTGGTTCTCAAGCTGGTATATCTATGTTTTCTAATGCTGATGAAAACATATTTTCCTATGTTGATTCAAAGATACACAGTTCAAACTTTCTATCACACGCTTATGCACTTTCTATGGCGCTTTTGAACTATTATATTAATGATCCTCATCCTTCAGTTTCATCAATAGCAAATCGTGTTATTAAATATATTACCCATTCTCGTAATTCATATGATCAATCCAAGATTATTACAGAAGAATTTATTCCATCTTCTCCTTTTATTAGATCAGAGAATTTCTTTGGAGATATTATTTCATATTCCGGAGAAGATGAAGAATTTGAAGAAGAGAACTTTTCTTTTCAAAGTATTGACCAAAATGAAAGCCTACATGCAATAAGTTTACACAATATCATATCTCGTCGCGAATGGGTTCCTATAGACTCATTTATAGACCCGGGTTCAAAATGTGAGCAAAAAGCATTACCTCCACCACCTCTCGATTTTCTTTACAGAGGATTCCAAGTTGCTTTGCTTTCTCGCCTCCCAATTACCACAGATCCAATTAATTATGTTTCTTTTCATCATGATTCGCTTGGATTAGCAGTTGCAACAGATTCAGAGGTTTTTTTCATTGATGTTAATCAGAAAATTAGGTCAATTGAAGTCAACAAGGGGAATATTTGCGATCTTCTTGTTGTTGATTGGGATAACACTCCTTTTATTTTGTTATCAACTGATGATGGCTGTATTCATGTCTGGAATCCGGCCGAGGTATTCCTCAGAATATCGTTTTGCGCTGACCCATCAATGTACCAAACAGACAATGCTGAGAAGAAGTTATTTATAGTTGCGGGAGCTTCAACAAGCGATGTTTTCTCAGCTAGTTCGATTACAAGCGTAGTTTGCAGATGGAACTTAAAGACAGAGAGATTAATAGGCGAATGGGAGATAGGAAACCAGTCACCTATTACCTCATTATCAATACACCCAAAGAATTCTGATGTAGTTATTGTTGGATCTCAGAATGGAGTTATTAAGGAGATTAATTTTGAAAAGTCATCAACATGTATTTCTACTAATATTATTTCCCCACAGCCAAAAATAAGTGTATCTAAGATTTCTACATGGTTAGCTAAAGAAGGAGAACAATTCTTTGCTTTGGTCAAAGAGAAATCCATTGTGAAATGGGATTCTAGTTGGTTTTCAAAGCAAGTTATTGAACAGAAAAATATAAAGGACTTTTCGGTGAGTCGAATGTGCCAGTTAATTGTAATTGTTAATAATTCAGCTCCAGTTGCCATTGATTTTAGCGGAAAAGAACATATCATTTTTAAGGATATATCACAGTGCAGAGTATGTGCTACACATCCTCAGCTACCTGTGTTTTGCTTCGGTACCCAATCAGGAGAAGTGTTCATGTACCAATTAAGAGACTAATAATTATTAAACGTATTTTACTCTAATGATGAGACGACGTTTACTTTATTTTGAGAATATCGAAACGCAAAATGGCGTGAACGAATCTGATTTGCAAGATGCTAAAGAAGGTACAAAATCAATTTTTTATATAATTGGAAAAATAGTTGATTATTTTTCATATTTTCATCTTTTTGTAGCTGGTGCAGCTTTAGGATATATTATAGTGCTCCAAGGATCCAGTGATTTTGTTGTTTGGTTTTCTTACTATTGTCAAATTGCCAAAGGGGCCGACATTTTTTTCTATTTGTCTACGTTTGGGATTTTTTTGTATATATTCATATTTGCTGGAGTTCTTAAGATATCAAAGTGGCTAGATAGCGTTCCATTCGCACTGTTTGTTTTTTGTCTAGTGCTTTTAGGCACCTCTCTCTTTGCAAGTACATATTCGATTCCATCATCTTTGATGATAAGCGATTCGATACAAAATTCATCCCAAGCACACTGGTTCCGTTCAACAAATGCTTACAATTACTTTAAACCCGTTCTTTATGACTCTTTGAGGCCACTAACAGTATTTAGGATGATTACGCTGATAATCACCGCACCAATATGTGCTATTTTGGTATATCAGAACAGAAAAGAAGCATTTTTAAAACTTATTTCGATGGTTTAATAACAAATTAGAACCGCAATAGTACAGTACCATACAATGAACAGTTTTTCGTCATAATGGGATGCTCGCAATTCTGGCATTCCCACCAATATTTCAAAATAGGCTCATCATATTTTGTGATTCCATGCTGCCCAAGTCTCTCACATGTATCAACAAAACTCTGAGAACTGAGGTTAAAAAACAGAGATGCAACATTATATATGTTTCGATATATAATAAAAAACAATGCATCATCACCCAATTCAATACATGAATCGATACCCCTATTAAGAAATGACTGAGGAGGGCAACTATCTCCCTTATATGTTTTAAATTCTAAGTCCAAAAAAGATGTGTTGTCATTGAATTTTTGGGCAAACTTTTTGACCCAAGCAATCGAAAATCCAACTATATCCTTAGGCTCTGCATTTTCTAAAAAAATAAACCTTGATTTTGAAAAATTTGGACAGAAAGCACTAAATATATTAATTAGGAAACTATCTTTCTTTGGTGATTTAATAACGAGAGTTTTCCCAGATATCAATGAGTATATGCAATGAAATAAAACACCAGAAGGGATGAGCTTCTTTAAATTACACAAATCCGCACCATTAAAAAAAGACCTTTGGATACTATAAAACTGTGATAGGCTATTGAATGGACCAAATCTTATCAATCTCTTTGTTACGAAGTCTAGTTTTGATACCACATTTTGGCCATAATACGTGTCCATTACTTGATCAAATATTCCTTTGAGTGCTTCATCATGTCGATGGTACTTAAGTATAATTGTTATGTCTCTGTTCTCAGGTAATATTGTGGGATACCTATTGCAAATAACTTTCATTTCAGCTTCATTTGGAAATATACGAGACAATTCAGATTCAGAAGAAATCAGATGCTCTTGATAGAAAGTGGAAATTGATAAATCTTGAATATCACGAAATAGATCAATAAGCTGATATTTAATCTTGCTAAAGACATTTAAAAGGAGTAATCTATCAGAATTAGCTATAAGAAAAATCATTGGCCGAATATACTGTGGATATCTGAAGTCCGCAAGAAGCACTCTGATACAATTGAAGAAATATCTCCCATAAGAGTAAGAATAAATAAGATTATCGTATATTGAACCTATTTTAGAGTTATTGTGACAAATATTTACAGCAATTTTAACCAATGTATCAATTTCATCACAGTTCCCAAGCTGGAAGGCAAATTTACAATCATTTTGCCCAATTACTTCGAATATTCTAATGGAAAACTCAGAAGTCGTGAATAAAAGAGGTCCTGTCTCAGGTGGTGTGGGTGGAGCTTGATTCGTTTAAAAAAATGTCGAATAATCAAGGCAATGCCAAATCATTTATTCTTTTTTCTCCTCTTCTTCATCCTCTTCATCATCAGAGGAGCCTGGTTGACAGAAAACTCCAGATAGCATAACGTCGCCGTCACCTTTGATCATAATCTGGGGATTATTAATCAAAACACAAGAAAACTCAATGTCTTTCTTTGGCTCTGTTTCATTTATCTTAGCAATCTCAATTGATTTATGGATCACTTTTTCATCTGAACTTTCTTCAATACATTCATCAAACTCTATTGTGATAATGGCATCCTTGGTTCCTTTGTACTCTGGGTCGAACTCAACTGTCATTACGTAGCAAAGATTGTCTTCAAAGCCCTCAAATGGGATTTTTTTGGGCTCAGTTGAGTTAACAATCATAGAAAAGGATGTCTGTGTTGGGAAATCAGTGCTGTGTTCTTCGCTCATAAGAAATGGCTAACGGTTTATCACAAGACACAAACCCTTTTTGAAAAAGAACCCGCCAATACCGGCTAGATTTGTGATAAGATTTACTTAGCAAGCGCAGCCCTTTGAGTCACCATTGATTGGATGGGCAGGCTTCAGGGGGACTGGTGGGAGTGGTCCGGTGTGCCCGCCTGTGATGGTTTTCTCTCTCATATTCTCTGCCATTTTAATAAACATTGAATCAACATTATTATTCTCACGTGCAGATGTCTCAAGGAATCCAACACCATATTGCTGTGCAAGTGCCTGGCCTTCTTCAGTTGAAACAGCCCTCTTTTCCTTCAAATCGGACTTATTTCCAATAATAAGGCGACACACATCAGGAGCGGCCAAACGATCAACCTCTTTCATCCAGTAGCTAATGTGATCGAAAGAGTCGCGATTGGTCACATCATAAACAAGAATGATGCCATTGCTTCCTCTATAATAGCTTGCTGTGATAGTCCTGAACCTTTCTTGGCCAGCAGTATCCCAAACTTGCATTTTAACGGTTTTGTCGTGAATAGAAATGGTTTTAATCTTAAAATCTACACCAATGGTAGAAATATAATTCTCACTGAAAATGTCTTCGGCAAAACGAATCAAAAGGCAGCTTTTACCTGTACCGGAGTCTCCAATAAGCAAAACTTCTGTTGGTTAGAAGGAAAAAATACTGAACAATAAATCGAAATCGGCTCCCGACATAAACTGCCCAAACCGTCTGATTTTAGCCAAAAATTGAAAAGATTATTTTTTCGGTATTTTGAAGGAGGAGGGTAAAATTGAGGTCCTTTAGTGCCTCTCTGTACTCCTTTTGGAAGTCTGAAGACTTGTGTGCATTGATTTTTGGTGCCACAAAGAATAGGATAGATATTATGAGTGCTGTGTAGAATTTTGGAATTGTTTTTGATAGAGATTCGATGATTAGTTGATACTGCTGATCAGGTGATAAGAATTGATAGAAAAGCGAGACAATCTCTTCTCTGAAGAAATCAAAATTGGAAAGATGCTTTTGCACTAAGAGATTGAGCAGCATAGGAAATTTTGTTTCCAAAATCTGAGATACATCGGTGAGAATCTGCTTCATTGTCGATGATTTTGGTGATAGCAGATCGAATAAACAATGTTTTCCGAAATATGTATAAAAGGCCCAAAATATATCAGATTCAAATCTATTATAATCGAGAATAGTACCTTCAAATGTTGTTATTCCAGTGTCTGAAGATTCTTTGAGATAACAGTTAACAAATGAGCATATATACACAACCAAATTTGATACAGATGAGGCTTTATCCCATGAATACACTGCAAAAGATAAGAGAATGTGGAAAACAATTCTCTTAACATGAATAGAATTCTCATATACATCAAAAAAACTAGCATAATTATTGATTTCGGATTCAATTCTATTCATGAAAAGCTTGAGATCCCTTAGGTTCTTCCATTGTCTGTCTGTTATGAGCAACCATTGCTGCTTGATATCATTATACAAAAAAGAATTAGCATTCCTTTTAAAATCTCTTTCTTGATTTGTCATTGGGAGCAATGTGTTATCAATACACATTTCAAGAATGCCAAATTTAAGAGTATTATCAATGATTTTGTTGGATATCATAGAAAAAAAATAGGTTGAATCTTCTATTCTTCCATTAATATCAGAAGACTCTTTTAAACTTTGCTGATCATAAACAATAGGGGTGGTTACCTCATCAAGTTTTAAATATTTATAGCATTCAAGAACTTTCACCATTGTTATATGGCTTTCAACAGGATTTTTTCTAAGAATGGGCAAAATGCTTGCAATACAAGGAGATATTTGATTTTGGCACTTCTTTTCCATAGTAAAAACTCTAGAGTTAAAAGATGATTGTTTGAGGGATACCTTTTGGCCTAAATATTCAAAAAAGTTTTCAAGAATTTGAATTTGATCTATGATTATTGACATTTTGTTAGAGTATCCATAAAGATCGACCGTATAAGATGCACCACCAAAAATTTCAAGTCTAATGAAGTCTGAAAGGCAATGGCTCTCAATTGGAGTTGAGTTATATTTCTTATTTGATCGAATTTGAGGATTTGTTTCGTTTTCATTTTCAATATAAAAAGAAAGCACTACATTCTCTTCTAAAATATGTGATTTAAGAATCCCCTTCCGATTTTTGTCTCCTTTTACAATAAAGGAGACAAAAGAAGATTCACCAATATTATTCATTAGAGTAAATTGTTTATTGTGTTGCAGACTCTAGAAACATGATTGGAAAAGGTCAGAATTGATGTACCGGGCTGTTTATCGATGAATTGTATCATTCTAGCTGGCTGATCAATCAGGGCATTCATTCTCTTTGATAGTATCATCTGCCTTGTCTGAATCTCAACTTCAGATGGAGTGGATCCAATTAATTGAGCAAGCCTTTCTATCCTAACAGATGAGAAAGCATTCTTTGCAATTAATAGATTATGCTGTATAGAAGACCTATTAAGATCATCAGTGATATCAATACACAATAGTGATTTGGTATGATGTATGAAACTATCTCGAGCAGCTAGATCAATAAACAAATCATGTGCCATTTGATCAATAAAACTATAAAACGGAAATGTTTTGGAAACATCTGTCTCAGTGATTGATCTTAAAAGTAACCTATTTTTTGTTTCAATATCAAGACATGAAGCAATCGCAGCTAACTTTAAAGAATGAATACCAAGTTCATTATTATTCTCATTTTGATATACAGCATAATATGATCTCGTAGCGAATCCATATTGCCTTTTGAATAGAGAGTATTTTCCTCTTGTCATATCAAATTGACTGATCAAGTTCTTGGGTGTAACTCCACGGAATAATTTCTGATGTGCTTTTGTTAAAAGGGTACTTACTCTTTCTATATTTGGAGAATTTAAATAAAGATCAATTACTCTTAGAATTTTTTGCAAATAAATGTTGTCATCATCAGATTCGAGTTCTTTTTCTAAATATTTAGCTGCAAAATAGTTTTCATTAAGACTGATAGCACATTCTGCAATATTCTTAATAAAAGTCCCCCAAAACTCCAAAATCGACTGATCCTCACATAAAGAGCCAATTTTTTCCAGAATATACAATTTTAGTGAATCATTAGGGAGAGTATAAACCTTTTCACTCAATGCCAATAAAAAAGAAACAAAACCATGCCTGTTTGTTTTCATCTGAGGCAAATCATTAAAAAAAGCATCAGCACCAGCCCTAGTTCGCATAATCTTTAAACACTCATCAATATTTTGTTGTCCAAAAATTGTCTTGAAATCCATCGAAATATGTCAAGAGAAGAAACAATTACCTTTACTATAAGTACAATGCATTAATGGGAGAGACTATGATAGCAGTACAAAATAATGAATTCAGATCTACAAAATGAAATCTACTGGCGATTTAGGCTTAAGAACACCGAATTCACTCATTGATTTGTCAATGTTGGCGTAGTCACCTCCTTTACCATACTTTTTAAAACTACTATTCTTCCAAATCACTTCAAGGCCTTGAATATCCCATGATCCTGCGGTATATGAAGAAAATCTTGATCTATATAATTCTTCCATTGATTCATAAGGTAGAAATACATAACCACACCTACCTTCAGTATTCTCTGCAGAATCCTTAATTCGAAATGCATAATATAGATGCTGTATAGGGAGAGAATTAACCCTAATAATATGTGGTTCTTGATCATCAGACCACTGAATTACATTTGTAACAGGAACTCCTTCAGATGTAAACTCAAGGGTTGGGTTAGGATCGTCTCCTTTCCTGAGTAGCGCATACCTCTTGGTTTCGTCACAGTGGGATGAATTAACACAAATTAATTCATCAGCATGATCCATTGTCAAGTTACCTCTAATTAACCTGATATCCTTACTACATAGTCTCGGATCCTTTTTGTTCTGGATACAATCTAATGTTGCAGGGATCCAACGGAGAACATTTTGTTTATTGGGACATATGCGAGCTTCTTGATCTTCATTTAAATCTCCTCGTAAGTACTCAAGTGTATGACCCCTAAACCCCCAACTATTTCTAACAATAAAGCCACCTTTTGTATCTTGTCTTTTGGTAAAATTAACATTTCTTTTTGCAACAAAGTCATCATTGTATCCTACAACAAGCATTGCATGACCTGATCCCGGAATTGTTATATTCGGAGAATGAAAAATAAAATCAACGTCTGTTATCTTAAATAGTTTGAAATCAACATATGCACAAAACCCATTTCCACATGGGTGGTCTTTTTTCTTGCAAGAATTATGATCTTTCACAAAGGGGAGATCGCAAGGGAATAAATATCTTTGCATTGGCATTAATATACCAATCGCTACCGGAACATTTGTTTCTATGATCCTTTGTTTTGCATCACGGATATTTGACGTTGAGAAACTCCTGTTAACCACAAATTCTAACGGATTTGAAGCAATACATGATGGATATTCTGGTGGACACACCATTTCAAGTTTAGGATCTGATTGATATGGGCAACATGATTGTGGAACTATTGACTTTTTTATCTCCGGATATTTTTTTAAAAATGAGAGAAACTCATCAATGTTTCCGCCTGTGGTTGTATTATCCCTTCTTGGAGTTCCTGTGCAGTTAGGATCACTCATGCACTTTTCTACCATTATTTTCCCAAGCGACTCCACTGACAGTTTAAGATACTGACCTTTATCAATAAAACCATATTTTAATCCTTGCTGCTTATACTGAGACTCAAGAATTGCAATTAACTGAAAAATCCAGCATGTTCCACGATTCGCTTGATTAACAACAGGACTTAAATACTCCTCATTGATTACAAACCGAGAAGGTAAAGGCTTTCCTGGATTAAAATATTTGATTTTCTCAAATGTTGACCTAGATAAAAAGTAGTTCCTTAATGAATAAGATAAAGCCCATATAGAAAAAACTAAAGATATAACAGCAAAAACATTCAGATTAAAATATAATGCGTTCCCGCTGTTCCTCATTGACAAATGACAATGACATATGACCTAAAAATTACTTGGTAAACCTACTTCATCCATTGATTTGATACTCAAGAATCCTGTATATGAATAGAACAAGAAAATAAAAATTTTTTATTGATTCTGATAACAATAGACTGGATGACAGTTTTTCCAAATATTCCCATCGATAGAAAACCCAGCTTCAATATATATCTTCTCCATTTCCGAATAGAAAGTCCTAATTCTGACATTTTTTTCAGCAAATATTGATTATATTCTATTGCATGCTCTGAGATCAATATTAAAAACTCCACTAACTAATGTGGATTTAGAACTGTTGGAGTGTTATACAAGAAATCAATATTTTGAGGCTATTTCTATCGGATACAAAACTAAAACAATACACAATAATCTTTTAATTATCACAAATACCCATTTCTATCAAATACATGTCAACATTGTGTCAAATAATGTTGAAGTTGGTTATCCATCTTCTCTCTTCTTTTGAAGAACATTTTGGAGTCCAATCCAATAGGACAATTACTGGTTTATCATATACAAATCCACCATCATTATCTTTCGATATAAATAACTGCAATTTTTATGATATGAGACAAGGAGCAATTTCATTTGATACCAATGAAAACATCAATACTTCCATCGAAGAATGCGTTTTTTATAAGTGTAGGAATGGGAGATATGGAGGGGCAATATGCTATTATGTGGAAAACGCACAAATCGCCATAAAAAAAATATGCGGCCATTCTTGCTATATTTATAGGGGTGGAGGGTATTGTGATTATCAATTTGCATATATTTCCCTCTCAAACGATAAAATCAACCACTTCATGGATTCTTCAATTCACGGCTGTCCTCCAGATCATAGTGAAAGTCGCTCTTATGGGTGCTTCATACAAGGAGGCAAGCAAAAGATTGTCTCAACAAATATATCAAAAGCTAATGGATATGATTTCTCTGCTCTTTATTCAGATTATTCTCGAGGGTTTACCTTTTCATATAATACAATAGCCAATAGTGTTTCAAAAAGAAATCATATTATATTCTTTCACAATAGATACTCAAATGACCCATATAATATCACATATTGCAATATTGTAAATAACATTGATGCTGCAACAGGAGGTATAATAATAACAATTGGTGTTTATGCCTTCAGAGATTGTATACTTATGCAAAACTTTGTAAATCTATTTGTTATCAATAGCATTACAACTATTCAAAGATGTTATATACAGCATTTTGGAACAGTGTATACAAAAAGCAATCCAACAGTTCTGGATGTTAAGCTATCAGATGGACTTACTTCTACCTATACTCTTATGCATTTCGCCACTCAAGTATGCAGCATTGAATATACTATTAACACCCCTCATCGGTCCTATCCTCCAGAACCTACATCATGCGAATTATTTTCACATCAAGATGGAGCTACATTACTTATTGAATCAATATTCCATGTGCTGCTAACTACCCAATTAAACATTATTGCTTATTAAACAGCAACAATTTTTATCTGAAGTTGTGTAATAGAAGTTAGTTCGATAACAATAACTCTAATCAATTTCACAAAATACGAATGATTAACATTAAATAATTAATATCTATTTTAATAATACAAAAAGTTCAGATAAAAAGTGATTGAATTGGGTTCATCTAATACTAAAGTGTAAAAAAACATGTGAAAAACCATAATTGAATCTACATAATTGGGGGGCTGATTTTCGCCAAGAGTTTTTCAATAATTGTTACCAAATATGGACATATTGACAGGTCATGAATATCTTTTAGGTTTTCAATAAGTCCAATTTGACATAAATGGTTAATTATTGAACTCATTTCAATCGGAAAGTAGAGTTCTACCTTGAAAATATATGTGAGAATCCCATCAATGAAAGATTCAATATGTTTGGGCTCAGATGATAATAATAGATCCGATATGACTATAAAAATATTACACTCTCCAAGCTTAGCAATTGAAGCGACTGATAAGTTTTCAAAATACTTGACTATTGAATAGAGACAGTGCTCCCTGGATTGAAAAGAATGAAAATCCTGAGTGGAATATAATAGCATTGATTCAAGTACACCATGTTTCATGAATATTTCGGGATATTCGGAACTTCTTGATAAAACTCGGCGAATAGCCTTGGTGAAAGGTAAAATAATCGCAGATTCAAATTCAAACACATTTATAATACTACCCCACTCAAATATTTCACAAAATATCCCAAAATTGGCATTATTGCAAAGGTAAAATGTTAAAAACGAATCAAAAAGCACAATACATGAAACAAAATTATTATTCAGGTCTCTTAAAAATAATTTATTTATAATCCTAATTTGATTCTCATGTTGGATGTATTCGGGGAAATATTTGTATGCGTTCGAAAAAAATTGGAGGGATCCTATATAAGTTTCTTCTTCATGCATAATTGAATAGTTAACTTGTTCAATAATTGTCTCACAGAATTCAGGAGGAAGCACTTCTTTTAGTTTTATGATGAGAACGGAGTATAAACAAAACAATCCAGATTTATAAATATACCTATGAGTATCGCATTCCAATGAACATAAAACTTTTATACTTGATAGATTTTCATATATAGAGATCCAGTTATGAAGATGAATATCATTTGAAAGATATACCATAATTGATAAAAACCCTAGTATTTTTTGAAAAAAAGAAACATGTTGAAGGATAAAATCTTCAAGGATGATCACAGAAAGACTGTTGATAAGAGAATAATCATAGAGCTCGGAGAAAACATGGTTGCTCATGTTTCTTAGAAACCAGATCAAATCAATAACCAAGATATTAATTTCAAAACATATATTCTTCCCCAAAATATCTATAAGCGTCTTTAAGTAATTATTTGAGAGTGCTATTTCTCCAAAAAAACCATAATCTGATTTTTTGCACATTTTAATATTATTCGAGTGCTTTTTAAGTATATCTCCCAAAAGATCATAATTTTGAGCGAAAAAAACTTCACTAATTCGAACCATGCAAAAATTAGAATAATCAATACTGAATGAGACAAAGCATTGATTATTATTGCAGTTATTATCGACTTTTTTCATCCTAATTTTCGATTGTTCTTTAATCCACTCATCAATTATGCCTTGTTCCTCCTTCAAAACACAATAAAATTTTTTATTTTATTTCCAATCAGAGAAGGATTATCATCTTTCATTCTTATTTGCTTATTATTTAAAATTTGGAGATGAGAGACAGCAAAACAATAAAGGTAAGACATTCTGATTTGCATATATTTGAAAAGAGTTCGAAGCCTGGTTCATTGTCATATTATATTTCATTGGTTTCGAATCATATCGATCATATTGAATCTCCACAATTCACAAATGGAATACAACAGTTTAGACTGTTAGTTTCTTCCGAATATAATTCCATAAGAAACACTAATGGAGAAACAGATTTCCTAAACGCTCTTTTTAATTCATGTTCTCTTCAAGAAATGAAATCCAATTTGCTTCTCTACATTATCTTTGCAGTTGAACTTGTGAATATCGATATATGGGATAAAACGAGCAAGGCATACAAAATTGCTAGTGAGATAGTTTTAGTTAGACCAATAACTCATCCATTGTTTTGGAAAAAATATAGAATTGTTCTTTCTTGGCTGAACAAAACAATGAAAGAGTCATTTTTGAATGTTTTGCAGCAAATTTTGGGGCTACTATGGGAATGGATCAAAAAGGATGATTCAGAGGCAATAATTTCGTCATTACTATTAATGGATCTCCTGTTTAGTGACTATGCTTTTGCCCTTGATAATAATATGGATAGTGTTACTGATTTGCTTTTTCGTGGTTTTTGCCATCAAAGCACTAATGTGAGATATGCATCATGTTCAACATTAAAGACAATCCTTTCGACAAAATCAAAATTCTCTCCGATTCATCTATGTGAAAAAATATCAATCATTTTTAAAGAGAAAAAATATTCAGCATATGAAGGAGCATTAGAATCATTTGGTGTTTTAACAGGATATTATCCATCAAACAAACTGTTTTCAATAAGTGAATACAAATTAGATATGCTTTCGTCTCCCGAGTTTTCGAATAGGAAATATGCGTATATTGAGCTATATCTAACATATTCGGTATCTCCTGAGCTTTTTTCTGATGAATTATTCTGTTCAATTTTTAGAATTTTTGAACAAATTTTTAAAAAGAAGGGACCCAACAGAGGTGAATCATTAATGGGAATTGCCCGATTGTTATTCGCAAAAATGGGGAGATTTCATGAAAATGAATTGTGCATTCTTGATTCAATTCTTAGTGTTATTATTAGCTCTATTGATAGTGATCAGGCTTCATATGCCACAATATCATTACTGACAGCTTTCCCAAGTAGATTTGGAGAGTTTATTTCATCTATTTTGAATGTTAGTTTTTCTTCGTTGCTGGGAGAAGGTTTACTTTTATATATGAAGTTATACCCCCAACATTCAAGTTTAATTTTTAAGAGTGTTTCAGGCCAAGCACAGCATATTCTTCTCCAAAAATCATCTCAGCCACTTCAAATAGTTTCTATTTTTCGTTTTTTGTTAAAAATATCTATCCCTCATAGTTTTATCTCAGAACAACTTTGCCTTCAATACTCTTTCCAGTTATCTCATAAAGACATCCAAGTACGGAAATCTGCTATTGATTTTATTATTAACTATCAAAATCAAGTCAAGTCTATTGAAATCACACAAAAATTATTATCCAATGTTATCACAGAATATAATAATGACCTTAGAGTCTATCTTTTAAGTCTAATTCAACCATTTCATTGCGACTCATTATGTCTACTCTCTCTTCAGACATTGGTTTATGATTCGAATCCATTAATTAGAAATTTTTCATTTAAATATCTGGCGAATTTTCTACATTTCAACTTTGTTGAGAATTTAATCAGGGAGTTTCTCTACGATAATATGGAAAAATTATATTTGAAAAGTTTTATTTCAAAAGAAGATCTTCAACCATTTTTGTATCTTTGTAGAAATGCTCAAGATTCCGAATCATCAATTTCGGCAAGAAAGATTATTGCTCCGTTTCAAAAATCCTTAATCGATTATTTATTTGGGTTAAAAGTACATATACCAAGATCCGGAATTGAGCTTATTTCTTTACTGATTGGTTTATATCCTATCGAATTTGATATCGAGTCAGCTTCTTTATTAGTCATCAATAATCTCAATATTCACTTATCAAATAATAGAGTGTTTTCAACAATTAAGCTATTAGGATCTTTGATTATTAATAGTAACTTTTTATATGAGAATGGTAATAATAATGAGATTCTAAAACAGCTTATTATTCTTTCTAAGTATAAGAAATCTTATGAACATCAACAAATAATCATGGATGCTATTTGCCAAGTTGGATTGATATCTAGAGAAGCAGTTCTCCCAAGTGATCAGTTATATAATTATAATAAGCAAAATACGGCAATATTTTTCATTTATCAATCGGAAAACAAATCTAATGATTATGTTCTTAATTCATCAGCAGCTAGTGTGGCTGTAATGACTATTTTAGATATTTTATCCGATAATTCATTGTCAACTCTCCATAAAGTAGCAATAAATTCTTTGCTAAATATTTTAAAATCGAATCGAGAATTAGGGAGTTTTTTGGAGAAGACATTAGTTGACAAAATAGCTCAAATGTTGCAATCTGGCTTCTTCTCAGAAGACTTATTCTCTTCAATGCCAACATTAATGGCTTCCATCGATTTAAAAGAGTTTTCAAGAATTATCCCACTTATTATTGATCTAATCGAAGATCAATGGAATTCATGTGATAGAAGTCTTTTAGTTCGCGTTTCTTTATGGATCTATCATCGTGTTTCGGATGTTTTTTTGCCTCATTTGAAAAGAATAGTTAGGGTTTTTATGACAGATCTTGATATCAAGAATATTGATTCAATTATGTCTGCATTAATTAGCTTTGGGATGACAATTTCACCATATATTCATATTGTATATCCCCCAATTCTTGAATGGATAGTTCACAATTCTACAGAAACAATGACTTGTATAAATGTTTTAATGAGGTTCAAGTCAATTTTATTAAATTGCGGATCACATAAATATTCAATTCAGATCTTTTCCTCATTGATTCAGGCTGTTAGGACAAATTTAGTTCTTCATGAGAAATCACTTGATGTTATTAGTGTAGTCGCAGTTGATATGGGCTCATCTTTTTTGCTTTATGTTCCTCTTTTAGCAGAGTATTTCGATTTTACCAAATCATCAAAGTTATTGATGATTATAAATTCTTCTGAGACCGGATCTTCATTGCCAGAAGATATCATTGAACCATCAAAACCTTCAAACAAACCAGAAAACTCCCAAAAGAACCCAGCGGCTCCAACAATTGCTTTATCAATAGAGAATGTGGAAATTACTGAACCAAGTGTTGGTTTTGACGAAGATTTATGGATGAAGTGGTTTATTGGTTTATCTAATTCTCTAATACAACACTCTAGTTCAAGAGCTATTTCTGCATGTTGGGAGATTTCCCAAAGGTATTATCCAATGCGTGACACACTATTTCCAATAGCATTAGCTTTGCATTATGTACTCTTCCCTTCGGAAATTATGAAAACTATTTTCCGTAGCGTTTTATGTTCTCCATCTAGCCCTCGACATCTCAAACAACAGTTTTTGAATTCAATCGAAATACTAGAAATTCTTGAATTACCAATGCCAATCACCCTACTCGAGATTGAGACAAGTTCTTCTGATTTAGATAGAATAGCTCAGGCTTTGAGATCATCAGAATCGCTTTTTGAAAGTGGAGAAATCTCAGAAGCCCCCAAATTAATAACATATTACCAGAGTTTAGGATTGAATCAAGCTGCATCTGGTATACTTCATATTATTCAACCTGATGCATCCCTATTTGTTAAACTAGGACAATGGGAAAAAGCTCTTGAGTCATATCAGCAGCTTATATCAGATGGAAATTCAACAGACGAACAGTTGAATCGGAATATTATGAAATGTTATTGGTATCTTTCCAGATTTGATGAGATGGAGGAGTATGCCCGAAAATCGAATCAAACCAGCTTTCTTCTTGCATCATCATGGGGTAAGTTCTCAATAGAGAAATTTATAGAATATGGAAATATTTCTAAACCAAATGAATCAATCGAATCAAAGTTCATCTTTGTTTTTTATTTATTTGCATCAAAGAATTATAATGAGTGTTTGAAATTGATAGATGAAATTAAGAAAGTTTTCATTAAGAATGTATTTACAGGGATGAATGACATATATGGAAATTCTTTTTATGATATTATTCATATTTCTTCATTAATTCAAGTAGAAGAAGCTATTTATGCTATTTCAAAAAATGATGAATTAGTTTTCCACCGTCTTCAAAGAGTTTGGGAATATCGATTTTTCCAAATACCAAAAGATCCCTTCTTGCTACACGAGAGATTATTTTTGCAAAACATGGTTTTTCAGGGAAATGCTTTAAAAAAGCAATGGATAAGGTTTTATGAATCGGTACTTGATCATAAAACTTTTGGGTTTATTCCCAAAGGTTTTTACATACCGCCCATTTTCCATAGCTATGAATCAATATTGTTCAGTACTAAAGTTTTATGGGAGAAGGGATTATATGATGAAGCAATTTGTCAGCTTAGGCCTTTTGCTTCAGATTATATTAATGCAGAAGTTAGTTATACTTTTGGGAATTGGTTATATAGCAGAGGATGCATCAAAGAATCGATTAGCTATTTTGTCTGTCTACGACAAAACATGAAATATCAAAATGAATGTCTTACAATATTGAACACAGTTTATTATTCATTGTACAGAACTTCAGGTGATAGTCAATACCTTGAAGAATGCTTAAAGACATCTCTGTATGGGATAAGGCTTAGCGACTCGATTTTTTTTGCGGTCAGGATTATTTCCATTCTCTATCAAGAGGGCTCAGATCAGATATTCGAAATATTTCATAAAGAAGTTCAAGTTCTCCCAAAACACGTTTGGATCATTGTTCTCCCACAAATAATAGCTCGTATTTCCAAAAAAGATGATAATCTTAGCAATATCATCAATGATTTAATATATCAGGTTGGAAAAGAACACCCATCACCTGTTTTGTATTCGCTTCTTGTTCCCCTTAAAAGTGGAAATCTTTCTCGAAAAGAGAAAGCTCTCGAGTTCTTTAATAAGTTTTCATTTGAGTTCCCATTTATGGTAGAATCAACATTATCATTTTCTGATGAGCTATTAAGGCTAGCAGATTCATGGATGGAAAAATGGAATAATGCTATTACAGCTACTTTTGAAATTTATTTTAATAAGTCGAAAATAGTAATGAATGAGTTTTTGTCGCCTCTGTTTGAAATGCTGAAGCAAAAACCAAAATCATTACATGAGAGTGCATTTTTAATGGAATTTGAACCACAGCTTTTAGAAGCTGAGAAATGGATAAATCAATTTTCTGAAAAACCAGATAGTATCATAATTGATCACTTATGGCAGCTTCTTTCTCGTATTTGTAAGAGATTAAGCAAAAGGTTATTAAAGTTCGAACAGTTTCCCCTTGTTGATGCTTCACCCAAGCTTGCTCAGGTTGAGAAAATGGATCTCTCAGTTCCAGGCACATATGAATTTGGGAAACCAATCATTAAATGTGTATCTGTATCAAATACATTGACAATATTGAAGACAAAGCAGAGGCCCAGGAGAATTTCTTTGTTCGGATCAGATGGAATTGAATATCATTTCCTACTTAAAGCTCATGAAGATACAAGATTAGATGAGAGGGTAATGCAGCTGTTTCAATTTGTTAATAGAATGAATGATTTGGATAGTTACAAAATAGTGACATATAAGGTTACTCCCATATCTGGAGAAGTTGGTTTGATTGGATGGGTCGAGAATTGTACCACATTATACCAATTAATACGATCACATAGAGTAAGATACGGTATTGATACAGCAATAGAGTCAAAAGTTTCTGAAGCAGAGTATTCCACACAAATTGATAAACTTCCGCTCGATAAGCGAATTATTGCTTTTGAAAAGGGTCTTAAATCAACGAAGGGAGATGATCTCCGAAAGATTTTGCTCCTTCATTCTCCTAATTCCGAATTATGGTGCATGAGAAGATCACAGTATTCTATTTCTTTAGCAGTGACATCGATGATCGGATATATAATTGGATTGGGCGATAGGCATTTGGATAATATAATGATGGAATCCAACTCAGCTAAGTTGGTTCATATTGATTTTGGAGATTGCTTTGAAGTATCCAGGAAAAGAGAGAAGGTGCCAGAATTAGTTCCATTTAGGTTAACAAGGATTTTGGTAAACGCCCTCGAACTTGGCAGAATCGATGGAACATATAGGAAGTCTGCTGAAGACTTTTTGGGGAATGTGAAGAAAAATGGTGACCAAATAATTGCTTTGTTAGAGGTTTTTATTCATGATCCATTGATTCAGTGGATGAGTTTTGGATCTGATGAATCTCCCAACACAATTAGCAAGAAAGGTTCTCAATCTGCCATAATGATTATTGCTAGAATCAAAGAAAAATTATATGGCAAAGATGGCCAGTCTGATAGCATATCTCTTAAGCAGCAAATTGAAGTATTGATCAATGAGGCAACTGATTCTAGGAATTTGTGTCAGATGTACAGAGGATGGTTCCCATGGTGGTAAATATGTTTGTTTATATTAGTTTCTTTTTAGTCAAAAAGTCTTCAACAATATCTCTAAACAATATAATGACAATTTGTTACTGAAACAATTGAAGCGATTCAGGATTTGACTGAATTATATAAATTAACACAAACTCAGGTTAATTTTTCACATTATTGTTTTTATGGTCTTATTTCAAAATTCAGAGAATACTTCTTACATTATTCAATAGGAAATGCTTTGTTATGTTATCAAATTTGTGAAGAATTAACATATTTCTACAAGAATGCTCATGATGGGGTTCTACCTTCTTTCTTCTTTTATGGATCATTTTGGAGTAACATCAAATAGAACAGTAGCTGGAGGGTCATTTACAAATCCAGCATCATCATCATTTGAATTTATAAATAGTGTATTTTTTGATATGAGTCAAGGAGCGATTCTTTTTGACACAAATATGTATTTCAATGCTTCAATTGAGGAGTGTGTATTTTATTATTGTAGGAATGGACGAAATGGTGGGGCCATAACCTTTTTAGCCGAAAGTGCCCAGCTAGTTATTTCAAAAGCTTGTGGGCATTCATGCTATATACATAGAAACGAACCATATCAATTTGCTCACATATCTATTTCAAATAACAAAATTAATCATTTATTGAGTTCTACAATCTCGAGCTGTTCTCCAGATCATTTAGAAGATCGAAGTCACGGGTTTTTAATGGCGGGAGGAAATCAAATTATCCATTCCACAAACATATCAAAGGCATACGGTTGTGATATGGCAGCATATTATACGGATTATGCAACATTATTTGAATTTTCCTTCAACACCATTGCTAATTGTGTTGCAAAGAGAAATCATGTAATTGGATTCAACAAAAAACATCAAATTTTCCCATTTAATATTTCATTTTGCAATGTTGTGGGCAATATTGACTCTCCAACTGGAGGGGTAATCGTTGCTGGTGGTGGTGCATTCAGATTTCAAAACTGTATATTCATGCAAAACACAATAACCTTGTTTAGTCTTAACCAGCCTATTATTGTCCAAAGCTGCTATATATACCACCTTGGCACAGTATATACCAAATCAAGTCCAACAATAATTGATGTTAAAACAATTTCAATGACAACAGCCACATATACTCTGATGCACTTTTCCACTCATGTTTGTGGAGAAATAGAATCAAATACACATCTCCGGACATACCCACCTGAGCCTACCTCATGTGATTCTATATTATCCAGTAATAATGGAGCTGTATTACTTTTAGAGTCAGTTTTTCATATGGTATTAGCATCCCAATTTTTACAAATGATTTTTTAAAAAACAATTATTTATCTTTAAATCTGTGTTAACCACAAATCCATGAGATTAATAGTCTTAAAACAAGCATGATAATCAATCTTTTTGTATTTTTTAAAAGAGTGGTACATAAGACAATTATTAATTTTATATTTATTGGTAGTATGGATCTTGTGCTTGCTGTTTCTTTTTCTTTGCTTTCCTCTTAGAATCATATTCAGATACCTCGAGATCACCATTATCTTTCTTAGGAAGACTCCTAATTTGTTGGATTGAAGATTTCTCCTTGTCTTCCTTCTTCGAATCTCTGACATATTTAAGGTAGTCTCCATACTCTGTTGATGAACTTTTATCTGTTATCAATCTATAAAGCTCTCTTGGAATGAAAAATCCGTGCATATATGGCTTGAGGACAGAGCTCTTAATAAGATGATGCATTTCAAACTTTTCAATGTCATCTCTGGTAATAAATTTCATATCTTGATACATCTCCATTCCTTCCTCTTTTTCAGCATCAACATCTGTAACAATATTATCAAGAAATGAAGCCCATCTTGGAGCAGGTCCCAGTTCTGGTATCAGCATAACTTGAATTTTCTCGGATTCCACTGTAGCAAATAACAAACCAGAACTTTGAAATGGAACAACAGAATTCATTTGATACTTCGTTTCGAAAGATGTGAAAAACTTTCCATCATCGCTTCCATGAATACGACAACCACGCTTATCTCCAGATATAACATAGTGCGAGGGATGAAAATATATAGAATTAATAGGACTTTGATTCCTGTGACTATAACTATATAATGGCTTTGAGGACCTGATATCGAAAATTGATACACTACCATTAGACATGCCTGTGGCAAGCTTAAAGCCTGTTTGATCAAACGCCATTTTAGTTACTTCGTTACCAAGACTGACAGACACAATAGATCTCTTATCTCTTGGATCGAAAAATTCGATTTCTCCTGATTCAAATCCTGCTGCAATAAGTTGGTGAACATCAGAAATAACGACCTGATTAGCAGAACCATATGTTGTTGGAATTGGCTTCATAAATTGCCCCAATTCAAGGTTTACACGGAGTAATTGCGATTCTTCAGAGGCTAATATTATATCAGCAGTAGGTTTTGAGTATGAAAAATGCCTACATTTCATTGGGAGCGGAACAGTGAAGAACTCACCACCTTTGTTAAAGAAATCAAGCTTTCTATCAATTCTGAGCGCAACAAGTTTTGACCAATCATCAGATACAAATTGAAAATGGCATGGCATTCCATTCAATGAGAAAAGAGTCGATTGACTCAAATCCACCAAATCAAAAATTTTAATTTGGGGAGGATACTCACCAGTAACAGCAACAGTCAATCCATCGTTCGAAACACAAAGTTGGCGAGAGCTTCCAACAAATTCAAAATCAGCAATAAAATCAACACGATTCTTTAACGCAGAATGGGTTCCTATCCTTCGGTTTGCTCGAGCACCATAATGATCAGGTAGAACACTTTCAGATGTTATATGATAAGTTTTTATACCGTTAACAGATGTCGCTATAACACGAGTCATTTTGTTTTGATTTTCGAGTTTTTTTTCGACCAAAACATACAAAAATTGTATAGATGTAAACACGACTAGGTTAAGTCCAGATCACACATTTGCAGTCTTTGGCTGTTACGAAAGTTGCGTCAGCTATGCATACTGCAGCGGGTGCTTTTTGTGATTCGTGCGGACTCCATGATCGGCTTCCGATCATTGAAACATGTCTTTTCATGAAAGAGTCATGAACTTCAACTACCATTTCATCAGATATCCTAAAGAAATAAAGCTCATAAGAGAAGAGGAATTGAGTAATTGTGCTTGTTGATACGATTGTTTGAGCACCATCGAAGTGAAACAGTGATATATATTCATCACATGCAATACAGAAAAATGATCTCGATACCGTTAATAGCTTCGGTGGCGCATTCAGTTGAAAACGCTGTGATTCCTGAGGCTTTCCTTCTGTTGAGTATACAATAGCTTCAGACTGAGACACTAAAACAATGGTATCTTGTCCGCCAGCCATCAAAAGTGCTTGAAATCTAATATCTTCATATGATAGAAGATCTTTATGAAACAGTCTAGTGCCATCATCTGTTCCAATGGCTAAACAAAACTGAGAATTCAGATTTGAAGGCCAAGTACAAAACTTATCTGTGTTGAATGTTTTGATATACGAAGGTCTTTGAGGCGAACACACCCTTAATACTTTAAAGGGAGTGATAATAGCGAACAATGGGTCTTCTCCATGAATAACAATTCCAATTTGAAGAATTGGCAAATCATCAAATGGTCCAAGTTCCTGGAAAAGTTGAAGGTTTTTAGTATTATACACTAGAATCTTAGAAGTATCAGTACCAATGTACAAAAACTCGGGAGAATAATAAACAGAAGAGATCATATGAGTATTACTAATCACAACAGACCTTGTTGGATGAAACAAATATGGTTGAAAAGCTAACTGTTCCATTTGATCAATTCTTGAATGAAAAGCTTCGAATTTGCCTAAAACTTGCCTATCTATAGAGGCAATTTGTTGTTCAAACATATTAATTTTTGCTTTAGCTTCTTCTTCAAAATCTGCACCATTCTTTTTCATCATAGATAACTTCTGCCTAATTGATAATATGCTAAATGTATTCCTCTCTATTTGAGATACAAAATGTCCAAGCTCCTCATCTAAATCAATATTAGGGAGAAATATCCTACTATCCATAGATGCTTTTGATTTAAAGGCCTGTTGAACACTACTCAAACTTTTTGTTTCCATTATTTATTAACGAAGATCTTTTAGAGCTTCTTGATGAATTCTCATTAAATAATTATAAATCATCAGGATGTCATCAAGGCTTTATAATTTGCAGCTAACACTAAAGAAAAATAACGTCAATTCGTTGAAAAAACACGATGAAGCAATTAGACTTCAAGTTTCATATGAGGTTCAAGCTCAGTCTTTGATTTCAGATTTGTATAGAGATTCGATTGTTATATGGAAGGTGATTTTCGAGGAAGATAACAATATTGAGCCTTATTTGAGCATAAATACTGATTTTCCGAAAACAAAAAACGAAAAGATAATTGATTTTGTTCAACAGAATCGTCTTAACGTCATTGAGATCGTCGATAGCAATTTTGGGGCCCAACCGACTTTATCTTTAGATGGAATGCTTTTTATTATGATGCATTTCAATTTTTTGTGGTCATTTGAACATTGCGAGTTATTCACACAAATTGTAACCCAAAGTAGTCAATCATTAGCAGCAAAGTTTTGTTCGTGCCTAATTATTCAGCCACTTATAAGAATATACTTTATTACTTCGCTAAAGCCTGTGTTTAGTGCACTTCAATCAGGTAAAGAAGAAGAATTACTCAATATACTTCAGGAGAGCCTTATAAAATTCTCACCACTACTACCAGGATTCTCTAAAAGATGTATATTGCATGTTGATTCACCAAAATCAATATTTTGGGAGCATTTATTGTTACCTATTCTCAAAGGGTATTATCTTTTTGATCTAGCTCCTCACGAGTTTTTGGTATTTTTCCAATTTGAATATGAGGCTATGATTAACAATATCAAAGAATTTTTTGAATCAGATGAGGCTGATGAGCTATTGAGAAATATATGCATGTGTAAAGATGATATATCAGTTTTGCCAAAAGAGCAATTGCTAATGGAAATTAATCCAGATTATTATCCACATACATTAATTGACAAATCTATATTGGAAAGAGTGCACGGAAAAAATGAGGCAATTAATTCATTGCCATCCAATCTAGTGTTTTGCCCGATATCAAGGAATAAAATTGATAAGTATGAAGCAGGGATGACCAACAGCTTTGGTTTGGTAGCAAATGCTCGAAATTTCTTATTACATGCTGAACTTATTAAAATTAGATCAGAGTGTCATAATCCAATTGAGTTTTTTAGAGAATTAGCTGATTTATCATCTGTATATGGCGATCCTGATCTTGAGGATATTCTTTCTTTATTAACATTAGAGCTCCGAAGTGAATCATCAATAACAATCGATTCATTATGCGATTTAATCGAAAAAGATGTACAGCAGGAACAATCCAATAATCCCCTTTGGGTATTATCGGGATATAGTTCTCAAACATCATATATATCCAAACTTCGTGAAATAAATAGCAATCTATGCAAGAGTGTTAAGGTATGGATTGAGTATCAAAAGATAACAAAATTTGCACAGAATTTAATTGACCAAAAAATAGTTCCCATTCCTCCACCAGAAATTATTAAGGGTGATCCTCAACAATTTCTTGATTTTTATGATAAAGCTTCTAACTTATTAACAACCGAAGGAGGCATTAAATTATCTCATTCAACAAATAGGATATTATTTACCTTACTCTCTTATCATTTGGGAGTGTTTTCCTTGTTGGAAACGAACACAGACACACAAAATTTGGATTCAAAAATACAAGATTATGTAAGATTGAATAGTACCGAGTTGATATCAAGTCATCAGCAATCTTTTCTAAATATATATAAGGAAGATCCCAAAAAGCTCTCTCTATTTTATGAGGATTTTGATATTGCTTTCAAATCCCAAATGATGTTCGAAAGAATATCTCACATTCATACTGCTTTTCAAATATTGACAGGTCTCCTCCAGATCCAAAACATTGGAGAAATAGGAGCAGACCAGATTGTTCCATTTGCAATGATTGCTACTGTTTATGCCAACCCTCCGAAACTGGCCACAACGGCAACTTTTATGTCTAAGTTTATTGTACCATTAATGACAGGAGCATCTCCTCTCGATCATGCAGAGGAGTATTCACTAATCCAATTCTTATCATGCTACAAATATATTGAAGAAAAAATGAACCAGATCTGAATAAATAACAAACAATTTATTTATATGGGGTTTTCTTGGATACATTAGGAATATATGGAGGAGATTCAGAATAATCATACCCAGATGCATAGTTATCAGAGTAAAAGCTAGATTTCGCAGAATTATGTGAGTGATTCTGATCATGACAAGAAGAATATTCAGGCACTTCATGATCACGAATATCTTTTTTGGATGAGATTCGAAAAGAACCATTACTATTTTTAATAATCATATCAATGCTGTTTGATTGTTCAGATTCGGATTCGACTTGAGTTCTTTCTTTCTTTATTATACTAATCGCATATGCAGCTTCCCCACAACCAAATACTATGAATAAAGAAAATGCAATTAGTGTAGGGGGAACTGAATCTTTGCTTTCCAATAATAAATCAGATATTCTCTCCCTACAAGTTATATTTGTTGTATTGATGGTATAATTCAATGTGTCAAATCCAGAACAATTTAACTCTATTTCAATTTTTTGATAAACTCCATCAAAATCAGGAGACCATAACGCACCAATTCCACTCACGATGTATCCATGAAACCAATAAATTACAATAATCATAACCGCATACACTAAAAATATAATCCCAAGGAAAAATGTAGAAATATACAAAGTTGAAAGGCAATTCGACCACCCAGATATGATAATAAATAAAGATATCACTAAAGATGTCAGGCTAAGTCCAACAAGAAAATCCATAATTTCTTGATTGGTTTTAGGCTCCGAATACATCTTATACACCAAAGAAAGAACCAAAAAAACAAAAAATACAATAAAATAACTCAGAAGAGATGAGATCGTAATTGCAAATCCCCTAATTCGGTACAAGCAAGTCATTTATGCAACGTGCTGAGATATTGATAGATTTATACATTTTTTTGAGAGAAACCATGGAAACACATTCAATTATTACAGTTGGCACTTTTAGTAAAATGGTTGAAAACCAGATATCCCCTAAGCTTGAGAATGAGATCGGAATCCTCATGAAGAAAGGATTCCAAAATTTCGAAGATGAGAGGGAAATAGCAGAGTATTTAGTAACAACGATGAATAAGAAGGATTTTCCACACTGGCAGTGTGTTGTTGGAAGATCATACGGATCTTGTATTAATTCACTTGAGAAGAATCATTTCTACAAGCAATTCGGTCCGTTCTATGTTGAGATGTGGAAATGTTAAAAATTGTTTTTTTTTTGTGATTTTACTAATCGTTCAAAATGGATCCCCAACTAAATGGTCTTCCCACTGATATATATTTGGAGTTATTTGAAAAATCCACTGAATTAACATCATATATGGACCAGTATCGAATGTCCCTACAAAATCTCGGGGAGATTAAGAATGATTTTTTTATTAATCATATTAAGACGTCTTATAGGACTCCATGGATTTTGACTAAGGTGGGGAAGAAAATTCCTCTAGAAAAGTTTTTTTCATTTAAAAAACTGGAAATATCTACTGTATCCATTTTGTCCGATCCAATTATAATTCATTTCTTTAAATCTGTTATTGACAACAGAATCACCTTAATTTATCGTCTCATGGATGATCCCAGGAATTCTTCTGATCGTATTTTAACAACAGTTTTTCAGATCCCCTACACCCCTTTTGATTTCTTTGCTACATTTGTTGTTCCTCCAGTTTTTGGTTTTTTTACAGGAAAATCTAATGTTTCTGATTTTATTGAGTCAATTGGATTGGCTTTTGACGTATCAGCTGTTAAGCCAGTTCAATTCATGAACCATTTTGGATCGAGCTTCTTATGTTCTGTTCTAAAGAGATTTTTCTACACTTCTCATTTTCGAAAATATATTGGAGAGCAATTTACTAGTTTTTTTGAGTTTTGTATGGGGTTTAAGAGATCTTTTGAGTCTCAAAAGACAATACGATTTTCAAGACTCTTTTCAATGTTTTTAAGTGAGCTTCTAACAAGCGCGTCAGGATGGCCCTCATTTTTAAGGTCTTTGTTTAATAGGATGTCAAAAAAATTTCCTAATAGATCACAGATTATTATGATAATCATCATTTATTGCATTTTTATTCCCATTGTATCTAACCCAAAACTATATGCAGTTGTTCCTTTATCTTCTGTATTTCCTGTTGAGTTCCCAATTAATACCGATTCATTATTGACTTATTGTTTAGGAATATGTGGTTTACCCGGAGCTCCAAAACTAAGCGAGGATGAGAAACACAGAGATTCTGATCCATTTGATGTTTCTTTGATATCAAAATTGACTGAAGTTCTAACAAAAAACTGTGATTTAACCGGCTGTGGGCCTGATATTGAAAGATCCGCAATGACTCTATATTCATTGGTTGCATTAGCTATGTTTGAAACAGATCAACCTGCAAAACTTGCTGTAAATTCTTTAATTGCTGATAATGATATTAATACTGTAATAGGGTTTCCAATTGATACAAAGAAGAAGACATATCAGGTTCCTGAATCTCTTGTTTTATTGCTTGATTTATTTGAGAATACTGGGATTAATTCTAATCCTCCACTGTTCCCAAGAATTGTAGCTCTGAAAACAACACTGAATCTAAGATACTTTAACTCGGAAAGGATTATGATGAATATTAACAATTCTATTAGTGAATGCTATGAATCAATTTCATCTTGCCAAAAGGATATTAACGAATTGAAATTATACAACGATTTATTAAATCGTTCAATCACTGCATCAGAATCTTTGGTTTCGACAATCGTATGCTCTGATTTAATGGAAGAGTACTGGACTAATAATGAAATTGAGAAAAAGAAATCTTCATTTTTATTAGAATCCCAAAGTTTTGCTCATTTTATTGTTTCCAATCTTGAAACTTTCTTTGAGCAAAATCCTTGGACACAACAATTTACTGTGCAAATCGCTCGATCATTTTATTCAAAAGTCATGGAAAAATTCCCTCTTCAAAGTTATTGTAATAATGTTCTAGAATCCAAAATGATTGATGATAGGTTCCTTCAAAAAAAGTCAATGCTCCTGGAAAGCATTGAAAAAGGAGGAGTAGATAAGAACACTTCAATGATTATTCATTCAGATAAAGTATTGCACCCAGCACAAACATCAATTTTAAGGGCTTATTTATTTGCAAATCCAATCGAAAGTGCCAAACAAGTATCACTTGGGTTGGCCACAGTCGAAGATTTATATGTGTTTCTATATGGTGAGCCACCAGAAGCAAATCAGCTACTTCCCCTTATCGCGCACTTATTTGTTCAAACACCAATTCCTGCTCCCCTAAGCTTCGGAAAATGGATGAAACATTTTCTTCATGAAATATCTTCCATGAAACCTGAATGGTTCTCTGATGGTGAAATCGCCCGCCTTGAGCATTTCTTCAAATTCAATCAATGGGTAGAGTCCCTAATTACTGAGAAATAGGAGAAATTTGTTTAAAATTCTGATTTGTTTAGGCCATTTTTTCATGTCTGAAGTTCTTAATGTATCTGTTACAACAGATGCTCGCGAATTGTTTGCAGAATATGATGTTGATACCATTAAAAAAATTAAATCATGTGCAATCAATGAAATAGGACAGAAGCATAACGTTTTAAAACAATTTATTGGAGATAATTATCATCCTCTTTTAAACACTCCTCCAGTTTTGAAAGATATCCAAAAAATATTTGATGAAGTTAAAGATACATTGAATAAATTATCATCATATGGGAGTGATTTCGGATCTATCAACGTAATCAATGAAACTCCTAAACCATCGCCTTATTTTACAATATCAAATAGCTACATTGAGTCTATTCGATGCCTTGATAATCATGAGTTCATGAAATCATTTGAAGCATATAAAATTGCCAAATCTGTTGAAGTTTCCGAGAATAGCATACAAATACAGGCAATCAATAGCGGTTTGAATTTCATTCCTTCAAGGATTTTTACTAGAATATGTGATTTTATTCAGAATCCATCGAATAAGCTCACCCCAGACTCAATTTCTGATTCATATTATACCCTTGAAAAGCTTCATCAATGTGATGCGAAAACATTTAAAGACCCAACTATTATCATATCCGAATCTCTTAAAACAAGGGTTATCCAGAGTTCCGTGGTTAGTATACAGATTACTGAAATATGCTCATCATTTATGACATTAATGGAGTGTTTAATCCTTTTTTTAGCATCAACTCAGACAAAAATGAGTATTAGTTTAATATCAGACCTGGTTTCTTCATTTCGAAATTCTATATCTGATCAACTGGATAAGTTTAAAGGATTAGACCTCAGAGAGATTTTTCGGTTTTCTAAGCTCGTCGAAGACCTAACTCGCAATAGATTAGCTTCACCACGAATGGCTTCTGGTTTGAGTGAAATTGGACTAAAAATTAATTTTTGGGAAATGGCTTTTCTCCCAATATTCCAAGGGTTATCATCAGTTTCTGTATCATCATCAATATCATCATTATCCATAATCAGCAGATTAGAGAGTTTGTTATCTTCAAAGTCTGTTGAATCTTTCAACTGTTCAAGTTTTTCTTTATCTACCAATTCAACACTGAAAGCCCGCTCATTGGGTGTTTCCCCGTTGATTACAGATCTTCAATCAGATATTGAAAAGCTTATGTTGTCAATTACATCTCAAATACAATCACAAAGCTCGACAATTGCTTCAATAAATATGATTAGGAAACCCCTTGACCAAGAATTAATAAAGGCATCAGAATTCCTTGATGAAGCCATTAATGAATCTCCACTTTGTGTTTTTCATATATGCAATGCACTTAGCTCTCCATCAGTGATTTCATTGCTAAGTGATAATGATAGCCAATCTATCAATTCTATAACCGAAGTTCAAGAAAAATCAGCATATGAATGGGCCTCAAGAAAATCCGCCGAGCTTGAAAGTTTTCTCACTAAGATTTCAACACCCGGAGCTTCATTTTCATACCTCGTAGCATGTGAAAGAGAACTACTAGCTGCTGGAGGACATCTCTTGAACACAAAGCTTGCATCCTCTTTGAGGGCAAGAGTGAAAATATCAACAACAGACTTTATCCAGAAAAAACTGGAAGGTCTCCAAATTACGTCAAATTTTGAAGCCAGGACAGCTGCCGAATCTCAAGCCGCTTCACTTTTCTTTGATTACTGCTTATTTGAGACAGTGTTGGGAATGCAACCAAATCCCGCCATAAGAACTATGTTCATTAACAAAATGGATCCTACGAAGTTTAATCAAATTGAAACAAATACACAGATTAGTATTGAGGCACTACTCTCAAATAGTGTAGAACTCATAAAACTGATGAGTGGTAGAAGACCCTTAACATCAATTCAAAATTCAATACCTTTCAACGTTAATCAAACGATTGAAAGACTGTTTCAATAATTAACTTAAACTATCATTTTTTGTGAATTTTATTCGGTTGTTGGTTACGACAAAAGGTTTACATCCATTCAACATTTATCCATGAAGTGTTCTGTAGGGTCTATTTTTGTATTTTTGTATTTGTGCTTAGCTAATGGAATGAGTGCTGCTGGTATTTCCAAATCATTAAAGTACTTCCCTCCTGCTATACTTATTGCAATACGCATGTTTTCCGGATTTGCAATTTGCATTGTGATTTTGATTTTTCAGATGATTTTTTCGAAGTCTTTTCGCGAAAATATGAAGAGTAAACTATTTCCTGGTGCATGGACTATTGCACATGTATGTTTTGCAGGTATGTTATTCCAAGGAATACCACATACACTTTATGCTTTTGCACAGCAATGGGTATCTTCTTCACTTGCTCAGTTAATGAGACCTCTATCACCGATTATGGGGGCAATTTTCTCGCATTTCATGCTTCCAGATGAAAGATTCACAAAGAAGAAGTTTATTTCCCTTGTTTTGGCTATTACTGGTGTTTCTCTAACTTCAATTCCTACATTTACGGATAAAACATCGGATAAATCACTTTCTCAAAAGATAATAGGAATTGTGCTATTATTCTTTGCCATTTCATTTACAGGGATAGCTTTGGTGTATATGAAGATGAAGACAAAAGGTGTTGATCAATCTGTTCAAGGCGTTTATCAAATGTTTGCTTCGGGAATGTTTTGTGTTGTTTGGACTTTGTCGCAGGATGGACCACATATAACATCAAAAGTTAATTTCAATCTCTCTTTTTCTATATGGATCATACCGATTTTGGTAGGAATAACGGCATCAGGATTATCTGTGCATGGTTCTTTGTATCTAATTGATAAAATTGGAGCCGTTGGTACAAGTTTTACCAAATTTGGACAGATCATCGTTGGTGTTGCTGCAGGTGTTGTTTTAATGAAAGAATGGGCCGGGTATTCGCATGTGGAAATAATTATAAGTGTGATTGGAATAATTATATTATCGATTGGGATACTGGTAGAATTTGTTATCAAAGACCCTCCAAAACCATCAGACCCAAATAGTAGTTTGTTAATAGATGATACATATCAAGATATTTCAATAATGGATGACTACACAGAGCAAACCAGAACAAGCAAATAATCAATCCGGAACTTCAAGTCCAATCGAAACCCATCCTTCTCTAATATTGTGTGCGCGAGCGAAAATTTCTAGATATAGACAATTTGGGAACATTTTTTCTACTAATTCATATAGCTCTATTGGTTTTTGGCTTTGTCTTGCTTCTCGTTGTTGTATAATGGAATCATTGAATAAATCTGGATCATAACCATCGGGAGGATTTCCTTTCAGAGCAACAAGACAAGTCTCTTTATCATGCTGCAAATAGTAACCATTCGAAGGTTTGTATCTTCCATAATGGGAGATCTTAATCCAGTTAAGATGCCCTACAATCTTATAGCCCCATCTCTGAAGAATGCTGACTCCAATTGGCATATGAGAAGCAACAACCCACATAAATAAAAATCCATTTTGCTGAACTAATTGGATTGGCATACCTGCAATTTCATCTTGAGGCATTTGCTCATATCCCAATTCAACTCCTCTTGTTGAGTTTGTTGGCTGTATTTTCCATGGAGGATCCATTACTATTACATCGAATTGGCATATTTGCCCGAGCCTTTCCCAATCAAATGTTCTTACATCAGCTTTGATGGATACAGATCTTTGAGTCTCTTCATCATAAGGAGGGACAATAATAAAATCTTGAGAATATGAAGGAACATCGGATATTGCTTTTAAATCCTCTTCAACTATCTCAAGTTCTTCAAGAAGCTCTTGATCAGTCATTGCTTTAATATCATCAAGTCTAAATTGCATGATGGAATCATCAACTCCGAAAAATTGGAGTTTATTCTTGGCTACAGGGTCAAAAGTCGGTAAAAGTGTATTGATTCCTGTTTCATCAGGCTTCAAGTATTTTTCCGGACTCAAAAACACGCTTTTAAGTTGCTTATATGGCATATATCTACATGGATTTCCATTTGGATCAAGTAAACATGAACTATTTGTCGAATATATAACGGATGCAGCACATTGTCTCATCGAAATATTCCTTACATCGGTTTTTGGAGCAGGTCGCTTGGGAAGAGAAAATGATTGGGATTTAGAACCAGATTTTTTGTGTTTCGATCCATTTTTCTTCCCTTTTGGTCCAGTATCAAATAATTCCTCAATTCCTCCATTTGGTTCATATTCGTCCGAATTACTGTCTTCGCTTGAGTTTTTACCAGAACTAGGGAATTCAGCATATGGAACCCTCCCTTTTGCTCTAGTTTTCCAATCCCACATAAAACTTCAACAAATGTTTAGGTTAATGAATAGACAACAGCATCGCGGAAATAGGGCAGCACTGAGAGGGATTTTTTATAGTCATCCCATTCGTCTTTCATTTCCATTACAGCGGAGCAAATTCTCCTATACAAATCCCTTTTTGCTGAGATTTCTTTCTGTACATCATCTTTATGAGCTTCATCAATAACATTAAGGCTGAATTGCTCGAGATGATCCAAATTAGAGTCCAAGGTGGCAAAATATACCAAAAGGTGGTCCAAAAGAGTTGCTATTTGTCCAGAAGATACACAGTGTTCTCTAATCTCACACACTTCAATAACAGAAAACTCATTCAGGAGGGCATCTTTCAGTGCAGAAATCTCTATTGTAGATCCGGTTGGTGTCACAAATGCGTTGTGGGTTTCAATTAAAACTCTTTGGGCAGCTTGATGGCAATACTCACAGATAAATGGATCCCTCACAGATACACATTTCTTGTGAGATAGACATCCACATCGTGTGCATTTTATCATGGGACCTGAAGGATATCTAAGCGAACAAAGACATCTAACAATTTGCGCTTCTGTTTCAAGAGTGGGTATTATTCTTGAAGGGATCGATTTTCCTTGTGACATAAAAATAAACGATAAACCAAACCAAGCTTTAGATTAACTCATAGAGAAGGATAAATGAGCAATGCCAGTCTCCGGATCCGTACAAATTCTCCATATCTTCATCCTCGAGCTCTTTAACTTTGTCATCATCATATCTAATCCAAGTTTCACCAACTTTGACATGGGAAATATAGTGACCACTATCAGCAGTGCGTCCTTGGTGTGTGAGAACGGCTTTAAGATTGTAAAAGCCTGTTCCTTCGGTTTTTCCTGATTCTCTAGCCTCTACAATTCTTTCTCTAAGTTCTGGAGCCAACCATTGAAGAGTATCGAGCTTATATGGGTGCTGAACTCTCCTAACAATTTTGGCTGTAGTCATTTCATCGGGGCGGTATTGGAATCTTAGCATTTGAACAATGAGATACTTGGGAAGCTTGGCAATTTTCGTTGTTTGAGTCCAGATAGTCTCAGAGTCATCTCCTTCGATTTTACGGGTGATTTCGGTGGGTTTGAGGATCCCTTGCTCCATATGCTTAGTTTCAGAATCGATTGAACATCTGAGCCTATCATCAGTTTCAATCCTTTTCTCAGCTGGATGCTTTCCAGTTATCTCTTCATATGTAATATCGTAATCAATCTCGAATAAATTGGATACAGAATCTCCAATATTTTCACGAAGGATTTGCATTATAAATCCCCAGCACTCTGATGCATCTTGCTGCCTGAATTGCTGGGTTTGAGGATCTTTATCAGCAAATTGTGGGTTCATTTTCCTCAATTCCAAAATCACATTCGGTAAAGCACTTGGAAACTGTTCAAAGAACTTTCCCAGTTGATTGATGAGAGAATTATTCTTCCCCTCCTTCGAATAACCCTTTATTGATTCAACTAGTTGTGGAATATAGCGGAAAACTTGAAGGCAAGCATTCAAATAGCAAGTATTTCCGAAATTCTTCAGCCCAACCAGAACATTAGGGTCGTATTGGGGTGTACCAATCGGAACTGGTAAATCTTCCTCCACGGTTTCAATTATAACTGGAGCACTTTCTGCTGTACCAATAAGCATGAATTTAGCACCATCCTTCAATTCGCCAGGTGGCCATTCGCTGCCAAGCTTAATCTGCTTTCTTCTGGCCATCAAAGTCTGGCGATCAAGAGGAACACCAGTAAGATCTTTTAGCTTCCTCATATAATCATCAACAGATGTACTGGAGTCACAAACTACATCAATTTTCTTCGATCCCCAAGAAACAGTTGTCTTCATTTTATTGTAGAGGTTTTGACAATGGTGACCAACTAGAGAAATATCATTGGCCATCTATACCCATCATATCTATAGTAGCATCTATATGCTAGTATTAGTGTCCATGATCCACACGGAAGTGTCACAAGTGACAAAATAAAGAACATTATTCGGCGGTTTCCAAAAAGATATTCTAAACTTCCGTTAAAAGAAAAAATTGAGACACATAAACAGCCCATCCCGAATAGGACCAAGAGGACAGCCACAGCTATTGATTTTATGGCTCTGAGGGGAATTTTGTAATTTGTGTGTGTTTCTTCAGCTCTTGCCATTTCTTCTTCGAGGAGTCTGGCTTCATCATCTTGGGGCTGAAACCTCCTCATTCACAATTGGACTTTACAAACGATTATTTATTACTCAATAATTCTTCAAGGTACTCTCTTTGTTCTTTGTTTGAAGAGAAGAAAGACAAGACAATGTTCTCGTTTTGTGGGGATCCATCAATGATCATTTTGAATCCTTCTTTCAGGTTTGCCAGTGATTTTTCGTCGAATCCCAGCTCTTGAAGTGTTATATTGTCTTCAACTAAAAAGTGTGCAAGGAGAACTGCTTGATCGCATGCAAGTTTGTAGCAATCGCCGTTGTTTTTATACATTGTAATAGTAAAGTCAATGAGGGATGGGAAATCCCAATCACATTGTCTTTTAGCTACAAGATTATATGCAGAATGAACAATATCAAATTGAATACTCATGTTTGAACTGCTTGTTGAAATAATTTCGATTATCGCTGGTGGGATGATATACATGAATATATTATCATTTGTATAGAGATCCCATAAATCAAACAAAAGATTTAAAATCTGTTGGGAATCTAAATGATAATCACATGCTTGTCTTATATTCAGGAGAAGCGAGAGTAAAGAAGTAATTGCCTCTTCCTCATTATTTAAATACACAAATTCTTTGAATAAATCATTACACATATTCCACATCTCTTTAAGTTTGGCAAAAGCAATATAATTCTTCCTTATTCCCTCATTAATCGGCTCTATAGCCTTTGAGAGCATGTCTCCACTTAGCCTCGGAAGCCAATCAATTATCTCATCCAAATAACGAGAATCAAAATACCTAACATAGGTTTTAAGCATGGAATAAAACTTAAAATGAGATCCATCATAATCATATGGTTTTACATGAGAAAAGATTTTTAGTCTCCCTTGAATAGTACTTTGAATGAGATCATTCATTGAACTGAAAGGACTATCACATTTTTTAATCACATACTTTGTTAGTTTAAACGTATCATTCATAATAATAGGCAACTCGGTTAAATGAGCAATTTTTACAGATTTCTCGTATAAGGGAAGGAATTCTTCAAAACTAATTAGGCCTATTAGTTGTCCTAACAAATAAATACCTCTATCAACATATCTATAATCACTGCTATCAATATACTTACTTACCAAATCTATTGGGAAGTCGAATCTTGTATCTTGTTCATTCAATAGTATTACAATTTTACAAGCAAAAAATGAAGCAAATCTGGAATCAACATCTTCCATCCCATCAATTCCCTTGGCAAAACATAATAGTTGCTCAAATAATGGAAAAACAATATCATTAATTTGCCCATCTGGATAACAATCTAGAGAACGTTTAATAAAATAGCCACATGATGAAATTGCTGTGTATTCTCCATGGTTAAAAAGATCATTAATTATCGATAACCCCTTTTGAATGGAGTCTATGAATAATTCCTTATTATGATTGGCAATTTCAACAAAAATTTCAAGTGACCTAGCTTTTGCTATTGGTGATGAACTGTCATTATAGAGTACAGAATTAATAAACTTGTGAATCTGATGTAACCCCTGTTCGGTGCAATTATCTAATAAAACCCCAATAACTTTAAAATATTTGGATAATAGTCCTTCATGTATGGAATTGTAAACATCTGTTATAGTTGTGCAATAGGTGTCTGAATTAATGCATTTATTTGATACTAAGCCTTTCAATGCTTTAAGTGCACACTTTTGGGTGGATAAATCAAATGATTCAGACGATAGAGTCTTTAAAATATTGGAAAATATTTGATTTCTTGAAACACGCTTATAATTAGATAATAAATAGGAAATTTGAGATATTGCTAGGTACATTACAGATCGAATAACGTCTTCTTGATTAATCATCGTTATTATTATATTAGTTAAGTATGATATAGCATCCGGCATAATATCGACTAATGACTCAATTAATACAGAAAACAAAAAGATACAAGCATATTCATCTTCTTTCTTATTTAGTGACTGTCTGATAATATTACTTATGGTTTCTATTTGATTGTCACTATATTTAATTTCGATAGCCATTTTCATTTTTTTCAATAATGGAGGGATAATCAGATTTGAGGTTATATATTGTTGCACCATTGATAAGAATGAAGAAAAAAATATATCAATATCACATAGTGCAAAAAACGGCGATAACAAAAAAAGGGGACCCAAAATACTTATATCATCATGATTACATTCAAGCTCATTCAACTTTTCGGAAATAAAGGAATTGGAATTCTCAAATGTTCGATTATTAGTTAAAAAAAGTCTTTTAAAACTAGATGAGAATGTTAGAAACTCATTTTCATCATCACCAGAAGCAAGTTCAAATCCAAACTGCCAAAAGATCATTACTAATTCAGAATGATGAACCAATTCATGGCTTTTCATATGCATTGAAAACACCAAATGAATGATACTACTCTTCTGGCTTATAGTAGCCAGTTGAAATGCTTCAATAAAAGACATGATTATATGCTGATTTTTGTTCATAAAATGAGGTGGTAAATAATCGAATAGGGAAATAAGTAAAAATGGTTTGATTATGAAAGATGAATATGAAACATCACCCAGAAAAGATAGAATTGTTGGATAGATTGCGTGGCATTTTAAAGAAAAAAGCTCAATAAGATCGACTAAAAATTGCATTCCTGGTTGAAAGTTAATAACTGTACACAATGAGGATAAACATTGCCATATTCTTTCTTTTTCGCTATCTGATAATTTACTGAAATATGATGATATAAAAGATACAGAATTAAATAGCAGACCAACAACAAAACCAAAATCGTTGTTATCAATTGATTCCAATAAACCAATAAATGAACTCGTTCCAATATCATAAGGATAAGATGGTTGGTATTCTTCATACGGATCATTCATTATTTTCTCACCTAAAGCGGAAAGCTCAGAGTAAATCTTATCCATAATAATGGTTTAATACTAAACAATTAGTCTGGTCTATTATCTTTGTATCCTGTGAAGAGTTTCTTAGAAGCTTCTTTCTCTCTTGCGTGCATTTCAGATATCACGTCTCTTTCGTCAGGGGTATCAACTTGACCAAGTTCTTTAAGTAATATATGAAGTGGGTGTGTAGCAAGTTGACCATGATGCCCTTCTCCAAACTGAGGAGCCTTTGGTTCTGCATGAATACGTTTATCTCTAGTTTCTTTATCAGTAAACTGAAACCAAAATCCACTAATAACTCTTTCTTTGTCTGTGTTAACAAGTTTGGGTATGAGAGTACCAATGATTGCTTCATCTGTTTCTTTTCTGATTGCAATGGGCTGGCAGATTGCAAGCATGGCCCCTTTTGAACTCTGATGGTAATCAAACATCACTCTCAAGCTCCCATCTGAGCATCCAATATATATTTGATTTGTATTCTTGTTCCATTGTGTACAAGTGGCACCAACCCCAGATGGAAGACTTATATAGTCATCAATAACACCATTATCACATGACACAATCGAAACTCCTCCTCCATATGATGATTTAGTATGAACAGTCTCTCCTACAAGAATTTTCTTGCAATCAGGAGAAAATGATACAGTTGGCGAATTTGAATAGGTTTTCTGAGTAAAAATTGGAGCCAAAGGCTGTCTAATATCCCACATAGATATTTCATTTTGTGATTGTGATCTAGCAACAATGTGTACTCCATCTGAAGCGACATCAAGTGAAGCAGCTGGGGAAGATAAAGGAAGCTTATATAAGGCAAAAGGAGTCGCTCCACTCTCACTGTAGAATGAAACGGTTGAATCACCTGTAACAACAAAAACTCCTCCACCATCAATAGACCATCTCAGTCCATATCCAGGATTTCTAATACCACCCTTTGTACCCAATTTATATAACATCAGTTGTTTATCCAGGTGATCCATATCCCAAAAGCGAAGAGTTCCATCCTGTGATGAAGATGCAAATAGTTTCTGATTTGATGGAGATATATATGCAGATGTTACTATGCCAGTATGCCCACTTGTATTCAACGTATCATACAAATACATATCTCCCCTTTTTGTTCTCCCTTTTTTTAGCCCTTTATTATCATATAATGATATTTCCGCTTCGTTATTGGTTGTTAGGACTATACTCTCATTTGTGGCAATATCTATGGAATTAATGCAAGATGGCAGTTCTGATTGAATATTTACCGATTCCAATGTTTGAAAAGCATTAATAGAGTTCAAATCCCAGTATTGTATGGTACTCATATAACCCCCTGTATACACCCTATTTCCGTTCTCATTTACAACAATAGATGATAATTGTTTCGGAGAATTAGGAGATTTAATATACAGTTCTTGTGTAATTGGATATTTACTCGGACAAAAATCTTTAGGAATAGATGGACCTGTTTGAATTATACTATTCGATTTATTTGTCGAAGTAACATGAATAAATTTTTGTCCCGCAACTTTCTCTTTTAATTCATTTCTTCGATTTTGTTTATTAACAGTTTTTTTCTTACCAAATGATGACGGCAACTTTCCTTCAGTCTCCATAATGTCACTTTTAATAGCAAAAAAGAGAAAAAATCACTAAAATTCCTCTTCTTTGATTATGTGTGCTGTAGCAATGGAAGTCATATGTTCTATATGGGGGTTCAATGTTTGATATAGTAGGTGAATAGAAAAAGGTCTGTTCAACTGTACATTTGATTGACACTTGTGGTGTGGTATCTGGGGATGGAGCTCTGGTAACAGAGTGCGTTTGTTCTCTTGTTAGATGAGGTGTTTGATCATTTGTTTGAAAAGGAGTGGGTTCTTTTGTTTTTAAAGGTGTTTGATCATTTGTTCTTAGAGGGGTTTGAGCTTTTGTTTGAATAGGAGTGAGTTCTTTAGTTTTTAAAGGTGTTTGATCATTTGTTCTTAAGGGCGTTTGAGCATTTGTTCTTAGAGGTGTTTGAGCTTTTGTTTGAATAGGAGTGAGCTCTTTTGTTTTTAAAGGTGTTTGATCATTTGTTCTTAGAGGGGTTTGAGCTTTTGTTTGAATAGGAGTTGAAATCAGTGTTTTTGAAATAATAGGGGTTGTATTTGGTGTTTCAAATGGGCTTTGTTTAGGAATAGGATTATCTGCATTGCAATAATGCGATTTAAAATGGAAATGAAAATAAGTTTGCCTCTTTGTAAGAGAATTATTATTTGTACTTGATGTGATACCATTGTGGTTGATGAAACTATGTGATACTTCTATAGAACCCGCAGCAACATAGAATAATGTTTCAAGATTCATGTCAAAAATGCAAAAATGAAATTTCGGGGATCCTCCATAAACTCTTATTATACCTTCATTTGGACTGTAATTTTGGATTATGTTTATAAAATACATTGTGCCAGAGTTAGAATTGAATTGAATACAGTTTTTTTGGGATACACTATTATTTGCAAATGTACAGTGGTAACATGTACATGATGAATCTATCCTTATACCAGAAGCTTCTAAACCAGAATTCATCGAACTATTGCTATTACTAAATTGTGGATCACTCACCCCTTGAACATTCATAGAATATTGTCCATTATAGCCAGATGCACATTTTGAAACAGAAATAAAGTATATATTATTTGTAGTTGAATAAAGAAGAGCAAAATGATTTTGATTTGATGAGCATCTTGATGCGCAAATCATATTTAGATATAAGTATGAAGATCGAAAGAAAATTGCTCCACCTTGTATGCTACATGAGCAATTATAGAAAAGAGTATTGAATACATTTAATGAGTAATAAGCATATGTTGGGTATATATAAATAACTCCACCATCACCAGAATACAGCAGTGATCTCACAAAAAAACAATCCGAAATATTAAAATTATTATTTTCATATGATCTTCCTTGATTCACATTTTCTTTAATGCACTCCCCCTGCAAAACATTGAGGAAAAGCTTATTTACTGAGAGTCCATTCCTTCTTCCAAAGAAATTCATCAAGGCAAACAAAAATAAGATATATTGATATCCATTAAGAGCAATATGTGTAGCTATTGCCTTTATTAATTGTTTGAATTGATCCTCCTGAAACATTAAACTTATTATTTGCTTGAAAACGTCTGGCATTTTTTGCTCAATTCAAAGTTGTTTTTGATTTCTTCCTTGATCTCCATGTGTATTCATTTGTGCTAATTGATTTCGTATCAGTCTATTGTTGGTGAACATTTTTAAAGATGAATGTAATGCCACATTTCGTTTTGCTGATCATTCGCAAAAATTGATAATATAAGTCTCCCTTATCTCATAGAAATTTATTTATTTCTTGATTTTTGATTATGAAAAAGATTTTTTTGCCTATATCAATGCCTATATTGTATAATTCCCAATCGGAAGTTCATACAAAACAACAATAAGTGATCTATGGCTATTGAAGCTGTTTTCTCATGTGATTCTCATAATTCTAATATCATCATTTACCATTTTTTAACAGCTAATACTCCAGTCTTAACTCAATGTACTTAACAAGTTCTTGGTATTCATTTCAATTAACAAACACTACTCAACCAAAAGTCTCCATTTTTCCAAACCATTCCATTCCATTAATTTCCGTAAATGCAAAAAACCTTCCCTCTGCCCCATTTAACTCGAACTGAACTAACCCTTCTATCTTCTCTTATTTCAAAAAAACCGTTGCCAAAGCCGTTAATTAACAACATTCAACCAACTCTCAAATTGATAATTTTCTATTGTACCATTCATTTATTTGATACAAAATATTCAGTATTTAATGGCCATTTTCATCTTCAGTAATATGGGTGTAGCATCCCTTTCTGCATTATTAATATTTATTTTCTATCTAGCAAAGTCTGTCATGAGCAATTTTGGAGCATTTGGTGGAGATCCCATGTCAAATGAGAAGATTTTCACGAGAAATGTTTTATGTGAGGTTGTTTTTCTCCTGATCATTGCATTCATAATATACCGAGTTTTCTCAAATCAATATAAAGAGTTTCTTTTTGGGAGTATTCCAAATAATGCCCTAAAACATATTATTTCATTGATTATGATTCTGATTTTCGGGTTTATAGAGATACAAAATGTTTCAAAGGCCAGGATTTCACAAAGTATACCATTTCTGAATAGTAACAGAATTGTTTGGAATTCTGGTTTGGGATGTGTGAATGAACATATAGATCATGTAAGGTCATATACCGATGTGAACATCAATATTGATTTCTGTTTCTTCTCAAGGTTAAGGTTCTATCCTGGTGCTGGTGGGGTGATATATGTTAATGGTGCATCTTACTCAATGTATATCAATAATTCAATGTTCTTTAACTGTACAAGTCCAGGTAATGGAGGAGCAATATTCTTTGCTTCACTTGTTTCCTGTCTCAGAAGGGTATGTGTGCATAGATGCTATACTACAGCGGCTTATCATTTTGCTCATATAGAAGCCTCTCAAGAAAATCTATTGGATTATCTATCAGTATCATATTGCTCTTATTGCACAACTGGTACATATTCAACTTATTTATTTAAAGGAAATACAAGAGTTGACAGCATTAACAGTTCAATGAACCATGCTGGGGCTAATTCTGGATTATGTATAAGTACTCCCACTTCGTTCACAAGCTCCCACTGCACTTTCTCCAACAATCAGGTAACAGATCATATGTGTATAAACTTCTATTCTGACTCAGGAACAGTATCATGGTTATATACAAACGTTGTGCATAACAACAGTCCCTCTGGTTATGGGGTAGTATATACATATGGACCAGGAATTAAAAAGATGATGTATTGCATATTCCAAAGCAATCAAAACTATTTATTCTCTATGGCTTCAGGATCTCTTGAAGTGTCTCATTCTTTCATTGATCATCAATCCTCAATATTCTCCACTTTTATTGGAATTTCAACAGCATTAAATAATTCATTTATTGAGAGAATGACTTATCAACTGCAATTTTTCAACTCTTTGTATTGTAATACTGACATCCAGCCTCCTCAAAGTAACAACAATGATAATATAGAAGGAAAATCCAATTTAATATTAATTTTATCAGCAATTGGTTTATTATTAATTCTACTTATTATTATTGCTATCATATTATATTATAGGAATCAAAGAGAAAAGATACATAATAATAATTAAGAACATCAGCTCATTCACCATTAATTGATTCAATTATTCTCTAGAAGAGATAACCCATAAAGATTAGTAAAAGAAAATTAAAGAAATTGCTTTTTGAAAGCCCAATAGACTGGTTATTCTAAAAGAAGCCGTTTTTATAGGTAATTGACACAAGACATGAAGAAATGATAATCCCAACAACTTCAATCATTCTAATCATAAATTACTTGAATTCACATTTTTCAATCATCAATTGAAAGAACATAGTTGCCTCTTCACAAGAATGAAATGTAAATTAAATGGCAAATAATCCTTGATGTCAGTTTGTATGGATACTCACATAAGTGTTATTCCACACAATTCTTTTCTGTTACTTAATTTTTTGCCTAAAAGTTAACCATGAGAAGTTTTGTTAAACATTATTCATACATTGTGGAGTTCTCGCATGGGAATTCAATAGATTTTAAAGATCAGTGAGATTCATTCATAAAAAAAGAGAATGATATAACAAAGTATTATGAATGCATCAAAAAACTTCTAAATCTAGAAAGGTCATACATTCAAATAAGTCCAAATATTTCTCACAGTATTTTCTCAGTATATCCGCAATATTCAGGTAATGGAGATGTGATTTGATACAATGAACGTTGATTATAAAATCATCTTTCTCAGTGTGAATACTCATAATGAAGCGGCTATGCTTTTCGTTTTCTAAAATATAACCATAAGAATAATTTGTATCAAATATGGTAACAGTGGAGGAATTTTTTAGCATCCAATCCGTTTGCTAATGTTGATGAGAGAAGTTAAGATCTCGAATTATTCGGATAAAAACATAAAAATTGCCATAAGAAGACTAATAAGGCGAATCGATTTATCAAAACTACGTGTTGGATTATTTATTACTCCATAGAAACAGTTTGCTGTCTCAAAAAATTGAAAACTATGAATCTCTGTTACAATTAATTGGTTTCCATTGAGATTCACTCCTGTATTATATTGATGAGATATATAACAATCAGATATAATAAAATTACCTGAAGAAACGACATGAAACAATGTATCACTATTGTATTTAATTACGCAATTTGTTACTTTCATATTGGTATAATAAGTACAAATAACTCCATATCGCTCGGGAGACTTACTTTTTATAATATTTGTCATGCTGGTGCGAAACTCAGTATCGCTTCGATAGTTATAAAGACATATATGCCCACACACTCCCATTGATAGCATACAATACTGAAAATCGGTAGATTTGCTATAATCTGATTCTGTAAACGAATATGAGGCTACCATTATATCAGAAAAATTCACATATGTATTTTTTTGCACTCCATAATAATTTCGAGCGAAAAATGTGCAATCAGTTCTCCTAACAGTAATCGATGAGAACTGGTGCATGGTCATTTCAGCTGAATTATATGTACGACAAAAACTATCAATTCCCGCTCCACATTCTGAAGCACAAGAAAAGCTTGCAATTAATTTTGGACTATTAACGTAAAATGCTCCTCCACTATTTGCAGTGCACTTAGAAAATATACATTTTGTGATTTCTAAATCTTCAGAAGATGAATCGAAATAGATCGCACCTCCTGATGTTCCTACAAGAGACAAAAACAGAGTGTCAGTTATTAAACCCATAAAAATAATATAATTTATAAACAATCTCATACCTTCGTGTGAGGCCTTGGTATCATTATCTTAGGCCTCTGTGGTAAGCCAATATCAGCTGAATCGCCTGATGCACTTCTTCCTATGGTTCTCACAATGTTTGACATTGAGCTCTTTGGTTGTGATTTTCGAGATTTGCTGGAAAGTTCATGGATTTTGAGATTCAATGCGAGAGAATTCATTGCAGTTGGGGTTAGAGTTTCGTTTGAAAATATATTTAAACAAAGTTTTGCTTTGTCTCTTGGTGTTTGGATAAGAGGAGGCAGAGAGAAAAGTTGTAACTCGCCACCTGGTTCAACAAATATGAGGCCACATCTGTTACCTGTATAATCGACATAATTTGAGCACGAAAAAACAGTGTAGAGTAATCCTGAGCCGAACTTTGAGATTCCATTTTTAACGCATTGATGAGCTCTGATCATTTCCTTCATATTAAATTTTTCAAGAAATGTTTGAAGCGTCTGGAGTCCGAATGTTACGCCCAAACCACGATTAGATTTATCATATGTCTTACTTTCAAGAGATGGATCAGACCAGACCAAATCTGAAATCAAATCTCCTTCGTACCCATTTAAAGGTCTCCTAATTTTCATTATTTGAGACAAGCTGTTAAGTTGTGGTGATAGTCCCCCGTGTACTGCAAATATTTTGTCATTAATTATCGAAACAATCGGCATATATGCAAAACTATCGTTAAAAGCGTTGAAAAGAGTGTCTGTTCCGAATTGATTCATAATTTCCATATGAAATCCATAGTTTTGATTCATAGAATCAAACTCGTGATTGCCCCTGAGCAATGTAATATGACCAGGAAACGCAATCAATAAAGAAAACAGCAGAGTTATAACTTCAACAGAATACTGACCCCGATCTACATAGTCTCCAAGAAATAAAAAGCGACTAAAAGGCGGCGGTTTTGCATAAATAAAAATTCTGATCAAATCAAATATATTACCATGAATATCTCCAACTACATATAACGGGCCATCTAAATTTATCACCATTTCAACTCGCTGAAGAGCTTTGGTTGCTTCAGTACAAATCTGAACAATTAGGGACTCCTCGAAGGTAGGAATGGGATATGATATCCCAATCAAATGACACTGTTCTATCGGAATGTCAAATAACGACATAAAACTAGAAATTACATGTTGGGCCGCTGCGCTGCGCATTGCGAAAAATCTACTTAATTTATAATGTAGTTTAGAATAATTGTGTATAACAGCTAATATATCCTTCTCAATGTCACACACAAATTTGAATGAAGATAAATACCCAACGATTAAATAAAAGTCTCTTGGCGGACAGACAGGGTATTGAAAATTGATTGTCTCCTCATCAAATGTTGGGGAGGATTCTGCATTTTGAAGATTCAGAGAGCGATGTTTCTTTGGAGGAATTTGGTGAGAGTGATGGAAGGGTTGTTTTCAGAGTTGCAGGACTTTTGAAGAAGGATTGTTTCTGCAGTGAGTGTCATGGTCATTTTGATGATGGTTTTGCGTTTATTCGGGAGGTTGTTAATGATATTCCAATACTTTATTGCAGTAAATGCGCCTGCGATTTTGAATTGCATGCGAATGTTTGTATCATTTGCCATGAGAATGTTGTGAAACCGATTAAGTTCTCTGATCACTGTGTTTTGCACAAAGAATGCCTGCACTGTTTTCAGTGTGCTTTAGCGAATTCAAACCAAAATAATTTTACTTTGGTTGATAATGGAAACCGTGAGTGCATAATTTGCAATGATTGCTATAATATCAACAAGAAACAATATGGAAATGTGTCAAGAAATGTTGTTGGGAAATTCATTGATCAAAATGGTATTCCTACAAAGTGTGATCAATGTCTGGGGCCATTTCACAATGATGTCTTCTGTTTCATTGATGGAAGATTAATGTGTGCCAAATGTGGCAAAAACAAATAAAGATCTAACTATTTAAAACATTTATAGCCTATTTCCTGAACTTCTTTTCGATCTGCAATGAACTAAACATCTCAATAGGATTCCTAATTTGGAGTTTCTTTTTACTTGAGACAATATAATTGATTTGGGAAATAGGAGGAATATACAAACTGATTGGTTTTGATTTGGAAGAATGCTTATGATAGGGAATTTCATCGAAAAATCTGATAAGATATTCTAAAGACATGAAAACCCATGGTATTTCAGAAGGAGAAAAGGTTTTTTGTGCAATAGATTGAATATTCTCTATCCCAAATCTATAGATACCATCCAAAACATCATTACATTTTTTAACATCCCATGAGTATCCATCAAAAATAGGATAATTCATTAAAATCTGCTCTTTGATTGTTTCGAGAAAAACTATTCTGTTCAACAAAGACTCACATTCTTCATTATTAAACTTTGGGTAAGAAAAAACAGCTTTCAAGCCAATAACTTCCTCTGGTGCATCAGATATGTGAGATAATACAGTAGGAATTTCTATAACAGAATCATGAAAATTCATTAATCTGTGTCTAATATATGTTGCTAGAGAAGAAACATCCGATGTTGGCTTCGTAAGAATATTGGTCTTGGAATGAAAGCCTATAGGATCCTCTATTGAATAACAATACTTTTGCAATGAATCTAATAACACGGCGATTTCGTTTGCAGTCCACCAAGAAAACGTATAAATGTGAGAATAATCTTGTTTTTCCAATATCATTGCCCTTATTATAGATAAAGTCTCTTGAAGTCCTAAATCTAGTGGATTAAAAGATGAAAAGGAGATAACTTTTGTAACATTAGACTGAAACTCTTGGATGTTCAAATTCAATAATTTTGAAGAGACATTTTCAACATCCTTAAAATTTGACCAGTAATTAAATTCCATTTTCATTTCTATTATTTGGAGAAACTCATTTCCATTTTCAAAAAGTTCCTCCTTCAAATACAAACAACATTCTGATTCGGAATAAAAGTCATGTTCCTCAGTAATCGCTTTGTCCCAGTATACTCTATTATTACAAATCACAAGATCAAGGACAAAATCAGGAAAATGATATTGTAGTACAGACAAAATAAAAGGGTATTGTAATACAATGGTTGGGGATTGTGATCTAAGGGCATAAACAAGTATACATAAACAAAAGCGCTCTATTTGACCATTTGTATACTCTGGAACTGAGCTGGAAATATCATTCCACTTATTATACCCATATTTTTTAAATAAATCAAAAATTTCTTTTGCCTCTAAGGGACCGATTGACAATTCCCTTGTTCGGCTCCTTTTCATTCTTCTGGATAATCCTTCATCAAGTTCAACAGGAAATCTGTCAATTAATTGTTCATCTGTTTCACAATTATTCCATAATATTGTTTCCTCTAATGGTTTTTCTAAAACTTTCAATGCAGACAAAGAGAAATCCGAAACAACGGTAGAAATCGTCTCAAGTAAGGAATTAAGTGTTGAAAAATCACATTGGCATGAATATAAATTAGGAGGCTTGATAAGAGATGGGATAGTGCTCTCTTGTGCTTCAGTATTCTTTGATCCTAATAAGGTAAGCCATAACTCAAGTTTTTTTTGAGCTCTCACAAACATTTCATGTTCATATGTTTGGTATGTTAAAAGTCTAATAACATTGACCTTCTGAGTTTGACCGATTCTATGGCATCTTGCTTGAGCTTGAAGGTCATTTTGAGGATTCCAATCTGGATCAAAAATAATTGCGGTGTCTGCAACAGTCAAATTTAATCCTTCTGAGCCAGCTCTGGTAGATATGAGAAATATAAAAGATGTCGAAGAATCATCAGCAAATCTTGATATCGAAGCAGTTTTTTCAGAATCTGACATTGAACCTATTAACATTTCATGAGAATAGTCCTTTAAGTCACAATACTCTTTCAACAACCTTAGCAATTTGACACTTTGACTAAATATAAGTACTCTATGCCCGTTTGCTTTCAGATATGTTAATGTTTTATCCAACCATTCAAATTTTGATGATACTTTTAACAATAACTCAAGCCTGGGTAAACGGAATTTCTTTGTATAGTACTCATTTGCGCCATCTATCATGAAGGGATGAGAGCAAACTTTCCTCAAATATGATGACTCATGTGATGTGTCGATTGTATTTTCATTTGTTTGTACTCCTTTAAGCCTCCATAATGCATGAAGTTTGATAAGTCTCATTAATTCCTGTTGGGTATCAGAAATTTGAATGAATGCCACTCTTTCTTCTTTTGGAGCCATTTGATGCTCGGCTTCTGAAACTGTTCGCCTAAGAATATGAGGAGCAATTATTTGACGAAATGATTTAATGACATCTGTAGATAAATTTTCAATATCAATATCTGATTCAATATAGGAAGGATCTTTAGAAAAACTCATTGGACTGACAAATTTCAATAAAGACCATAGCTCTCCCAGTGTATTCTGAATTGGAGTTCCGGTCAAGATGATCCGATGTTTTGCCATTAGTCCGGTAATTGCATTATTTTTCTTTCCATTACTATTTTTAATTCTATGTCCTTCATCCACAATAACACACTGCCATTGATATTTGTTTAAAAACTCGCTGTCTTTGAGAAGAACATCATATGATACCAGCAATATATTAAACCCTATTGTATTGGGAAGGGGAGAGCCCTGATTATCAAGAAAAGGAAACTGAAAATCCCTTATCAGCTTTCTTTGTTGTGGACCAGCATTATATGGTATATATTTTAATTTTGTCCATTTTTCTATTTCATCACACCATTGTTTGAAACAGTTTGTTCTAACAGTAATTATATGTGGACCTTTCCACCCAACATTTTCATTCAAATATGCTAAAAATGCAAGTACTTGAATAGTTTTTCCGAGTCCCATTTCATCAGCGAGAATAGAACCGTGTTTTGATATCCAACATTTAATGAGCCATTGAAGACCTTCTAATTGATAGGGTCTTAAAAATGAACCGGAATTTGATATAATATTGTCACGAGGGGAGGGCAATGGAAGGTTAACATTGGGGGTAATCAAATCAACCTTGATCCGATTGGAACTATATAAATTCACCATTTCTTGTGTTGGAGAATCCCAGTAAAAGAGTATTGTATTCTCATAGTTGACCCGGAATAAGAAGTCATACCTATTCTCTGTGATTCTTTTCCGATGGGCAATTGGAATTGGCTTGCAATCGTTTTGAGTTATAAAAGTATTGAAATCAATGGGCATTGATTGAAAGCGGGTTAAATGGGTTGCTGAGTTAGGAATCAGAGATAGCTGTTCATAATTCATCCATTGACAAATGAAAGATGTTTCCTGAAATGACACTAAATATTCATTTTGCTTTCTGCAGAAATATATATGCTCAATTTTTTCGGAGGAGGATGTTGGGATCTCTTCAATATTTTCACCAATCTCTTCCTCCTTGTAATTAACCGAACTTGCTCTTTTTCGGGTAGCTCTCCTTTCAAATATTCCTTCATACCTTTCCTCATCAATTCCATTGTTTTCGATTCCAGAAAAGTCAGAATCGCTCGACTCATCATTCTGTGACTTTTTCTTTCCTTTTTTGTTTTTGTTCTTCACTGCATTCTTTTGTTTAGTTTTCTTTTTGGGAGTTGATGCACTAGAGTCACTGGTATTGTTAATCGGCTTTTGTATAGGAACAACGCTAATGGGAGCAGGTGGGGCAAATCCTTGACCATAATTTCCCATACTTGCATTCATCAAATATGTTTGATACTGTGGGACATTTTGAAATTGATTTATCGGCTGATTTGGGTATTGAAAATACCCCATTCCCATCTGAGGTTGTGAAACCCCATTTGGAAAATTCGCCCCATACATTCTCATAGCATTCATATACTGAATAAAACACATTTGTTGATATTGTAGATTTGGGTTGTTGTTATTTGGCTTCTTTTGATTGTTGTTCATTCGCCTGGCCAAAAAAACGATAAAACAGATTTACATGCCTCAATGGACCTCAAAATCCCTTGTTATTACTGTGTGTTTGTTTTGTGCCTTCATTTGTGTTTTTTTAATTGGGGCGATGCTGTGTGATGACAAAGTTGAGATTTTCCCATTTCATTATCACGAGAAGGGCTTTAAAGTGGCTATCGAGAACTTGTCATTTTTCAATTATCCCGTTGATATAATTTCTCATCCTTCGATTAATGAATCTGCTTTTATGTCGATTTTTTGCGAAGAAACAATTGAAATGCATGAAATTCCAATAGATTTGTCAAAAGATGTGAATATCCCATATTTAACTCGTTGTAAGTATTTATCAATAGAAATATGGCCTTTACAATTTAGATCAGGAATGTGGATTCGAATACAAAGAGCGAAATCCAGGATTTTTACCATGTTATCCAAATTTGTGTTTGTTTCTATTATTGGCGGATCTCTTGGATTACTTTTTGTTAAGGGAAGAAATATGAGTGTTATGCGATCTACAATGGTTTTTCAAGTATTCACACTATTTACATTGGATCCATTCTCCTTGATTTTTTCCTTCACACCAAGTTATGATTTGGTTCATGCGGTTATTTCATCCTATGGGTGGTGGAGGTGTTCAAATGAACTTTTTTCCGAGTATTTGCCGCTGATTAGACAAAAAGGCACATTTATAACTGGTTCAATATCCTTTTCTTCAATAATTCTTCTTTTTCTTGTAATATTTCGGCAGAAGATTAAGAACAGTATGCTATTTGCATTTGTTGGGGGAATTGGATCTTTAGTTATGCCTGTATTATGTGGTGTTTTCATGTTCATGATTGGAAGAACAACAGGACAGTACACTTTGTCAATTCTTATGATAAGTGGAGCCATTTCTCTTATGTTGGTATATATTGTCCGAGTTTTTTCCATTTTTTCTCATTCATTCAGCGACTCAATGCTTTCGGAATTAATCGAGATTGTAATGATATCATGTTATTGTATGTTTCAAACGGTATTTAAATTTGGAGAGAATGCTGACGATGATGAATTGATCAAACCCCTCCCAACAAATGGAGGAGGTAGATATGATGTTATAGATGAAATACTAAATACCTTAGCCAACGAAGAAGAGACCTTCAAGTTCGATATAGAGTGTTAGTAAATTTTTTGTTAAGTTTTATAATAATGAAGTTGTTGATCAATAAACATATATTATCTGAAATTCAATGATAGTAATCAATATTAAAAATCATCTTCTGCAACCAAGTTAGGAATATGGTTATTAAACGTTTTCATATCCATCTCATTTTGCTAAATAACTTATTACCTGGAGAATGATTGATACAAAGTAGTATGTTTTCAAGGTCAAATTATTTGGATATCTCAAATCCTGATTCATCTGAAAAAAATATAAACATAACAATTATTGTTTAACCCACTTTTTCACATAATTATTTCAATAATTTTTTATATCAACTTCTTCCAATATGAAAACCAAAATGGAATGCTTCCACAATATATTTCTGGATGAATACAAATCTAAAAACGACAAAACCTCAAAAATTTGGAAAAATATTCTGTATTTTCTCATTCTTATTCAAATATTATTCCAAATTCTATTCCATTGTCAAAATGACAAACAATCGGAGTCAAAACAAAACGAAAGGGGGCCAAATAATGTCAAATTTCACAAATATCTCCCATTTTTTTATGACCATGGTTTTGTTTTTGGTGTTTGTTTTGGATGCGAAAGTGAAAATACTGATCAACAAAGATCTTATTTAGATAAGAATATCAACATAGCTCGTTGTTTCTTTTCAAGAACAACCACATTTTCTGGAAATGGTGGAGTGATATGTATTAATGGGGGATCATACTCGATGATGATTAATTATTCTGTGTTCTTTAACTGTTTTGCTCTTAATGGAGGAGCAATATATTTCTCTTCTTCAGATTCATATATCAGAATGATATGTGCAAATAGATGTTCTGCTTCAAATTATGCTCATTTTGCTTATATTATTGCTTTTCATGAAAATCTAGTAGAGTATCTATCAGAATCAAATTGCTCTTATACCACCTCTGGATATTGGTCAATTCGCTTAGAATCAGGTGAGCAGAGAGTTGACTACACAAATAATTCAATGAACAATGCTCAATATTATTCTGGCATCGTTATTACTACTCCATCCTTATTCACAAGTTCACATTGCACATTTTCAAATAATAAGGTATCTCATTATGTTTGCATATACTTTCATACTACATCAGGTACAATATCAATCTCATTTGCTAATATTGTTCATAATAACAGCCCATTAAACTATGGTGTTATCCTTGTTTGGGGAGCAGGTACAAGAAAGATGATGTTTTGCATTTTCCAAAATAATCATAACATTTTATTCTATGTAAATGAAGGCTCACTTGAAGTGTCTCATTCTTTCATTGATCACTTATCATCTTCAATTTCTACTTCAATTTCAGTATCAACAGAATCGAATAATACTTTAACAAATAGAATAACCCATCAAATACAATTCTTCAATTCCTATCTCTGTGAAACTGATATTCCTCAACCTGGAAATAAACATATGAGCACCATTGATCAAAAGCATATGAGTTGTGTTTCGTTCATAAATCCCATGCTAATTATTATGTTTTCTTGATTAAACATGGTTTGAATTTAATTTAAATATATTTTGTTGAATAATGGTGAGGTTTTTAGTTACTAGGGAGAATCATTGAAAAACCAGGATAGAGTATTCAAAAAAAATTCAAAGTTGAACAAATATTAATCTTGAAACGAACAATAATCACCAAAAAAGTTGATTTATTCATGATCAAGTTGCTCAGTTATTTAGAGGTCTCTTAATTTTTTTCTCCTTCAACAAATAAACAGATGATCCTTAGAGGAGGAGTGAAAATTTTATAATTATTATTATTTTGATTTCAGTTATGTGTTTGTTCCTATTGAATTTGGCCTTGGTGATATAATATTGAGTCATTTTCAATGTAAGTTATTATTGAGTTTCTCTTTATTGTTCAAACAGCCTGATAAATGGAGTTTCTTTTGCTATTTCCCTATTTATATCATCATTTTTTTCTCATTTGTCATTCTTTATGTTTCTTCAAAAATATTTGAAGGAATAATTTGAGAATCATATTCATTATCCAACCAATAATGATTCATTGAAAAGTTTATTGATCGTCATTAGTGCGTCACTTTTAAGGAGCCTAAAAGATAAAAAATCACTGAGAATTATCAGATTTTATACAAATGTTTTTCATTTATAATCAATTAATCATAACTTATGAATATTTATGCAAAATACTTTGCTTTGGATCATATGAAATCAGATTAAATCCATATTTAGCGATTAAGGAAAAAATATTTTTTTATATGAATCTGTTACTTATATTCTTTAAAAAAGAACATAAAACTACATTCAAACTAGAAAAAATTGCCAAGGAAATGAGTCATGAATTCAAAATATCATCGATTTCGAACTTCCTAATTGTATTATTAATTGTTTTTTCTTTTGGTATATCTAAAACTTTTGATGATCCAAAGCAACACATAGAAGTTGTTAGCCATTTAATCAAGTTTTTGAGAAAAACCAAAAACTTCCCGATTGATCCATCATTGTGGTTGAGTGGTAAGATAATATTTTGGGTGGATGGTTCTGGATGTGAAAAAGAAGTCATAGATCAAGGGAGGTCTTATTTGGATAAAAATATCAACATTTCCAATTGTATCTTCTCAAGGTCTTCTCAATATTCTGGGAGCGGAGGGGTGATATTTGTCTCAGGTGGTTCTTTCATCATGAATCTTAATTACTCAATGTTTAATAATTGCGTTTGTTCTCAGTATGGAGGAGCAATATATTTCTCTTCAACATTTTCAAGTATAAGAATGATATGCGCTAATAGCTGCTCTGCTAATTGGCCTCATTTTTCTTGGCTTCAAGCATCTCAGGTGAATCAAGTGGAGTATCTATCGGTATCAAATTGCTCTCATACTACATCTGGATATTATCCTATTTACTTATACACAGGTGATCAGAGAGTTGACAACACAAACAGTTCTATGAACAATGCTATTCAGGGTTCTAGTATTCTTATTGAATCTCCATCCTCATTCACAAGCTCACACAACACTTTCTCAAACAACAAGGTAGCCGATAGCATTTGCTTACGCTTCTCTTCTTTCTCGATAACAATAACAATATCATATGCTAACATTATTCATAACAACAGTCCATCTAAATATGGAGTTGTATGTGCCGGAGGAACTAGGCTAAAAAAGATGATTTATTGCATATTCCAGAATAATCAAAACTATTTATTATGTGTAAATGAAGGTCCTCTCGAAGTTTCTCATTCTTTCATAGGTCATTCATCATCATCATATTCTACTTCACTAGCTGTATCAATAGAAACAAATAATTCTTTCACAAAGGCCCAAACATATATAATTGAATATCATGGTTCACTTATTTGTAAGTTTCCAAGTCAATCGCAAGATGCTTCAGCAAAGTCTCACCTGTCTTGGCTTATTTATTCGATTATTTTCGTATTATTTATTACTCTTCTTTGGTTTTTATATTTTTATCGAACGAAAGCATCGGTTCTCCAAGCAAGACATCAACTTGAAGAAAATTTGAATATTGATTATGGCTGAGATACAAAAATGCATCAATGAATAGATGATGTTTCTATTTGTTATATATCATATGAATTTCTCAATTCACAAGGCGTTTTTTGGACCTAAATAATATAAAGTCACTTTTGTTTTTTCTCTATTAATGATTCCCAAAGAATCTGCATCTCTTCCTAATGATCTCATTTATTTCGAGAAGCAGATTGTTTTTGATCAAAGCATGCTTGATATAGTTCGAAATTCAACTCCAAAGAAAAGAACTGAAAAGGTTAATAAAGAGATATCATATATTGAAAGCGAAATCAATGATTTGCATAAAGAACTTAGTAACGAAAAATCTATAACAGAAAGTCTAAGCAAAAATTCTAAAAAAATAAGTTTTTATAAAGAATCACAACCAATTGAAGAAAGACTTCTGCGCGAATCAATTAGAGATGCAATTGAAGAAATAGACGATGATTTTTGCGGAGAAACTATTGCAGATATTCATGAATCATTCAATATTAGTTATGAACCATCGCCAATACTTAAACAAAAGAAGGCTAATGTGAATATGCCAAAACCCAATTCTATAACAGAAGTTTCCGACTCAGCCAATGAACAAAGGAAAGCTATATTATCCAGGCTCTTCGATCCATCCTTTGTTTCAGCTTCTATAGATATCGAATCAACTAATATTGATCCTTCGTTTCACACATCATTCCAGAACAGAACTCCAAAGCGGAAACCAAAAGAATTCAGCCAACATTCAACAGTGATCATTCCAGAAAAAAAAACCGGGAAAAAATCAAAAACTCCAGAGAAAGCCCCACTCGTGATTCTTCCATACCCTCCCCATTTGAATAAAACCATTAGGAAACGAACCGGAGAGCTGATCGATGAAATAGATACTGTTCTTAATAGGTTATAAACACACATGTTTATTATAGTCTGGATGAGAATAGTCTATTAATATATTCTTTTGGGTTAAAGCTATCGCCATCTGTATCTTCCTTATTGCTGATTTCCCATTGAAAGGGGAGCTCTTCTTTAGAGATATTGTCTGCTTTTTTGCTGATAATAGTCCTTTCTTTAGTAACTGGAACTTCAGAAGGTTGAATATAGATTTTTCTCTTATCTGGTTTTGTATATTCTACAGGAGTTTTCGCTAAATCACAAATCCTCATCACTTCAGCAAACATTTTATCAATTCTATCTTTTAATTTAGAATCAGTTTTGGATCCAGTGGATTTGATATCGAAATTAGAAAAGTCTGTCGTCTCTGGAAATGTAAAAAGGATAACGTTATCCCCATCTTTAACATGATGAATCTGAAAACTTAAGAAATGATCAATTACTTTGCCATTGAACAAAACAAGATATGGAAAAGAAACTTGCTGATTCAAACCAAAAAATTCCCCAATACTATACACCGGATCATAAGGAGAAACGCTTACAGTGCCAAAGCGACCATCTAAAAGTTGAACAAAAATGTTGATTTTTTCTTGCATATGAAAATAATGGGGTATTCACAATCATAAAACCTACTTTTTTCAAAATTTGATAGTTTCTCACAATATCGTAGGATTTTAACTTTTTGAGAGAAATATCCTGTAAAAAAATTGTAGATTTAAGAAATTAAGTGTTTGCCGATAATCGAACATGAGGTATTCAGAAAATGTTCTGAAATTTACAAGGGTCAATTCTGACATTGAAAGTAAAAGAAATTTTTTAGAAAACACTATTGATTAGCAATTGATGTATTGAATACAGTCTTGGTTTCATCATCATCATTTTTCGATAATTGACTTTTAGAAAGAGATTCGCTTGAACTATCATCTTTTTTGCGAAAAACCATTAAATATGCACTGATCGATGTAAAAACGACAAATGTTGAGCCACCAATATAATAAACCTCGTAGCTTTCCTGATTATCAAACTTTAATCGTGTATTCATTGATGTCATATCGAATGTTTTACAAAATATTTCTGGGTTTGGACAAATGATTGTGTTTTGATCAGATATCACAACTTCTTGGCCTTGTTTTGTGCATGTTCCATTTAAGTTATTGCCATAATAAAAGTATATTGCATTATCAATGCCGCATTTAACAGAAAAGCATCCTGAACGAGTTAAACCATTTTGTTTGTACTGCAAACACCTAGAGTCTTTACCATGGATCTCTAAACCATCACTACTTATAGAATCTTGACAAAACTTAATATCGTCTTTTCCAATGAGGTATTGGAAATCAATTTGACCATAATAACTCAAGTTCAATGGGTTATAATAGTTTTGATTATTTCTATAAGCCACATTTGCGCTCATATTTGTATTCATTAATCCACACTTTGTTGCAGTAAGGAAATCAAATGAACAATGATAGTCGGATTCATCATTTTTACAATAATAATGCCGAGGCATGATTACTTGAGGCTTACCGTCAGTAAAGTTGGTAATTGGGGCAATTAATGAACTAGAGTTAAGATAATAAGTCTTACTAACATATGCATAGTCTATATCATACCATTCAAGGTCCTCCAACAAAGCAGCAGTTACTCCAGTGATTCTCCTATTGTGATGATATGGTGTCATTACATCATCATAATGATAATATGATGAAACATGATAATCTTCACGATTTAGAATGATGCCAACTGTCTTATTGATAGTTGTTCCATTGAAAAATAAAACATCGGCACCAAAAAACGACTTAGCATATTTTCTGGATGATGGGCTTGTAATAATCTTGTATTGTGCTCCATTAAAATCTAAACTTTCTGATTGCATAACATTAAGAATTGTTGTATGTTTTAATCCAAGCGAATGGAAAAACTCATGAATAATATCATAGTAATAAGTATTATTAGGAGAATTGCTGTCTTGGGGACTGTCAGGAATGAAAAGTGGCGAAACATACACTCTGGCATTATCTGGTCTTTTAATTGGATTCTCTATATGCTCTTCCGATGCTATTTCTTTATCATGAAGAGGACAAATAAATAAAGAAATACTAATATCATAATCAAGTATTTGATCCTTAATTATGTACTTATTCTCATCTGATAGTGAATTCAAATTATTTGTGGTATTCCTTAACCCAACCAACTTCTGAATATGGTCCCTCGCCGAATGAATAGTTTGATTGAAAGAATTTAGCTTTGAGGCGGTAACAATATCTTCTTCTGTACAAATATTCCTGCACTGAGCACAATTGCACATCGAAGAAACAGTCTGCCCTACATTTTTACAAATATTATCATCGCTAAGGCCTGAAATATTAAGAAAAATCCGAATGGGTTCGAATTGAACATAGCACAATGTAAATAGGACCAACATATAAAATATGTCAGGTTAGTTCCACTTTTATCGTATTTCCGTTATTAATGATTGTTTGGTTTTTTGTTTTGTTCTCCATTTGTTCTAAAGAATGTCCCCCTGGCGTGAATTATTTCTTTGATCAGACTGTAAATACTACTGTTAAGCCCAACGAGTGGTATTACTTTATTACTTCACACATGATGAGAGAGAAACCACTCACAATATCTGTTCGTACAAATGGATCTGCGAAAATATACCAAAGCAAAAACACAGAGTGTCCTACGGAAGATGATGTCTTTCTTTTGGATGTTGTTCAAGGGAAAGTTGGAAGGAGCAAGATTACAATTTATTCTGACATCGGAATCACCCTAATTGGCATCAAAGGAGGAAGTCAGGTATCTAATGTGTTACTAAAACTAGAGAATCAGAGCCCACCAAAAAAAATTCTCACTCCAGTCGTCAAGATAGTTTTGATATTATCTGTGATGGTGTCAATGGTTATTGCGTTTTTCTTCTATGTGACATCTCCAAAGAGGATTTCTCGCAAGATCGATTAAAAATCTCATCATTTTTCATATGACAGAACAGAATACTATTATGACCAGCTTTGATGCCAACTACATAAGGCGGATTTCAATTCAAGAAATAGAAAAAGCATTTTATTTGAAACAATATGACGAAAAAAGAAATCAGCAAATTGCAAAAAAAGTGATCTCATCAATATTAAACAAAATTGATCCAAATGGAGAATCTCCCTACAAGTTTATTACACAGTGCACAATATCCAGAAAAGATTCTGGTGGATTTGACGTTTTTAGCAATAACTACTGGGATGAAGAAAATGACGGAATGGCAGTAATCGACTTCGAAAATTCCTCAATAAGATTTTCTTTAGTTATATGGGGAGTAATTTAGTTCGTAATAAAAACTATCTTCTAGGATAAAATCTGGCAATAAATTTATCGTCCTCCGAATGAGAAATTTTCTGGAACAAAATTTTCATTTTTTATGGTGCGTCCTAAGAAAGCTGTCTTTATAAAAGTCTTGTATGTTAAATCTGGTCATGTTTGTAATATTGATTGTCCTAAGGAGAAGAAAAAGAAACAAGAAGACACGTTTGATGTTCCAAATGAACAAGTTTTTGGTACTCTTGTTGATCAAAGCAGTCCAGTTGATGACCCACAAGTCATCTCCTGGGAATGCGACGATTTTAGAATTGCTGGTGATATGCCAGATTGGGTTTTTGAAACTGATTTTGATAACCATTATGATGAACCATTATAAAAAGCACAATTTTTAATATCTTTTAGGGAGCAAATGAGAATAGAAGGTTTTGTTGAGATTTTTTATTTTTTGTAAGTCAAAACAGAATATTTTGATGTTTTAAGTGATGTTTAAATAGTTTTATAATTTCATCTCCCTGATCCACAAGAGGCCCTAAATCAACATTTTTGATCTGATCTAATTAGATAGAAATAT